>ERZ1292629.584-Hain-H43-01um-R1-584-length-40126-cov-57_pt1 | contig 40126 bp, 54 predicted proteins | sample MGYA00564399_ERZ1292629 | MGnify/ENA primary metagenome ERZ1292629 (study PRJEB36523, sample SAMEA6512636) | groundwater metagenome | collected 2019-01-08 | study: AquaDiva: Metagenomics assemblies of 32 groundwater samples
TTGTAGTCGTTGCAGTCCACGGTCCCCGTAATGGGGACGGTGCCGATCCCGTCAACGTAAATTGAATCATTCATTCCGATTGTTCCTTTTCCAGTCGTTGAATCTCGCGCGTGACGCGTGTGATTTCGTGGTCGAGCCGCAACGCTTCGCGCACCTCGGAGCGACTGAGCTTCTGGATTTGAGATTGCAGATCACGCAATTGCCTTTTCAATTGTACCAAGTGTTCGGACTTCGTCATCGCGTTTTCTCCTTTGCCAAGATTTGTTTTGCTCTCTGTGCTTCCTCTGAAGTCCGGAAGCAAACTTGATGCCGTACTCCAGCGGAGTAGACCGACTGCGGCATGAAGCATCCCAGCCGGTGCAACGCAGAGAGCAATTCTGATTGCGATTTGAAAGTCAACTTTTGATTGTCAGTCATACGTTACCATCCTGTAATCCACTGAATCAACAGTGGCTCGGCGATCTTCAACACAATAACTATTATGCAGCCGGCAAGAATCAGAAATATGCCGCAGCGTTCGACAGCCGGATCGGGAATCTCGTTCATGTCTCTGACTCTATTTCCACGCCGGACTCTCTCAATATGTCTTGATTCGCATTCAGAAATCCCGGAACCATCGTACATAGTTTCTCGATTGTGTCCGCTGCATTCCACGCATGCTGTTCCCGCGTGCGGAGTTTCAGCGCCTCAGTGATTTGTAGAATCGCCATCAGTCGTTCGTGTTCAGTCCATTTCATTTTTTTCATTGCAGTGAATCTCCTTTTGTCGAGCAGATTTTAGCCGCGCACAAAGCGCAAGTTTTCGCGGGCGCGGGTGTTACTGAACGAAGTGCAATTCCTGTTTGTTACGCGTCCAAGCGATAACCTGGAGGTTTCTTTCCTGTTGCAACTCCCAATTTTGCTTTGCCATCGGATGTGGCAACAGATCGGGGCGCAAGATAAACACTCGGTCGGCTTCATCGCCTTTGGCCCGATGAATTGAACTGAAAGTGATCGCGGCTTGCTTGTCGGAAAAAACCTTTTCGATTCTTTCTTTCAAACCATACTCAGGATCACCGGATAGAACCTTGCAACCATCGGACAATGCCATGATTGTTTCCAGCTTGTCGAGCAAGTCCTGAGCACGCGAATCTTTGTTTTGCGCCATGAGCTTGGTGTATTCTGAGTTGACGAAATCACTTAGCTCATAGAGTACCATCTGGAGATTTGACGAATAGATACGCTTAGCGACTTTCTCTGTCAGGTCCCATAGACCTTTGCCGATGTCGCGGCCGCGAATAGCTGCTTTGACACCGCGTCCGATTAGATCGTAACACGGCCGCACAAGCGGCGCATTCGTGCGGCAGACGAGCAAATCGCCTGGCTGAACATGTTTGAGCAGTTCGGCGACTTTCAATCGTGGCTGCCCACGTCCAGACCAATCATACAAATCCAAATAATCCAAGATGCCTTCAGGTGCATCCTCGCGCCATTCCATTTGTGGCACGAGTGTTTGGGCAAGTCGAATTGAGGTCTTGGGGCATCGGTAGCAAATCGAGAGTGGTAACTCAGTCGGTTGCAGGGCTTTGCGGAGGTTGTCCATTGCGTCAGTATCGGCTCCACGAAAACCGTAGCACGACTGGTTTGGATCGCCGACTGCAAGAATGCGACCACCAAAACGAATGGACTTGAGCAGCATGTCGATTTGTGCTGGGTTCTGGTCCTGCGATTCGTCAAGCAGGATAAAATCGAATTGTTCGCAGAGCACGAGACCTTTGGCAGAAAGATAGAGCATATCGTCGAACCCGAGCAGAGACATGTCCGCGAGATTTTTTTCGAACGTCGTCGCGGTCATATCGAAAATCTTGGCGCTGTCGCCATTGGTCTCAATGTTGTAACGATCACAGAGCGTAACCAAGTTTTCGGTCGTCGGGTTGAGCAAACGATTTTCGCAAAGCCCGATCAACTTCTTGACCGTTGCGCCGAATGCATGAACGTTATCGTACGAATACAAGTCTTTTTGAATGTCCCAGAGCTTGCGTCCGGTATCATCAACCACCGCTCGCGGATAGACTTTCTTCGCATTGGCGAGTGCTTGCGAATGAGTCGTCTTCGCAGATACGTGCGAAGGAAATCGCTTGCGAGCATCCTCAACGTCCCGGACCGCAAAGGCCATGTAGACGGCTTTTGCAGAAGTTGGAATATATTTCGTGCCGGTCTTGAGCGTCGTCGTCTTCCCACTGCCGGGGACTGCAATCATCATCCCGTGTCCATTGCCAGTCTCAATCCAATCATACGCGGCTTGTTGATACTTCGATGGACTAAATTCTTTTTGGGGGATACTCATAACTGGCGCCGGCTCCTCCGGCAACTCAGCCACATCGGTGAGAAACGCCAAGCCATTATCGGCAACCGGTTTCTCTGCAACCTGTGGTGTTGCGGAGAATTTCTCAAGTGCCTGAGTCTGCGCGACGGTCGAAGCAATTTTCGTCGTTGGCGCAAACATGGATTCTTGCTGAGCAATGCGTTCGACGTTCAGCCACGCGCCCCACTCACCGCACTCTTTGCGTGAGCATTTCGTAAAGACGCGTCCTGGATTCTTCGCGGTCCGGGAGATGAGTGCCATACGCGGCGCGCCGCATTTGGCGCAATTGCCCAGCGCCTGGCGGAAGACGCGCAACTTCTCGATGGTCGCTAATAGTCGCGTTTGCCAATCGAGAGTGCGCGCGATCCAGCGCTCCTGACCTGTGACCGCTTTGGCGACCAGCGGTTTGGCGTCGGGACCGAGCAGATAGCAACGGATCGAATCCTCGCCGACTCCGGCTGACTGTCCATCGTGCTGGATGGATGAACGCACTCGAATCCCGCTTTGCGCGTCCAGTACGACGTGGTACGTTTTCTCGCCGTCTATCCAATTGAGATTGTCGAATTGCAATCCAGCATCGGCGAGCACTTTTTCAAAGTCAGCCACGGTAAAAGTTTCGATGGTCATTGCACCGCCTTCGCCGCCTTGCGCAACGGCTGTCTAAACAGATGGTCCATGATCGCGGGGAGAGTTGTCTCTGGCATCGCGGCGCGCCGTGTCTGCTCGGCTTGCGCGGTGAGCAGAACGAAAATACTCGCGATGTGTTTGCAGGTATGCGGCACATTAGGGACGTATTGCGGAGAGGTTGGCTCATTGAACCGCCTCCAGTCGGGACAGTCGCAGACGAGCGTTTCGTCGTTGACGGTCCAATAGCCACGTGGTGCTTTGTCGCTCGATACGCGCCAGATGCTATCATAGTTGGCAACGCGGCGGACCGCGCCGCGCTTGACTAGCTCGACCGCGCGTTGCAAGCGACCAGCTTCGACATGGTAGGTTGCCGCAACCTTAGCGGCAGAGGATTTGAGAATTGTTTCATCCGGGCAGATGAGGGACATTAGATGATCTCCTGAGTTGGCTTGGGCTGGCAGTCGTCGCGGCTTGCGCCGCGACCTGGACCGTGATCCCCTGTCCCAGTGGGCAAGTTGCGCCGCACTCGTCACGGCGCAGAGAGTCGGCTATTCTACGATTCTGTGAATTGTTGGGTTGAACTCCGTGCCAGAATAGGTTTCATCATCGATCTCGCCGCTATCGCGGAGCGCGACAGCGTGTTCAGGGTAGCCGGGAATTGTTCCCACCCCGACTACCCGGCCACTTGTTTCGCAGTATACTCCAGCGTTGGGCTGGTACATTGTCGCCAGTGTTCCCGGACTGGCAGCAACCCAAGCTACAATTTTCATTTCCTTGTCTCCTTCTGCCGGATGCGCTCCGGCGTTTGAATGTCCGGCTCCTCTTCGACGCGTTGGAGTCGGCGGTCGGCGGGGCGGTTTTTTCGGACGCCCAGCCGTTTCAGCGAGGGGCAGTCGCTGCGACCATAGTGGCTCGTGCTCCCAACAATGGCGTTGCCGAAGGCCGAATACGGGTGACGCGGGGGCGGTTGAGGCAGACGCCCGGCTGCGGGGGAGGATTACTCCATCGTCCAGATGTCTTCGGGATTGTACCCATCCGCGTCGAGTTGCTCGACGCGGTCAATGTCACCATGTTCGGCGGCGACCTGCTCAGCGCGTTCCAATGCCGCTTCGCGATCTGCGACTTGCTCGGTCCATGCGTGTCCGCTCTGTGCGACGATGTTAATTGTAACCATTTCAATTCTCCTTTGCCGGAAGCTCCGGCGGGTTGTTTTTTGCTCTCTCTGATATTTATTATATCAGAAAATATCAGAAAGTCAATAGTCAATATTCTAGTCAATATTCTAGTCAATTTCGAAAAGTCGCCGGATTCAGACACCCGGCGGCTTTGACAATTATCCAATTTGATTCTCCGGCGCAGCGTGCTCATCCTCGCGCGCTGAAATATTGTAGTGCGACAGGGTTTGCGCTTCGCCGTGCCGGAGCCGAGCCGACGAACAATCGTCACCTCACTTCCTCTGGAGGATATACTTCATTCAGCGCATCGCGCAAAGCAAGAATTTGTTTCGTTCCACAAACTACAACTGATTCTGCTGGGCTGTAGCTTGGTTCACCCGCATCAGACGGCGAAACAATAGTGAGTTTGTCGTGCCCCTCGTCGTACATCAGTCGCGCCATGGCATAACCCAGGTCTAACATCTTAATCATTTTTACCTCACTTTCCGTTTGGACTTTTCGGCGATCAAAATCAAGTCTTCGATAACCTGTCGCGCGCTGTTGGCGTCGGGGTGCTGGCGTAGACCGGCAAGCTTGCGCTTGATGATGCGATGGTACTTTTTCGCTTTGGGGTTCTGCAAAAGTTTCTCGCCTTCCCGGTTGGCATGCGTGATGATTAGCTCAATGATCGGCGTTCCCACGTTATCACCATTCCTTCGTTTAAGGTTCGCCGCGTTCATTGGAAATCTGTGCCGAGAGCATAGACGCGGCAATGCCAGATATTACTAGAAATCCAATGGGTAACAGACACACTATGCAACTGAGGACTTGGAGAATTTGCGAATCCATCAAAATCCTCTCGGCAGCCAGAGTTGCAACGCGACGAGCAGCCCCAGCGCCGCAAGGAAAAAGCAACCCCAGGCGGCGTAATCGTCGCGCTCATTGTAGTCAGTCCATTTCATGGTGTGACCTCTGTTGGTTTGACTTTCGCCCACGCCGCGCCAAAGTCTTTGACTTGCGTAATCTGAGCAACCCCGAGCGTTTGGCAAACCGTATCCGGGTCAAGTTTTGCGTCAATCACTTTTTTCATAAACTGGGTAACATTAGTCGGCTCACCGTTGCCATTGCCAAGCATTTGCGTTGCCGGCGTGATGTCTTTCATTTGCTCTTCGCGGTACTCGATGTAATCTTCGTAAATCGGCGCAGTCAACTCAACGGCGTCTTGACCGGCGCGCCGGATCGCTTTTGTCGCAGCTTTCATCAACGCGTTTGCTAAGTTCCAGCGGCTGTCCACGATCACCGCGCCGATGTTTTCGCCGTAAGAACCATCTTGGAATTCGACGCGGCCTTTGACAATTGCTAGGTCGCCGTCCACTTTAGGGACTTGGAGAATTTCAGCCGAGGCACATTTGAAACCGCGTGGGTCAGTGTGGTATTTGTAACGCACACCGACGGCATTGACATAGATACCTGCGCCTTGCTTCGAGGGAATAACGTTGATTCCTTGCAGCGGCACACCGATGAACTTGGCGGTCAGAATTGCTTGCAGGATCGCGTTATCGGTGAGCGGCGATTCGGAACGAATGAGCTTGCGCGCTTCTTCCATTGGCAACTTATACTGATCTGCCAATTGGCCGTAGAGTGCGATTTCTTTTGTTGCTTCGGGTTCGGATTTCAGTTCGGGTTCAGTTTTCTTTTTGGGGTTGGGCATTTTGAGTCTCCACTTTTAAAACTTCGTCGGCTTGCATTTCGAGCAGGCCGCGTGTCTTGCGTCCGGACCGCGACTGGTTGACCAAGTGCAAGAAGGTGTCAATTAGCCGCTGAGCTTTGCGCGGTGCAACAATTTCGCTCGCCGTCTTGTAGCCGATGCCAGGCAACATCGAGATGAAGTCTATCGCGCGCTGTTCGCGTTCGTCCTCGAATGGATTGATCGTCAACCTGGTTTTCCGGTACGCGTGTCCATTGTCCGCTTTCGTTTCGCACCAGATTATAAGTGTCGCGAGGAAATCGGCATAGTCAGCGCCGTTGCATTCAGCGAAAAGCATCCCATTGGCTTGGACACGCAACTTTGCCATCTCGACCGATTCGCGTTTCCAGTTGGATTCAATCAAGCCAACGCCGGGACGCGTAACCATCATTTTTCCGTTGCGGCTCCAGATGAATTCGCCATCTAAAACCAGGATTGGGAATCTAGCGAGAGTTGGAATGACCTGGGATTGCTCGAAAACGCGACTGTCCGCGATGCTGGCTACGAAATCATCCGGTGTTTTGCGTTCGGCGATAAAGATGCCGTTTTGCAACACAGCGAAGAAATCGCCAGAGGATAAGCCAAGTTCCCCGACTTGCAAGCCAGAGAACTTGGCTTTCAACTGTTGCTGAATGGATTGCGGTTCATGACAATCACAAATCAGCGATTTCATTTCAGTTCGCGGCGGTGAGCAGGTCGTCAACCGGGTAGGCGTTCAGAGCGGGATCGGCGGCAATCGCGGCGCGCACTCTGGTTTCGTCTTTGTACATCTTACGCAAATTGCGAACGGTCTCCAGATGCTCAGGGTCAAACGGTGACGCACTTGCGCCGTTGCCACCGTACTTGGCTTTCCATGCGGCCGTGCACTCGGCCAGGTTTTTGAAGTGGCGCGTAAAGCGCAAAGTGTTGTAACGCGAGTCGGCGCGCTGGGGGACCGATTCGACTTCGACGTAGACCGGCGCTTTGGCATTGGTCAGCTTCGCCATTTCTGCGATACTGCCAAACACGGCGATGATGGACGGCTCGACGATTTGCGTCCAATCCGACTTGGTGTACTTTTTGGTCTTCGCGCCGTTGGCGTCGCGGATTTCCTCGGAGGCGACAACGGAAACTTTGCGCTGGAAAATGAACGTGGCGTTGGGATTGAAGTCGGATGGGTCTACGGTGAATTGGACTTCCTGAAAGTAGCCACGCTCTTTCGCGTGCGGCTTGAATTCGTCGGGGGTCAGGTCCACCATCAGGCCGTTTTCTTTTTGCCAGTGCTTGAACGCCGAGGCGATGGTCAGTTTGCCAAAGTTCGACTGCGCGGCGCTGGCTTTGGCCGCTTCACTCGATTGCTCGAGCAGGTCGGAGTCGAATGGATTCCAGGTTTGGTCAGACATGGGGACAGGTCTCCTTGTTTAAGTTTTTTTGACTTTCAATGGATCGGTTGAGATTTCGGTTTTCGGTTTTAGTTCAGTGTATCCGGTTTCGGGGCTTTCATCTTTGGCTTTGTCAGTGTCCAGGATTTCGATTCGAATGCGGTCAGGGAATTCAATAATCGTTCCGTTGACCATCAGTACATCCGGTTCGAGTTGCTGGACTTTGCCCGATTCGATCCAGCAGACAGTACGCCCGCGCCAGGATACGAGTGTCAGAGACATCAATAATTTGTCTCCTTAGAAAGAAAATGATGAGGTTGGGCAGTCTATGCTTGTTTTCCGTTCACCTCCATTTCCTGTTTGAGCGCCTCGATTCCCTTCGCGATCAGGAATTCCGAAAATGCTTTATCGGAGGGTAGCTTCAATCCAGGCGCAAGCGATGCTTTCCACTCACGCACCAGGTTGAAGTTTTTGCGTAGCTCGGGACTGAACTCAAAGCCCCGAAAGTCGCGCTTCCCCGTTTTCACTTTGTTCTTTCTTTTTACTGCCATTATTGTTGACCTCCAATTAGGAATTGATAAGTTCGCCGTTGCGATTCCAGCGCTGTGGATCGCGTGAATATTTGATTTCTTTGCCGTTCGTATCGCGGATGAGCCGAAACGTCGGAGTCTTGGGGTGTTTCGGTTTTCGCTCGGCGCGGTTGCGTTCGTTGTTGTTTCCGATACGATGCGACATTTTGATTCATCTCCTTTTCGCCTAAGATGTCAGTCTCTGCATTGTGACCGCCAGCATTGCAGCTTGCGGTACCGTAGTGTCACTGGACGGATTTGTCGCGTGTCACGCAGAGACTTAGAATCAGATAGGTCGGGCTTGAGTACCGACTGCTAGAGTTGCTTGACCCCTGGAACATCTGCGGTAAGTGTCCGGCTCGTCACCCGGAATCGCTGCATCCTCGGCTACGGTCGCTGATTTAATGACCTTGATTCCCGCAGAGGATTTCTAGACCTAGCTATCTACGCGTGTCCTTCCACGCCGCTATCTGATTCTGATAAATACTATATCACGAAATATCAGAGTTGTCAAATGGAGCAAAATTACTTAATTGGTTCATTTGATTCCGCTTGATAAATCTGATATACTATCAGTGGAGTTAGCACCTCCGCGCGCTAGTCTCCGGCGCGCTCCCTCAATTGTGACGGCGGTCGGGCAGCCGCCGTCACAATTTACTGGAGTAGACAATGAGTTATGGAATTGTAATTTGCAGCCAATGTGATCGGGAAGTGCATCAGGAAGTTACCGGATGGAAACATTGTGAGGATGGTTCGCCGCGTTGCAAGGGCGCAGTGTCCGCTTACCCAATGAGTACAGACGAGATCCTTGGTAAGTGGTGTGGTAAAGATGATTTTTTCTATGACCAACAAGTCATTCAGAAAAAGAAGAGATGAAACGCAATGACTGATACTCGATGGTTGCTCTTTTTTCTTGCGATGTTGCTTGGCGCATTGGCCGGCGCCGCGCTCTATTACGTGAGGATACCATGACTTGGACGAATATTGACAACGGTCCCCGAGTGCAATACGGCGATGCGTTTCCTAGTCCGGCATTTCCCCACGCTAAAGACTTGGCCGGAATCTTTTTGCCGTATGCGGCTGGACTGTCTATCGCGTTCAGCGCATTGCTGGCGGGTTTCCAATTTCCCGACAACAGCCTACCGCGTTCGATACTCAGCGGTGCGGGGTTGGCCGGTTGCGTGCTCATTGGTCTATTTCTCTTTCTGACTTATCGCCAGGTCGAGCGCGAGTGGCAGCTGCACGAGGATGAGCGCCGTTCTCGAATCGTTCCAATAAAGCCCGCGCGGCTCCCGTTTCCGCCGATGCGCTTCGTCCAATTCATTTGGGATTATTATGAGCGTGAGGGAAAGTTCCCAACGGTGGACATTTGCGAATCGGTTGGCAAATTCAATCGCCAACTGATTAACGATTGGTTTCAGCAAATGGTTGGCGCGGGCGCGATCACAGGACGCCGTGCGAAGCAGGATGCCGGCGATCCGACCTGGAGCCGGTCGCGCTTCGAGGAAATGGCTCGTGCGGATAATGCCCTGCCCTAGCGGTTTCCTTTATCCGATCTCCAGTGCCGCGACATACCAGGAATACGCTAAATACAGCGTAAATAGCCAAAACCATACCGAAAACACGAAATTATCCTTTATGTCGGCCTCTGTAGTGGTCTGAGAGCCGACTTTTCGACCCCAGAGGTATTATAGTACCTGGAAATGCCAAGCCCTTGACGCGACCTGGATTCGTGGTATAATTGTGAGTAGCACAATAATATCACTGGAGCGGCAAGGTTGCTTGAAACATCACCACACGACGAACTCAAAGAATTCCTGATCCTGCTTCATCGCGCGCTGATGATGGTGATGCGCTACATCGAGAAAAAGTACCCAGATTGCTTTCCGACTTACAACTAAATAGACTCGGCTCGCACTCATCCGTAGTCCCAGCCCTATTAAGGATGTGCGCCGTATTAGACGCCCCACATCGCCAGTGGGGCATTTTTATTTTACAGGAGGAGAACAATGGAAGGTTTAACCGTAGGTCGCATGGTGCATTACGTGGTGTCTGAGTTTGATGCGGCGCAAATCAAACAGCAACGTAATGATCGTGCACCGGAGAACAAAGACGGAACATGGAATCCCATGGGAAACTCTGTGGATGCTGGACAGCATCTTGCATCAGTTGTTGTCTATGTGTGGAATAAAGATTCTGGCATGGTGAATCTGAAGTGTTTGCTCGATGGCTACGATGACTTTTGGGCAACGAACATCATGCCGGATAGTGCCTATGAAGCCAGAGAGGGTGAGGATAGGGAACCAAATACCCATACTTGGCATTGGATCGAAAAAGTGTAGTCGCTTTTCTATTTTCTCTCAGGAGTTATCGCAATGACCGCTGACTTACTCGCCTCTGTCGTTTCCGTGGTCCTCTCGCTCGCATTCGCGTATATCCCCGGCGTCAAGACCTGGTTCGATGCGCGTGACGGCACGCAGAAAGCCGGTATTATGGCGATTCTTTTGATCGCTGTTGCCGTCGGCTCATTTGCAACATCGTGCGCGCAAGTTCTCGCGCTGAGTATTGCCTGCGACAAGTCGGGCGCGGTCGGTCTCGCGCAAATCCTCGTCGCCGCGCTCGTCGCCAACCAATCTTCTTATTTGCTCCTGGTCAAACCATTTCGGAATTCCCAATAATTGCTATGCCAAACGAAATGATTCAGTGGCTTGTTGGACAAGCGGGTATCAGTGGCCTAGCCGCGTTTGCGTTGTGGATTGTGCGCGAGCAAAGCCGCGAACGCGACAAGGACCGTAACATACTCATCAAAACCTTGCAATCTAACACGCAAGTGATGACACTTTTGACATCTGTTGTTGAGAGATACGGTGACGCAGTTGGCGATTGTGAACTAGCACAAAATGCGCGGCGCAATGGCAACAGCGTGCCAAATAGCGGGATGCGGTGATTTCGCTCGATTGCTCCCAGTGCTACGACGCTGGCTGCGCGCATTGGGAATTCTTCGGTGGTAGCATCATTGGAAATGTCTTGGCACAGCGCCGCATCTGTCGCAATCTCGATGAATGCAAAACGCGTAACGCCCATCCGCACCTCAACGCACGTGAGAATTTAAGGCACATCGTCACCGAGGTCAAAAGCTACGGACACGGCAACGCGATATTAGAAATATTGAATCGCAATGGGCAATGAACAGAAATTGTGGGAGCAACAAAAGGACGAACCAAATGAAGCGTACACCCGGTTTTTGGTTTATCGCAATCTAGGTGTAGTGCGTTCGTTGGAGAGCGCATACAATCAAGCGTCAAAAAGCGTCAAAAAGCGTGTGCCGGGTAAATGGTATGAAGATAGCTCGAAATTTAGTTGGGTTGAACGTGCAACGGCATGGGACATTGATACTCTAACCCAAGTCGGCCAGAGAGTTGTCGTCAAATATATCAACGCTCTTGATTTAGCATTTCAGAGAATTATCGAAGCGCTCAATAACGAAAAAATGAAACCGCGCACATGGGGCAGTGCGATTGAATCAATCAATGTCTTGGGTGAGTTCATCCCGCAGGAAACCGTCGCGGAAATCCGACGCGCTCAGGATGCTGATAGCGTCCCCGCAATCGGAACAAGCGGAGCAAGTTCAACAGAGTCAAGATAATCTTTGGAAACCGCATCCTGACAATCATCCACAAGTCGAAGCGTATTACTCAGAAGCGTTCGAGATTTTGTACGGTGGTGCGGCGGGCGGCGGCAAATCGGATTTACTGCTAGGATTGGCACATACTCGACATCAAAATAGCTTGCTCTTGCGCCGCGAATTTCCCGAACTCGAACGCTCTTTAATAAAACGTTCGCTCGAATTCTTTGGAGATTCCAAATTCTACAATGGCTCGAAACACGTCTGGAAAATTGGCAAGCGTTACGTCGAATTCGGCCACATGGAAAACATTGGCACAGCCCGAGTGCCGGGCGACGAATCACATTATGCCAGTGCACCGTATGATCTGATTGCCTTTGACCAGCTCGAGCAGTTTCCGCAATTTGCGTATGAGTTTATGTTCTCGCGCGCAAGGTCAACCGATAAGACGCAAAAGGTGCAAGTCATATCATCGGCGAACCCGGTCGGCGAAAATGTCGAATGGATTATGCAACGGTGGGGCGCATGGTTAGACGAGAAACATCCGCACCCGGCGCAATCAGGCGAGATTCGTTATTTCAAACGCAATGAGCAAAATCGAGATGTTGAAACAGCTCAGAACGATCCTGACGCAGTATCGCGAACTTTCATCGCGGCGGGATTGAAAGACAATCCTTATCTCGATGAGGATTATCGGCGCACTTTAAAATTACTACCCGAACCATTGCGCTCAGCATTGCTCGATGGCAAGTGGAACGCGATGATTAGCGACGATGCGTATCAGGTGATCCCGCGAGCATGGGTCAAAGCCGCGCAGAATCGTTGGACGGAATCAGGCGCGAAAGTCAGCTTGTCGGTCATTGGGTTGGATGTAGCTAGAGGTGGCGATGACAAAACTGTAATCCTGCCACGCTATGGCACATGGTTCGGTGAGCCGGAAAGTTTTATGGGCATTGAATCGAACACCGGCGGCAAAGTCATTCGCAAACTATTGGACTATTTGATTGTGCGTCACATCGCCAAAGTCTTGGACGTTCCGAAAATTCAGATTAAGGACGATGGAATCGAATTGGATATAGTGGAATGCGTGATACCAATCAATGTGGACGTGATCGGCGTCGGCGCTTCCGTGTACGACATCGGGCGAATGTGCGGTCTGAACATGGTGCCGATCAACTGGGCAAATAGCTCAAGCGCAAAGGACAAATCAAATACGATGTCATTTATCAACTTGCGCGCGGAACAGTGGTGGAGGATGCGCGAGAATCTTGACCCGCAATCGGAAAATCCATTAGCCCTACCGCCAAATCAGCAATTGTTATCTGACTTGTGTTTGCCCAAGTGGTCAAGCCAATCGAATGGAATCAAAATCGAATCGAAGGAAGACATCAAGAAACGCAGTGGGCGCAGCCCCGATTTTGGCGATGCGGCCGTACTCGCCAACGCTGAAATTCCTAACTGGTACGCGACTTCCATATGAGTATCTTCGATAAATTCCGCAAACAAGATCGCGCTGTCAAAAATGTGTCCATCGCGCAGATGGATCAGTTTCTGTTGTATCTGATGAATCAACGCAGCGGCGGGCTTGGCACAGCCTCGGAATTGCGCCGCGCTGTGCCCTGGCTATTCCGTTCCATTGACAGTATCGCGCAGAAAGTTGCTGATTTCCCATTCGAGATTCAAAACAATGCGGGTGACGTTGTAGATTCATCAAGTGATTGGCAAAACACACTTGGCTTTACCAAAGATTTCAAGCGGCTGCTGTTTAATCTTTCCGGCTCACTGAATCTCCACGGGCAAGCATACGTCAGACCGGTATCAAACCGCTTAGCGAAAGTCAGTAGCACCTACAGCGAGCTGCGATACTGGGCCACATCAACGATGCAACTCGACAGCATCCCGCTGCGCGAGGGTCACATAGTTTTCATTCGCAACGACGGAACGCAAACGACCTACTGGGATCAAGAGAACGACCAACAGCAAGTTTTGTATTGGTGGTTACCTGATCCTGATATTGAGCTAGGTCCGCCATTGGCCTATCCCGCACAAGCCGCGCTGAACGCGTCAGGTGTCCTGTTCTCACTCGATACGTTTTTCAAGGAGCACGCCGACTCTGGCCTGCTCTCTGCTTTCGTAATGCTCGTCAATAATGCCCCCAATTTTTCCAGCGAGCAGGGCAAGGGCGAGAAGGAACGCGCGGAGCAAGAAATCAATAATGTCCTGACGGGCAAAGCTAATGTAGGCAAGGTCAGACTGTTCAACGCTGAGAAGATCAAAGAGATTCAGAAAATCGGCGATGGTCTCAAGGAATTAGAGAATGTCAACCTGACCGAGCAGAAACGCGCCGACATCGCGGTTGCTATGAATATGCCTGCCACTTACATTTGGTCAGGCGACGCAAGTGGTCTCGGCGGTGGCGGGGTCTCGAAGGAAGATACTTACCGGTTCATGGCGAACAACATCGTACCGGGTTTCAACTTCATCGCCGATGTGCTTAACGAAAAGCTATTGATGCCGCTCGGCTACAAGATTATTGGTAAGCCCGAAACATTAGATGTGTTCCAGGAGGACGAAGTATCGCGGTCCTCCGCTCTGTCGAGTTTAACGAGTGCAATCAATACCGATCCGTCTACTGCCAAATTCTCAATGTCAATTCTAGGTTACGAGTTGGATGATGAGCAAGCAGCGCAACTCGATGAACTAATCGCGGGCAAACAATTACAACGCGAACAGGCGGCGCAAGCGGCAGAGCAGGCGAAACAGGACGCGGTGAGCCGATTACAACAGCCGAACGAGCCGAATCAGGACGCTGAGGATGTGGTCAAGAAATCCATCGAGGCGGGCCAATTCAAGCGGTTTGCGGAGAAGCATCCCGATAAGGTCAATGATTTTGTTTTCCATTTTCTGAACGAGAGCGAACAGAAAGCGATCAAGGCGAAGGACGAAGGTCGCTGGATAACGACTGAGACAGGCGCGCACGTGTTTATCGAAGAGGGGCAAAGCGTGGGCGCGGCGGTGGGGGAGCGATTTGGGGACAAGAAACCAAAGGCCAATGTCAGTTCAATGGAAAAGCCAGGGAAAATCCAAGTGTTTGGTGACAAGTCTTTAGATGAATATTCCCCAGATGATTTTGTCGATTTGCTTGTAGATAAGATTGGTGAAGATGTTAAAGGACCGGACGCAATCGGACTAAGAGCAATTTATAAGAATGAAATCGGAAAAGAAAAGTTAAAGAATTCAAGATACTGGGGAAGGCGTGAAGAAGACACGGTGGGGCGAGACGTAGGTGGAACATCTACTTTGCTAATTGCTGGGACATGGAATTATGCAAGTCGCGCCGAGGTAATATCTCATACAAAACGAGCGATGGATCGCGCGTCGGGATACGGAGACCCAGATGTTGGGTATTATGCTATTGTTCGTGGAGAATTAAATACTGATGCTTCTCCGGACGATGAAGGAGAAGCAATCTTGAAAAAAGCAGAGGTATTAGGATATATCCCGCGTAATGCAAAAAGAGAGAAGGAAATTTATCAACGCAAATCCGTAGATTTCAAAGAGAATACACTAGGAGCGCAGTCCAGCGATACGGGCGCGCCCTTTCAAGAGTATTCAAACCGTCTCGCAGAAATTCGCGGCACTCCTCGCAGCACTAGTCAATGAAGCGTGGACTACTGGCAACTACATCAAGCAGGATATGCGGCTGGTTGTCAGGCGATACGTCGAGGACGCTTATTTCGAGGGGATGTTAGACAACGGCGCATCACCAGATGTGCTAACCGATACGGATCGCGAACGGATTGACCAGCTTATCGCGGAGCAAGACCAGTACGTCGCCAAGTTCGCGCAGGACGTGCGCGATGCCAAAGACGACCCGATTCAGCAGGAGTCTATTCGCAAGCGCATTGGACTGTGGACGGAAAGCATCGAGCAGTCGGGCAACTTGGGAACAGTGGCAGCGGCGAGATCACGCAAAGAACGATTACAGTGGCATACTTCTGCAGATGAGCTTGTATGTCGCGTATGCGGACCGCTCAACAACAAAATTGTGGATGCCGGCGAATCGTTCGGCGACGATGCGGATGGCAATCCGATTTACTCGGAACCGGCGCATAAGCATTGTAGGTGCAGGACGGCGAGGTACATCGAATGACCGTTGATGAACTCAATGCGCGTACCCTGAAGGCACTCGACCCGCGCCAATATGTTCAGGCAATGCGCGACGCGCTAGACATTGTACGCAATGAGGAAATGTCCTTTCCGCCGCAACCAGACCGGCAACGCGCGAAGACGTTCAACACCTGGGTACGCGAGGTTGGGCGTTTGCCACTTAGCGCGTTTCTGAAAACCGTCCGAACGCGACAAGGAACCTATCGGGCACAACGTAAGCGCATCAGCACCAAGACCATTCTCAAGTCGTCTGAGAAGATGTTGCAAAAGTGGAAGCAGGCACCAGTTGTCATTGCAACTACTAGCAATGGACTACTTGGCACAATGACTAATACAGCAAGTTATAGCGGCCACGTGCAAGGCAAACCGGACGATGTGCCCGACTTTCACAAAGAGACCGGCTGGCTTGGGACGAAAGAAGCTGCCGACAAGCATCGCGAGAAAATCACGCAAAGGTTCATCCGGCACGGCTTGCAAATCTTGAATGGGGAGCAAATCACATGATGAATCGTGACGAAATGGAAAAGAAAATCCGCGCCATGATGAAGGACGATCCTGACATGGCGACGATGATGGAAGGCAAGGACATGGCGAAGATGTCAGACGAGGAAATGGCCGCCATGATGGAAAAGATGGAAAAGAAAAAAGAAGGCAAATCCTTCGACACGCTCATCGTCCTGGGCAGTGAACTCAAGTCGCTTGGCAACGGCAAATACGGTGGTACCCTCATCCGATTCACACCGAAGGGCGATTACGACTTGACTGGCGACCGCTTCGATGCGAACACCAATTACGGTTTCAAGTGCGGTGAGACGAAAACCGCGCACCTATTCTTGCACCACACTCAGCCAGTCAAAACGAAATCGGGCAAGACGTTGCATATCCGAGACGAAATCGGCGCAGCTGAAATGAAATTCGATGATGACGCGGTCAACGTCATCATTGAAGCATACAAAGACTACCAAGACATGCTCGCTAAGTCGTACAAGTCACTGGGCTTTTCCTCCGGTACGGCAAATCATCTAGTTGTTCGCGAACAGGAGACGAAAGGCGCGTATATCAAACGCTGGTTGCTCGGTGATGATGTGAGTGTCACACCGGCGCCGGCTGAGAAACGCAACGCGGTGTACGCGATGAAAGCTTTACCTCAATCGGAACTCGACGATGCTTTGCCGACAGGCAGCGCAGAGGGTCAGTCAACGACCGCGCCGCGAACGCAGAGCAATAACGGCAATACGAAAACAAATCATCAAGGAGCTACTACTATGGATCCAACAGAAGTTAAAGCTCTGCAAGACCGGATCACGGCACTCGAAACTGAGCCGCTCACGGTCGAGCAGCGCAAGAGTTTGAAGTACATCGCGGAAAAGTTCTCGACGATGGAAACCGAACATGTCGCGATGAAGAAAGCGCTTGAAGCCGAACGGCCTGACGGCAGTGTCAGTGTCAACCCAGGCCAGAAATATCCATACAAGTCCATCATCAAATTCGGTGGGCAGTGGGATTTGTCGGGACTCGGCGAACAACTCCACGATATCATGCAAGTTGCCAAAGGGTTGGGTACGCCGAATCGCCTCGCGGAAGCACAGACCATCGCCGCAAAGGCCATCAAGGCGGCATTGGGCGCGAATGAATCTGTTCCATCGGAGGGCGGATTTCTCGTTCAGCATGACAATGCTGGATGGCTCGCTGAGCGTACATTCAATGATGCGGTTATTGCGCCGAAATGTCAGCAAGCACAAGTCGGGCCGAATGCCAATGGCGTTCGGTTCAACGACTGGGACGAAACCTCGCGTGTAGACGGCTCGCACTACGGCGGGTTTGTCGCGTACTGGGCTGGGGAAGCGGCATCGCTGACTGCAAGTGCGCCAAAGTTGCGGGAAGTGGATGTACAACTTCAGAAATTGACCGGCTTGTACTATGCCACTCAGGAAGAGGAAGAGGACGCGGTGGCACTGGCGAGCCGGATTGCAGTCGCGTTCCCGAAAGTCATGCGCTGGAAAGTTGACAATGCAATCCTACGCGGGACTGGCGGAAGTCAACCCACTGGCGTTATCGGACATGGCAGTACTGTTTCAGTAACACGCAATTCGACTAGCCATATCGTCGCGCAAGACATCGAGACGATGTGGTCGCGTTTGCTTGCGTCACTCTTGCCGGGCGCGGAATGGTACATCAACCAAGACTGCTATCCTGACCTGTTCCAACTTTCGCACGTCGTTGGTACAGGTGGTGTACCAGTTTGGATGCAACCAGGCGGGCTTAGCAATGCGCCCTACGGTGCGCTGTTGGGAAAGAAGATCAACCCCATCGAACAGTGTTCGTCGCTCGGAACGGTCGGTGACATCATCTTCGCCAACTGGGAAGAATACATCTTCGCACAAAAAGGTGGGATTGCTCAAGCGTCGAGCATACATGTGCAATTTCTGACCGCGCAAAATGTCTATCGCTGGCTGTGGCGATTGAATGGACGACCATCGCGTAGCACCTATCTGACGCCCGCAAATGGATCGAATTATCTGTCGTCGATTATCACGCTGGCAACATAGAAGCGGCGTAAATCAAATTCAGTATGAGAGGAAAATAAAATGAGCGAACCATTTGTTCCCGAAAGCATCTTTCCGGTTGAGGCGACCGCAGGTGTCGTGACGACCAACGGCGGCGTGACCTGCGACAATATCAGTCTCAAGAATGTTGAGTGGGTCTGGATCCTTGTTCACATGAAACAAGCCGTCGGTCATGCGACTGCATTGACTCCGAAAAAAGGCACAGTTGTTGCGACGGCCGCGACTGTGCTTGGCGTCGATGTGCCGATCTGGTACGGCAATATTTCCACATCGAGTAACGCGCTCACGCGGCAAACGGATGCGGCGAATTTCTCCATCGGCGTAGGCGTAACGGGCGATGTGATCGTCGTCTTCTCAATTGACCCAAAGCAACTTGGCGATTTCGATTCGCTTGGTTTCACGCTGAGTGATTCCAGCCAGGCGACGAACCTCGTTTCAGTGGTGTATCTGATCAAAGCCGCGTACGCGCAGCGTGCCGCGAGCAATGTGGACTATCTGACCGATTAAGGCGTTTTGCGCGGTTCTTCTCTCCTTCACCCGCGCTAGACGATATTCTGGGAGGGCAGTGTTACACCTCCTGCGCTGCTCTCCCGTTCCGAGGTAAAACATGAAATTCACTCAGGACGATATCAAGAAAATTGCTGGTGTCGCATTAGCCATTGCGATCTTCGTCGCCGCGCAATATGGCATCGTTGTGCCAGCGGTCCAAGAAGCCGCGAGACCAAAGTCTGACAGCATCGGTGCATTAGTGGACACATCCAAGTTTGGCGCGAGCCGCGATGGAAGTACATTTTTCATCAAACCTGGCGGCGCGTTTCTGCCAACGCCCGGTGCGACAGTCGTCATTCCAAATTACGCAGTGACCGCGATACCGACTCCGACTGGGATTCCAACCGCAACGCCGCTGTCTGTCAGCGGTGTCATTACGGCAACAGCCGTTCGGGCTGGTGAGTTTTCCATTGCCGGTACACCTGTGTTTTGGGCAACGGCGATTCCGGCAGTCGCGACGGCAACTCCACCTGGGAATGTTGTAGCGACTTCGGTCATTGCAGACAGCGTGACAAGCAATACCGGAGTCTACACGACGAGCATTTCTATTGCCGGTACGCCAATCGTCGCGTACGCGACACCGCGCCCCAATCCTGTTGTCACGGCAATACTTGCCGATAGCATCACTGCAAATACTGGTGTTTACACTACGTCTGTCAGCATCGCCGGTACTCCCGTTGTGCCGTTTGCAACCCCGCGTGCTAACCCCGTCGTCACAGCAATCATTGCAGACAGCGTGACGGCGAACACAGGTGTCTACACAACTAGCGTGAGCATCGCGGGCACGCCGGTTGTGCCGTACGCCACGCCGAACATCAGCGGTGGACTTTACGCCGTCTGCGGCTCAGATACGATCACTGGCACAAAGACAATCGCGCATGGGTTAGCGACTCCGTCTTTCATCAACGCGACGCTCGCGGAAGACATTACTTATAATGCAGAAAGTGTTTCTGCGTCAAACGCGGCGGCAACCGTAACTTTGAAGGTTTGGGGTGTCAATACACTCGGCACACCAGTAGCAGCTAGTACTCCAGTTACTGTAACCTGGTGCGCGATTGGCACGAAATAGTTTAAACGGGGCGAGTTGCCTCGCCCCGGAGGAATTATCATTATGGCAATCGGAACAGCAACACTTACTGAAGTCGCACATACGAGCGTCAAGAAAATCAAATGGGTGTGGGCATCCAGCGCGGACAACCAGGGCGCGACAAAAGCCACAACCAAAGCATATGATGGATTGATCGAGCGCGCCGAGTTCATCCCGGACGGCGGTGGCACACAGCCTACGAACGCCTACGACGTAACAATTACCGACTCGGACAGCGTGGATGTGCTGGCAGGACTCGGCGCCGATTTGTCCAACGCGGCAACGGTAACCAAAGTTCACTCCAATGGACTTGGCGCAGTTGCTGGGTCTGTGCTGACACTCAATGTGTCGAATGCGGGCTTGAGCAAGGGCGGCACAGTCCTACTCTATTTGCGATAGGTTCTCGCAATGAATTATTTTGAGTATACGACGCTCGCTGATTTCAAAGCCGCGAAAGTTCCAGGGTCAACCGGCACATCTGACGATGCGTTGATCCTCGACTACATCCGCGAGGTATCGAAGATCATCAATGATAAAGCAGGACGTAAGTTCGTGCCATTGATCGCGACGCGCACTTTTGACGCGGACCGCGATGCACATGACGGATTACTCCTGAGAGTTGACCCCTGGGATTTGCTCGCGGTCGGTACGATCACCAACGGCGACGCAACAACGGTAGCATCCACCTCTTACGTTTTCGAGCCGCGCGGCGTCACACCGTATTGGGGCATTCGCATCAAATCGTCGAAGGGGATTACGTGGACGTATACCGATGATCCCGAAGATGCGATTTCTCTCAACGCATGCACGTGGGGCTACCACGATGACTACAGTAATGCGTTTGAAAGTCTGACGACGCTCGGCGCGGCATTGAATATCAGCGCAACGAGCGCAACGCTGGCAAGCAGCGTGGGCAACCCGGGTGAACTCTGGAAAATTGACTCAGAATATATGTATCTCTCCGCGCGTACGACGACGACCGCAACAGTCGTGCGCGGTGTGAACGGCTCGACGGCAGCTGTGCATGATAACGGCGCGACAATTACGCGCTGGATTTCTGTGCGCGAGGTTTCGGGACTTTGCCGCGCAGCCGTCGCGATGAAATACGCGCTCAGGGAAAATCCGCAAGTCGAGACATTGATCATTGACGGTCGTACATTGTCGGTCGCGAAAGACGTGACGCAGTGGATTCGTGAGCAGGTCGGCGATCTGGGATTGAAAAGAGTATGAGTCTCGCCGCAATTAAGCAGCAACTGGGTTTGCGCTTGGCAACCATTTCGGGGTTGTCGTCCAGAACACTCTCGGGGACCGTCGCCAAGATTGCAGCAAGTACAACTATTACCGGAACCAATACGATGTTTCTTTCTGAGTTGCGACCGGGTGAAGTGATTTCAATTCCCGGCACAGCCGTCGAATATTTCGTCGTCACCGCGATTGCCAGTAATACATCAGCGACGATTCACGCCGCGGCCGTCAACAATGCGACCGGACAAACGGCAACACTCTATGGCGTGTGGGTAGACGAACCGGATATCACACCGACCGAAGGACAAATGCCGTGCATCGTCACGCGCCGATTGCCTACAACGCCGCGCGGTGGAACAAACACCCAAGTCAAGCTATGGTATCGCTTTGAGTTTTTATACCTGTTGCACCCCTGGGCATTGGGGCAACTGCAAGAAAGCGACACGGCGATCAACGGCTATATGTTGGCGGTATTTACGGCGTTGCTTGGTGCGGTGACGCTGAGCGGAAATGTGACGGTGCAAGATTTTGACGGCGATGTCGCAAGTCCGACTGTCGAGTATCGCGGCGAGACATATTGGGGTGTTCGTGTTCCGTGGCGTGTCGAGGCATACGAAACGCTCAACTTTGCCGCATAGGAGAATTCATGCAAATGAAATTGAGAAATCCAAGTCTTACATCAGTCTACGGTCTGCCAGATCGTGACTGTGAATACTCGGAAGCGGTCAAAGTCTATACTGATCGGGGTTGGACAAAAGATGCGGCACGAGTTCACGTCAACGCCGCGATCAGCGCGGGCGCATATGAGCCAATCCAACCCGTGATCCCTAAGAAAATTAAAGTCGAATCAAAGGAGCATTAACCATGCCGGAATTATCAAAAGTTCAGCTCGGGTTGGAAAGCATTGGCGGAACGCTCGTTGCAGCAACGCACATTCTTGATGCGGAAGGCGGTGCATCCATTGAGTGGTTGGACGATCCCTATCTGCCGAACTATGCAACGGGTATCGCGCAGAAGACGATGCAAAATGCATTTGTGCGTTCGACGGCGTCGCGCTTAACGATCCGCGATACGCCATGTTCATTTCAGTTATTGACCTATCTTCTGAACATGGCTATCAAGGCCATTGTCGGACCGGCGACTGCGTTCAGCTTTACGCTGCCGACGACCGCGTCGAACACGCTTAGCACATTCACTTTCGAGTATGTGCTCGCTCGCATCCTCCAGGAATATGAGTTTAGCTATGGCTTTATTTCCAAACTCGGCTTCTCGGCAGATTGCGACGTCGACGGCGGAATCGCCAAAGTCAACTGCGTAATTGAGGGTCGCAAATCAGCCGCATCAACGGTTACAGGTTCGCTCGCGCTGATTCCAAGTCGCGAAATGATGAACTTGCGAACCGCGACATTTAAAGTGGATGCTCTCGGGACCGCCGCTGGTACAGCGGCAGCCACGTCGAATGCACTACGCGCGTTTTCACTTGATCTGGAAACAGGTTGGGAGCCGGGTCCATATGCTGATGGTCGCACTGACTTGGACTGGTCGCTACCAATCTTCAACCCCGACAAAATGAAGCTAGCTGGGAAAATGAAGTTGTACAAAGGTTCAGCCGCGGTGACGCAGATCGCGAATGCGCGCGCGGGTACGGGGATCGTGACCCAAGTTGGCTTTGATGGTACAGGTACACTCGCGGCGTTATTCAACTTGCCACTTTTGTGGAGCCAAGTCAAAGACGATGTCAACAACGACTACGTCGAACTAGATTATGAGGCGGGCTACGACAGTGCCGGAACGACGCAGGGCGCAGCTATTGCGATGACGCTCGCCTCGACGACCATCACATAGAGGGACTATGCCAAACAACAACGATGCCGCGCAAGCCATTGCTACACGCGCGTACAATCGGCCCGGCCACGAAATCGTCAAAGAAATTGACTTGAGTGATTTCGAAGCATTCAAAGACGTTCCGCCACTTCAGGTCAATCTCAATGTGCCAGGTATCTTCGATGTGATGCTCCACGAGACGTTACATGATACCAACCCACCGCGCGCGCAAATGATTGCAGCGCTCGCTGTGATGACCAACATTGATGCCAATATTCTGCAGCCGTGGGCTGACCCGCTGCTTTATACAATCTTCTTCCGAGCACGCAAATTGTACTGGGACTATTGGAGCGCGACGAAAAAAAACTCGAAAGCGCCGTAGACGCACATTTTAACCCGATCAATCAGAAAGCGATTGACGAGGGCCGTTCTACGGCGCCGCCGCTCCCAGATGATTTCTACTGGTTGCTTCTGACGCGCAATATCAATTTGTACCTCCACGCGAATTACACCATTGAAGAAGTCAAAATATTACCTGCTGGTGAAATCCTGAAGCTCAAACTCCTGATGCAATATGCCACTAGATAACCAAGCCATTATTGAAGTCCTTTACAAGACTGCTGGTGTCAACGACGTTAAGGCAGGCACGAAGGCAGTCAAGGAGACTGATGATGCCGCGAAGGGCGTCAACAAAACAGTCAAGGACACAGCCAATACCCACGCGAACGCGCTGGGTATGAATCGCCGCGAGTGGATGCGAACCGGTTCTGAGGCGGCGTTCTACGCGCGGACCGCGCTCGGCTCGCTTGGCGCAGTAGACAAAGGATTGACGCAGAGCATCGGACTCGCAACACAGCTTGGCGAGAGTTTCATGTTCGGCGGTATCGTTGGTGTTACAATGGCCGCGGCGAGCACGGCGATTGGCTTTATCATTGGCGAGATGCAAAAGGCCGAACAGGCTGCAAAGAAAGCCCTAGAATCGTATGAGAAATTCGCCAAAACGCTGAGTGACTTGGACAAACTCAGTTCGCCACTCGCGCAGACAATGCGCGAACAGTACAACGTCACAAAAGAGCAAGCCATTGCAATGGCCGCACTCGCCGAATCGAATGTTACTTATCGCGCTGCGGTCGCCGCGCGTAATGCCGAAGACGAACGCATGGTCAGAACTGGGCAAGCGTTAGGCGAAGCGAAGAAACGGCTCGCGCAACTTGAAATAGAACAGACTATGGCGATGGGTACTGGCTCAGCGGTAGGCGATGAATACAATGCCGTCATGGACGCGCAACGAACAATTATCGCTAACCTCACCGCGGAATTGACCAAGCTCAGCGGAGCACGACAAGACGACATCGCAGCCATGACCGAACAAGCCGCCAAGTCAGTTGTACTCTACAGCCGCAAACGCACATTGGCGCAAGAAGAGCGTGCCGATATCAACATGCTACTCTATTTGCAAGACGAGCAGGCCAAGAAAACCAAACTGCAAGAGGACGCTATTTATTCCCTCGCGCGCGCGCAACGCGACTTGCTCAGCGGCATGATCGAGAAATCGCTGACGCCAACCTCCGTTACCCAAAAAGATTTAGATGATACAAAGGCGGGCAAGTACAAAGACAAGTGGGACGAAGTACGACGCCGCTTCGAGGCGATTGCGGGTGGCGGGGGTGCTGAGTTCGACGCCGAAGCCGCGCAACTAAAACGATTAGGGCTATCGGCTTCCGAAGCGGCGGAGGGCTTCAAAGATTTTTCGCTCTTTGCCAACGATGCCAACCTGGAACTTATCAATTTCCCCGCACTCGAAACCGATGTCGAGAAACAAATTGACTCATTGCTTGGGAAACAAAAAGTCATGGGTAAGGCATTCAAAGAGATTTACGACAAAATGCCGCAAGCGAAAAAGGACGCGCTCAGAGAATTGGGCGTTACCAAACTCAGTGACTTGGAAAAGAAAAGTTTGGGATTGGCTGACGACATTGTCTTGACGCCGAAACAATCGGATGATTTTATCAGCAACTTGCAAAAATATCGGAAAGATATCGAAGCACTGCTCGGCGGCGATGTGACAGTCAAGATTATCTATGAGGGTAGCAACGGAGGGACTGCTACTGCATCTACGGTCCCTACTCTATCGGGAATGTCCGGCGGCGCAGACACTGAGGCATATGCTGAGGGCGGCAACCGTAGAGTTACCCGCAGCGGTATGGTTTGGGTTGATCGCGGTGAAGAATTCTGGGCTTCCGGGACACGCAATCAAGTTGCACCGCCGCGCGGAGGGCCGCTCGTCGGGCAGGTCGTCGTCAACAACCAGCAAGACGCGCAACGACTTATCAATGACATCGCGCGCCGTGTGAGGATTAACCGATGACGATTGTCTATCGTGTGACGGACGGCACAACGACAGTTGAGTTATCCGATCAGTCGGATACATCGCTTGCCTACATTGATGAATATGCGCCAGCGAGTGGTTACGATCCCGATCCTGAGACCGGTCTCGTCACCGAATCATCGCGCATCGTATTTAAGAATACATCGCTTGCGAACGTCGTCGGCGAAACGCGGACGCTCAAGCAGTTGCTGAGCCAAGCCGCCGCGTGGGAAAAAGACCGCTCCGGCGCGCAGGTATTCGCCAAGTTCCAACCTGATAGTACATTGACATTGATGCGTGCGCCTCTCCGAATTCCGCCGAACTCGCGTGTAGTTGGCAGCGTCCAGGAGGACCGTAAGACGACACTTCACAACGGCATCGTCACGTATCGCCTCGAAACGGACATTGTGTTGACGCACAGCGTGTGGGAGGCCGATTCTGAAATTGCTGTACCACTGCTCTCATTTGCAACTTCTCCCAAGACTGCCAACCCGGTTACGATCCACAACCACACTGATAGCGGTCACGGTCACTACGTGGATATCGCCGCAGCGGACGTAATCGGTGATTGTAAAGTTCCGTTGCGGTTGGTGATTGTCAACACAACCGCATCTAACCAGGACAGCATCGTCTACGTCGCGCACCAATGGCGCGGTGTCCCGGCTTCGATTCCCAGTGTCCTCGAAGGCGAATCAGCAACAAACGTCTACGGATTCACGATCACACCAACTGTGGATGCGACTTGCTCGAACGGTAATTACGGCGCATGGGTGTGGGCGGTAGATGGCTGGGTAACGGCAAAATGGGCACTCTCTGCCGCGCAGGTGCAAGCTCTCGCGGGCGGCAAGGCTCGTTTCCTCGCGCGATTCAAAACACTGCCTGCATCTGGAATTTTGTCTACCGTAAACTTGCATCTGCCAGGAAACACGACTGCGTATCACCCGCAACCGGCTGAACAATGGACAACACTGAGCACTACACATTATTTGCAAGACCTCGGATCATTGTCTATTCCACCGTCACTGGCAGGCGTGTCATCGCTGGGTGCACTCGACCTTACGCTGAGTTTCCAAATAACGGGTGGTTCAACGATTGACCTGGATTTTCTCGCGTTGATACCCTGCGATTCATTTCGTTGTCTCAAAGCGGTTACGACCGGCGCGGTCAATACTGATACGATTATGATAGATGATATCGCAGGTGAGCAGTACATTCAGGCCGCCGGTGGCACGCGCACGGGGCAACTAGTATCAACTGGCACACCGATTATGCTGATGCCGGGCAAGCGCCAATTTCTTTATTTCCTGTTCGAGAACAATGTACCAGGGATGGAAATTGATCGCTCGCATACCATCCAGGCATGGTATCGTCCACGGCGGATGACAATATGAGACAGTTCAGCATCAAGTGGCAGTCCAACGATTTCGCGCGCGAATTGATTTTTCCTGAATCGCTCACATTTGAGGTTCAGGATTATTCATTTCGAGGTGGTATCCCAGAGACCTGTACCATCGTTGCCAAGTCGGGCAATCCTGAGCAACTGCGCGATATGCTCTATCATTTGCGCGCGCCGGTGGACATCTACGACGATACCGGAACCTGGGTATGGGGTGGGTATCTGTTCGAGTCGGGTGTACAAATCGGCGGTGTCAAACGCACCGTATCGTTGGAAAATTACTACAATGCCGTGCGAGTCGGTTATCCGACAACGGGTGGTCAAACTGCCTACACTGCGTGGGTGACGGATGCAACAGGTATCACAAATTATGGAAGGAAAGAACTAACTGAGACAACGGCGAGCGGCAACCCGACTGCCGCGGCGAACTATGCTACTACACTTCTCGCGGTCTACTCAAAAATAATTCCGAGCGTTGAAGTCGGCACGGGCGAAAACGAAGCCACTTTAACCTGCAAAGGCTGGTACTCAACACTTGAATGGCGCAATTATTCCCGCGCTGCGCTGGGGCTGAGTTACTGGCCGAATCCAATTCCAAACCAGTCGAAGATGCTCGGCGCGGCAAGTGATGGTCATCACGGCGTTTCAATGCCGTGTACAACCAATGGCGCATACGCATTTGACAGCGTGACCATCATTCTGCATCACAGTGGTGGATTCCCGCAAGACATTACGGTCGCTCTGCGCGAACCAGCCAGTCCGCCAGGATCAGGTACATTGCGCCAGTCGGTAACAACTGATGAGACAGCAGTCGTTTGGGGTGAAAACACTTTTTATTTTTCGGCGCTCTATTCCTGGCCGAGCGCGCATACATTTAATTTAATTATCAGTGTACCTAGCGAATCTCCCAGTCAAGTTTATTTCTATGGCATAGATGCATCTGTCGCGGGCACAGTGCTGGTTGAATACTTTGGATTATGGTCGTCACCAAGTCCTGATTTTTCCGTTGAGTACAAATTGCATGGTGTACTTGCGAATGAAACACGCATCTCAGATGCAATTGCGAGTCATGCCGCATTTTTCACTGGCACAGATACGGTCGCGAGTGGTCAGAACACAGATACTTACGTTGCCGATGGTGTGACACTGAAATCCATCGTTGACGGCATCTTGGAAATGGGCACATCAAGCGGAACGCGACTACTTGCGACCATGACTGAAGGTAGGCGTTTACGGCTCAGTGCGGAAGTCGCAGGCGATGCGAGTACAGCGACGCTAATGATCACGGAAAGTGGCAAGCTGAAAGATCGCTATGGCGGGGACATTGGTGGGGGCAATCCCTGCAATCAATACTGTATATTCTGGGATGAGATTCCATCTGTCTTGACCGGCGTTACTCGCAACCCTGACTTGTCCTCATTCTACGTTGAGGCCGCGACCTATAATGTCGCTGAGGATTCTTGGACACCTGAAGCACGCGGTGCGATCAAACCATTCGATATTTTCGGACTGAGCAAAAAATGAGTGACAGTTTCAAGAATTTTAGCGAACTCGTTCAACGGCTCGACCAACGCTATCAGCCACGCGGAACAACGGCGATTGCTGTAAGTGGTACAGCAGGCCCGTTGCCACCGCATGTACTCGCGGATAATACGATTCATACTGCGACTGGGTTGAGTGTAGGTCAGGTTATCCGCGCATCTGGCGCAGCTAGTTTCGCGTGGGCGCAATTGCAACATAGCGACTTGGGCAGCGTGAGCGCTGACCAGCATCACGCGCAGAGCCACGTCATCGCGACGACAGCGGGACTCGGTGACGATCACTCAACAAGTGGACTCACCGCTGGGCAAGTGTTGCGCGCGAGTGGCGCGACAACAGCGGCATTTGCGGCAATCCAAGATGCTGATTTGCCCGCGACAATCGTTCGCACATCGCGTACGCTCACGGCGGGCGCGGGCCTTACGGGTGGCGGTGATTTATCCGCTGACCGAACTTTTGATGTGGGCGCAGGAACACTGATTACAGTCGCAGCGGATTCCGTTGGCATTACGCCTGGCTCGGCGCAGTACCAGTACATCGTCTCCGGTGCAACGCCATTTACGGCTGCATGGAGCAGCGGCTATCTCAACATTGCTGCGACCAAAACGTTGACAGTGGAACTGGATTCTCTAGTCAACCAAGATTTGACAAGTGATGCGTCGCCAACTTTTACCACGGTGAAATGTTCGAATTTGACAGATGGCTATGTGCCATATCATGTTGCCGATGCAACAGGATTGGCGAATAGTCCGATTTATACCGATGGAACTAGCATCGGCATCGGGACGACGAATCCGGGAGCGAAGTTGGAAGTTTCTGGAACTGCTGGTGCGAACAATCCAGAAATAGCTATCACGGGGCCGGTCAGCGGAACGCCAATTTTGACACTTCATAGTGCTGCAGGCGGCGTCTTGCCCATCATTGGCTACAATTCCGACGGTGGATTGCGTGTTGGAACTGTTACAGGAGTTGGCGCCGCTGGTTTTAGCGAAAAGGTGAGAATAGATAGCTCTGGCAACGTCGGCTTTGCAACACCCACGCCTCGCAAACTTGCTGATTTCCTGTCCACAACCCAAGCCCAATTGCGTCTGACCTACACGGACAACAGTGTCTACACCGACTTTACAGTCAATTCCAGTGGGATATTAACTATTGCTCCTACTGGAAATATTATCAAATTCCCCTCGGCAGTAAGAATCCAGTCGGATAACTATGTCTCACAGACTACCGGGTGGGGCATTAGTTATGCAGGATCTGCGGATTTTCGTTATTTATATGCAGACGAGATGCACGTCAAGGCGTTCATCGCGGACTTGGAGCAGGCGTTGGCTGGAGGGCAGATAATCTCGAAGTCGGTTGCACCGCTCGCCGCCGACTTCACCGTACCAGCCGCCGGGGCTGCGGCCAGCCTGGTAGTCGAAAGTTTCAAGGGCTTCGATACGTTTCAGGTATTCGTGGATGGCGACTTCGTGCGACTGCGACAGTTCGACCGCACGGGCACATCTCTGAGCATCACTAACTGTTGGGGCACGGTCGTATGGGTTTCCACCGACACAACCGCCAAAACGCAGACATACACATTCACGCGTTCGGCAGCACCGAACGCGGGAGCGGCCATCGCGGGTTCGACGATTGGGGCTGGCACTCTCGCCCTCGACTACGGCACGACGGGCAATGGTTTCCTGGAGAGCAATGCCATAGATGGAGCGATGGCCGAATATGCACCTTATCACCAGATCGTTTCCTGGACGACGCATCCCAACAGCGGGCTAACAGTTAGAACTAGGCTTGGCAATCTCAAGGGTATTTTCAATGTCGCCAACGAATACGGCCTGTATGCTGGCGCGGGTGTGACGGATGCTGACCAATATTTGAGAATCAGCAACACGGCAGTAGAGGCACATAACCTGCCGATCAAGATGTACGATGGCGCCTCAGTCACAATGCAGATGGACCCGACCGCGCCCTCGCTGGCAATGGGTAGCACGCTACCGAGCGCCTACGGGACGGGTGACGGGCTCTGGATGGGTAAGGATACGCTTTACAAATTCAGGGTAGGCGATGTAGACGGCGAGCTAATCAAATGGGATGGATCCGACCTCTACATCATGTCTGATGCGACCAACTACGTGAAGTTCACCGGCAATGACATCTTGATGTACTCCAACAATGTGAACGTCATCACCCTCGACGGCGCAACCTCGACTGTCACAGTAGGAGTCACAAGCAGCGAGCACATATCCATTAGCAGCACAGCAGTGCAAATTAAAGACGGCGCGACTGTTTACACCGAATTGGCCGCGGGGTCGCTCACTATTGGCGAAGTGGGCGCAAGCAAATCGAATGTTCTCATCACCGCGGGCAAAGTTCAGGTTCGCAATAACACAACTGACATAGTTGTCTTCGATACGACTGAGTCGCGGATTGATAACCTACTCAAGATGTCGGGGGCGAGCGCGGCAATTGCCATTGGTTCTACGCCGCCAACTTCGGCAAGTGCGGGTACAGGGGGCTGGCTGGATCGCACAGGATTATATGGTCTTGCATCGAACGTTGTGCAAGCCAAGATGGATTTTACGACCGGAAAGATCGTTGCGGGTGCGGGCAAAATAACGCTTGATGCCACAGCAATACATTTGACTACAGGCGAAGTTAATGCAAGCGAAAAACAAGCTGGGTCGTATATTGAATGGACAAACACGGCAAGCAGTTCTTACTCGATTGAGACTGACCATTGGAACAACGGCGTTGTTACTTATGACTGGTTCAAGTTCTATATGCCGTACAACAGTGGATTGTCATCGTATCGTTTTGGATTCAATGGCGATTCAGGACTTGTGCGGATTTTGGGTGGCGGCTCAATTTACGGCGACGGCCAATTGACAATGGCCGGCGTAGGGACGCATTACGTCATGGGGCCGTTTGGCATCGGGACGACGGGGCCGGGGGCAGAGTTAGAAGTTAAGAGCACAACCTCTTCGTCTGAAATCTACACAACTTATTCAACAACAGCACAAGCTGAATTGACGGCTGGAAGTGATGGTAATGTTTACATAGGGTCAAGAGTTTCCGGAAGCAATGTTTATTTTCGAACTGGTGCGGCGTCAACGGCGGTCACAATCTTAAGCGGCGGCAACGTCGTCATCGGCGGCACTGCCGCTGTCGGACTCTTGCACGTTTCAGGCGGCCAAACCACACTGACAGGCAGCGGCACAACCGGGGCAACCTACTCATTAGTTTGCCGCAACAGCACGCCGACGACAACCGCGTACGTGGACAACGCGGGCAACGGATATATTTTCGGCAATTTCTCGGCTGATTCGTTCACTGACCGCACGCCATTTTTCGTTGGCAATGCGCTTGATGCAATTGCCAATGTCAAGCACAAAGACGGCAAGCTGGATCACGACAGCTTGCACGAGTTCATGCGATACCATCGAAAATTGGATGACGGCACAATGGTAACCGAACGTAATATCGGCAACACCGTATCTGTGCTCCTGGTCGCAATCCAGGAGTTGCAAGCAGAAATCGAACGGCTGAAGAAAAACTGAAAGGAGAAATTGTGAAACCCATCGTACTTGCATTACTGCTCTTTGTGCTACTTGCATCTACTGTATTTGCAGAAAGCCCAACCGACCGAATGCAAGTTCTCATCGCCGCGCATCCGGGAATGACCTGCGATGCAACCTGCGCGTCGAATTGGCTGGCAAGCAATCTGTGGCTCACTGGACTGGCGCGTGAAAATCATCTCGATAAGAATGTCGCTGCACATGCGAATGCACTATTTCGCTATGACAGCGGACTGCGTTTCGAGAACTTGTATCAGCATCCGTGGAACGAATACGAAATGGCCGCGACCTATTACGCTGATGCAAACGCGTTTGCAGACTATCTCGGAATCGCTAAACCGTTCAAACTTGAAATCGTTCACAGCGAGCCAATACTCATTAGTCATCAGGCACTCATTGGGCGTGCGTGTACGACAGGAGTTTGCGATTGGATTATCACCTGGGAAATACCGGGAGAACCACGCGTGTGGGCTGAGGATATTCAGCCACGCTTGCGAGAAGAGTATAAAATCAAGGGGGAATTCTAAATGGCGAAAACACGTCAAGTCAAACTGAAGGAACTGGTTACATCGGAAGCGGCGCTCGCACACATTGCGAATCTGCCCGTTTCAGCACAAATGAGTTTCCGCCTCGGCAAAGTTCTGGAAACCGTTGCCCCGGAACTGGCACGGTATCAAAAAGAGCACACGAAACTTGTAAACAAATACCGCGTGCCATGCAATGCGCCGGAAGGGCGCACTAGCGGCAACGTTTTCACGGATACTAATCGTGAATTGCTTGATACCGAATACGATGGACTGCTCGATACCATTGTGGATTTGCCATTCGGAAGAATCAAAGTCGCTGACTTGCTGGCGGAGAAAGTCGGTAGACACAAAGAGGGTGACAAAGAAGTTGATGACTTTTTGAAGCTATCCGGTCAGGAAATCTACCAACTAAGTTGGCTGCTCAAGGCCGGCGAGCAAGCACTGTTTGTTGAAGAAGAGTGAGACGTCGTTTTTTTCTGGCAATCGTTCTACTTGCATTATTGGGACTGACGCTCTCGATTGCCAAGCAACCTGGTCATGTCACAGTCAAGACAATCTATCGTGTCTATCTGCCAGTCATTGCCAAGCCGGTTACATTCGGTATGGGACTGGCCTGGGGATCATATCGCGAGGAATTGAACGCCGATTGGTGCTACAACTCGAACGGGGCTGGGAATTGCCTAAGTTCCAATTGGGATTTTCGGCAGGCATACGATGAGTGCCCGGTAGCTCAGCTTCTTGGCAATGAGCCGGACGGGCATACGGGCGCAGGCGGCTACCCGACCACACCCGAAGAGGCAGTTGAACTATCGCAACAAGCGCGCGCGACTTGTCCTTACACGCTTTTTATCGCGGGCAACACGATGCAAGGCGACCAGGCGGGCTGGCTCGCGGAGTATGTGAGGTTGGGCGGAGCATACGACATCCTGGGCACGCACTGTTACACGAGTGAGGCGCAGTGGTGCATCACGGCGCTTGAGGCGTTCCGAGCGCGGTTTCGGGAAAGGCGATTGTGCTTGACTGAGTGGGGCCTCTCGCCAAGTGCGAATCGGGTCAATGAATTTACAACGATGCTAGACTATGTCCGGACTTGGGATTGCTCTGCGATCTACACCGACTATGCGCCGCCGCCATGGGACGTAATGAATCTGCTGAATCCAGATGGGACACCGAATGCTTTAGGGGAAATCTACGCAGAGCGATAAGCGAATTTAGCAAAACCAAAAGCTGGGTCGTCATTGACCTGGCTTTTCGCGTTATCGGCTAATCAGTATCTTGGCGATCACATCGCCGTACTGGTTAGCGATGAATAACAGCAATAGAACGAGTCCAACTGAGAACCAATCGAAGGAACGACGGCGTTTCATCACACATCTATCCTGTAGTCATGTTCATGCTCTTTGGAACGCGGCGCAGGTAACGGATAACTATCCATATCGCCAAAATTGACCAGGATGTTTGTCGTCGCGGTATGGCTTTGGCGCAGATTGTTCTCGACGACTTCGATATATTTGTATGGGACCTTGGTAAGGAATGAATCATCCGCAAGCAAAACAATTAAATCGTCAATTGATTTTAGAACGCGTCGCGCTTGCGAAACAGTTTGCACATCCATTCTGTTATTGCTCCTTTGGTTCACGGTCGACACGATAATTATAGTGGACCACCAAGGCGCTCTCGATTGAGACCTTATGATGTTTTTTCTTTGCGTGTGCACACGAGCGACGGAAGATAGCTTTCTCGTTTTCCTCGTCTCGCCAATTACAATCCAGACATTCGGCTATGCGACTGACTATTCCTAATCTCATTTGGCAACTCTCCACCGATACCCTCGTGATTTCAGTCCGCGTTCGATCTCCTCGATCCTGTGATTGAAAATCAGATACGACCACACACACTGAAACGCGACATCGCCTTGCCACAACTCGCGCACCTCCGCACGGGTGAATGAGGGGCAATTTCGCAATGCGACTAGGAAGTGCAGGACAGCGAGGTTCGGTTTCATTTGACTAGCTCCGGGACCTTGTCTTCGAGCAAATCAAATAGCGATGGTGTCAACGCTTTTTGCTCCGCTTGATCGCAGTAGTATTTTAGCATCTTGAAATATTCTTGCTTCAATTCAATCAGGTAGGCGCGGCGTCCTTCTTCGATTGCAACTTTGCCGACTGTGCCCAGTCCCGCGAAAGGATCGAGCACTAAATCATTTGGATTGGAAAATCGCGTTATTACTCTTTTGCAAATATCAAACGGCAATGGACAGATGTGCATCTGTTCGCCGCGCTTGACCTGCTCAGCATTCAGACACAACATTCCATTGATATCGTCCCAGACCCACTCCGATTGCGAAACCGGTGGCTCCAAGAAAAACGACGCGGGCAAGTTGCCATTATCGTCGCGGTCTTGCAATCGCTGGACGTGCGCCTCGTAACTATACATTTCGTCCAAAAACATTGGGCGGTTGCCGTTAGATTTCCAAAATGAGTGTGCATCAATCTGCCAACGGGCACGGGTGTACTCAGACTTGGATTTTGTAACTGGCTCATCGGCCCTCGCGTTTTCTGCTGAGGTCGGTTTCTTGCGAAAGATGAGCAAATATTCGGGTAAGCCAAAACCCATTTTCGTGGAGTCCTTCGAATTCTCTGTCCAACCCAAGCGGTAGGTCGAGTTGTTCTCGCGTACTACATCCGTGGTGATCGTGCAGCGCCCCTCGAACGAAAAGCCGTGTTGCCGGAATGCTCGAACACAATCATCCGAGAACGGCTCGACTTCGAGAATACCACTTGGATTCTGCCAACCATACAAGATGCGGTCCTTGACGTGAATTGCTGCGATTCTCCCTGGCTTTAATACCCGGAGCAAATCAGGAATCAGGAAATTCATTTGTTCCCAAAATTTGCCGTCGTTGAGATTATGACCAAAGTCCTCCACGCTCGCGGTATACGAATAGTGATTCCCGAACGGAATACTCGTATGAATCAAATCAATCGAATTGTTGTCTAATCGTTTGATTTCGTCCACGCAATCATTATTGATCGCGGTGAACAAAGTTTGTTTCGCTTCCATCCGTTCTACTCCTATAGTGCGATTGAGATCGGCTTTCATGGCTTCGTGCGACAAGCCGTATTCCTGGATAATTCCTGACATGATTCGTTGTTGGTCTTCGTGCTGTCGCCATTTCTTCTCGAAAGTTTTTCTGACTTCATCCTCTGATTCCGAATAGATAAAATGAATGTTGACTTCTTTGGTTTGTTGGAATCTAAAGATTCTGTGGATAGCTTGAATCGTATCGCGGAATTTGTAGTCAATGCCGACGAAGATCGCGTCGCTGCAATGCCGCTGAAAGTTGCAGCCCGCGCCGAGCATCTGCGGCTTGGCATTGAGGATAGCGAGTTGTCCCCGCGCGAACCGAACCATGATACGCTCGCGTTCGTCCAGGTCGTGTTGCGAACCATAGACCGACTCTGAGCCGGATACGGCTTTTTCGATTGCCTTGCGTTCGTTCTCCTGATGATGCCAGAGGATGTAATGATGATCGGGATGCTCAGCCATAATTCGTAAAGTTTCCGCGATCCGGGTGTCAATCGTTTCGCGTTTTTCGGCACTAGCTTCCTTGACGCCGGCGGCAGGATTCAAAAGCAACCGGTGTTGTCCAAAGTTGTCTATCTGCTTCCACGCGCGCGATTGGTCCGTCGGCAGCCGATGCCAGTGGACATTGAGCTTTGGCAAATTATAACCCTCATCCGAATAACCCAAGTCGCTTGGCTTGTGGAGAAACATCGCCCACGATGCAACCCACATCCAGAATTCGTGTTCGTGCAAATGATGTAGGGTCAGATGTCCTGCGTGCGTTGTATCGCGTTTGAAGAATCTAGTTAATGTTTGACCGCGATCCATAATTCCAAGAAACTCCGCATGGCCGAGTAGCCCGGTGAAATCATTCGGATCCGGCGTCGCAGTTGCGACAAACCGAAACGGCACGGGTTTGAAAATCTCTCGGAACGTCGAATAGGTTTTCGTTCCAAGTCCCTGGAGGATTGCTCCCTCGTCCAAACTTACCATTCCGAAGTCGTGTTTGGCGGGAGTGATTGAGCCGTCGCGGGGACGCTCATAATTCGTAATCAAGAATGGCGAGGTAGTTAATTCAATCTCTCCGTCTGTTCGCACATACTGCCATTTCTGATTCATCGCTGGACCGTCTTCTTCAATAAACTGATGTCGCACACCTAACGGACAGACAACCAAAACGCGCTTGCCAGTATACTGGTAAACCTGTGCGGCAATCTCACACTGGATCCGCGTCTTGGTCATTCCGAACGATGCGGCAATGAGAGCGCGTCCACGTCCTAGTGCCCAGTGTGCTACAGCTTGCGCGTGGGGAAGCAGCATCGGATTGGTGATTTCAACATCAATGCCCTGACGATCCGAGAGGACAATCTTTGCTTCTAGGAATTCGCGGTAGGATTTTTCAATGATTTCGCCGCAACCGGGGCAGACAGTTGCGTTGTTGAGCGGGTACGAGCAATTGGGACAGAGCATGAGTCTCCTTTCAAATCTACACGTCGTTGAGGATACCATATTTACTGGTAAATTTAGAAATGCGTTCAGTCAAATGTTTTTTCCCTTTTCGCTTGATTATTCGTACTGAATCATTTACAGCATCGCGCATTTTTCTGCTATAGCAGATCATCGTGCCAGTTTGCGGCTCTGTGATCGCGTAGCCAATCCGCCATTGCGTCGGATCACATTCATTGTGCCGATGGTCAACGAAGAATTTGCCATACGGCGAAATCTCAATGAGACGGACATTGAGTTGGATGATTTCATCATGTGTTTTGCCGCGGATGAAGAATTGCACTGATATACCTCCTATGGTTTGACTTGGCAGAGTGGACATTCTTTGGTCTTGTGCTGTTCGCCGTCGAGATGGTGCTGCGCCAACTCTAATTCACGCGTTGTGTGGATCGTCATTGAGAAATCCTCTTGACCGGGATGTTGCGCTAAGACGGTCAAGCAGAAGCCGTCTTTGGTTGGCGTGATGTCAAACATTGGTCATCAACGGTAACGGTGTTGCGCCGATAAATTGCAACATCTCAGCTTCGGAGAGTTGGACAATTTCCAAGATTTCCGAATCTAGAACGTTTTCAGACGTCTTTCGTTTAAACTCGGCAATGATTTTGGCTTGGGCTTCAGCTTCATCAATTGCCAGAACCTTCCCAGATCGTTTAAGCTGTCTTTCATGTCCCTCACAGAACTCGCAATCACATTGTTCAATGACATCGGCTCTGAATGAAACCTTGTAGTAATTCATTGTGTTTTCTCTTTCAACTTCCAGATTCGGATTCGCAACCAGCCAAATTCTAGATCGCCAATGATGCCAAGCTGACTAAAGTTCTGCGATGAAAATCTGTAGAAACCAATTGCGAAATACGACCAAAAGAATTGCAGATGATAATTAGCCATTGCAATCTTTTCCAATCAGATTGCTCATAATGAAAATCGCATTGCCGGAATGTGCAAAATAATCTAATCCCAACTTTCTAAACAGATTGTCGACGCGTCTAATACTCGCATGAGTTGGATGATATTCGCGTCGTGTCCAGTGCTCGAATATTTCGTTGGGATACCTCACGAAAATAACTGTCGCGCAGTGGTTTTTAATTTGGATGATTACCTTCTTTTGAGGATAGTTACCCATTACAATATGTCCTATCAGTACGCATTTTGGATGCTCTTTCATTGCTCTTCTCTCCAGTTTCCAGTTTGCAGTTTGCGATTTCAGTTTGCAGACCTATTTATGTTTATCTAAAATGAATAGTTGGTCTGAAAATGTATAGTTTGAATAGTTTTCCGTATACTTTGAAAAATACAGAACGCTTCCTGTTTTTTTCCAAGTTACCGACCAACTATTCAAACTATACATACTATTCATCTACATTCTCCAGAAAAGCTAGACCAGTATCTTGAATTGGTTCTGAGTTTTGTGGACTTGATGAACAGAGCTTGACGCCGAAGTAATGAATACCGGATGCCAACTTGTCCTTTTTGAATCGGCGAGTAACCTTTTTTCCAAAGGCAGTTTTGTTCGATTCATCGGCATGATTCTTCTTTGCCCAATGCACATAGGCGTTGTAGAATTCATCAGCTTTTATCTTTGCGTCTGGTATCAAAGCACATTCTTCCTCAACAAATCGTCCAACCAGGTCTTCACCATCACGGTATTGATCGGTTGCCGCTCGAACAATATCAGGAATTTGCAAGCCGTTTTTCTGCCATTCCAAGCAACCACGGACCAACCAGGCGAGCACGCCGGATATTTCTGAGCGCAAGATTTCTTTCAACTTTGGATCGCGCTTGTGTTCGTTCGCTTGAACCGGCTTGTCTACAAACGCCTGGGTGAACGGCACCAATAATACACGTTGCCATATTGCGTAATCATCAGCGTTGATCTTGGGACAGTGATTAGTCATTAGAACCAGGAGGTATTGCGGGGTAAATGTGACTGGGACGCCGTAGAGCGGTCGCGCAACGACTGTACCACCGCCGGTCAGATATTTGACTTGTCCAACATTGAGCATGGCTCCATCGTTCGTTTCATTGACCCAACATAACCGGCGGGACCGCATCGCGGCAAGGTGAGGCGTAGCTGAATTATCATTTTTGTTGTCAGCAAGTAGCACTTGCGGCTGCACCGGTGTTGCTAGTGCTTCACCTAAAACACCTGACAATGTTTCAAGTAATGTATCTTTGCCATTGCGTCCCTCACCCCAGAACACAACAAAGATATGCTCGGAGGTATGTCCTGTGATCGCGTACCCAAGTAGGCGCTGGATGAATGCTATTAATTCAATATTGCTATCGAAGATTTCTAAGAGGAATTTCTCGAAACGCGGGCAAGGTTCATCAATGCCTTTCCATTCACATGTTGAGACGGTCCGCACATAATCGGTTGGCTTGCTCCCATTCATTTCGCCAGTGGTCAAATCCAGCACACCATTTTTTACGCCAAGCAGCATTGGATGATGGTCCCATTCATCACCAAGAATTCCAAGTCCTGGCATAGATTGAGCAAGCGTCAGCACGTTTTTGATGCGTGACTTGTAACGCAATGCCGTTGCTCGTTGATAGAGTCCTTTGCTCAATGGCGAATCATCGGGCAAGCCCTCGCGCTTTTTCTTGGCAAGCAAAAAATAATACTGGGAGGCAACTTGATTGGCGACTCGCAGAACAATTGAATCCAAGCCGTCCTTTTCCCAGTATTTGTCATTCCAGATGTACCACTGCTTTTCGGAGTGGTCGTATACTATTTTCTCAATGAATAATTGCTGGAGTAATTCCGCGTCGCCAATCTCAGTGCGTTGATATGCTTCCATGATCGCGGCGGGAGCGATAATCGTTTCGCCCTTATCGTCTTTCGACTTTGGTTCAAGTGAGCATTTGACCGCTTGAGCGCGATTGCGTTCCTCAATAAGTGCTCCGATCATCTCTTGTTGCCAGTAATGCCGATCAATGGCCTGCTGGATAAATTCACTTCCAACAGCACCGGCATCTACGCTAACATTGGTCAACGTTTGAATTTCATCTACCGCAAACCGAAATCGCGCAATCAATTCTGGATAGGTCAATCGTTCGAGTTCGGAGAGGAAATGCTTGCGGTCGGTTTCGACGGTGTTCATTGATACTCCAACGAAATAAAAATTCCCGTTCTCTGTTCAATCGGCTTGGAGAGAAACCTGGTAGGGTCTTTCCCCCGGCTTGGGGTAAATCCCCAAACCGACTGAACACAAAACGGGAGTTTCATTTCCCTACCAGATTTCTGTGATTCTTTGCGGAACAGGTCGCCAACCCGATCCGCCAGA
>ERZ1292629.586-Hain-H43-01um-R1-586-length-40097-cov-53_pt1 | contig 40097 bp, 53 predicted proteins | sample MGYA00564399_ERZ1292629 | MGnify/ENA primary metagenome ERZ1292629 (study PRJEB36523, sample SAMEA6512636) | groundwater metagenome | collected 2019-01-08 | study: AquaDiva: Metagenomics assemblies of 32 groundwater samples
GTCGGCGGAGTTGGCGGTGGAGTCGGCGGCGAGGTTGGCGGCGAGGTCGGCGGCGAGGTCGGCGGCGGAGGCGGCGAAAAAGAAAATATTTAATTTTATCTGCAAATGGTTTGACGAACATCTTAATTCTCTTGAACTATATGAATAATCAATTTACTTATGAATACATAGAAAAAATGGAAGATGTCAGAAGGCATATTCAAGAATGTGAAGGACATCATATACAGCAGGCAATTCATTCAACTTTCCATGACGCATTAACGCAGGTATGTTATGGATGTAAAAAAATTAGAAGCAATATAATAATAAAATAACTATGTCATACGATAAAACAAAATATTTTGAGGTTACGGATGATGGAGTAACAAAAACTTCGGAACTCATAGAACAGTTCAAAAAGGAAATGAATATTTGGATTACCGATGAGATAGACGATATTGATAATCAATTTCCAATCCCTGAATTAAAGACAGTAAGATATTTTGACAGAGAAGTTGAATCAAGAGAATTGGGTAAGTCAGTCAAAGAAGCCGACCCAGACAATATGGGAATAACATTCAGGGAATATTTGATACTACAATTACAGTATTTCAAAGAAGAAAAAAAACATCTTGATATCGAGAATTGGACATGGTGTTCTGGTTCGAAGTTTAAGAATAATAAATACAGTAGTATTCGTTTCGTTTACGCTCACTGGCTTCCCGGCTACGGCAGGCTTATTGTGTATGCCAATGATCCCGGCTATTCGTTTCCGTATCTTGGATGCCGCCTCTCCCGTTGTATAGAATTAAAGATTTCTACAGATTTACCAAACTTTGAGACTTTAGACAGTAGGGTATGTGAATTGGAATCAAAGGTTGAAAAATTACTAGAAATAATAAATGTAAAATGAAAGATTCAGATTCTAAAATTGATTGGGAATATGGTGGAGGAGGTGGTTATGACACTAATACTTATTGTTTGAATGGTGCATGTCGTAATTTTGTAGGTCTAAGGCAAATATGGCATTATGGATTATTTAGATTAGATTGGTGGTGTTGTTTTCTTTATAAGAAATTCGTAATTGAAAAAAGAAAATGAAGTTTCATCATTCTGAAGAAATTAAGAAATTAAAAGAACAAGTTGAGAAAAAGTGAAAGAGATGTGTGAGAATATGAGACCTCAAAAATCTTATCCAAGTATAAATAACTCTTTTAATTCAGAATTAACTTATGAAGAAAAAGGTTACAATTCCGCTCTCACCGATATTTTATCAGAACTTAACAAGTAATATATGAATACCCCAAGAACAATACAACACGGAAAAGATGGAGAAGACTATCATTGTCGTAAATGTAGTTTTAGCGGATATGGTATGTCGGGTTGTTTACAAAAAGCAGTTAATCATAGCAAAAAGACAGGACACACTATTGATATTTATTATGAATCTTGGAGAGAAGTTACTTGCTATAAGAAACCCACCACCAAGTCGGGTGGTGATAAAAATTAAATAAGAAGATGAAAATTGTACTAAGTGCGTTCGGAAATAAACTTAGAGGAGTAATGGAAGTTCCAGAAGATACTGGTCTGAGATTTAGATTGGCATTGACACAGCCAGTAGTTGTTTCTATTTTTGGAATTGGAATGGATATCGGAAAAAAACAAAAGATGTTAGAGCAACCAATTGACAAAATATGTACATTTGAATGGACTGGAGGTACTTTTATGGAAAAAGGACATCCGTACGACAAGGCAAGAGATTATCAGTTAATCGATATATCATGACCAACTTCCTTAAATTGGGTAGAAAAGAACAGGAAAAAGATTGGGTATTTTTTATGCTCTGTGAGATTGCAAGAAGAATCAAATAACATGAAAATAAAAACACTTGGTTTTACAGGAAAAGAATGGATAGAATAAATGATTTAGTAACTAGTTATGATATGAAAAAATGAAAATTCGAATTCTATCAATTAAAATGAAAAAAGAAATATTTTATAGAAAATACTCAAACATGCCTATAGGTAAACGCTTTGTGGGTAAGTTGATAATGGCTCCAAATGGTATTGAACAGAATTATACTCCTTCAAAATTGTATAATAAAATAAAAATGTGTGAGGAAAATATTGCTGAAGAAAAATTAAGATTAGAGAATTTATTAGAAGCAGCAGATAAAATTATAATATGAAAAAATATGTTCAAAATAAAACTACCAAAAGAAAAACCGACATGGGAATATTCAATGCCTAAAAAAGGTAACGAACGCCGAAAGTCTTATATGCAAGGATATGATGAAGGGATTTCAAAAATTAAAAATCTATTGGAAGACTCCATGATGAGAGGCTATTTAAGAGAAAGGTTTGATGAGATTTTTGAAAAAGACCAAGAAGCGATTGATGGAATAAGACCAAGTAAGAGTAATCGTTCTGGGGCATTGTTATTATGGAGTGAAATATTGAATGAAATAAGAAAACTTAAATGAACTGCCTATCAAATAATTGCCCTAATAAGTTGAATTTGGGAAAAAATGGAAAGTATAGTCATTTTTTCTGTAGGTATTGCCGTTATGAAATATGGAAAGAATTGAAAGATATAAGATTTGAAATGTGGTTGCAGGGTAAGGCGATTAAAGTATGAATAGAAAAGAATACATGAAAGAATATAAAGAAAAGAACCGTATAAAATTACGAGAGTATAAAAAATTATGGAATCGCAATCAACGAGCGGGATTAAAAACAAAATTAACAGTAAAAGATAAACCTCGTAAAAATAGAATCTTAATAAAAAAAGGGCATTGCGAAAACTGTTCAATACTTTTAACTTCGAATTATGCCATTGGCGGAAATGATAGATTTTGCGGTTCGTGTCTTGAGAAATCAATAATATGATAAATAAAATTATACAAGGTGATTCATTAGAAGTTTTGAAAACTTTGTCGTCAGAAAGTATTGATTGTGTCATTACTTCTCCACCTTATTATGGTTTGCGTTCTTATCTTAAAAAAGACGATCCGCTCAAAGTAAAAGAGATAGGCAGTGAATCCTCCATTGAGGAGCATTTGCGCGTCTTAATGGCGATTATAGGCGAGATAAAGAGGGTTTTGAAGCCGACCGGTTCATTTTGGTTGAATTATGGAGACTGTTACGGTGGTTGTAAAGAAGGAAAAACTGATAAAAAAGTTAGCGATTATATCAAAAAAGAACAGGAAGGGATTTGTAAAAAACTTCCGGGTTATGAAAAATGTATGATGATGTTACCCGAACGAATTGCTTTGCGAATGATAGACCAAAAAAATTGGATTTTACGAAGCAAAATAATTTGGTGCAAACAAATTATGGATTACAAAACCAAAACAACTAAAGGAAGCGTTATGCCGACTTCGGTTAAGGACAGATTCAATAATTCTTTTGAGTATTTGTATCATTTTGTGAAAAACAAGAAGTATTATTTTGATTTGGATGCGGTAAGAATTAAAAATCAAGTAATAGGAATTAGTGATTTCAGACCTAATACGGGAGGATTTGTTGATCCCAAAAAACTTTATAACAGTAAATTTAATAAATTCAATTATCGAGTTCGCGATGCTATAAGAAAAGAAGGACAGCCGCAATTTAAGGCGAGTGAGGAAGAAATAAAAAATTATCAAGGAAAATTCACCAATAATCAAGAAGCGGAAAGTTTTGGAAGTCCGAGAGCGAGGACGCAAAGAGGAAAATCATGGCATCCGCATGAAGATGATTTAACGACCGGCAATATAAAATCGGTGCCAAGCTCTACACATAAAAACGGGAAAAACATTCCAAATGTTTGGCTTATAGGAATTGAACCGTCAAGAGAATTGCATTTTGCCAGATTTCCGTCCGCATTATGTGAGATTCCCATATTAAGTTCTTGTCCTGAAAACGGAATTGTATGCGATCCTTTTTGCGGAAGTGGCACTGCTCTGGCAGTAGCCAAGAAACTCGGCAGAAATTTTATCGGTATTGAACTTAATAAGGATTACATAAAACTTGCCGAAGAAAGAATCGCGGGACAGACACTGCCAATGTTATAATATTCTCGGAACAAAAGACCGCCTTTGTGCTGGCGGTCTTTTGTATTTCGTTTCTCCACAATGGCAATTACATTATACCATTTGCTCCGAGTTTTGCGCCCAATTCCTTAATCTTGGAATGGCTACGAATGTTCCCGTAAATCGCCACTATAAGACCGACTCCTTGAAATATTAAATCAATTGCCTGCGCGACTTGGTCTGACGAAACTATTTCACCTGCCCCAAGCCAACCTAAAGTAATAACTAGAAGACCTACCCATACTTTTTTGCCTTCCATAAAGGCATTAAATGTTTGCATATTGATAATTATTAAATTGATAAAGGTGGCGGAGGTGGGAATCGAACCCACAACCTCTAGCGTATGAAGCTAGTGAGCTACCGTTTGCTCTACTCCGCGATTAAAGTATACCCTTTCACCCACCAGAATGAAAGGGTATTACCTATGTGTAGCGTGTGAGAGAATTGGTCTCACGAAGATATTGAATCACCCCATTTCTATTCCGTTGTGTGGGCGGTAAAGGTTGTTTCATGTTGAACGAAGTCGCGAATATACTTTACGCGACAGCCTTCTGAACAAAAAAATGCTCCCTTGATGAGACATGCGCCATTCCGTCTAGTCGTCAGGTCTTGACGAGGAAAAATGGATAAGCAGTATGCACATCGAGGCGGTGTTAAGTATCGTGCTGTCATTTTGACCTCCGTAAAAGAAAAATAAATGCTTGGCGTTTCTCTCGAGTTAAAAACCCGATTGTCGTCTTACATATTCCCTTTCGTTGTTTGTTTCTGTTTGTGTATTTCATTGAGCTTTTCCACTTCCAGTATGGTTAGTAGAATTGCCGACCAGAATAAGAAAGCGATGAACTCGATTATCTTTTTCATAGGTTTTCAATGTGCTCATCCCGATAATCATATCGAGGGCAGTAGGCAGAAATCTAACTGCCTACTGCTCTAGGCACGACCAAAGAAACTTCTTATCGTTGCCAGTAATGATTGCACCAATATTTGCAATCTTCCTATTTGCTGTTTTTGCGTTTCAATAATTTTGCCTTCCTCAACACACATATTGGTTATAGGTTTGGGACCGGCCGGTGGCTGAAGAAAATTAAGCAAATAATCTCTAGTGAATAAAGTCCCCGGACAGGTTTTGCCTTGATTGTTGTAATCTCTATGAAATACCACTCGGTCGATAGGTATATCGTATTTATACATTAAATCGCTTATACAGCGTCGTAGAAGCTCACGGAGGGCGCTATTAGGCAGTTCCACATCTCCATCTCCGCCCCAACACACTCCAATAGATTGAAAGTTCATAGATACTCCATTCACCTTAAAATCACAATGTGAACCTTCATCAGTGTCCAGACGGCACTGATATATTTTATTACCCGTAATTAAATAATGGTAGCCGATGTAATATCCAAGAGAAGATATGGGGAATTTTTTTTCATCTCGATGATAGGTATTTATTGAATTGAATTGGTCAAAAACAATATCCTGTTTGACATCAGAAGTATGAATCATTAAAAATCTGGGAATATTAGTCATTCCAATTTTTTGAGAATCTCTTTAATATCGATTTCAGTCCTCAATTGACTTGATTTTATGGCGGTTATTTCCGTTTCAACCGCCGTTATTCTATTGCCGTCTTTGATTTGGATTTCTTTAACTGAATCTATCGCCGCCGCTGATTTTTGAGGCGAATTGAGAATATAACCGCCCAGCCAAGTTGCTGCCGCTGTTATAGTTATCCAACCAATTGTTATTATTTGCGTTTGACCTCTATTCATTTTATGGGATTATTTCTGGTGGTGCAATTTTTTCTGCTATAATTTTACTAAGTTCAATTGATTTAGTTTCTAATTCTTTTCTCAAGTCTCCTATTTGAGTAAGTTCTGGCGTGAATTTGAGCGTTAATTGGTCTCTAGCTAATTGTAGAGCCTGAATCTCTTTATTAAGTTTATAGATTTGCGCGTCTATTATATCGAAAGCTTCTTGTAGTTGCATTTTAGTTTATTAGTTAATTTGATAATTATTTACAATAAGTTGACTCCACGACCATTGTTGTACCTACGAAGTAAAATGATACCGCCGCTCCGAGATTAGTTTTGGCATTGAAGCAAGATTTTGATGTTGAATTTCCTATTTCACCGAATGTAGTAGTAGTTGTGGCATTAGCTCCAGATGTTACATGAAATCTACTATATGGAGTACTAGTACCAACACCCACATTGCCAGTGCTTCCCAAAAACAGACTTCCTATTTGTACTTGTGGTTTAATTTGAGTTACGCCTGCCGTCGTTACTACTCCAGAAAAATTATTTGAACTTCTATCTTTAACTACTAAAGATTTTGCTGGGTTGGCATTTTCAAGGTCTGAATCAAGGATAACTCCAATCTCGTTAAGGGTACTTCCATTTGCCCATGTCGTTGGTGTTGCCCATGTTGAAGTAAACTCTACGCCTGTGGCATTAGAACTGGCGCCGACATTCGTGAAATCGTCTCCAGCTACAAAGGTAGTTATACGATAATTTTTATCAACGGTTATCGTTCCACTAGTTTGTCCAGTGAGATTGCCCCATTCATCTGTGGAAGAAGAACCATTTTCACGAAGTTTCTGAACATCAGTCAAAGAAAGAGCTCGATTGAATATTTTTGTTTCATATATATTTCCTTTGAATATGTTACTGCCAGATTTTCCTCCGATATAAGCGTAAGTCGAAGTAATCGAACTGCCTATGGAGCCTGTTCCGGCTATTGATTGAGTTGTCGTAGCCTGTAATATTCCATTAGCATATACATATAACATTAAACCCGACCTGATTATATCCAAATCTACTGTTTTATTAGCCCAATTCGTTATGAAATTACCATAAGCCTGAAAATTATAATTACCAGTCGTTGAATCGTAAAATGTAATTCCAAGACGATTTGCGCTCAAAAGAGCTACCTCAAGTCCATAAGCCGCATTATTACCTGTGGCATTAGAACTTAATACCAAAAAGTCTGGCGAATTTGTCGGGCTAGAAGCAGGTATTTGTAATCTTGAATGAATTGTAAAATCACTTGTACCAATATTTTGATTGAGAGTGTGCTGAACCCAAGAAGCTGTTGTAGTGCCGTTAAAATATAGAGCGCCCGATTGAGATTTACTATCTATAATGTCAATCAAATCAGAACCATTTGTGTTTATATTTCCAGCAAATGAATTTGTCGCTGTCGTGGAAGTAGAAATAAAATAACCTGCTGTAAGTGCGGGTGTCCCCGTAGCGACTAATTGCGTTCCATTCCAAGTAGTGAGAGCATTTGTCGTCAATTTCGTAATATCCAAACCTAATGTGCCTGTAGTTGTTATTGTGCCGCCAGTTAAGCCGTTATTTGTGGCTACTGAAGTTACCGTGCCACTACCGCCCCCGCCAACGCAAACGCCATTTATGGCGAAACAACCGGCTGATAAATTAAGACCGTTTGTGGCGGTCGAAGTCGCGCTAGCGCCTGTCAGATTCAAATAGGTTGCTTGAATGCCAGCCGCAAAGGTAGAAGTCGCGGTCGTAGAAGTTGCCGTGTAATGGTCAGCTACTACTCCAGTTGAGCCAACGACTGAAAGGGCGGCGTAAGGGGTTGTGGTGCTTATACCTAATTTATTGTCTAAAGTTACAGAATTGTTAATTGCTGTTCCATAAATAGATGCTCCAGATAATGTACTTCCAAAATTTGATACTTTCATACTATTATTTGTAACAGCATCAAATAAATTATAACCAGAACGCGCCGCGTCTGAAGATATGCCGTATAAATTGACTGAACCAGTTTCATTAGCCTCAGCATAAATTATTCTTTGAGGACTATTAAATCTGGTGCCATAAATATTTATTTTCAAATTAGTTGTCGTGGTCGCTCCAGCCGAACCGTAAAGAGCAGGAAGATAAGTAATGTTGCCTCCAAAAATATTAATGTTATTGATTGAATTATCCTCTATTTGCGCCAAAGCTCTATTGCCAGTTGACCAATCTGGTTTTCCGGTAATATTGGGATTTATAAAAGTGAGATTTTTTATAACCGAACCGTTTTTAGCGATAACTATAGGTTTTCCGCTTACCAGAAAGGTATTCACATTGCTAAGTAAGACGGTATCAATCGTGGTAGAGGCTGTTTCTGTTGTGCCTACCGCATAAACCAGAGCAGTCGGAATAGAAGTGCTGGACATAACGGTAATATTCTCCAAGACAATAGTTCCTGTCTTTTGTACGGCGCTGACCAATACAGTAGGAGGTGTTGTTCCCCAGTTTAATCTGGATAATTTCAATCCATCAACAGTACTCGTAGCTTCAGTGCCTGGATATTCAGAACGATTATAAGTATTATCATCAGCTTGCCTACTTATATATCTTCCGTCAATATTGACGTTATCCACCGTAACATTATAGATATTTGTGGTGTAATTCGTGCCAGCATCTATCCAGCGCCATTGAATACCATCTGCTCCAGTTACATTGCCTGATGTATGGACTGGAGCATTAGATGCCACAGTCGGACCCGCATTCTGCATTTTATAATGATTGCTGGCATTAACCACAACATCTCCAATTTGATAAGTATTCCCCGAAGCCCAATCTAACCAACTTCCGGTATTTAATCTAAGAAAAAATCCAGCTTGACCAGGATATGGACGACTTATTCCATTTTTTATTGTAATATTTGAACTATCTTGAGTGCTTTGTGTGTTTCCTGGATAGTCCGCAACATTGATAGCGAAAGCGTCATCTCTTGAAGAAACGTCAAAACCATCGATAACCACATTTGTTACACCACCTTGCATTTGTACGCCACCAAGTTTATCTGAAAATCCTATATAATTAGTAATTCTAACGTTTGAAGCACTTTGTATGTGAACCGTAAAAAGTATTTGTCCCTCTTGAAAAATCGTAATCTTATCCATAATTACGCCATTAATAAAAGCCCAATTAACAATTCCGTTCATTGTCGGTTGTGCCGCGCCAGTCTTAGTATCATAATCCGCTCCATCAATTATCAGATTTTTCAAAGTAATGTTTGTGTCATAAATAGAACCCGTTGTAGTTGCCGCTTGATTGGAGAATACATGGGAATATGCTGATTTCTTTTTCAAGATAACTCCGTCTACTCCCATAACAGTTGTACTACTATTTAAATAAAGCGTTGCTGATAACATATATGTCCCAGCTTTTGGAATATAAATTTGTTTTGAATATGCTAATGCGTTTAAAAAAGCTGTGGTATCATCTGTAATACCATCACCTTTGGCTCCGAAAGCTCTAACATCAGTCCAACTATCTTTACTTATAATATCTTTTACTGATACTGGTCCCGCAAATGTACTCGTCGCCGTGGTAGAGGTGGCGGTAACATAAGATGCTTTAACACCGGCAGTTGTACTCGCGATCTGAATGTGACTTCCAAGATAATTCCACGGATTCAATTTTGTCATAGTCGAATCTTGAGCGGATACGATAGAAATAACGGAAATGATTGATAATAGACTAACACTGGCAATGATGAGTTTTTTGTACATGGGGGTATTATAACATAATTAACTATTTTTTAGATAATATCCTACGATTCCTATAAATAATAATACAGCCAGCCAATCATTCATTTTATTTTCGGTAAATATTGTCTAGTAAAAGTATTTAATTCTCCATTTTCAAGTAATAAGGTTTGTAACCCTTTCTTCTTATTCCATTCTTCATAAGTTTCTTGAATATCAGCATCAATTGGTTGAATTTTTGCACCGATATTTCTTAATAGTTCTTCCATTATCGTTCTTTGCTGATTTTCTTTATCTTGAGGAGTTAATGCTCCAATTATTCCTTTTTGTTGTTGAACACCCTTTTCATTATATCCACCAGGAATTTGATCTGATACTAACGGAGGAGCCATTGTTTTTATAAGATGTCTTGATAAATCTAATGCTTGCTGTTCTGAAGAATCACTTTCCTTCCATATTTTATTGCCGTAGAAATCTTTATTCCTGCCAAGTTCCGTAACAAGCTGAATGAAAGGAGAACGTTTCATTAATGAAATAGGCATACTTTCAGTAACTCCCGTTTGGATATTCTGTGCTCTCTCAAACCAATTGCCAGACATTAAATCTCCAAAAGGAAGGATATATGTAAGATCAAAATACGCGGAACGTCCTAGTGAATCTTTCATTGGAAGTTTTACATAAAATCCATCTTTTACCCATGAAGGTTCTAATGCTCGTTCTCTATCGGTTTCTTTAATATCCGAAAGATTTTCTATTGCTTGTTTTATTTTTCCAATAACACCAATTCTTTGTGGATTTTTTATTAAAGTTTCAGCAACTATTGGAGTTGCTTTTATCGTAAATGTAATAAAAGGAAAACCGAAAAGACTTTCTCTCATCTTACGAACGAATGGTGTTACTTGCGCATAATTAAATGTAGCAGATTCAGCCACTTTCCACGCTTCTTCCGGTTCAAGATTTTTATATTTTCTATTGAAAATATATGCGGAGAGTTTCGCTTGACTTTCTTCTTTTTGATATATATTACCAAGAGTTTGTTTTGTTTTTTGCCATAAACTTCCTGCTTTATTAAGTACTGATGCCTCAGGACTATTAAGAAGACCTTTCATTTCAGCCGACGCAAAAGTATCAACACCGTACCCTAAAGGTCTTGCCTCATCTATCCACTTACCAGTCTCTCTAAATACTTCCTTTATCGCTTCGGCATCACTAGAAATAGTTCGAGGATCGAGTGGATTCATTCCAAGTTTCCAGTAGTTAAGAAGTTTATTAGACATGATATTTCTCGCATGAGTAGCAGGATTCATCACAACTTTAAAGAATTTAAAATTAGCTACGAGTTTCTTTGCTACAGTATCAGTAGAAGGTTGAATTATCTCATTTAGATATTCTGACATGTGGGTTGGAATATATTTACCAGCAAGACCTCCAAGTTTTGCGCTTGTCTTTGGAATCTGCGTGAACCCCTCCTGTGCTATATCTGTTCCAAACTTCTCCGCTACTTGCTTAAACATCTTGGCGTTTTCAACATCTTTTGCCAAATCAAATGTACTCTTAAAAAGAAGATATGCCGGATTATCTATTTGCCCTAAATCCTTCATCATTTCAGGAGTTAATCCTTCTACACGTTTTTTGATTCCTTTTATGCCTACTTTACGAATACCAAATAATCCTTTATTTGCCATTTGTTCATATTCCATATACGCGTTTTTGATGTATTCTCCTATATTTTCTTCATATTTTGTTTTTGAAAGTAATCCTAAATCTACAGCCTGCTTGCCAAGATCATCTAATTTTGTATAAAATTTTGTAACAATATCTAATTCACCAGGATTTAATTTTCCTGTAAGTTTGTCCAATCCTACACGAATAAAACGACCTGTCTCATCCTTGGTTAGAAGTTTGGATGCTGTTTCAGGGGTAAGTTTCGCTACTGCTTTACTCATATCGACAATATTGGTTGTTTCAACTGCGATATTTTTTACCCCTCTTTCAAATGTTTCCTTAAAAACAGGGTCGGCTCCATTCATATAAACTAATTTAGATGCTAAATATTTTCCTACTTCCGTACCACCTTCCGTTGCCTGATAAGTTTTACTTATCCCTTTAGTAGCTTCAGCTCCAACATCAATTGTTTTAGTTATTTTTTTGCCAAAAGCCGCTCCCTTAATCACTTTACCTAATTTAACCGCACCTGGAATTTTTCTTAAAATTGTGACTGGAGCAATATATGTCAATGGATCAAACGCAATATCTAATACAATACCAGCAATAACCCCAGGAATTCCATGATCACCGAGAGCGTCTTTATCAGAGAATGATTGTCTGGTCTTTACTCCTTCCGCAAACGACTTTCCCTTAACCATTCCTACTACTCCATATTGGAGTGAATTAACCACATCAAAAATATCAGAAATAAATCCTCCTGAAAATATTTTCTTTGTTTCTTCACCGGATTGCCTATTTAAAATATCATCTGCCCTATTCTTTAGTCCTTTTTGAGAAGCTAAATTATAAAGTCCTTGAGAGGTCTGTAGACTTTTAGAAGAAATTGGTGATCCTGCAATTGAACCTGGAACAAATCCTGATGTTTTTGATTGAATAATTGTGGCTTGTTTAGCTATTGAACCAGGGACAAAACCACCAGAAGCTGTAGCTGTGGTTTTAACTTGTTTCTCGGCAATTGATCCTGGAATAAATGCCATAAATTAGTTGTTATCCTCCAAACAGATTAGTAAAAAAGGAACTAGAAGCACTTCCAATATATTCTATTATATTTGAAATACTAGAATTATTAATTTCTTGTTCTGAATATCCACTTTTTCTCAATGAATATCTAATATCACCTTTATTTAAAATACCACTTTTACTCAATTGCTCTATTTCTTGTTCTATCTTAGATTTAACAATAGATGCTATTTCTGGAATAGGAGTTTTTTTCATTTTTCTTGCTTGTTCTGTCCATTCATTTAAAGTAGTTTGATTTACAGTTATTCCCGAATTTGTTGATACCAATGCTGCTTCTCTTGCCGCTTGTTCAGGACTTGCACCCATTTCAATAGCTTGTTGTAATATATCAGCGAAATTTGTTTTACTTTCCCCGCCGCCCGTCGCGATAATATTCCCTTTAGTATCATATCTCGTTTCTCCGGGAGAAAGAGTAAACCCAGCTTTTTCTTCACGTTCTTTACTTGTAAGTGGTCTCATTACAAGTTTTCCATCTTTACTTCTTGTTACACCATAACCAATCCCATTCACTGTCTCAAAAGTTTCTTCAGGTTCTATATCAGTTGTGTAGGTTTTATAATCTACTTTATTCCCTGTTTGAGTAACAGTAATTATTTTATTGCCAACAATATCAGTTTTTAATACTTTTACTTCTGGATTATTTGCCCTAAGGTAATTATCTATTTGGAAATCTGACCAACCAGAAGCATCTTTAATATTATTATAAGTAGTAATATCGGCTGCTTTTAAATCATCAATAGAACTTACTTTTCCTGATTGACCAAATAATTTTAATGATTCTTGTGCGTTATTTAACAATTCTTTTCGATACGCGACATTCGCTTCCGCACTCTTAGTTGCCGCACCATAAATATCTTCTGTTCGTTGTCGTGCCAACTGATCTGCCCATTCAAACGCTTCATTGATAGCGGTTGCTTTACTATCTTCAATCGCTTGCAATGCTTCTTTATTCAAACCTTCTTGCGCGCCTAACTTTGTCGTATCAACGCCTGAACCCGTAATACCCGCTCTAAAATTAAGAGCGGCGACACGCGACATCCTAGCCGCTCCAGCTTCTTCCTCACGCTTGATTCTAGGCGCAAAAGTCGTATTTATGGCATCTATCCTAGCTTGACGCCGTTGCGCGGCATATTGATCGGCTTTTGCTTGAATATCAGCGCGACTAGCAGCGGTATCCGCAAGATTTTTTAAAGATAATTCATAAGCTGAAGGGGAACGAGGAATTGGCGTAGGAGTAGGAATTGGCGTAGGAGTAGGAACTGTCGGAGATGGAGTGGGCACAGGCGGAGTTCCTGTAATATATCTACCACCCCCTATATTGGTGTTGGTAACTGGGTCTATTTTTCCTTCTGTCCAATATCCTGCTTGTGGCATGTTGATTTAAGATTAGTATTTAATAATATATTGAAGGACGATATACGGATCAAGGACATTCATTGGGGCAGAAGAACCTGTTGAACCAGAAATTTCATTTTGTTGAGCTCCACCTGTTGAAGATTGGGCAATCATTGTTGCTCCTCCTGAAGAATAATAATAAGGAACTGTATGTGTATGCGCCGCTAGTTCTGCTCCGGTTTGTATATGATTACTTTCACCAGATTTTTGACCGATATTTGCAGTCGTGCTTGCCATTATAATATTTCTTCCACTTAGATCAGGCAGAGTAAAATTAGCTCCCGAACCGCCGTATGAATATCCAATAACCGCAAATAGATTTGGATACATTGCGACTGTAATACTTGTACCATTAGCTAAAAGCCAACCCGTTGGAGCTGTTGTGCTAGCATAAGCCGTTATGGAACCGACGGGAACCATTTGAGTAAGTGTCGCTCCCGTGCTTGTTGTGGCTGTCCCTACAACTATTGTAGTAGAGGCTAAATCTCCCAAAAAATTACTGTCTATCTTTCCATTATTCTGTGTTACAACCACTTTCAAAGGAGCTGTAGCAGAGTTGTAGGTTGAAGTGGCAAGAGAGGCGGGGATTGCAAGTCTTCCAGTTGTTCCATTTGTTGTAGATGAAGCTGTTTCGATTCCCGTAGCTATTTCAACTACACCATAAGCAGTTTCTGTAGCACCAATTATTCCTCCAGCATTTAATACCGCGTCTTGAATCAATCCTGCACTGGCAAGATTATTTCGATTAGCATTTATAGTTGTAGTGGCTATTGAATTATAAGTAATAACATTTTCAATATTCTGTTTCCCCTTAAAAACATTTGTAGCAAAAATAAGAGCGGGAGCATCCGTTATCTTTACCTCCGCGCCTCTTGAATGGGCAAATCTTAACGCGCTTACCGTCGTTGTTCCTGTTGTAACGGACAATCCCCTAGTCATATTGGTACACGCGGTACTTGTACAATCGGCTAAAACAAATTCTTCGACTGAAGTCCCTTCATCTATTATAAATCCATAAGTAGAGGAAGCTAAAATGTTGCCGTCTTTATCCGTAGCACTCACAAGTGTCATTGAGGTATCAGTAGAAGTGATACGAGAAGCTAATGAAGTAACAAACAATGCTTTTACTTCTCCCGTTTGAAAAGTAGAACCTAATATTTTTTCAGGCGTTGGAGCAGGTAAATATTCATAGACTACTTTTGTTTCAACCGGAATCTCTACTGGTACAAAATAATCACTAGGAACTACGCCTAACCAGTTTGCGACTGTCATTCCTATTACGAGTATTCCAGTTCCTATAGTTTTTATAATCATGTTTTTTATTATTATACCAATAATTTAACGAGTTGTCCTATAACGCGCGGGGATCTTCGCGCTCTTAACTCTGACATCTCTATAGGAAAATTCTGAGAGACTGTAGTAGCCGGTGCCTGTCGGTTCAACCCTAAATTTAATATATTCAAATTTTCCAAGACTTATCCTGAAAGTCCTTCGATAGTGATAAGCAGAAAGCCCATCACCTCCTCCCCCTATTTCCCCTCTTCCTAAGGTGAAAGCTCCAACAGCAACAGATTGAGAACGATCGACATAAGGACCGCTTCCCCTAATAGCATTATAATTATTACTTACATCATCTTGACTTCGTATTTCAACAAAGTTTCCTCTATCAACTGACGCGTAAATTTTAGCGTTTTGATCTGGACCTATTTCACCATCAACCGTAATTTCAATGACTTTCTTTAGTCCGCCATAACCCATATCATCTAAGTTCGATTCAAAATATCCTGAAATCACTGAATCATTGTCATCTGTTCCTGAAAAAAGAGTATAAACATTATCAGTTACGCTATCTCCCGCAACCAATGTTCCGTCATAAATAGCGAAACATGAAACGTAGTAATTCAAAACATCCGTGGCTTTATTAATTTTATTATAAAGAAACACTCGATTGTTTGTTGTCGAATCAGAAGTCCTACAAGCAAATAAAATATAATCTCCAAATTCAATGGAAGCCGCCAAATCAAAACGATAACTATTTAAATCTACTCCTACTTTCACATCGGCAATCTTAAATTGTTTTGAAATTGAAGCTGGTACGACTTCAGTACCGGCTTGTTCAATTCTTAAAATCCTAAAGTGAACATCATTTTCATCAGTATCATCTATAAAATATATACCATCGCCCGATTCACAGGCGGCACGCTTATTTGGAATACCTATTTTTGAACGATAAATAAGATTCGTGACATCAAGATCATCATTTGAAATTGCCACGCGCCATGTGGCTTTTTTGTGCATGCAATACTCATTTCCGTTAAATGAAAAGAGATTCTGGAAATCAGCACCTGCGGCTTGAGAAAGAATAAATCCTTCTCCTGCCACCCTTGTAGCCGATACGGCAAAATTAGCGATTCCTTTTACCACGCTATCATCAGCCCAACGATAGGTTGCTGTACCTACGCCAAGACCAGAATACGCGCCTGATGTATAATTTATTATTCCGGAACTTCCCAAAGAACCAGCAAGGGTACCATCACCATTGTCTGTAAATGTTTCTCCCGTAGCGGTAATAGTAGCAGTTACTTGGAAACAAATACGTCTTGCTCCCGCCGCCTTAAAAGCCAAAGTTCCAGACGCGGCAATAACTTCCCCGGCAATCTGCGTATACGCACTATCAGCCTGAACATCAAGTTGAGAACAGAATAAATCAGTCTTATTCGCGGGATTGCCAAATTTATTCCAAATATATTGACGACCTGTTTTTATTCTCATATAACCCTTAAAATTTGTTCCTAATACATACATATCCGTAATAGAACCAGGATTAGCCGTCATTATTTTTAGTGGTCCTGCGTTAGGTGAGTTAAACCAGACCTGCTGTCCCGTCGGATTTGAATATGGTTCAACTGAAATATCTTCTCCTAAAGAATCTGTGGCGACAACTGCTGCGTTCATTGTATTTGTTCCAACTTCCACCCAATCATCAGTCGTAGTATCTAAATATTCAATCTTTCTTTTTCTAGTGCGGTAAACAATATCATCTCCGTTTGATTTCTTTGCAACACCTAATCCTGTGATTTTACCTACACCAGTATTTTCAGTCATACCGAGAAGAGTATAACCGCGACGCAATTCGGTCTTTACACCGGAGGTTATAAAGTTCAAAGAGTTTGAAGACGCACCACGAGGAATTGATTGCGCTTCAATGCTCGAAATTAATCCCCATTTAAAATCTTTTATACTAAGAGATTTCAAAATTTTACCATTGCCCTAAGGGCAATTCAGTTACACTATCTGCAACCCCGACTTGGTTGTTTACACTTCTTAAAGCAATGTTTTGATCCCATGCTTTCATCGCGCGTTCTAATTCAAATGCCGCTTGTCTATTAGCGGGACTCATACGAGCCATAATGTCATCGCTATCAGTTCCGATGCTATGGATAGCGGCGGTATAGTAAGCAAGTAAAGATTGAAAACGCACAGGCATCTCAGGAGAAGTGAGTAACGTTACGTCTGGTGTGAATCGTTTGTAGAACAGATATTTTGTTCCAGAACTCGTTGTCCCTAAAAAATTAATAGTAAGATTAGCCCAATCAATATAATACCTATTGGAAGAGTCGGCATAGGCAAGTTGTTCTTCAAAAGGGACTGGGAAACATTCAATACTTGTTCCAATCATAACCTTATAGTCTTCAGCAAAATCAGTAGGCAAGGTTGAAGAAGTTATTGTTGTAGACTTTTTTAAATACTGCCATAATCTTAATTCCTCCACTTTTGTTTTGGCGATATTCAAAAGCACTAAGAAATGATCATCACTCCAATCGGCATTATTATCTAATATATCATCTGCGATAACCTTTAGTTCGGTGCCTGTCATTATTTTTTCATTAATTTATTAATCCTATCCATTTTATTCATAGAGGTTAATTCAGGTATTTCAGAATCCTTCGATGGCATTTCCTGATCAAGAAGTTTTTTCAATTCCATAATCTTATTATACCTTGCTGTATTCTTTTCAAGATGAGTCTTTATAGAAGAATCAATCATCTTCGTCATTCCTTCAGCTTGTTTTGCCATTGTCTCTCTATCCTGTTTCATCTCATCGAGAATGATGGTTATGGCAGAATCAATCGTGTCAGAAAGAGGTTTCAAATCAGTTTCAGGTATATTGATAGATTTTATCTCTTTAAGAATATTAGTACCTTGATTCTTTATTTCAGACATCATTGGCATCATATCCATTTCCGGAATATCTATACCATTAATAGCTTTTTTTACTTGATTAAATTCATAAAGAACATCAAATTTTATTGTCTTAGAAATTTCAGGAAGAATAGGGGACAAAACTTCTTCAATAATTGATCTTATTCTTTTATAATCAATATCTGGCCCTCCTCCACCCACACCTAATACTGAATTAAATCTTGTTTGAACAAGATAAGTTTCCATTTTGTCTCCGTAATTAACCGATTTGGTTGTATATCCAGAATCAGAATACACAGAGGTTAAAATAGTGATATAAAATCCTTGACCTGAAACATCCGCAGGAACTAAATAAACAACTGAAAAACGACGACTGCCTAAATCCGTAAGATTTTTTGTCGCTAACAAATCATCTGTTTTTGCATTACGAATAACCGCTTGAACATAATAAGTATTACTATCGGTATGGTCTTCAATTTGACGAACTATTGTGAAATTTTCTCTGGGAGAAAGTTGCATGGCATCATTTTGTTAAGACAATCTCATTTTTTAAGATTCTACGAATATCAAGAAGAGCATTTACTCCAGAATTTATAGAGAAGATTGTACGAGTAAACATAGTATCAAGATTAGGAATAACTATTTTTCTTCCTATAAAACTTGTTACACCATTAGTACCTCTCGAAAGAACAGTATTCCCCGCAGTCGTTGTGGAATACAACCAACATTCCTGTTTTTGCGTCGAAATATGCACTGTAGTTGAAGCATAAGAGTAATCTTCCCCATACCAATCCACTCCATTACTGGAATATTCATTCATCCAACATAAAGTCGGAGGAGTTGAAGAAGAAGCTAAAGCCACAAGATAAGTCAATTGTTGATAACCATCTGAAGCAATCGTCTTTGTAGTCGTGGAAGTACCACCAACTATTAAACTAGCCGTCGTCGATGCAACATTAGGAGAATAACTTATTGGAACATAATATAGATTTGCGGCTTTTACTCCCAATATTCCAATTAACACGACTATTGTTACAATTAAAACTATTAATATATATTTTTTCATTTTGATTAAATTAAATTTTTAATAATACCCTACCTAACCTATTCTACCTCTTGCGAGATAGAATAAATAGATAGGCTATTTAAACGCCCAAATTACTGTCGAAGAACCAACACCCGTAATTGAGGGAGTAGTGGCTGGACCACGATTGTACAAAAGTACAGTCGCATATCCTGCCGTGGTAGATGCTTTTGAAGCGGTTATATACCAACCACTTTGCTGAACAGACATCTTGGTAGAAGTGGCAAGTTGAGCAAAAACTTTCCAACTTGAAGTCAATCCTGAAACCGCACAATCGTAAGCAAGTGTCGAAGACGCTGCTTGACTTGAATCAGTACCACGAAGATTGCAAGTTGTGCCGATTATTCCATTCAATTTTGTTCCCCTTACTGTTCCCTCATTACCAACACTCAAGCTCACCGCTTGAATATCTCTCTCGCTTAAACCACCATACGTACGGCTCTGGCTAGATTGTCCTATAAAGAACAATCCTACTAATATGCTTACAACCAAAGCAACTACGGCAGTGACAATAATATTTTTAGTCATAGCTTTGATTGATTAGATTATAAGTTATTAGAATGAAGCCGTGTCTATTTCGACTGAGAATAGACGAGCCTGCATGTCGTAAAAGACACCAGTTGTATAAAGATCCTTAACTAGAATATTCATACCGTCCTTACCGGCAGAAACGGTTGAAGCCATTTTCGCGGAAGGTTCTCTTTGAGCGACGAAGTCGACAGCACCTTTCTCACCGCAAACATTTAACTGTTTGGAATAAGTAAGTTCTGTTCCTACAGCACCCGCCCATGTGCCTGTCGGAGTAGCGATTGTACTGGCACCTTTAATATAGATGTCAATATAAGTCGTATTATCTACAGCAAACCAAGCTCTCTGGAATTGAGCAAGACCTGCGCCCGTTGGAGCAAACCCAACCGCAGCGGTGTCATTATATGTCGAATCAAGATTAATGACATAAGTCAGATTAGTGATATTGCCTGCAATTGTTGCAGTACCATCATCATCAAAATCAGCCGCTGTCGCGCTAACATTCGTACTCGCTGGCGTATTACGAGCGGTAAATGTAATACCATTAATTACAAGTGTTTCACCATTAGAAGCAGTCACAGTTGGTGTAATACGAATCATCGCTGTAAGATTATTAGTCTCATACAGTTCAAAACCCATATAACGTCCTATATTACCAGCTTCACTTGTCCTATCACCGAGAATAGATTCACGACCTGCCAAATAAGTCAAAAGGACTTGCTTAACCTGCGGTGAAATACAGAAGAAACGATTTGCACCGTCTACATTATTTACCGACAACTTTCTAGCCGCAACAGCAAACATCTGCATGACGTTGTTTGTTGTGAGGACAATTCCAGCACCAGCTGTTTGATTACTGTCAAGATCGTTATAATCTACAGTATCATTAGCCTCGTATGCTGTTTGAAAGAGACAATCAGCATCCATTTGGTTACTCAAACGAGTAACCATTTCCTCTGTCCAAGCACTCGCAGCGTCCCACTTATTTTGTATCTTATCAACATCATCCACATAAATAAGCGCAGCAAATATCTTATTAACAGTCAATGTGTCACTAGATGCAGTAATATCTTGAGCTGTTAATGCCGTACCCTTCGTATATTTACCTACGTAAATATCAGCGCGATAAGGACGATCAACAATTTGACCGTCTTTTAGCACAGCTTCTTCTCTAAACGAAGCAATGTTTCTAAAAACATTCTTCTTATAAAGTTTTATCCCCATTATTTTGGACCAGTAAGTAGGGGATAGTGCAGTAATAGAATTAGCCATTACTATTAAACATTAGTTATTAAATCACTTTTTATTAGTTTTCCACGCGCTAGTTGTCTTTGCCTGCATAAACTTTTCAGCCTGTTCAGATGAAAGGTTCTTGAAAGAATCCTCGTCAATATTATCAATATCAACAGTATCACTTCCACGGACTTTGATACCTTTAGATTCAGAAGATTTTTTAGGAACTTTTATTCCCAAACTATCTTCTTTTATTCTAAAGATCTCTTTCAAAGGAACCTTAGCGTATGTTTCACTAAAGGCAATATCCTTTAGCTCATTCCTTAATTTTAAAAGTGCGTCATCCGATAGTTTGTATTCCTTGACTAAAGGAATTACATCAGTATCAAACTCAGTCTGATAAGAATTCAATTGTTTTTCAAGTTCTCTTTCCTCCTGTAAAGATTTAAGAGATTTCTCAATTTCTATAGATGGTTTTGATTTGTTAATAATCGAAGTTGCAAGTTTTCTGAGAAAAGTTCCATCAGTACCTGCTGCTTCAGCTTCTTTAATAACCGCCTCAATGTCATCAGTTATCTCATCTTTCTTTATTTGATCTACCGGACCTTTTTTGGACAGTTCATTATATTTTGCACGCAAATCATCAAGTTCCTTTAATGCGGATGCTTTTTGATCTTCGGCTACTTTGAGCTTCCAAGTTTCAACCATCTGAGGAGAACGATCTGATTTCGGTTCCTCTTTAGGAGATTCCTCTATCTTAGGTTCTTCTTTCTTAGGCTGTTCTTTAGAAACATCGTCAACTTTGGCTGGTTCTTTACCCTCGATGACGTTACCCTCTTTCTCCAATTCAGCAATAGCTTTCGCTTCAATGCTTTCAGGGGCTGGAGTACCCTCATTTTCAATAGACATATTATTTTTAGTGGCTATGTTCAAGCCATCAATTAAGGTCTCATAATAATCTAATTTTCTGTTGAGACTCAAAACAAAAAACCGACGTTTAAGACCGTCGGTTCAAAATCTCAATGGAAACACTACTAACCATTGAGACTCTGATCAACAGTCCCAAAACGATGTAGTGTTTCTAATTGTCAATATACTATCCTTTTATCTTTATATGCGCTGCCTGATTTTGTGCGCGCACTATATCCTTCGCTTCATCTAAAGACATTAAACCCGAAACCCTCGCTCCATCCGGATTATACACCGAATATTCCGATCCTATAACCTTTACAACATTATACCTTCCAGTTTTATTTCCTTCAGGAAATTTAACACCTACTGGTTCCTTAACTGGAACAGGTTCAGGTTTAACAACTTCTGGAACTTCCACCTTAGGTTCAATTGATTCAGGTTTAACAACTTCTGGAACTTCCACCTTAGGTTCAATTGATTCAGGGGTAACAACTTCTGGAACTTCCACCTTAGGTTCAATTGATTCAGGGGTAACTATTTCATCTTCAAGAATTCTTTTTTTCATGTTTTATTAAATTATTAATTTTAGTAATTTCTCTCACTTCACCAATACTCTTTACCGCTCCTCCTATCGACCTTAAAAAATTCGCGCTAGAAATATCATCTCCTTTCATTCCCGTAACTTCTGATATTCCAGCAATAAGAGGTTTAATGGCTTCTAAAAACTTACTCTTTCTCAATGCGTTAAATATAACACCTTTTTCCATAGATTCCATGGGGAACTTCATAAAAGCATTTAACCCACCATACGACACTGAAATAGAGTCTGATTTAGGATCAGCAATAATAACAAGAACATGTTTGTTCTCATTCTGCCATTCTTGTATTTTACTCCATTGTTCTTTTGGCATATTAATAGGTATTTTTAGACTCACCTGTTCCTCTAATAATTCCATTGGCGGCATTATCTAACGCTTTTGAAATTAAACGACCAAAGAAACCTTTCTTCTTTTTTGTTGGTCCAGGTTTTCCATAATCAATCCTTCGTGACCACGGAGCAGTTAGTGGTATATATGTTCCATCTGGGTATCTTTTGATAGCGATTGTCATATTGATTACAATTATACTATTACTAATTCTCTTTGTCCACATTCTCCTCCAACACTTTCAATTCCTCTTCAACTCCAGAGAAAAGATTCAAATACTTTTGTGCCAAATTTCTCTTATCAAGAAGTCTATCACGTTCAATATCCGGCATATCTTTTGAGTAAGTATTTTGAAGTCGCTGATTTATCTTCATGACTTCACCTGAGAAAATCCCTAGGACATATTTCATTGCATCATGTCCTTTAAGATTGTCCATAAGAAGAAGTCTTTTAGCCTGTTCTATCCAAGAGTCTATAACCGACACATCTTGTGGATCAGCATGGTTGCCAAAAAATTTGTCTCTTAAAGCCTGTAGTTTATCTAATAACATCATGCTGTTGGTGGCATCATAGGTGCTGGCATAGGAGATTGTCCTATAGTCACCGTAGGTGCAGTTTTGGGATTGTCTAATAATGCTTTTGCCTGTTGTTGTTTTAGTAATTCTTCTGTACGAAATTGTGCCTGTTCAGCATTTTTCATGGCAATAGGCACATGTTTTTCAAAATATGCTTCTAATTTTGCTTTCTTTTCAGGTTTCAAATCATCAGAATTACCGAGAATATAATCTGAAATATATTGTAAATACGAAGTTGTCGCTCCATTATTAATTTCCACATCTTTTCCTTCAAGTATAAGTTCAATATCTTTTTGCGCCTCTGAAATCAAATCATCAGTCGCGTCTGCTTTAGTATTCATAAGTTTATGTATCTTTTCATTATCATATCCTGCAAGACGATATTTCTCTTCAAGATGAGCCTTAATATTAATAAGTGCCTTTTGATCAGGATCTTTTTCAATTGAAGCAAGTACCTCCGCTTTTGCCCTTATAACCTGATCATTCTCCACCCTATCCGAATCAGAAGTAATAACATTCACAATATATTCAGGATCTTTATCATTTTTCGTTATCTTCTCCCAACCAATACCCTGAACTGAAATAAGTCTAACCATTTCATCTTCCGAAGCATGGTCCCAAAGTCCCCAATCATAACGATGTCCTAAATCTTCATACATCTCTTCATAAGAATCAGAAAGAAGACGCATACGTTTTGAAATCTGAAGTTGATTACCTTGATAAATACCAACTCTATTTTCACTAGCGTCTCCCTGAGTCGCAGCCGTTATACCTAATTTTTCCCCTGCCATATTATTCAAATAAGCGTTAAGATTCAATGCTCCGGATATTTCAGGAGTTTCAAAACGATAAATACCCTGTTGAATAGATTGATTCAATGGAACATTAGCTGCAATAATTCCATCCTGTCTCCAATCAAGTTTTCTAATATCAGGAAACATATTCTGATCAACTGCTTTCATATCCCAGTTTCTCTTTCGGTTATTATTTAAGATTTCGTTCAAATTAACCCTTATCGCTTCCGCAATAGGTTTAATCTGATCAGCTGGTCCACGATTCCAAAAATTAAAAGCATCCTCCATCGGAGAAGCAAAAGAAATAAAAGGAGTTAAATCATTTCCAAAATCTTCCTTTAAAGGAACACACCTCAACCATATTCCAGTTGGACCATCAAAAATCATGTGATATTTCATTCCTTTATAAACCGTATCCCCCTCCACTAGATTAAATAAAGTACCACCAACATAATTATTTGCTTCCATATCTAAACCAAGAGTTACATACCTAGAATTCTTATTATTGTAAGTATCATTATTCTTTTTAAAATCAGGAGAAGAATAATTAGCAATAAGTTTTATAATTTGTTCTTTTGAATACCAACCTGATTCACCACCAGCAATTAAATCCTCTTTACTTCTAAATATATTTTCCTGCCATCTAAAATAATGATCATCCAGATGTCCACCACCATTTGATTCACAGTGAAAATCAAGATAATCAATTATCTGCAAATAGGGACAATATTTTGGATCTGACTCCGCATAATATTTCGCAATAGCGCGACCAGATAATGCCGATTGTTTCTTCATTGAACGATCCTTCATGCGAAGTCTCATCTTTCTGGAATCTTTATCCCATGCGGCAGTAATCTTTTTTGCACCTTTAAGATTTGAACCGCTTGGATCTTCAAATTCAATCTTCGGTGGGCGATTAACTTGAGCGACAAGGGTATCGACGAATCCGGCAAGAACAACTCCATCAAAAGGAACATTTAAACGACCCTGAAGAGCCGGACGTAACTTAAAATTATAAACATCTTCATTATCGAGAATCTCAACCATGCGGGGTTGTTTAAAGTTTTTAGATGTCGTGATCTGTTTACGGGCAATTAACGCTATCTCATCCGCTATTTTAGAATCAGTCATGTTTTTTATAATTATTAAGTATTTCTAACTCTTTTGTAAAAGTATCAAAAAGCATTTTACCTACCGCTTCTTTATCCCTTTTTAAAGTCATATCAATATAATCTTTTTGATCCTTTTCATTTTTATCACGAATATCATAAACCTGTTTTGCAATATCCTCAGGAAGAGCCTCTTTTCTTAAAACCATTTCATCATAAAAATCGTGAAGTTTTCTTTCAAGTTTACCAAGTGGAGATTCGGCATACTGTTTTTTCTCAAGTTCTTTATGTATTGAAAGTAATGACATATTATCCTTTAGAATTCTTTGTAGCGCCTGTATAAACCCATTCTCCATTAATACAAGTAAAGACATTTTCTGATTCTATTTTTATTTTATTTTCTTCACAAACCGCAATAGGAATTTCATCAGAAGGAATTATTCCCTTTTCTTGAAGTATTCCAACTATCCATAACATAATAACTACAACCAGAATTACAACTGACCACCAAATATATTTAGAATAATTTTTCATTTCTATATTATACTATTTATTTAATAATCTAATCAACCAACACTTATCAACAGATTGTTTTTCTTTTATATAAAATCTTTTCATCTGCGTAAAACCGAAATTTGGCGATAAAACCTTTCTATAAGGAAGATATGAATCAAAAATCTTGGCACTATTGTCGCTATAATAGCCATAAACACATGTTAAATGACTATCCTGCCCATTTCTCACATAGACCCCATTTTCTTCGTTCCAAGCGTATACAGCGCAAACTAGAGGGGAATATTTGAGGGCTTCCCTCCAATTATCTACCCATTCATGCTGAATTTCTTCTTGATCGACCAACAGAAGACCTTCTTGTTTAAGTACTTCAGGTAATGGATTCGGTGAATAGTATTCTTCCGGTGTTTCAATCCAATTACTGAAAGGTAATAATTTATCGTCAATCAATCCTTTTGTGCGAACGGTTTCTACCACTTTTTGAATCGTATTTCCGGGCGGAAAAGTTCCAGCGGCAATACCAAGACCTCGTTCACTCCAGTTCTTTTCTTTTCCCAACCGCTTCATTAAAATCTCCAAAGCGTTCGTTATGGCAAATCCCGTGCAGTTATACGAATCAAATTTCTCATTTTTTTGAAATTCGTCGGGTGGAAGAAAATCATCCCATTGACCATCAGGTTGTAAAATTATCTTTGGAAGTTTCGTAAATCCTCCCAAAACATATTGGTCTCTCGTCCTAACTGGCTCTGGAATATATCCCGTATATTTTTTCATTAAATATTAGAAATCATTTGTCTCACTTGTATTATACCATACTTACAAAGTAAACACTGTCCATTTACGGGGATATACTTTCTGCCACATTTATTACATAACTTCACTTTGACGTGACGTATCCTTCCCCGGAGATGATAGTCTAATGTTCCCATGAAAACCATTATATCACCCCATTCGTGCTAATTCCTGTTCAGTTAATTCATCATCTTCAATTTGATGAGCAGGAACTTTACCTTCATATCGTGAATCTTGTAATACTGGACGAGGCTTTTCAGATATTATTTTTTTACGGATTATAAAATCCATATAAATTACATATCTCAACGAATCAAGTAAATCATCGTTCTCTTTCAATGGTTTTTCCAATTGAACACCACCAATTAAATAGTCCGGATATGAATAAGATTCAAATTCAGTAATAAGATTAATACATCTTTTGTTAATTTTCAGTTTATTTTGTTTGAGTAAATCACGAACTTTATTAATGCCAGAAACTACAGAATCCTTATTCTTAATTACTTCTCTAATAGGAACTCCTTTTTCAGCTAATACAGAAATTGCACTAGGATTTTCAGGATCAGGATACACTGAATTAAATTTACAAGATAAAACGTAATCTGCTATTTGATTCTCAGTTCGACCAGTCTGATACCATTCATCATCAACATAATAATTACCATTCATATCTTTATAGATATGAGTTACAGCACATGGATGAGTATAACCAAAGTCTACCCCACCAACAAAAATAAAATGTGTATCTTTTGGGAGTTCAGAATAAAGATGTCTTTCGCGTGAAAACTCTTTGTAGACAAGACCCTCGACTTTCTGGAAGGATGCTAAAAATTCTTGACCGAAACGAGTCTCAGACATTTCCATTTTTGCCTTATCAATTTCTTCCTTCGAAATAAAAGGATTATCATAAGAAGTAAAATGAAACGATTTGTAATCCTTTCCCTTCACTGGGTCTAATTCAAAATTATAAAGTTCATAAAATGCGTTATAACCTTTCGGGGTACTAAGAAACATTACTTCTCCTTTACGATCAATAAGTGTCGGGCGAATAACCTCCTGCCAATTAAGCCAAAAAATTTTCATCGAAGCCACCTCATCAATAACAACAAAATCAAAATGTAAACCTCGAATTGATTCGATATTTTCCCAACCATAAAGAGTAATAATCGATTCACCCCCACCTTCCTTTGTTTTTGTTTTAATCTCAAGACGAGATTCATTTGGTGGACACGCAAAAACAGGACTAAGTTGTTTTTTTAATTCTTCCCATACGATCGCGCGACTTTGAGCATAGGTAGTCGCTATATACGCAATCTTATTTGGACGATAAATCGCCTTACCTTTCATCTCTTCAATAGCAAGTGCGGTTTTTCCTGCCCTTCTTCCGACACATATCACTCTAAACCTATGTAAATCACTGGCTACTATATTTTGCCATGGAGATAAAATCGTAAAATTAAATATTATTCAAACCTTTATAATTTTCTGTCTTTTTGTGGCACTCCCGACATAGAGTAACACCATTTTCTAAATTATACCTCAATTTAGGATATTTTGCCCAAGATTTTTTGTGATGGGGTTCCAAATATCCACCGCGAAAACCACAATCTTTACAAGTAAAATTATCTCTTTTAAATATCTTCTCTCGCCATAATTTGTCTAGTTATAAACGAACACAAATCTCAGCAATCTCCTCGGCTCTTTCGGATATTAATGATTTACGTTTACTCTTAAACGACTCCAATACGAAATCATTCACATCAATGAGACAAAACATATCAGTAAACTTTATCACAATATATGCCTTTGCTTTTCTGAAATAAAAATAATCAAAAGGTTTTATTCCTCTTGAATCATCGGCAATTTTCCAAAGTAATCCCTTACCCGCAACTGCCCTAAGTGAAGCAATTTGATGATCCTTCACATCGGAAAAAAGTAAAGACGAATCACATTGTTTCAATTCAAATGCTCCACTAATTTGAGGGTTCTTTTCTATCCAAGAACGAAATGTTATACCAAAAGAAGCCTCCTTCTTTTCTCTTTGCTTTGGTAACTCAGGTAATGTATTCATTTCCATTCGCTCGGAATAAAATCTTTTCCAAGCATTATTGTCTTATAAACTTCTCTATCACACCTTCCTCCAATCAAATAACTATACTCAACAGGATGAAGATTATGGATACGTCTTACACGATATTTCATCTGAACAAAGTCTCTTGATTTGTAAGACATACTCGCAAAAATTACACATGAGAAACTATCTGCATCAAATCCCGCGCCAAGGCTCGCTTGTATTACCAAGAAACATTCATCAACTTCATTTGCTTCTTTCAATATATCTTCTTGATTCTTCACACTTCCATGTACCATAAATACTTCCCGATCATTACTTAATTGTTTTGCTAAACTTTCAACTTGTTCGACATAAAACGCCACAACCAAAACCTTGCGATATTCTTTTGAGATTTCAAGAATTATTTTTAATTTACCTAATTGTTCTTGGCGATGCTCTGCAAAGAATATCGCGGATGGTTCATATTCATCAGTAACAACAAATTTTTTCGAAGGAGTCTGTAAAATATTTTCAGTAATCGCGGGAAGATCATCTATACAATCCTTTAATAAAACAATATCAGCATATTTTTCTAATAATGGTCTCATCTTTTTCCTCCAATCAGATTTTGGAAACCATGCTGCCCATGCAAGAAATGGTCTTCGTTCAAGACTAAAGAATTCTTCTCTCCATTTTCTCCAATCAATATAGATTCCAAGATAACAAAGAAGTGTATGAAGATTCCAAGGACTTGACCTTACCGGCGTAGCCGTTGCCAACATTATCGGCACATCATATTTTTTCACTAAAGAATAAAGGGCAACAGATAACTGGGAACGTCCCTTAGTGAATAATGGAGATGCAAATTCATCGGCTTCATCCACAATAATAGCTGACCATTTCTTAATCGATGTCTTTTTGAATTGTTCTTTAGAAAGAACTGTCGCATTAGTTCCCCAATCTTTTAATGCTACTTTCCACTTATCTAAAATCCTTTTAGGACATACAACAAGAGCATCAAAATCTCTTTTGTCCTTTAACCAAAGACATCCGGCAATAGTTTTTCCAACTCCTCCTTCCCATACAACCATTGTTTTATCTTTATAACCTTTCTCAAACTTAATTTGATGTTTCAGTGGAATCATTTTTCTTTACCATAAGGTATGTTGTCTCACTCGCCTTTGCCTTACCCTTCTCTTGTTCTACAACCTTTGCAAGTTTAACTTTCTCCTCCATCTTCTTCACTGCCGCCGTATATACCCAATTTATCTTATAACAAACCGAAAATACACCATACTCAGTTTCATCTTTATCTTTTCCTTGTGCCGTAAGGTCAGCGAGAATATTTTCTCTTAAAGTTTTTTTCTTATCCTCTAAAATTGCAAGTTGTGCTTCTAACTCTATATATTCTTTATAGTTGTTCATTTTTTTGGTAACGAATCAGTAGTAAATCCTTCAAACTTACCAATTAATCCATTCTTCTTAACTTTTTTATTAATACTCAACTTCTGCATCATCCTATAAAACTCCTTCGACCTAGGAGATTTTTGATGGGATAACTTAGCGAGGGCTTGGGCATGAGGATTTTTCATAAGAATTTATACAATAAAAGTTTCAGTGGATTAAACATTCCTTCCATTTTTTTAAACTTAAAATATTGAGGTCTATCTTTCATAAATTTGAAATTGTGTAAAATCATCACTTATCTCTTGCGCCACTCGCTGTATTGTCTCCTTCATTTTCTTTCTCTCCCATTCCGCTATCCGACGTTTGAAAATTTGAGGTTTAAGTCCCGTAAACGACAATTCATTACTCTCTCGCTCACAAGTGATTGAACCTATTGTATCCATGACTGGTTTGTATTCTGTTTGTAACCAAATCAATTTTACCCAAGGATCAACCTTTCTAAACTTTGATTTCACCAATAATGAATAAACAACAAGTTGTTGATGCTTTCTAACCCTCACATCATTCCATGGTTCTTTCCCCGTCTTAAATTCTCCAATTCTTCTGAAATGTTTTGAAAACGTATCCATTACTCCAAGAAATGGAACACCACCAACTTCAATTTCAATTCTATACTCAGAATACTTAAACTTCTTTACTTTTTTCAAATACAAATATTCATCTCGCGTAACACCAATCTTTTTTAATTCTCTTTCACCCCATTCTTTCTTAGCAGAAAGTCTTTCAAGAAATGACGCTATCTTTTTTCCAAAAATTGTCTCGGTATTTTCAAAACTTGGACCATTAAGATAGTATCTTGCACGATACTGATCTTTATTCTTTTGCCACAAATCTAATTGTGAATATGATAGATATTGTTTTGGTAAGTTATATTTCATAATTAATTAACCAAATAGGATACTGGGTCGTACTCCAGTACCTTATTGACAAACTAAGCGTCCTTGAATTTATCTAACTCATCACTTTGGGTTGCCAACCACTCATCATTCATAATAAATTCACCTTTTGGATCTTTTGGCGTAAACACACGAATCAACTTAGTTGGATTATAACCTTTAGTTTTTGCTGGTAACTCTTCCGAGAATTTAAGTCCCGTTATTTGACCAACTTTTACACGCGCCATTCTAGAATCAATTGTTTTACGACCACCAACTGAAACTATATCACCTTCATTTAACACAACTGCTTCTTCAACAACTTTCTTCTTATCATCTAATACATGATATGAACCTTCTTTTACAAGAAAATCATATATTTTTTGCATTTCTCCTGCCTTATCAGGCAAGGTTGATTTAACTTCTCTTACTGAAACTAATGTTCCAAGAACATAGTCTCCAACTTCCCCCCAACTAACGAAATTATTTTGCGCCTCATTCTCTGGACTATCCCACGCACTATTTTTTGTAGACATTTTATTATTTCTTGCTTAATATTTATAATGTTTGTACGACATTATTATTCTTACATACGCACGCAATTAAGGCAACTGTTGATAAACTGTTTATAACTGCTCAGTGTGATTAATTTGTGCTCGTGTACTCATTTCAATTGACTCTCCTAATTTATATATTGCCTTCGCAATATTATTTAACACATCTACTATATTTGCCGCCTCCCCGTTTGAATCATCAACATTAGGACTATTAAAACTTCTTTCAATTGCACTTGCTATTAACTTTTCCATAATTTTTATTTATTACTCTCTGATAATTCGACCTTTGTCCCACCCACGAATACGAAGATCCACCAACGCATCATGGGTAGGACAAAAATCAAATTGGTACAGAATCCGGATCGACATCTTCGTCATTAAAAGCCAATTTCCAAACCTTTGGTTTATCTCTCGCAACATAAATTTTTTCAATAAAAGTTTTCTTTTCAGCACGATATAAAGTAGCCCTAGAGATACCATTTCTCTTAGCTTCTCTCTCAAGTTTGTCCGTAGACACCCCGTTTGGATTTTTCCTTAAATAATCCTCCAACCAAGTAACAGTTTCATTACTAACCCCGCTAGGATTATTCCCTTTTAAAGCCTCTAAAGCACTCATTTTTACAGGCTCTTTTTCCCAAACAACTCTTGAAGTTTTTATTTTTACTCCATCTTTTTCAACAAAAATAGTTTCAACTTTATAGGCAAATCCCCCCTTATCATCCGCTAGATTATTTTTTACAGGTAAAAATAATCTCCTACTTTCATCATCTGAATCCTTAGTCACAATATAAGCGGCTCGCGCTGCTGCCACAAAAGCCAATGAACCTGTAAATTTATTCATCGGACTGCTATTTTCATTTTTACTAAAATGAGTGACACCAAGAACAGCCACATTAAATTCTGACGCAAATTTTGATAATTGATACAACAAAGACCTAACTTCTGCATTTTTATGAGTATCCGTTTCTCCCAAAAAAGCAGTAATAGGATCAATCACAATCAAGGATATGTTTTTTTCTTTCTTAAATGTTTCACTCAATAATGAGATGTCTGTTCTTAAATTAAAATATCCTTCTTTATCCCCCCTATTAACTAAACTAAAAATACTAATCTGATTCAAATCAGCATCGCAAGCCTTCAAACGAGGGACCACAGTGTCAGCAGGGTCGTCCTCTGCTGAGAAAATTAACACTTTACCTTTTTCTGCTTGGTGTCCTCCGGGAAATTCTCCTCCATTTGAAACGATGCTGGCAAATTGAAGAGTTGCCTGCGATTTTCCAAGTCCAGGATCTCCTGCAATAAGTGTTACTTTCCCTTTGGCAATTTTATCCCTCCACAACCAATCAATTTCCCTACATACAACATCCGATGCTTTTAAAAATACCAAACTATCGACTGAGCCCTTAGCTGACCTCTGGTTGATCTCCGGTTTATAAAAATTCTTACAATTCTTTATTGCGTTTGCGATTGTTCGAGGTCGATAGTCTTTTCTTACTATTGCCTTCTCCCTATTTGATAATGGGGATTTCAACCAAATCCTGTCCATCTGTAAGGCGTTCCCTCCAGTCCAGTATGCCAAGTGACTACACAGTGCCATATCAGCAGAAGATCTGTCGTTCTTATAATCCGAAGTATCACCATCAAAAAGTTTTTTTATCTTATCCCCATGTTGAGAATTAAACATCTTCTCCATGAGTATTTCATCTTCAGTTGTCGCTTTAGGTTGTTCTTTAAAAACCTCATCTGCCTCAGTCTTTGACCAATCATGTCCTGTAATTGAAAGAATACGAAGTGCTTCCGCAGGAGTTACATTTCTAACGGGGATAGGCTTCTTATACGCCTCACCAGTCACTACAAAGTACCTACCCGACGTATATGCCTCAAATGGCTCAATTTTGTTCCTACCGAGGTCTAGGGGGCCAGAAAGGGACAAAAATAGGTGTAGTCCTGTACCAGAAATAGATATTTCAGTATAAGTGTCAGCTTCAATAATAAGTTGTGCAATTATTTCCTTTAGAGGATGGATGATGTTTGTCGTCCCTTTTTCTAAACAATGATCAATATCAATACCTAAAAGAGTTTTTGTGTGAGAAAACACAATACCAACAAGTTTGTCTTGGTCAAGTTCTTTAAAGGGTTTCCAAGTAGAAGGATCGTCCGTCTTTCCAATAGGAACTTTAGTCATTTTTCCCTTGTCATCTTTTTTCCAATACCAGTTGACCCAAATTGACGCCGTGTCGAATTTATTTAATTGTGAGATTTTTTGCATTGTGGATCTTTAAAGATTCATTAATAAATATGCGAATAACTTTTTGAGCTGACGAAACCTTCAATTTTGGAATAAATAAAAGAAGTTGTTCATACAACTCACTTGATAAAGAAAGAGTAAGATTTTTTTTGGACATGTCGATAATTATACATACAAAAAAAATGAACGCAAATATGTAAAAGTGTATAACTTGGGGATAACTTTTTTAATGCAAAAAGAGGTGTTTTCCTGTGCCCGTGAGACGTGAGACACAATAAACCACAATAACATTGAGTATCAAGAATGTCAATAGCTAATGGCTCAACAGAGCCATTAATATATATATATATATCAAAAATTTGCAAAGGGTTATGTCTCACATTGTGTCTCAAATGGCGTGAGACACAATAACTCCGTGAGACACAATGAGACGTGTTTATTGTGTCTCAAACGCCGATTGTGTCTCACGCCGTGAGACACAATGTTTGGGGCTATACAGAGCGGTGAAACCGATTGTGTCTCACGTCTCACGGGGCCTGAGAGAAAGGTCTATTATGGATGTAAATTTTTTTGTAATTTTAGGGGTATTTTTTTGTAAAATTTTGATCGTTATTTTTGACGATTTTTTATATTTTTAGAGGTACCCCCTATGTCGGGATGGTATATATACTTAATCATACCCTCCCCCTCAAAAAGAAAGTCATTATATCCCCCCGTCCGTATTTTCATGTGTGGTCAATGTTCTAGCCATAAAACAATGTCGCACAATAAGTCTTTTTGCATTAAGGAATAAGATATAATATAATATGGCTTTATTGAGCCATATCCAAAACATTATATCATGTTATATGTTATATGTCTATACATTATCACTATCTTTTTTGACATCATCAGAGTTATGTGAGGCGTTTTTCTTTGCGATTGCTTCGCTTACTTCGATGACCATTGCCACATTTTGCGTTGCTTTGCCAGATAAAAGCTGGATGTTTTTTGTCAGAATGTCCAAGCCGGACAGTAATGTAGCTACTTTTTCCCTGTCAAGATTTTTATTTTCAAGCGCTTTTATCATTCTCGCTCGTTGCTTTTCCATATTCCCCACTACATTTTTCATAATTGCCATATAGCTTTTTGTGTTTGTAACTCTTTGTGGGGCATTTGCAACGCTTGGCGAATATCCTTGACTTCGGATTATTTCACCGAGATTTACATTTTTTCCTCTTCTGATATTATCAGATACTTTTTGAGCTACCATTGTAGCCGATAGACTTCCCATGATTATTTCATTATACACCATTCTGCTATCGTCAAGCAATTTTTTGACGCTCTATAATGCGATATAGCTACACTTACGCAAGCTAGACGATACTTATATCGTCTTTTTTATTCGCACACCTTATCGCTCAATATATCGTAATCGTGTGTTTTTTATCTTTCAATATCTTGATTATATCCTTATTATACGCCACTATTACTATTGACAATATATCTTATTCATTGTATAAATAAGTTATCCCCAGTTATATTGTAGTATTCCTTGACATAGTAATTGCTAGGGTATAAACTGGTATCAGAAAGGAATTGAGGTACTTTGAAAACTAGGTGCAAGGTAATTAAAAAAGAAATGGAAGAAAAAGTAATTGATATAGAAATGGCGAAGTCTTTCGCTATTAGTGATATTGGATTGACAAAAGAAGAGGCGGAACTAGCAGTAGAAGATTTTGAAAGTTTGCTAACCTACTAACCTATTCAATCACAGCCATGTGATTTCTGAATAGGTTTCGCATGGCGGTGATTACAAAATTATATGAAAAACAAAATCACACTTAAAGAGGGCGGAGAGTATGGATACATAAAAGTCGGAAATACTGTTATAGATGTCATGTATGGATACTTAAGTAGCGGAGCAAAAGAGCCCTGCGCCGTGATTAACATTTATAAATACGATAATAATAAAATATCACGGCATATTGTCTATAAGAACTGCAAAATTATAGATAGCGAATAATTACTAACAACACTTGCACCTAGTTTTCAAAGTACCATTCAAAGGTCGAAACATTATCAAAACAATAAATAATCAATGCAAGATATATATCAACTGAAGCGCGCGGAGTATGTGGAAAATATGCAATATGCTTTTTTCACAAAGCGAGAAGTAAAGCGTGTGATAGTGCTAGCGTGTATCGTATTAGTATCCGCAATAATCAGTAAAATATGACAAAAGAAAAAGCGCAAGATATTTTGAGAGAGGTTGTGAGTTATATAGTCAAACGAGGTCGGGAGGTAGAGGGTATAGAAGATTTTATCAAAGACACTAGCGACATGGAGGACTATTTATTAGATAACTATTTCAAAGTCAATAACTAACGCCTTGCTATCTCATGCCATGTGGTCGTTAGTCATGGCGTGAGATAACAGGGACAAAAATAACATGATTAAACACATCAATTTTAGCGAGTTTTGCGATAGTTTTGGTAATAGCTATAAAAACAATTTTAGTTATGAGGGTAAGCGCGCGCTGTTTGATTATCTTGAACAGTACAGCGATGATACAGGGCAACAAGTCGAGCTGGATACAGTAGCTCTATGTTGTGAGTATACGGAATATGATAGTTTCGAGGATTTACAGGATAGTTATCCTAATATAAAAAACATGGAAGAATTGCAGGATAATGCACAAATGATACCAATAGAGGGGACGGAACGATTTATCATTCAAAACTACTAATGCCATACTATTTTGAGAGGTTAAAAATAAAGCTACCAGAGGACTGCGACAGGCGGCGGAAATTGCCGAAAGAGTACCACGAAGCAATCCGCCGCCGCCATAAGGAGGGAGAGGCAATTAGAGCTTTGGCGAGAGCCTATGGCGTAGACAAAAGACTAATTCAATTCATTGTCTATCCCGAACGGCTCGAACACTCACGAGAAACGGCTAGAGAATGGCGAAAGAGAAACGGAAACACACGACAGAGATATGGAAAAAACAAATGGCGGGAGACGATAAAAGAGCATAGGCATTATAAACAAAGCGTATTTAAAAAACAAAAATGAAAACACTACAAAAAACAAGTGAAATAAAAGTGCAAGATAATGTTGATGAGGCAATAGCGTGGCTTGAAAAAGAATATCCACAAGGGGTTGAACTTGTTTGTGTGGAATATAGAGATTGTTATGAAGATATGGCACAGCTTGAAAAAGTATTGAAAGGTACAGATGATTATAATAATTATTGCGATGACGGAAGTTATGAGAACATATACGAAGCTATAAAAAATTATTGTAATAGCGAGGACGAAGCATTTGAGTTGTCGGAGGAAGTTGAACAGGCAATGATTGATTGGTTAAGAGAACATGATATAAGCAATCCGACACGGGAATTATTGAAGAATACGGGCAAGCATTTATTCTACATCGAGACGAAAGACTATGCAGAGAGCATAGAGAATATAGGTGAAAAAGCGTTCAAGGCGCAAGCAAATAGATTACAAAAGAAATATACAAAGAATGAAGCGCAAAAGAAAGAAATCAGTTATGTACTGGGCGAACAATATTATAGTGCGCCAGTGTCATTTTACTTCTATGCCAATGTGCTTGATGTATATAAGGCAATCAATAGCCATGCAAAATATATAACAATAAGTGGCGCATACTTTAGCACAATAGATAGAGTGCAGGGCAGTAACTATCTTGGTAATGAAGGTATTTTTACTTTATCAATTCCTCGCCAGTCATTCATTGAAAATATATTCCTAGATGAAGCGAAAGGGAATGGCTATGGTTGGGGAGAAATAGCGGATCAATGTAAAAGCTCTTACGAAGAAGCGGGCATATTGGTACGCAATACGCAGATAAAATGGTCGGTGCGCTTGCAGACGGATATAAGTGAAGCACAAAAGCGTGAAGCTAAACTACAAGAACATTGGGACAAAACGCATACATGTATAGCCGGCGATAAAAACTGGGACAGGCATAGCGGTACAAAAGAATATAGTAATAATTATCCGTGTGGAAATAAGTGTAGTGCTTGTGGCACATTTTGGATTGACTAGCGGTCGGGTCGTGCCGCTAGCGTACCCTATAAACGATTATAAACAGTCAAAAAATATAAAAAAGTCAATAATTAAGAAAATTAAGCAATGGTTACGAGATTATGAACTGGCTACAGACGCGGCAATCGGCGATAACGATACATTGGATAGCAGTGCCTCTATAACCTGTTCATGGAGATATTATCAAATAAAAAACTATGAAATTATACTATCACAAGACAGACGGAGGCGCGGAGTATTTATGCTCGGAGTGTGTAAAAGGAACGAGTGAGGGAAATATGTTTGACAGCAAATATATTGTACGAATGGACGGAGATATTACAAAAGACGCAGAATTATCAATCAGGGAATAAAATAACGCTCTAGCGGTGAATACATAACCGCTAGAGAAAACAAAAATGTCGGTTAGAGCCTATAGAGTTATATCAAAAGAGTTAGCGGAGAACTGTAGTTTCAATCTGTGGAATGATAATGACTTGATAGATTTCTTCAAAGAGAATGACGAAAATAATTGTCCTTATTTTAACTTGAGTGAAGGTGAAGATGGCGGGGGTACATGTGAAATAAATGTGGCACTGCTTGAAAAAGCATTGAGAGAATATAAGTGGGATATTGATGATTATCGTATACCTGCTATCAAAGCAGATATTGAGTGGGCGAAAAAGAATAAGACAGAGTGGGTCAATTATGAATGTTTTTAACAAATAAATATTATGAAAAAAATCACGGAAAATAACTGGCTTAAATTAACAGTTGGTTACTTGCAAGAATTGCATAATGATTTCGAAAATCTTGATGAACATGAAAAAGCAGACGAACTTGAAAAACTTATAGATTATCTTAATAAAACAAAAGTTAAGAAATGTCCATGTGGCTGTCATCAAAGCACGCGGGTTTGTAAAGCATGTTTAAATAATATATATAAAACGCATGACAAAATACAATACTGTGGAAAAACAAAGAGCCAGACAAAGTTACTGTATCGCGCGAATACCAAAGAAATATTGTGCTTATGTAATTGAAGCGATAAATATTGAATATCATCTAACTATGGTTGAAGAAGGGCACGAATTATCAACATTACTTATTTATGAAGTATGAAAAAAAAATACAACAACAATAGCCAGTTTTTCAAGGATTGGACTACAACAAAATTGAAAGCGGAAACCAAAGATTATGACAATATGATAAATAATCTCGGTTGTTATGGCATAAGCGACTTGAAGTTTTTTTATGGTTGCGTCAAAGAACTTGAAAGGCGAGGAATTGAAATTAACAGTGAAATAACTTTTAACTAAATTGAAATACTAAAATGAAAAAAGAACAATTATTACAATGTATTAAAGATAGTTTTGATTATCATATTGAGGGTATAAAACATATTGATGGTATAAAAAATATTTTGTTATCTGAAAGCATCAATCTTTTTGAAGAAGCAAAAGCTATTACTTTATCCGAAATCACGATGAGACCATATGAAAAGTTTATCAATCCGCACAATATCCCTTTCTAATATGAGTGGAGTATGTGCACTGCGTGTGGCAGAGAAATAATTATCCTAAATACACAAAATTTCAAGTTATATGAATACTAAAAATATGGGAGCGATAATAATAATAGCGATAATATTATTGTATATATTATTGACATAAAGATATTCACAGTTTATCAACAGCTTGTATTGACAGTGAATAAGGGTATAATAAATAACATTATGAATAAAATAAAAACAAAAGCGCAAGTGATGAGAATTAGGGAAATGCGGTCTGCGGGAATTACAACTGAAGAAATCGCAAAAGTATTTGGTGTAAAGCCAAGAGCGATATTTTATTGGGTGGACCAGATGAAAAAGCAAGGGATAGATTGTCCTACGACAGCGAAACGGGGTGGTAAAAGAATCGAACTAAAATGATTACGAACTTATAGTAACTATTATTTATGGAATAATTAAAATATTTATATGAAAACACGCTACAAATTTCTTCGTCTTATAGACGGAAAAATAAAATCAAATAATGGCGATTGTGAATGGAAACTTAATGAATGGAAGCATGAAGATGAAATAAAGATGTGTCAATCAGGTCTTCATTGTTCAAAAAGAATATATGAAGCATTTTCTTATGTTCAGGGCGAAGTATTAGCTGAAGTGGAAGTGAAAGGAAAATCTCTTAAACAAAAAAATAAAGAGGTCTATATGAATATGCGCGTTATTAAAATGTACAAATGGCAAAAAAAAGATTCTGTCGCTTTAGCAATTTATTCCGCTGAATTATGTTTGGAAAACTTTGAAAAGATGTATCCTGATGACAAAAGACCAAGAAAGGCTATTGAAGCGGCAAAGAAATGGTTACTAGAGCCTAGTGAAGAAAATAGGTTTACGGTGGAAACAATATGGTTGGTGTCGTGGTTGGCGGTGGAGTCGGCGGCGAGGTCGGCGGCGGAGGCGGCGGCGAGGTCGGCGGAGTTGGCGGTGGAG
>ERZ1292629.596-Hain-H43-01um-R1-596-length-39927-cov-5_pt1 | contig 39927 bp, 46 predicted proteins | sample MGYA00564399_ERZ1292629 | MGnify/ENA primary metagenome ERZ1292629 (study PRJEB36523, sample SAMEA6512636) | groundwater metagenome | collected 2019-01-08 | study: AquaDiva: Metagenomics assemblies of 32 groundwater samples
CTTCGGCCCACCGGGGTCTTAGCAGACGCTGTCGAATAACCTGAATGCTTCGACGTTCTGGAGGGTCTCGTACAGCCGTCCCACCACGCCGAGGGGTTCTTTGGTGTCGTCACGGATCGTGATGAACTTGCCCTTCAGCGTCTTGCCGTAGGCAGTCACCACGGGCTCGGTCACCACGGGCCAGTCCAATCCGCTGGCTTCGATGGCTTCTTGCGCGGTCGCCACCCGGTCGAGCTTGACGCCTTTCTTGTGCCACGGCGTCTCGCCCACGTACATCATCTGGTCATTCTCTGTGATTCCGTCACTCATTGCGTGCCTCCTCGTGGGTTCCACCCACGTACACAGTATAGCATAATCCCACCGCGTTGTCAACTCTTTCTTTCTGTGGGAATTACTCCTCGGTCGCTGCCACCCTGCGCGCTGCGACCTTCATCGCGCACTTGCTCTGCCCGCCGGGTTTGCTCATCATCCCGGCCTTGCGCGCCGTCTTTGCGGACTTTGCTGCTTCCCGTCTCTTGCCAGCCATTGCTATCTCCATTCATGGTTTGCCCACCTCGCAACCGCACGTCCAGGTCGTGTTTCACAGCGGCATGGGTAGGCTTGTCCTGGTCAAGGAAGTCGGTTCCTGCATCGACTTCCTGGTGGTCATATCATCCACCTACTTTCATTTGGCTATATTCGGTTGTCTATGCGATTACTCGTTAGATCGCCCTCCCCATCCGTCGTATTGCGCCACCACTCTCTGGAAGCCAGCAGCGCGATTGCAGCCATGCCGCACGGTCTCTTTCGCCATCACTCGATGGATATTGTCGTCTTGCTCACTGGTGGTCTTGCTCGTCGATTTCGATGTCTGCTTATCCATTTCGGCAACCTCGAGTTATTTAGGTTGGGATCGCTATTCCTGGCAGTCGCAGGTTATCAACTGCCTCCCGCACTTGGGACATGTCTCCATATCACAGCCGGGGTGGTGCAGTCCGCCGATTGGCGTGTTGCAGTCATGGCAGAACTTGTACGCTTTGCCCCCGCCGTGCTGATACGGGATGCGGTCGTAGGTCTTGCCGTCGAGCTCAATGGTGGCGTCGCTGGTGCATGCTACGCCGGGCTCCATTGCCTTGTCGCAGTGCGGGCAGACAGCCGGGCCGGTCTCGATCACGACCGTCTCGCGGGTCTCCTGCATCTTGATCGAGTCGCGCAGGGCCTCGATGAATATCTCGGCGTTGCGCACCGTCCGCAGGAGATTCTTCTCGCCCAGGTCGTCGTCGATCTCGACCGCGCGCACCAATTGTCTTCGCTGGATGGGCAGCGCGTACTCCACCTGCGCCAGCAGCGCGCGCTTCTCCTCGATGGATATGGCGATGGCTTCTTTCAATTCTTCGGACATGGTATCTTCCTCCCTATTGGTTTCGCGCGTCGCACTCAACCTGCGCCGCGGCTTCGTTTGCAAACACGTTCGCGTGTGGCACGTATCGGCCAACGTGTCGGTTGACGTCCACGATATCGTAGTAGAGTGTCTTGGTGCTATATTGAAAGTCGTAAACCTTTCCGGTACGCACAGACCAGTGCTTGCGACCGGTGTCCCGGTTGCCAACGATGATGGTTTCGGGTTTCAGCCACGCCACGTCTGCGTTCTTGGGCTAGTGCGTGAATCTCGTTGTTACCATCTCGCTCATCGCCTTACCTCGAATCCATACGCTTCTGCGTCCTGCTTGAGTAGCCCCTCTGCCACTGCCTCGTCGCCGCCGAGCCAAGGCTTGACCGTCACCCACGAGCTCCAGAATGCTCCCACTTCATCGTGGCATCTGTCGCGTCGCCTGATCTGGTAGTATCCGCCACGGGTCTTGCAGAGCTTGATTTGGCTGATTCCGTTGTCGTAGACCTGTCTCATCGCGCACCCACCCGGTATGATATGAAGTTCATCGCTGCGTCTGCGGTCAGGAAGTAATCGTCGGCCCAGTTGCGCTTGGTGGCAATGCGCACATGGTACGCATGGAGTCCCTCGCCGCGCTTGAGCGTGCAGTCGCCATACTGGTTCGCCCAGAGGAGTAATAGTGTCTCCATATCACTTGCCCGCATTCTGCTGCTCAATGCGAGTATATCCACGACCTTTACACACTGGACACCGCTTGCTCTGGTTCCATCCGTGACGCCAGTAGATTACGCCAGTGCCGTCACACTGCTTGCATATTACCTCGTTAGGTTCCAGCCTTCGTGGTATCGCCATCTTACCAGTCCTCCGGCTTGGGGCAGTGGCGCAGGTAGTTGATCACGTTGAGCTCGTCGCTTCCGAGAATGACGGGTTCGCCATCAGCAGCCAGACCAATGTAGTCGTCGTCTCGGATACGGATGGTATCCTCGCCCAGGTAGGTGTGCAGCAGCTTGCGGGCTTCCTGCTCGGTCAGTTTCGGTTCGCTTGCCATTGTAGTCTCCATTCGGTAGATTCAACCACTGACACCAGTATACCACAATGCTACCGCGTTGTCAAGAACTATTTTCAACTATTTTTCTGGGCAGAAAATCACTCACTTGCGCCAGGATCAGCGGATAATCCATCCACGATGCCGGGCGACGCGTCAACGTATATGCTCAGCGGACTCGTGCAGTAAACGTCCATCCTGTCGCCGGGATACATGCGCGTTGGCTCATCGCCGACGCTGACGAGCATCTCAACGCCCGCCTCGATAAACGCTGCCATGCCTGGTTTGATATTGCTGCGCGGTGGTCGATGCCGCAGCCGGTTGTAGAATTTGCGCCAGTTCATAGTCGTTCTCCCGTGGTCAAATCATCGTATCGCAGCGACCAGACTCCTCTGTGTGGCACGCCGCGATCCATAGCATGCGCTTGAGATTCATGTCGTGATCCGTGAGCTCGCCATCGCTCCATGCGCCATACTGCTTCAAGCACAGCGCGAGCAAATCATCCGGGACGTCTTGTAGCTGCTCGCGCAAACGATCATACCACTTCTGAACCTCCGGCATGCAATCGCCAGCGTGGGACATGTCCCGTGCCATCGCCCGCGGCATGCGCACCTGGATGTCGTATGTGGTCACTGTGATCTTGAATCCTCGCATGATATATCTCCTTTGTGTCACGCGTGACGTCACGCGTGACTGTCACGGATGTAACGCGTGACGCATAGTTCGCTATGCTCGTGATCCGTTTTGCTGTTGACTGTTATTGCCCGCATCGATTTCCATTCCGTAAGTGCTGCCAGATGACGTCAGTGTCACGCACATGTCACGCGTGACGAGCGTGACTGTCACGCAAAGTGTCACGCACCAAGAAGAAGAAGGAGAATGATGATGATTTCTATATATATCATCATCTGGGGTGTTAGGGGGTCACGCGTGACGTCACGCCGGTGTCACGCGTGACATCTAACATATCCCCGGTTCCTCTTCGATGGGCTTGATAGCTGCGTTGACGCACTTCCTGGCTTTCGCGTATGCTTCGTCGCCATCGACCGCGCTCCAGTATGTTTGCATCAACGCCTGGAGCTCACCCTTGGCCCGCTGCCACGCCATCGCCCGCATTGTGCGCAGCACTCTAATCTGCGTGTCGTCGACCATGTTATACCAGCCTCTCTATGTCTTCGAAGATCGCATCGAAGTTTATTTCGGTCGCCACCAAGATCCGCCACTCGCGCTGTTTGTTTTGCGTGCGTATCTGCCACTGTCCGGTAGCCTCGTCGCAGATGAGATTACAGAGCGTGCCATCGCTTGACTGAAATCGCACGCCGTGGGACTTCTTGAGAAACTCGATTACTCGCTGTAGCATATCACGACCTCCTGGCGATCCACTTGATGAACTCCCAGAGTGCGCGACCAAGGAAGAAACACAGGAATATAAACAATCCGGTTTGCCAAGTCATAGTTGTCCCTCCACTGGATGTCCCAGCAACCACAGTATAGCATGATGCTACCAATTAGTCAAGTCCCAATAATGGCTGGTTTCCCAAGCGGGAAAGTGGCGAATTCTGGAAAGCGGTGGCATAATATGATTACTACAGGCTCGGAGGATGATTATGCGACAAGATATATCGGCACGGATTGGTGCTCGCGTTGAAGAGCTAATGGGCGGTGGCAGTATTGGCAAGTCCATAGGTTCAGTAAGGGCCAAGCCGGTACGCGGCGGCCCGTATATTCATGTGGAACATGACGGCGCAGACGACTACAACCTGTCCATCCCAAAGAACAAGGTTATTCCACACTATGGTTCATTCTCACACAAGCAAACGGTCGACCTGCTGCGCACACACCACCAGAACCCGAAGGCAGTGCACTTCATCGCGGACATGATGGAGGAGTAGCTTGCAGTTGCTCATCAAGTCCGAGTGCAAGCATAATCCCAAACACGCAGAGCGTCTCGTCGCTAAGTGGGACGAGAACGGCGCGCTTGTTCCCATTCGCCACTGCGCGAAGTGTGGCAAGGTCTGGCGACTGGCGATCAGCAAGTCCCTGGGCGAATACGTCACGTTTGCGCGTCTCCATGTTGAATCCCCTATCATCCCCGACATAGCCAAGTCGCGCGCGCTCGGTGCTGGTGAGCGATGGATTACCGTCCATCCCAACGGCGAAGACGAGCCCGGTGTGCCAGTTATCATCAAGGAGCATGCGGACGGGACTGCACACGTCATCGGTGGCGCAGGCGGCAAGATCAACTATCTCAAGCTGACCAAGCTCCGCAGCGAGGACGAGTGGAAGCAGGCCGCTGGCGAGCGCAAGGAAGCAGCGCGTGCGGCGGAGAAGCAGCGTGTCGAAAGCATGTCCGACGAGGAGAAAGCCACCGAGCAGCACTCACTCGAAGACCTCAAAACCAAGCGCGACATGACACAGGCGGAGTACGTCCATGCGGTCATGGCAGCGCATGGCGTATCCGACAAGGACTGGCAGATTCCCGAAGAGACGCTGGCAGCAATGGGCGAGAAACCCGGCGCGATGGCCCAGCGACGGCACATGGGCAAGATGGTCGGGCTGGCGAATAACCTCGTGGCGCAGGGACGAGAGGATTTACTCAACGCCGCAGACGAGGTGATCGCGCATACCATCGGCGATATCCCCGGCAGCGAGATACTACCGGAGCCAACGCCAGAGGGCGCAGGGCTCGGATACGTCGCGTGTGTTCAGCGCAAGGCAAAGGAAAACGGACTGACCGTTGACGAGACGCAGACAGAGAAAGCCGACATATCGTGGCGGCGATTCCTGGATGCTAGTGGCGGCGACGAAGAAGCTGCGATGGCAAAATCTGCACAGGTTGCGCGATTGCACGAAGCACTGGCGGGAATTAATGCCAAGGTGCGCGAATTCACACAGGCGGGATTGCTCGATACGACGATCCAACCGGAGACGCCGCGGCCGGAAGCCATAGCCGCCATGCTGGTGGCAAAGAAGAAGCTCGACTTGGTCAACAAGCAGATTGACTCAGCGGGACAAGCAGTCAAAGAGGCTGGTGTTGCGCAGAAGGCTGCGTGGGCAACCGTACGGGATATATCCGACGACGAGGCAAAGGACGCGCTGGCACAAGAGCTCGGCGAGGAGCAGATGACGCGTGCTGCCAGCGAGATTCTCGGACTGGTGGACGAAGAGGTTGGCGGTAGGCCACCGCTGCGCGAGTACGTATCCGGGGGGCACTACAACGCACTGAACGAGGCATTCCTGGCGATCACACATGCGCCATGTCCCATCGACCGTGTGACTGCCGACATCCTGGGCCCAGTGGCGACGGCGCAGCTTCTCGTGGAGCATTTGCGATCTGGTGGCGAAGACCTAGAGAAAGTCCACGATGCGATGGTGCGCAACCACGTCAAGACACAGCGGGAAATTGCGGACAAAGCGACCGAAGAGTATACCGACACGATGGCTCAGCGAGAGGAGATTGAGGTTCCCAATATCACCAACGCGGACAGCCTGATCGATGCGCAGATGGCGAACGACACGCGGGCAGACCTACTCAACGATGCACGCAGCACATTGGGCACTGCGCTTGGCAAACTCGAAGGCCGCGCAGCCATGATCACTGGACTCGAGAGCACGAAGCCACATAAAGAATTGCGCGTTGCGCTCGGTGCGATCAACAACGAGCAGGCTATCGGGCAGGCGCGCGTGCTTGGTTTGACGAAGGGCTATAGCGAGGGTTCCGAGGATGCAGACACAGAATATCGCATTGACAGCGACGGTACCAACCGATACCTCACGGTCACGAAATCCGGCATGGACAAGCTGGTCAATGGCTACGACAAGGCCCACGCAGAGCTCACAGACAAGGCAATGGCCATTAAGCGGGGTGATCAGGACGAGGTGGGGTGGCTGCCACGGGGCTTTGCTGTCAGGCCAACTACCAGCTTTGAAGACCCAGCGCAGCGATCCCTCGCGATCACAGAGCCCCTGACTATCGGTGAATCAACCGTCGACATAAATGCGACGGTTGAGGACTACATCGGCGCGCGGCTGGCGGACGGACAAGACCCGGCGAGCCTGCGCGCGGACATGATGAATGCCGACTTCGTCGAGGCGACCGTGCCAGAGGACAAGCGCGCAGCGTACTACAAGGCTATGCGGGACTGCGGGCCCTACTCGACCAGTCAAGTGGAAAACCCGACGGGACAGCAGCTCAACGAGTGGGCCGATCGCGTGGTGGCAACACGACGTGCAGCACTGGGCGACGACGCGAACATGGCAGCGATCAACTCCCAGTCGCTCCCGACAAGCGACGCAACGTATGACGCCATCCATCGCGCGTTGTCCGAGGTTCCACATGCCAAGATTATGAACAAGGGACTTGGCGAGCTGACGCCGCAAGACAAGGACGTCTTGCGCGATTACTTCTGGGAGCATGCAACCAAGGAGCAGCGCCCCGACGAGGGTGCTGGTGGCCCAACCGCGTGGGATCGCTACGTCCACGTCCAGGGATCGCCACAGAATGCTTACCGCTCACTGATGGCTGCGGTCAAGGGTGAGTTCTCCAAGCGGCTTGCGGATCACGCTGGTCGCATTACCGGCAAGGAAATCAAGACCGCGGCGACGCGCATAGACGGCTGGGACAGACACGTGCTTGGACTGCTGCCGGCAGAGGAGCAGTTGGAATTGCCGAGCTTGGCCAGCCGTGTTACCCGCGAGAAGGCTGCAAACGACGCTATCAAGCGACACCCCGAATTGGCTATGGCTGCGCAGCGCACCACGATTGGCGAGCGCGCGGAAGCGCAAGTCGGCAGCATGTTTGACTACGTGGCGAAGAACTTCGATCCCAAGACACCGGTCGCCATCCCGCGTAACGTGGATATGAGCACTGGTGACAACGCCCGACGCCAGCGAGCGATCAAGCTCTTCAAGACGACCAAGCGCATGGGACTCAACCTGGGCGTTGGCGCAGGTAAAACGTCCATTGGGTTTGGCTGCTTTACGGAGCTCAACGCTGACGGCAAGGTCAAGCGCGCCATATACGCAGTTCCCAGCGCAGTTGTTGGTCAATTTGGGTGCGTGCGTGGCGATACCATACTTGCTGATCCGATTCGTGGAATAGAGCAATCATTTGCCGACTGGATGCGCAGCGGAGTGCAACCGTTTGTTTCAACGGTCGATGAGAACGGTAATGTTGGCATCGAATTGGCATCCCGTCCGTTCATCAAGGGCCGCGATATGATGTATCGGGTATCGCTTGACGACGGACGGGGAATAGTCGTCACTCAGAAGCACCGATTCCTGACGCCGGACGGCTGGCAGTATCTATCCGATCTTGCTGTTGGCAATTGCGTCGCCGTTGATGATGAAGTGTCGCGTGCTGACTCTGCGTCATCGGAACGAGATTCTCGGGACGGTTATCTTTCTTGTTCTCGTTATCGTGATGCACAATCACGGCCGAGCCAATCTCCGCCGATTGCGCAGCAATCAGTCGATGCTCGCGACAATACCCAACACTATCCGACAGTGGGTGATCGGGCACATAAACAGCAGTATATCCGTGGCGATCAATGCGACCACCTTTCCAGTGGCTCGCATCTGCGCCCATGCGTTGATACTTGTTGCCATTTCGGGCAATACCCAGATCTCGCAGATGGAGACGGACTGCACTCTGTGATACGCCATTTCCGATCTGCTGCGCAATCTTCTGACAAGACATGTTATTGCCAGCCAATTGCAGGAGTAGATCGTTGTCCCACTTGTAACCAGGTTTTGGATTGCCCTGTATGCCTAACTGCTCCATTCTGCGCAGCACAGTTACTCCTGTCGTGCCGAAATGCTTCGCCATTTGGTCGAGCGAGCAATGTTGCGACGCCAACTGCCGCAACTCTTCCTCGTCAATTGGATAAAGTCGATGGCCGGGACGGATCGTATCGTCGATGCCAAGTGCTCGAAGTCGAGCACGAACAAACACATGCGACCGACCGCATTGCTTCGCCATCCAGCTACACGTACGATCCTCCTGCGTCCACTGGCGAAGCAAATTGTCGTCTATTAGCGGCAATGCAGCCTGCGTCTCGTATCCCATCTGGTGAAGTTCGTCCGCGAGTCTGTGGCGTGGCACACCCAGTGCCTGCTCAATTTGAGTCAGGGATTGGCCAGATTCAAAAAGTGATCGCAACCGATCAGTGTCTACCGGGGCCTTCTTCCGTGGCATGTGAGCCTCCATCCGATGATATATTCCATTATAGCAGGATTCTTAGTGTTTCGCAACTGGGTATGGCAGACGTTTACGACATCAGTGTCCCGCGCACACATAATTATCTCGCCCAGGGAATTTGGAATCATAACAGTGAAGCGCTTAGGTTTCTGGAACCCGGCAAGTACCAGTGGTTCTCGGAACCCAGCGCATCCGCGACGGACAGGCGTGCAGCCTACGGTGACGCCAGCAAGAATATGGTTGTGGTGACGCACCAGTCCCTGCGAGATGACCTGGCGTGGGCAGTTGCCAAGCAGCAGTTTGGCGGAGATATTCACCAGTCGTATGATTTCTTCGACAAAGCACCGGAGGCCGATCGCAAGACAGCGGTCAAGTCCGCGATGGATGCCGAGGGCTGGAACTTTGACATGTCCTTTATTGACGAGGGACACAACCTGCTCGGTCGCGCCGGCAAGGCCGACTCGCGAATGGCGAACACTATTGATGCGCTGACGTTCAATACGCCATATTATTTAAGCGCAACAGCAGACCCAATCAAGAATGACGCCAGTGAAGCTTTCTCGATGCTCCACAAGATAGACCCAGATCGGTACAACGACGAGCCGGCATTCATGCAGAAGTACGGACTGAATACGGTCGCGGCAGCACAGGCACTCAAGCAGGAGATTCAGCCGTACACGATCACGGGAACCATCAAGCCGGAGTCGACCGCGACCAGGACGACCAAGGAGATTGAGCTCACGCCGGAGCAGTCCAAGGCATACAAAGAAGTCCTGGACATGTACCAGCGCGCTCGGCAGGCGCGCCGCAGCAAGTCGCTGCTTTCGCCAGAGGACTACAAAGCGACGCAGGAGAAGCTGACCACCGCGCTCACCAGCGCGCTCGATCCCGCAGAGCGCGAGGCACTGCTGACTAATGTGCATAAATTGCACGCCAAGGTCGCTACGCGCGGCAAGGGTGGCAGGTTCTCGTATGAGGGCAAGGCTGGAGCCAGGAAAGAGCGAGCGCAGAACCTCGCGTCAGCGATGATGGAGATGCGCAACGTCGATCCCAGCCAGTATGCAAAGCTGGCGGAGATGAACCCACAGATCGGCAAGCTGACGCAGCGATTGCAGGCACATACCGACGCGCTATCAGCCGTACGCGGACTGAGCCCGCACATATTCGCGAGCCTGAGCGAGGATGCCGCGACTACTAAGGCATACAAGATGCTGGACTCCTTGGCGATGACCAGGGACGGTGCGCTTGACCGCGTGGTATCCCTAGGACACTACGATCCCAAGGTGCAGCAGCCATGTGCCAAGGCAAATGCCATCGTGGACGAGGTGGCGAAGCGTACTGCTGGCGGCAAGCCCGGAATCCTCTTCTGCCACAGCCGCGAGGCAATCCCGCGACTGGTCAAGGCGATGCAGGCGAAGGGTGTCAAGGTGCTGACGCTGACAGGTGGCGATACGGCGGCGGACAAGGAGCGCACGAAGCTCAAGTTCCAAGACCCGTCCGAGGGTGTCGGCTGTTTGATACTGTCTGACGCTGGCGCGACCGGACTCAACCTCCAGCGCGCGAGCTGGGCCGACCAGTATGACACGCCGCACACGGCCATGATGCACGAGCAGCGCATTGGACGCATGGAGCGCACAGGCCAGATCAACAAGAATATATCCGCGACAGACTGGACTACGAACACCCCGTACGAAGCTAATCGTCGCAGGAGATTAAAGACCAAGAATGCGTTACGCGAGGTGTTTACGTCGCCAACTGAGCAGCTCGATGACACCGGGCTGGCGTACGAATTGTGGAACGATAAGGCCGCGCAAGTGCAGCGGGACATGATGAAGGGAGCCCAGTAGAGTGGATACGGAAAGTCGCGCAGTTCGGCGTGCGTTGCAAGGCACTGAGAAACACAGGCTGGCGCAGATCAAGGATACCGAGGAGATCATTCGACACGCGGAGACGCTGGAGGAGGAAGCGCGCGTAGCCATAAAGACGCACAGACGCCACATCCGATCCAGCGCGACTGGCCCATCCCGCGAATACCACGAGGCAGGATATCTTGGCGCAGTGGATGACAGGGCAAAGGCCCAGCGCGCACATGCCTGGGGTAGAGAAACATTGAAAAAGCTCGCAGTAGAATAGTGCGTTTCGATGTAGAACAGCAATAATCAGTATAGCTTACAGGAAAGCCTGCGGCCGTCCACACCCATGTGGCCGGTTTTTTTGTGTCTGGAGTGAGCGTGGAAAAGTCGTTTCAAGGCATCATCCCAATTGTGAAAGCCGAGCCCGCCAAGAATGGCAAGATGGTCATTCATGGCGTGGCGTGCGACTCTTCGCTTGATCTCCAGGGTGAGATTACCGATCCTGCCGGGATCGCGTGCAGCCTGGGATATCTCAACGAGTGGGGCAAGCTCAACGCAGACCACAGCAAGAAGCTCGTGGGCGACGTCGTCAAAGCCGAGATATTGACCAAGGGTGAGCTTGAGCATCGTGGCGTACTCGCCAAGGGTGTGCCGCAAGAGGATCGCAATGAGAAAGTGCTCTACGTCAAGGGCACGCTGTATCAGTTTGTGCCGGAGGCTGTTCACTTCTACGACGTGCTGCGCTCGGGCGGCAAGCTGGGGTTTTCTGTCCAGGGTAAAGTCCTGGATCGCGAGCAGGTAGTCGCGAAATCCGCTGGCGGACGTCCCGTGACGATCAACCGAAAGTGCTTTATCAACCAGATAGCGGTGACCGGACAGCCAGTCAATCCTGGCGTCTGGGCTTCCATTGCGAAATCATTGGGAGCGAAGCCTGGTATGGTCGGGCACAATTATATACTGCGCGAGCTCCAGAAGGGCATCGAGGCAGCCATAACGACAGGCAGCAATCCGGTATTACCCGGTGATTCAGGCGCAGGCGTGCTGCGCGAACAAAGCTTGGAGGGCTCCAAGGGCTCCAAGAAACGCAGGAGGAAGCGCAGGATGGAAGGAAAGCTCACGGATTACATGGATTTGGATACACCGGCGCAGCTTGTGAAAGCGTGGCGGGATGAAATTCCGGCACTGGTCAAGTCGCTGGGTGCCGAGTTTGTGGACGACATTGCCACCGAGTTCTATGACGCGATCAAGGCGAATGGCTTTGCGGCCAGTGCTGCCCGCGACAAGGGTGGCGTGACTACGCTGACCAAGGGACTCGGCGAGGATGCATTGGGCATCCTTGATACGCTCGACAATGCCGATTTGCCGGAGCTCGTGTCGATCATAAAGGGTGAGGTTGACGACGAGGGCGACGAGGAAGAGGAAGAGGACGAGACGGAAGAGCCCGACGGCGAGAACGAAGAGGGCGAAGAGTCTGATTCCGACGAGCACGAGGCAGGCGAGACCGAGGAAGAGGAAGAGGACGAGCACAAGAACGACAAGAACGCGAAGGACGGCCCGATCCCACCGGCCAGGAAGTCACTCGAAGAGGAGATGACGGCGGACGAGGATACGGGTGCAGCGTTGGAGATTGCTCCGTTCTTGCAGGGCATGACCAAGCACCTGAGCAAGGCGTTGAGCGACCTGCCCGACCAGATAATCGAGGGCGTGCTCGACGTCGTGGCGGAGGGTGTGGCGGTAGGCATCGCCAAGGCGGTGAAACACGTATCCGACAGGCTCGAAGCCATCGAGAAGTCGCTGGCCGGCGGAAAGACCGACGAAGAGCTCACAGAAATACGGAAGTCGCTCGACGAGATGGGCAAGACCCCGGTGAGACCGGTCGGCCGATACAACGTGCGCCCCAAGGTGGGCGACGAGTCGGCGGGTGATGCGGTTGGTGGCATCGGAGTGCACGAGGCCCGCAAGATTATAGAGAAGTCGGTGGAGAAGGGGATTTGCGAGGCGTCCCTGGCCACCATGTTCGATATGTACCCTGCCAAGGTACTGGCTGACCAGGACATGTTGAAATCGCTGGCAGTGGAACTCGGCAAATAGCATCCGGCGACAACCGGAGAAGAAGAAAGAAGGAATAGACACATGGACATTGGTGCATTGGTAGGCATGGCGTCTTACCCGAAAGACTCACCAATCTACGGCGCGCTGAACGCGGCTGATGTAGCCGATCTGCGCAAAGCTCTGGAAACAGGGAATGCGGCCGTAACAATTGGTGGGCCTAATGCGGGCGTGTCCGCGCTGAGACCGCAGAGCCTCGAAAGTACGCTCAAGGTTGTCACCGTGACACAGAAACATCTCAAGCTTTGGCCGAAGCTGGCCAAAGACCCGGCGAAGTCTACTCTCGAGGAGTACTCGAGACTGGACGCTCTCGGTGAGCTCGGCGACGGATTCATTCCTGAAGTCGCAACTCCCGTAAGCACTGCCGAGACGATGAGCAGGCAGGCCGTGGCACTGAAGTTCATGGGCGTCAAGAAAGAGGTCTCCCTGGCCTCGACGCTGGTGAATAACATTGTCGGCAACTTGGAGGCTCACGAGGCGCAGATAGGTACGACCGAGCTGCTTGCGCAGCTTGAGCGCAACCTGGTTTATGGAGACAGCTCCATGAACACGCTGAGCTTCGACGGCTTTGTGAAGCAGATTACAGATGCCGCGACTGGCGAGTTTGCTGACATCGTCATCGACTGGGAAGGCAAGGCTCCCGACGAGGCCATGATGGAGAAGATGTGCCAGACCGTGGGCGACCACTATGGCATTCTGGACTATATGATTACGTCAGTCCGTGGAAAGTCCAACCTCCGGGCCAGCCTGTTCCCGATGCAGCGAATGGGGATGCCCGCGGCCATACCGGGTGCGGTCGGAGCCAAGTTTGACAAGTACGAGGGTCAGTCCAATGTTGACGTCGAGGACTCGGTCTTCATCCGCGACAAGAAGGCACGTACCGTCGGTATGACCGTGACCAACACGCCCGCGAACCCGGCCAGCTTTACCGCGACACAGGGCAACGACTCCACCTCCAAACTCGAGGCGGGGAAGACGTATTACTACTGGATCGGCATGATGAAGCAGGGTCTTGAGTCCGCCGCCGTGACCGCGTCAGCGTCCACGACTGGACTCTACCAGAAGATCACGCTGAGCATGGCGGACAGCAACTTTGGTACCGGCGCGAACGCTGCTGAGTATATCAACATATACCGCAGCACCGACCGCAACGACATAACGCAGGCCACGCTGATCGCGCAGGTTGCGCGCGCTGCGGGCGCAGCTCCGACGACCTACGTCGACCTGAACCAGTCGCGCGACCGCTGCGACATAGCACTGGGATTCACCTGGGATGCTGAGGGCGTTGTGAAGTTCAAACAACTCGCTCCGCTGATGAAGCTCCCGTTGGCAGTCACCGGAACATCGCAGCCGTTCATGATCCTGCTCTTTGGATCGCCGGTGCTGTTTGCGCCGAGCAAGTGCGTATACGTCAAAAACATGGGGCGGCCGTACGTTCAGTAGACGATAGCGTCCCGCGACACGAGTTGACAAAGGCCGTGGCCGATTCCCGGCCACGGCCTTTTCTAATTACAAGGAGGAAGTATTATGAGTGGTGAAGGAGCAGGACTAGACAGATATACCCCCGGTATGGGCGCGGATCACTTGATTCCAGTGGCTGCGTTGGCGATCCCGGCGTATCCGGTACACCGGCAGGAGTGGATTAATCCGCTGGCGGCGGACGACAACTACTTCATCAACGCAGTGGCGATGCCGGATGCGGCGGCAACTTGGCTTGCCGTGACCGCAGCCAAGTTCAACGGAGCCAACACCAAGGGTGCGGGATACCCCGACTACGCGCGCAACATCACTGCGGTTTGCAGTGATACACAGACCGGCGACATGGTCGTTACCGGACTGGATGCGCGCGGACAGGCGGTAACCGAGACCATTACGCTCAACAGCGGCACGCCTGTCGCAGGCAGGGTTGCATTCGCGCAGGTGATTAGCATACTTATGCCTATCAAGGTTGGTGTCGAAACCATCAAGGTCGGATTCGGCGACGTCTTGGGTCTCGACGAAGCCATGACCGAATACGCACTGCTTGTAGAAACGATGAGCGGCGCGAAGGCGACCGCAGGCACACTGGTGCTTGGTGTTGGTACAGCCAACTACGACCGACAGGGCACGTATGATCCCAACAGCGCGTGCGACGGCACACGGGACTTTGCACTGCTGTACATTCCGACTGCGTGGCTGCCGTAGCGCGGCAGCATCCCACTTAGGAGGGGAACGTTGAACATCTACATAGAGCAGTTCGCCAACGACAACGTTGGCATCGCAACACCATCCGGCCCCGTGACTGTATCGCGGGGCACCGGATATTGCACCGACGAGCAGTTTCCGCTGCTTGAGCGGTTGTATGGCGCAGTGGGCATCGACGAAGAGGACATCGACGAAGAGCCCGAGGCTGTCGATCCACCCGTAACCGACGACGAGACGCCATTCCTGGAGACAGCGAACGATCTGGCAGAGGAGCAGTATATAGCCGCGGCGCAGGCTGCTGGTGAATTGCCGCCCGTAGATGATCCCGTGGCCGAGGCTGGCGCGGACGTGCTGCCTGACGTAGTGCCCGTCGAGTCCGATGGCGACGCGGAATCGACCGAGCCAGAAACCGTTCAGGAAACGCCAACAGCGCAGCCTGTTGGCGAGGTGATCGAGCACACAGAGAAGCCGTCCGGCAAACCCGGCAGGGGCAAGGTGAAATAGTAGGTTCTGAAACCGAGCCCGGCAGCGTCCGGGCTGCAATCATTCGAGAGGTATTCTGAGTGGCGGACATCATTGGCGGCGCAACTCTAAATGGCAACCTGGACACGGCGGGAGCGGGTGGGTTTGCCAACTGGACAGAGACGGCCACCAGCCCGTCGACCGTCAACTATGATACGACCGGACAGGACGAGGGGGTCGCTTGTTGCCGCTTCGACATTGGGTCGGGCAACCAGTACGCCGGAATAGGACAGGGTGTCCTTGTCGCAGGTCACGTTTACACAGCCATTATCCGCGCAAAAGCCGACTCCGGCACTCCGCTGCTGTGGGTGGGGGACAGTAGCGCAGCAGGGACGAACCTAACGCTGAGCACCAGTTACGCGTCTTATACCGTCCAGTTCACGGCAGGTACGGCGACATTTACTATCAAGAGGGCAAGCGCGGCGTCAAAATCGCTCTACATTGACCTGGTGCGGCTGTACGAAAACGTGACTGTCACTAGAGCCTGTGCTGCTGGTATGGGAACAAGCGCAACGGGTGGACGGGTGAAAGCGGCAGTACGACCTTGCTTGGCCGGGCTCGGCGTACAAGGGGCAAACAGCAGACTCAAGTTGGCGATCCGATCCGCCGGTGCAGGCGTAGGGTCGCAAGCGGCAGCGGTGCGCGTGAAAGCCGCAGCAAGAGATATAGCGGCTGGAATAGGAACCTCTGCAACCGCAGCGCGCATCAAGATCGCAGTTCTCGCTTGCTTGGCTGGGCTTGGACTCCAGGCGGCAGGAGACCGGGTGAAGGTCGCTATTCGATCCGCCGCCGCGGGCGTCGGAACCAATGGCATCGCGGGCAGGGTGAAAGTCGCGGCGCGACAGGTATCCGCTGGGCTTGGGGTTCATGCTGCCGGCGCGAGAACAAGAGTTATAGTTAGGGCTTGTGTGGCGGGACTGGGCGTGATCGCAACAAGCGACCGAGCGAAAGCCATAGTGCGAAATTGTGTGGCTGGCCTGGGCGTGCAGATAACAAGCGCAAGGATTAAGACCTATGTGCGGGATTGTGTAGCAAACTTGGGCGTGAGCGGGATTGGCGCAAGGGTCAAGGCTTCAGTTAGAGGTTGCGTTGCAAGCCTGGGTGCTACGGGAAGCGTTGACCGTGTAAGGGTTGCTGTTCGCTCGACGCTTGCGGGCGTTGGAACCGGGGCAGAAGCTGGCAGGATTAAGTTGGCGATTCGTTACACGAATGCAGGCGTGGGTGTTTTATCGGCAGCAGACAGGGTGAATGTTGCGATACGCTCTGCAATGGCCGGAATTGGCACAAGTGCGGTCGGGCAGAGATGCAAGATTGTAGTCAGGGCCTGTGTCGCGGGGCTGGGAGCTGCTGCATCATTGAGCAGGGCCAAGGTCGCAGTAAGGACTGCTGCTGCGGCAATCGGAATGGGAACAAGTGTTTTGGTGACAATCGTATCGGGAGCGGGTCGATATCTCATCGTGAGATTCAACAGAATTATGGGTCGCGGGATCGGCCCATAAAAGGAGACACTAATGATAAACTGGATCGGAAACAAGAGAATACAGGTCAACGAGTGGGTGTGGAAGTGCCTGCGGCAGTACCGGGCCAACTGCGGGATTGGCGCGGACGTTCAGGTGCGGCATATTCGTGCAGATGGTAGTATTGCCAGCGACCGCAAGTACCACAACATCGTGGTGAACGGCGGGCTGAACTACCTGCGGTCTTTGGTGGGCAACGATACAGGCGCGGGCGGCGCGCTGTGGATCAACCTGTCCAGCAATGCATTAGCTCCCGGTGCCGCAGATACAGACCTGCTCGCGACCATCTACACGGCGAATGGACTGCAGCGGGCGGTTGGAGCATATGCGGCGGGCGGAACCGGCGTCTATACATCCTACAAGGAATTCACCAACGCAGACGCGCAGCACAGTGTCAAGTCCGTCGGTCTGACTTACGAGGATGGAGTCAATAAGCTGCTGGCGGGCGTGGCCGTCACGGAAGCCTTGCTTGAGGTCGGTGATAAATTGCAGATAACATGGACATGCACTTTTTCGAGTGTATAGTCATAGTGACGATGTGCTGCGTTGTGAGGTATCATACATGTCAGTAGTTGAATGAAATAGCGCGAGGTGTATGATGCCGGGTGGATTGGTTGAGCGAGAATGTCCTTGGTGCGACAAGAAGTACATGGGGCGAAAGACGCAGCAGTGTTGTAGCCAGTCCTGCGCTCGCCGCTATCGAGCGGAACAGAGACCGGGACGAACAGATGCGCAACGCGCAATGGCTGAAACCCGGAGGAAATATCCGACATATAAGCCGCAGCATGAACATGTATGTGAATATTGCGGCGAGCAGTTCAGTGGGCACAAGAAGCAGAGATTCTGCAACCAGTCTTGTTGGTCTAAGTGGACATGGGCGACAAACAGAAGGAAGAAGATTGGTGCTACAGCCAATCCAGATGGAATCCTGCGGACAGATGGGTACCGCTGGATTCGTGTTGCAGAGCGAATAGACGGACGAAGTAAACATGGCTATATGCTCGAACATCGCATTGTTATGGAGCAGCATTTGGGTAGGCAGCTATTGCCGAATGAGATCGTTCATCACAAGAATGGTATTCGCGACGACAATCGGCTAGAGAACTTGGAGATCGTGTTGCGAACAGGTCATAAGGGCGAAGTCGACTGCCCATTTTGCGGTGGGCATTTCTCGATAAAGTAGGAGCTGGTTTATGGACGCGACGCAGAACACGGAGCAGGAAGTCGGCTTCCTGATAATGGATGCGCTGACTGGCGAGGGGATCGAGGACATCGCGTGGGATGATCCCGGCTTGCTCATCACGTATCGCAAACCGGGCGGTGATATCGCGCAGTTTGTCCCCGCGTTGACCACCTGGGAAGAGTTACAGTACGGCACATACATGGCGACGTTTGGCGCAGATATATTTGATACACTGGGAATGCTGCCTCACTGGGCTGCGTATCCTGGCGCGCTGAAGTACCCTGGCTTACTGCGGATCGTGAAGTGTTTGACTGGCCCTGGTGGGCCGGCTCGCCTGCCCATCCTTGTCAGGAGCACCGTCGACGGTTCGCCGCTTGCGGACTGCCTCGTGAAGTTGCGCATCGTAGATGATCTGGCATCGTCGGAGTTCTGGGGCACGTACACCAACTCCGAGGGATACGCATACTTTGACGGCGAGTACGAGCAGGATGCGTGGGTAGAACTCAAAAAGACTGGGCATACGTTTGCTCCGTCGTACCACGTGAACTTCCCTGCGGAGGGCGAATAACATGACCGTGACTATATACGATCTGCCGACGCCTGCATCGCCGGATGTCGAGCTATCGCCGCGGGCCGAAGTTGCGATGGTTCGCAACAACGGACTGCTGAACCTGACGCGGTACATGGCGTATTACGGCGACGCGACGGCCCAAGCGAATGTGATCGCTGGCAAGTTGCGCAATGTTGACGCCCGCATCCAGCGCGAAATTCTGGTGACCATGAAGACGCAGCGCATCAAGTGCGATCCCGACGTCAATATGGTGCTCGGTCGCGACTACGATATCCGGGAAGAATCGTACGACTATTACCGCACGCAGTACGCTGCATACGGCTTTATGCGCACGATCCGGCGTCCGATTGTCAGCGTCGAGCGTGTCAGGCTGATGTTTGGGCCAGAGAATACCATTGTAACCTATCCGGCGACGTGGATACGCATCGACCACAAGTCTGGACAGATCAGCATCGTGCCAACACCCGGCGCAGGTTGGAGCGGCATCGTGCTCCAGACTGGACAGTACTTCCTGCCTTACCTGTCGAATGGCTGGTGTCGCGAGGCCGTGCCGCAGATCATAGCGGTTGACTATACTGCCGGTTTGGGTTTGACCGCGCAGGCAGAGTATGTTACATGGACGGCCAGCATCGGCTATCTTGTTGGGGACGCAGTTGTGCCCACTGTCGATAACGGACACTGGTACCGCTGCACTGTGGTATCTGGGACGAGCCCATACGCGTCTGGTTCCTCGGAGCCAACTTGGATAACAGACGGTACGACGGTCGTAGACAACGAGGTAACCTGGACGGACATGGGGCTGCTGGAGCCTGCGTACAGCGAGTTTGCCGACCTGCGCGAGCAGCGTTATAGGCTGGCAGCGCAGTCCTGCATGAAAGACCTGGCGAACGCTGTGACAGATGGTGGACTTAGCAGGAGCCTCGGCGAGGATGGCGTCAGCGAGAGCATATCGTTTGGTAGGATGCCATTCAGCGGCATGATTGACCAGATCGACAAGGACTGGGAGCAGTTCAAGGCTAACTGGACGGCTACAGAGATTGGCATCCAGTTCACGGTGGTATAATGCCTGACTTCAATCCCGAACTGCATCGGAGCCTGATCCAACGCCGCGGCGAGCCCATCGTGTGGCGTCGGTCGCACCAGTGTGCGTGCATGAATCCTGTGACGCGGCAACAGAACCCACGGTGCGAGGTTTGCGATGGTATAGGTTACCTCTACATTGAGACTGGCGAGGATTTGATTGCGCTCGTGCGGCAAGTTGACGAGCGGCAGCAACTCATGAAGTACGGGCAGGCAATGGTGGGTGATATCACCGTGACTACCATGCCGGATACCGCGCGTATTGGCGCGGGCGACATGATTGAGCTCACGCTGCGCACGTTTCGCTACGAGGAGAACATTGCGGCCAGTGGCGAAACCACGGATGTGCTGCATTATACGCGCGTTGGCGCGCTTGAGTACGTGGCGAGCCTAGAGACGACCTATGTGGTTGATACGGACTGCGTCCTGAATCCCGCAGGAACAGGCATAATATGGTTAACAACGCCACCGGATGCTGGCGTCACGCTGTCAATAGCGTATTTGCGCATCCCGCAGTATATAGTGCAACCTGGTGCAGTAGCGACCAGGCGTGTTATTGGTGGCGTACAGATGCCGCAACGCATTGCTGCCAAACTACTGAATCGCGAGGACTTTAGGTAGGAGGATACTAATTATGGCCGTACAGAGTTTGCTGACCTACGCCAACGGCATCACTATCACAGACAAGATGGGGATCATCTACGATTTGATTGCTGCCGCATTCCAGGATGGTACGCCGGATTACGCCAACGACCTGGCTGTGGATATCATGGGCACGGTTGTGGGCAATCAGGATGTCCTTGCGTACTATGTCCTCAAAGACCTGATGGATTCTGCGAACACGCTCCAGGAGAATATGACCACTGCGCACGTCGCGCAGGTGCTCATGCAGAACTTCCTGAGCGTACTCAACCAGCACTGTTTGCAGCGCGGGCCACAGGTCAACTCCGCGATCAGTTCACTGGACAGCTATGCTAGTTATGAGAACGCGATAGCGTTCAATCGCTTCTTGTTCTCGCCAGCATTCCGCGATGCGTATTATGCGCTGGCGGGACAGAACCTATCCGCAGCCAACTGCTACGCTCCCGCACTTGCACAAGGCGGCACGTATACGAACGGACTCGGCAAGTGGGACTATGATGGCGGCGGCTTTACGTTCACGAATGGCGCGGCAGTGGATACCACGAAGTACATGGGTGGCATTGGCAAACTCAAGGTGACCACGCCCATTGAATACACGGTCGACAAAACGCTAACCATTACCGTGTCCGGCAAGGGTTACGACGACACCAACGTAGAGATTACCACGACCTGGACAAAGACGAGCACCGGCGGTACGCTGGCCAATGGCGATTATGATCTGGTCGGCAATGATACCAAGTATCTGCGCGATGTAACGAATATCGTATTGGCCGTCTCCGACGGCGGCGCAGTGACCGCTGGTGTGTGCTATGTGGAGGTAGCGACGCACAGGACACCGGCGTAATGCGGTACCAGTTTGAAGCTACCGGGCTCAAGGAATTTATCGAGGAGCTCAAGGCTTTCCGCGAGCGGCTAGAGCGACCGATGTCGTTGGCGCGCAAGACCGCAATCCTGCTGCGACGGTGCTTTGCCCAGAACTTCAATATGGAGGGCAGACCGGAGAAGTGGCAGTCACTTGCACCGAGCACACTGGCAGATAAGCAGCGACTGTTTGATGCTGGCATGATTCGCGGGCGCAGGATGGGTGTGTTGGTGCGGCGTGGGCCCAATGGCGAGGATCGCGGACACTTGCCTGGAATCCTGATGCGCACGGGTGCATTAAAGGAGTCCGTGGCGCATGCGCACTCCAAGGGTAACATCGAGCGGTTCCTGGATGATGGGAAAGCACTCGAGGTTGGTACGCAGTTTGGCGCAGTGCATAATGAGGGTGGCAAAGGCGCATACGCGATCAATCCAGTCAAGGGAAAGGTGCTTTGCTGGTATGGGATAGACCGCAAGACCGGGCAGCCGGGGTGGATATTTGCACGCAGCGTGCAACATCACCCACCGATGCCGCGACGTCCGTTCCTGGTTGTGACAGAGGATGCGTGGGAGCAGATACGTGCTGCCGCAGGCGACTATATGATGGGAAAGCAGAGCAATGCCGACGCCGCAGATAACTAGCCTGGTCAATCCGCTGGACGGCAGAACCGTCGAGATTACATTGGCAGCCGCACCAAGTGGCACGCTGCACGTGTACGCGAGCAGGCTGCCGGGTGCTCCCGGTGAAGATGCGCTGGATGCGTGGGAAGAGGCTCTTATCGATTCGTTGGGCAGCAATACCTATCGAGTCTATGTGCCGTGGCCCGTCTCGCTCGACAGCGCGCCGGAGCCATTTCACTTCATCGCGCAGGACAACGTGGGATACAGCGTATCCCGCGACGCATTGGGTAACTTGGTGGGGCAGAAGTGCGCATGGGTAGGGCACACCAATAGCGATGACTTCTCTGCCATCATGGAACAGTTGCACCAGCGCGTGCTGGACAACCGGGATGCGATCACAGCGCGACTTCAGCAGATCGAGCCCGACTCGGTGCTCCAGCAGGTGATTTGGGGCATGGGGCAGAAGTTGACGGCGTATCCGTGCATCGAGATTAACCACGTGGCGTTGGCGGAGCCATACGAGGTTGCGCCGATGGGCAGGCTGGCCCGTGTGCAGGCAGAGCTGTATGGTTACGTGGTACACCAGGTGGAGACCGTGCAAGCGAGGCTTGGCGCAGCGTTTGGCAGGGCATTGCAGCATATCCTGAACCAGGAAGGCTACGAGCAGATGCGAATTGGCAACAAGATCGTGACTGCGTGCCAGGCGACAACGCTGAAATTTGATAACAACGTGTGGAATGGCGAGAAGTTTGTGGACTCGTTCAGCCTGGCGTGGGAAGGGCAGTACGGGGAATATCTCCCGTAGCAGAACCCGGTGGGCAGCGGAACAATAATGTAGAGTGGTAGGAGGATGCCGATGAGCAACTTTCTGTTTGGTCTAAGGAACGTAATCAAGCTCGGCTCGGTTACGTTACCGATACTTCAGGGCAGCATGGTAAGTATGCCCAAGAACTACAACATCCCTGCGGTGTTCTCAGCGGACAACCTCTTCCAGTTTGTCTACGTCGAAGGACTTCAGTATCCGACATTCCAGATCAACACACAGATCAATATGTCGTGGTTTACGGCAGATGTGCTCAAGGGATGGTTTGGCTTGCCGTATTCTGGTCGGTCGCAGGACGACGTGGCGACAGCGGGCGCGTTGGTGTACTTCAACGGTGTTGACGGTATCAGCGCGAGCGACTGCAAGGTCAACATGCTGCGCATTGGCGGCAGCGCAGGCGATGTACTGCGATGCACGCTGGTCATCCTGGGATACGGGACAATCGATCCTGCGGTGGTTGTGGAGCCAATTGGATTGACAAAGGTCACTGCGACGCCAGCCAGCTTCCAGCACGTGACGTCCACAGGCAAAATGTCCACCACCAAGAATGCTACTGGCGCATTTGCGAGCTTCGACCTGACGCTCAACAACAACCTGGACGTGAACCCCGAAATGAACGGCTCCGTCTATCCGACCGACTTCAACGCTGGCATGTTCACTGCCGCGCTGAGGCTGGTTATGCAGGCGCGTGCGACGCGACCTGCCGATGGCGTTTCGAGTCCGCCGGTGTTGACCATTGCGCCTCCTGGTGCAAGTAACGTGGGCATTACGCTGGCGAACCTGCTCTGCCTCGATCCAAACGAGCGCAGCGTACAGTTCCCCAGGCAGATGAGAGAGTACAACTTTGCACTGCTCGGCGCGGACGCCGATAGCGATCCGGTAACTATAGCGTAGTCCAAGCAAACGGCAAAATAGGAGGGGAAACCAATGAAGCCGTCTACTTACCCGCACGATGTGCGATATCTGGAGCTCGACGAGGGCGATATCTACGTGCTGCCCGACGACGCTCAACTGCGATTCCTGGTGGGACAGTTGGAGCAGAGACAGGAGCAGCTCGCGGATATGCGCGAGGCATTTGCCGCTCTCAAGACGAAGCTGGGCGATAAGCCCGACGAGAAGACGCTGCGCTCCGCAGAGATGGAAGTCTCGCAGATGGAGCGATCCGTGCAATCGGACGAGGATTTCATCGCTCGGATGCGCGCGCTGCCGGAGCAGTATGGCAAGGAATCCAAGTCGTACCACTTCGACATGCACCGGTACTCCTGGCACGAGAAGATGCTGGCGCGCGATGAGTGCCGGAGCATCGACGACAACGGCGTTGCGGTTATCAACGAGAAAGAGCTCGTCGAGAACCTGCTGGCAAAGTGTATCGACGCGTGGCCGACCGACGAATTCGGTGAAATCAACGAGGAGAATATCCGAGCCTTGCCGCCGGGCGTGATCGATGCAGTCTACCGAAAACTGGTGGATCGCAGCGAACCCTCGGCAGCGAGGCTCGCCTTTCTTGGAACTGGTAGTGGACGACCTGCTAAGGGGAAATCCGGTCAGACCAGAAAGGATGACGTATAGCGTTCAGCTTTGGCAGTGGTCTGAGACGGGAGAGCTCCCCGGCGACTTCCTCCATTTTCCTGCCAACATAGTCAACGAGGTGTTTTATCTACGTAATGTAGCGGGCGCAATGCGCGATAAGATGTCTGAGAAGGCGGGCGACGGTGGAAGACGGTAGACACGAGGTATCGCTGCATTTTGGCTTCGATGTTGAGGACGCGATCCAGCGTGCTCGCAAGCTCGAAGACACACTGCGCAACCTCGACAGCGCAATATCGGGTGGTGGTACCGGCGGCGGCATGCCGTCGGGCTATCCCTCGTCTGGTGGTGGCGCGGGCGGTAGTGGCGGTCACATAGGCCCAGGATTGCCAACCAATTCTGCACGCACCAATCCCGACATGCCGCTGAATATCCCATCGCAGGGTGCTTCGCCACAGCAGGCATACAACAACGTAGTCCCCCATAATGCTCCGCCAGTGACACCGTCAGCACGGCTGTCCAATGTTGGTGAGGGTTACTATCCGCTTCTCAACTCTCTTGAAGAGTCCCATTTCCGCGTGCAGCAATACCAGCGGCAAGGACGCTACGATCTCGCGCGGCCGGAGTACCTGGGGCAGCGGGATACCATCCAGCAACTGATGCAGCTTTCTGAGCAGCGGCGCGAGGAGGCGTTGTCGAATGCGGATACGCCGTATGAGCGCGAGCGCGTTCAGTATGCGTTCGAGCACCAGCGCAGGGGATACCAATCACAACTCCAGGGTGTAGAGCGCGCGGAGACATCACAGTCCCTTGGCCAGGTGGCCAATCTTGTTGCTCGTTCGGGTTTGCCGGGATCGGGCGCAGTTGCAAACGTTCTGGGCGGCATTGGCGAGGGTGCAAGCTTAGGTGCTATTGCTAGTTCAGTCGGAGTAGCTGCGGTGGTCGCGCTTGCCGGCAAGTTCCTGATCAACGCTATCGACGTTGGCATTCAGCGAGCGACCGTCGTGGCAGGCGGCAGCTTTGTACCAGAGTCCCAGCAGCGCACGTGGACGGCGCAGCAGCAATATGGCTGGATACCGTTCGTAGGCCCGCGCATGATGCAGATTACTGGCGCACAGAACAAGTTTGAGGGTGAGCTTGCAAGCCTGGGACAGATCAACGCTGGGTATGGGAACACACTGCCCGGAAGCACGTTTACCAACGCATACGGAACAAGCATAGCGCGCACTGGTATGCAATCGTTGTTTACGGAGCGGTTCTCTGGTGATGGCTTAATGGGCGCGCCGGGTTTCGCACCTATCAAGGGTGCGGCCGCTATATCTGCCGCATACGCGCAGATGCTGCAAATGACGCCTGAAATGGGTGGCAGATGGGGTCAGTCCGTAGGTTTCCGCGACTGGGGCAGCGATATGATGCGTCGATACGACGAGGGTGCTGCACCCGATATCATCAAGAATGCCGTGGCCATGTATGGGCGGTTCCCGTTTATGCAGCAGCGGGATGCGGGATCTGGACGCGCGTTTTCTGCATCCGTTCTGGATATGGCGAAATATCAAGCAGGACAGGGCAACATGATCGGGCTCACAAGCATCCTGCCTGCCGTATCTGGATTATCCGACGAGGAGCGAAATAAGCTCATCAACCAGGGGCGCGCGCAGATGGGACTGGGACTCCAGGCTGAGTCGCTCGACAAACAGTTGGGATACCACATGTCCAATGTGGATATCCTGCGGTCGCGCGGACTGAGTTATCTGAGCACAACCAATGGTGACTTCGGTACGCTTGCGGCGGGCGAAATCAATCGCGCAACGAATGTATGGGATATCACACAAGCGGGGCGAGAGTCTGCGGGTAGGGGAACGGTACTTGGTGTCGCTGGTGGCGCGTATGCGGCAGCGGTATCTATATCGGAAGAAATGCGAGGAAGACCGTCGCTTACGCCTACGCAATACGAGGCGCAGCAGATTGCCAAGGAAAGATCGCGCGTACTTGGCAAAAAGGCTGCGGGCATGGACTTGTCCACCGACGAGGGCAGGCTCAAGTATTGGGAAACACTGGGCCAGTCCAACGAGGCAATGGTGCAGTATGCCACGCTCGGCCGTGAGCGCGGCATGGGCATGCTCGACCAGTACGTGGGCACGCTCGGTACTGAGGCGCAGAGTCTGTCGATGACTGGCTATAATCCCAGCAAGTTCATCGCAGCGCAAGGGCCAGCGTATGATTACTTCCTGTCGCACCAGCAAGACCTGATGGGCAAGGGTGTGCGACTGACCGAGCAGGAACAGGCTCAGATGCGACTCAAGGGAAAGCAGTCGCAGCTTGGAGCCATCGAAGCGACGGCACAGTACTATGGCGGAATCGCAACGGCACAGGAGCAGCAATACGGAGCTGCCGGCAGCGCGATTAGCACACTGTATGGTTCTGCAGCATCAACGCCGTATGCGCTTGCTGTCGCTGGTGCGTCCGTGAGCGTGCTGGCTGCGGCACAGCAGCGGTTAACTAGCTTGCAGGAGTTTGGAGCAGGCCCTGGACTAATAGAGCCCGCCAAGGCGCAGGTGGCGCAGGCATATGGGCAACGGGTGAGTGACTGGGTGAGCGCGACGCAGTTCCAGCCGTCTCCAACCACGTCTGAATCGCTGGCGCAGTCGCAGTTCAATCTCCAAGCTCTGACCACGGCGTTTGGCACGCGCGGATCAGTCCGCGGCGAGTATCGCCAGGTGCAGGGTGCGCTGGAGCAGCAGATGGAAGAGCTTCAGAACCAGCGACAAGCAGTAATGGAGAACGCTCCGCCGGAAATGCGCCAGCGTCTCGAGTTCCAGTTTAACCAACAGCAGCGGAGTATTCAGTACCAGATGCTGAGCACTCAGCAGACGCTGCAAGAGGGCTGGCTGGAGCGCGTGATGGGCGGCGTGTGGAATGCGCCCAACAACATGGACTTAGTGCTCAACCAGTTCAACTATGCTGGCGCAGTGGGACGGGGTGTTCGCGCGAGGCATTTGGGCGCGACGTCGGCGGACGTGGCAATGTATCAATCCCAGGCGTTGGAGGGCGGTGGAGGCGTATCGTTCCAGGGTGCGTACGGTATCCCTAACGACTTCACTGCTGCGGCTTTTATGGGTATCGGCGGCATGCCGTCGAGAAGTGCATCGGGGGCCGTTTCCCCTCCCGGCGGCCCCGGTGTGCAACAAGGTTATGAACTGAGGATTGTAGTGAATGGTCAACCTGTCAGCAGTGGATCGGGAGCTGGCGCGGTCGACGTTGGTGGCGTCAACTTGATGTGGAGTCCGTTTATGTCTGGAGGGGCATCGCAGTAATGGATACTACAGTGATCGCAACTAAAGAAACGATGGCAGACGATATACGCGATGCAGCAGGCTCCATCCTGATGGGTGGATTACTTATTGTCTGTTGTGAGGGCGCAAAGGCAAACGTGGTCATAGACGAACTCAATAAGGTGGGTCTGTGGCTGTTCGATACGGGTGAGTGGAAGACGGGCTGTGTCGTGCATGCTCGCATGGTCATCCCAATGCATCCAGGCAAGCCATCACATTGTGGGATAGCGGGGAGCTGGTAGATTGGGAAACAACGGGCTGCTGCCAATAGCAAATATCGAGTACACAGACGTGCATAATGCGTACGGATTCGCGGTGCAGCCGGGTTTCTCTGGTACGGATCGCCTGGTCGATCTCGGCTACACAAACACGTACGAGAATCTCAACGTTCGCTATGACGCAGTGCTCAATGCTGCTTACACCGAACCATTATTTGTGCCGCATCACAACCTTCGCATTGCTGGCGGCGGGACGCAGACAAACGAGGTACCGTGGCCCACGCAGCCGACGCTCAATGCTATTCCCTGGCGCGTAGATAGCTCTGGCGATGATGGCGCGGGTACAAAGTGCTACATTGGCAGCAGGGTGATGGAGCCTTGGAAGTATACCGGACTCTATGCCAGGATGAAATCTGAGGCAACGCGCGACGCCAACATGGTCTTCCAGCTATCGACGCTCGACGGCGACGGCGCGCCAAGTATCGGCGAGTGCAAGGGGTTCCACGTATTCAAAAGACACAACGCATCGCGTCCCGGTGCGACCATGACGTTCCAGTTTTGCGTGGACGCGACGTCAGGCTTTGAGCTTGTGTTCGAAGCAGGACGCGGCGTATCGTTGAATCGTGTCGAGGATATCGGTGGCACAGAGATATCGACTCAAATTTACAACGTGCGATCCTCTAGTGGAATGCCTCAGAGCCTGGGACAGGAGCAGTTGGCGGGACAGGACGAGTTCAAGAATTATAAGCCGGTGGCGCGGGTGGATCAGACGAGCGCGACGGTGCTGCTGCTCGGCGGCATGCTCCAGGTATGGATTCACGGGCAGGTGCGACCGCTGGTGGTACCGACAAGCGCACAGACATTCCAGTGGGTGCGCGTCAGGGGATCGGGTGGGCGGTACGCATACTTCAGCGTTCATCCGATGTGTTTCTACGCACAGGGCTATATGGTATCCAATGAGCGCAACGTAGGTTTTGTGCCGTCGGACAGCACGCCAGTTGGGTACTTGGCTATTACCGATCCCGCCATATCGAGTATCACTGTTGCGACGGCGTGGGCCATGGGTACAGAGTTCCGGTATCAGGTAACATGGAACAACGCGTCATCATACACGTATCAGCCGAATCCCGATGAAGACCCAATTCCGTTTTCCTACACGACCGACATCGTGCGCAGTGTGAGCTATCGCATTGCGCCCGTATTCATTCGGCGCGCGGACGTCTCGCGGGAGATATTGCCGCAGCAGGCATCAATCCAGATTACCTTTGACCCGCAGAACCTGACCATCTACTCGCGCGCTACGCTGGTATTCCCCAATCGCCAGGGACAGTGGAAAGAGGGGTGGAGGGATAGCGGTGGTGGCAAGGGCAATCGTGCAATCAAGATAGACCTTGGCTGGCAAACTGTGGACGGCGCGTGGGTCATGAATAGGCGGTTTACAGGGATTGGTGGCATCAACATGGCTTACCATCGCGGTGTGCCGCCGGACTCGACCATTACGATATCCTGTGACGACTTGTCCGCGATCCCTCGCGAGAATCCGATGATGAATGCGCCGCACATGGACGGATGGTGTCACCTCTACGCCATGCGGTATCTGGCGTGGTCTGCTGGACTCGTGGATGATCAACTCAACTTTGAGTATGAGTCCAATCCGTTCTGCACGAACCCCACGCACTATCATCTCCCGATGGGCGAGGGTAACAGACCCCTGGTTTATTTCCCGCCGGGCACGACGCACTGGACTGCCATGCAGCGTATCCGCAAGCTCGTGGGATACGCGATGTACTTTGACGCGTTCGGGCAGATGCGGTATTATCCCTGGGATCGCACTGATCCTGGCCCATACCTGCGCACATATTACGAGGGCAGCGATTTCCGCTTTGACCCGTCGGGGATACCGCCACAATGCATCCAGGATATGACATACAACGTGTCGACTGCGGAGGTGCGAACGGGTGTGACCGTCATCGGGATCGATGCGTATGGCCCGCTCTGGCAACCTATCGTGGCACATCGCGAGAACGAGGACGCGATCTATAATATGTACTATCCCGGTTACAAGGGATTCCGGTCGCCATTTGGCTGGGCGGACTCCATGTTTGCGAACCAGGCATACGCGGAGGAAGCTGCGGACGTGGCGTATGCGGTGCTAAGTAAGCCATACGAGACAATAGGAATCAACATGATATCACAGGTTGATATATTCCCACTGAACGTACTTGGTATCGTCGAGGGCAAGACGCCCGCATCCGTGGGTGGTGTGCCGAAGGCGTTTTTCGTCACTGGCACACAGGAGAATATAGTTCGCACGCGAACGCAAAACGACTACAGCATGTCCGTCGCTGGGCGGTGGATAGTTTAGGAGGCAGACATTGACCGCAGAAGAGCGACGGGAGTTAGCAGAATTCAAAGAGAAGATATGGGCTGCATTTAGTGGGCTCCAGAAGGAAGTGAGCGGTGTGGTGACGGCCATCGCGTTGCTGACACAGGGACTCGAGGCTAACACTAAGGCCGTTGAGGATGTTGGCGCAGGTAGGTCGGTTGCGTGCGTTGAGGAGCGCGGACGTGTCGAGAACGCGCTGGCGGTTGCCAATCGCGCGGAACTTGCCATTTGCAGCCACGAAAACGCGCATAATGATACACGAAAATCGGTGGTAAAATGGTTGATGTATGGCGCGGGTTCTGGTATACTCATCTCGCAGCTTTTCGACAAAGCGACGGAACTATTCAGGTAACAAGGGGGCTGGTGATATGATAGCAGTAATTACCGATTCGCAGTGGCAGTTCTGGGCGATAATAGCGTCGTTTGTGTTGCCCATAGTGGTGGCGTACCTGGCGCACTCGCCCCTGGGTTCAAAACTCAGCGCGGCAAACGTTCAGTTGGCTACTAGCCTGACGCCACAGGATATCCAGAACGTGCTCGGCAAGATCAGGCCACTCGTCACTGGCGACAAAGAGGCGAAGTACGAGTGTGCAGTTGAACTGATCCAGTCGCTGGCGCAGAAGTACGGACAAGCGAACAAAACCGAGGGCGAGGCGTTGTCGCTCGCGGAGTACCTGCTGAAACAGTGGCAGGACGGTACCATACACATCTAGGAGGTGAATACGTTGAGAATGACGATTGGAATAAAGGGCAAGATTCTGTGGCGTGCGTTCAACTGGTCGCTTGTCATCAATCCCGTGCCCAAGGAATTCGAGAAGGCCATGCGCTGGTTCAAGACGAAGATCGACGAGTGGCATGTCGACGAGGGCATCTGGGGTAACGCCAGCGGCTACGTCAACCTGGTGGGCTAAGATGAAACGATTCATACAAGGCGATATCACGAAGATGCGCGTCAACCGCACGCTGCACGGGCGGAGCGTCTACCGTTCGAAGGACGTTCCCGGCCACAATTGCTTTAAGGGCTTCTCCACATGGGAGAAGAACGGACATGTGGGCGTCGGTGACGGCTTGGACGTCTTTGCTCCGGCTGGCACCCCGATCTTTTCGCCGATCACCGGGACGGTCACGAGTTTGATGGATGTAGGCGGCTCCCGCGAGGGCGTCTACATCGCGGGCAACGGCTGGACTATCGTGCTCGCGCATATCCACATCAAGCCGGGTATCCAGACGGGCATCAGCGTTGTTCCTGGCGACGCCATCGGCTATGTTGGGCGCAAACTTCGAGACCCACACTTGCACGTCGAAGTCTGGAAGGGCAGCAAGGCGATTGCGGCAAACACGGCCCGGCGGCTGTCGCGGCTGATGCAGGCGGAGATCACGTAATATGGGTTACCAGTCGGTGGTTGTGACCAAGGACGCGGCCATTGGTGTCGCCAAAGAGCCAGAGCTCGATCTGCATATCGACCTGATGGCGGACGCACACCTGGGTAACTTTACCGACACAATCTATGATCCAATCACGAAGACGGTGTTCATGCGACCGAGGCAATTCGAGTCGGGGTGGACGCCGTCTTCCGTCATTGCGTTTACCGCTTCTGATCCGACCAACTGGGAAACCATTGCAGTGGGCGCGGCAGCCAACACCTACATGATGAGCAAGAATGCATCTGCGACTGCGCCAGCTACTGCGTCACAGTCGGCGAATCAGCCGTTCGTATGCAGCTTCTTTGTCTACGGTCAGTCGGGTGCGGTCGGAACGTATCTGGCACTTACGCTCACATTCGGTGGGCTCACGATGAACATTTACAGCAACGGGTTGTGTGTCATCGGCACGCAGAGCGGGTTCCTGACGGCGGGATACGCGCAGGGGCAAGCGGGATATGGCAACATCTGCAACCGGTGGGTGCGCCTGCTTATCATGCCCATCAACCGCACGGGTGTGCTGTTCTACAGCGATCTGGGTGGCGCGTGGATATACAACGAGTACGCGGATGCGGCTGCGACCGACAATACGCTACTAAGTGCAGCTACTTTCACGTTCAGTGCGCCCGGCAGCAAAGCACTCTTCCAACTCCAGCACGCGCTCTTCAAAACGACAGGCACGTTTGTTTCGAAGCTGTATGATCTCAATTATTCGCCAGGCATAGGGCACATTGTAACAGCGACCGCCAAGGAGGATTCACCATCTGGTGCAGCCTGTGCGATGACCGTGGTCGATAACACGGGGACTGCGTATGTTCCCGACGGCAGCTTGCACGAGGTAGCGGGTAAATTTGCGTTTACAGGAGACGGCACGGGAACATCTCTGCTTTACGCTGGCGACATCAATATCGAGGGCGAACGCGCATCCAAGTCACTTCCTGCGCCAACGACCATTGCGGTCGTGGGTGCTGGCGCGGAAGTATTCGACATTGCGGTTTCTGCGGATCAGTACAAGCGATTAATGGCGTGGGAGAGCGTATCGCCGGTAACTGGCGTGCATAGCTATAGGGCAGTGGATGGTAGCGGTAACGAGATATTGGTTGTTCCCGCAGCCATGCCGGATCAGGATCAGTCGAGCACCAAGGTGACGCCAGAGGGATTACAGACCATGCTCAAGGCCGCAAGGTTCTACTCACCCTGGCGCATGGACGGCATGGATGATACTGACGTCCTGGAGAAATGCTTTCGTGTGGCAGGAATTGAGGACGCTCGCATGTCGCTGGGCGCACCGACGGCTATGCCTGGCGATCCGCGCGGCAAGCTCACATACTTGCCCGTGGCTGCCGGCACAAGCGTTATTGATGCAATCCAGATGCTACTGTCGCTGCGTCCCGCGCACGAGCTCAACCTCGAGTTGTCGGGCGCAAGTGTAGTACTCAAATACGATATTCCGCCGACCACGGGCACTGCCGCAGTGACGCTTTATGCGGACGACCTGCACAGTCAGGAGATTGGTGCGGTTTGGATTCCTGGCGCGGTATTCCAGTATCAGCCATTGACTAATATCAAGTGGCGCAATAGAGCCAATGATGGCGGCAAGTGGAATGGCATAATGGTGGTGGGCCGTACTGTGGATGGGCTGGCGATCACCTCGTCCGTTCAGGATGCGCTGGCCATTGACCCGGCCACACCCGCAGAGATTACGTCCGCTGGTTGTTTCTGGTTTGGCGCGCCGGTTACCTATGTGTGCCGAGACAATCGCCTTTGCACTCAAACGCAGTGCGACAATATGCGCGACTGGTTGTCGGCACAATACTGCATCGCACGTCAGGTCGTCCAATTCGATGGGATCATGCACAACCAGCTTTGCCACAATAGCATCGTCGAGCTGGTCGCAGAGGACGAGTTGAGCTCTGAGCTTTATCGTATTTTGACCATCGAGCGCATCGACGGCACTGACTACAACGAGACAGAGTATGGCGCGGTGCGGTATACAGCCGAGTGGCTGCCACAATTGGCATAGTTGACTTCCGGGGTAGCATTGTGGTATAGTCTATATGGCGATGCAATCGACACGTTGCCATAACGTGTCGATTTTTGCTGCTAAAATCGACACATATGGAGTGTTACTATGCGATCACAAGATAGAACCGTAGTGCTTGCCTTGCTGTGCGCAGTATCGTTTGTCGCACTGATGACCTGGGCGTTTTGTCAGCAGTGGAACGGTGTGGACGCGGGGCAACGCCCGGCGCAATTCTCGGCTCCAATAGGATATACCCCCGTAACGTGGAGGCTACCCAACGGGACTAAGCTATACCGCATCGACGAACATGGCGCGGCGACTTATGTGGGGGTCTTCGCCACGGGCAAAAAGAACGGCAACTGCCTACTCCTACATGACGGGACAAAGGTAAACCCTATGGGATTTTGGGCAAGGACGCAATAAATTGGCAACTCCGAGCGTTGGCACTTACGATGTGGGTGGATGGGTTCGGACGGGCCGCACAGACGGGCTCGGTGATTGGTTCGCTGCAACGCTGCATCTAGAGAATCAGAATGATATCACCATACCCAATACTCACCTCTATAATATCAAAGCCGCAGCAGGCAAGTATTCAGCCAGCCTCGAAGGCCACGTGATAGATGTATATCCGGTGCTTACGTACAGCGAGTACCCCACCGGAGTCTTTGAGGTAGAAACGGACGCCGGAGGTAACGTGACAGGCGGCGATGCTACCATCAAGCAGTCGTACGATGACTCGTGGTATGCTGGCTGGGGTGTGCAGCACGGACAACCGTGGCCTGACCCGGAACCCACGATACACGCCATCGAATACCGTTACCTGGCAGTGCTCTGGACGTACGTCAGTGTTGACTCGCCGTTCACCCATACCACATGTTACTGGATGAGCGCAGGGACAGGTTCCGTCGAGATTACCGACTCCGACCCCGATTATGGTTTTGCGCATTACTACGCACCAGCAGACGGCGTCGACTTGGATGTCACACTGGATGTTCGGCGTCTTATTGCGGGCAGGGAACAATCCTGGGTCAAACAATCTTTGAGCGGGGGAGGGGAGTGGGTTTGGAACTCCACTGAAGACCCCGAGGCTTGGATAGGCAAGCTGACGGGGAAGTTGCGGATTGTCAGCGATGAGGTGGCGAACACGTTCATAGATGATGGCCTGATTGTTAATGGAACGACTTGTCGTCGACCGTCGCTGTCCACCTATACTTGGACTGCGAGCAAAACCATCAGCAGTAAAGTTGGAATGACATCCACGGTTACCTCGTTCGGCCCATTGAGCGGTGGATACTATCCCTGGGGCACGCCTTTCGATGACCACGTCTCCGCCTCTGAGCTAACTTTCTGCGAAGCGCAGATCGGCCTAACCGACATGAATCTGAGGTTGGGCTATGACGCCAATGGCGACCCGGTAGACTACACAGCCTATACCAACTCAACGGAGACCTGTAGCGCAGAAGGAATAGACGATACACTGACTTACCGAGCAACTGCGGGTGGTGATGGCTATATCAAGGCCGAGTGGACTAACCTGGGGCTGAGCGTCCAATACACTGGGGGCGTGAAGTGCGCTGATGGTTCGGCGGTCGACCCCGACCCTGAGCTCAGCGATGGAACGCATGCCTGGACAGGCCCGACAAGCCCTGTCTTTGTGTATTCGGGAACGTGGACGTTGATAACCCGCGACCTCGCCGGCACTACCACGATGGCCAACAAGAGTCCGTCGAGTGGCGACGACTATCATGCCGGGCCTCCGTGGTATTGGGGACGCAGCGATAATGCGCCGAGTGAGCTCAGTATACGCCTTGCCAACGCAGCAGACTACGCCGACTGCGAGTATATGGACGGGGATACGCTCAAAACTGACTCCCGCGTCTTATTCCAATACCCGCGCGATCAAGTGGGAATGACTTTCTCGGGTGCAGGGTACCTGCTGGATGCACTAGACACTACTGGTGCGTCTGGTATTGGCGGATGGGCGGGCGTCAATTGCACACTGGGCGTATCCGGTGGCAAATTGGTAGCAACAAGCGTAGGCGCGGACGCGTACATATACCGCGCGGACTATATCATTGACAGCGATCCATACAGACCCGCGCACTGGCCCATGTATCGATTCTGTGAGGTGAATGCCAGCCGGGTTCCCTCCAAGCTGACGGTCAAGCGCACGCAGGGGCAGGACACGTTCGAGAAGAACTTCTCGCATTGCAAGCGCACGCTCGCCAGCGGCATCTATACGTGCAGATACGACACCTGCAAGCCGGCCGGGATTGTCACCGCAGCGGATGTCACCCAGTCGGGAATCACGCAGATGCAGCCGGAGCGCAGCGAGTATGGCGCGCCGTATATGGAACTCTCCGATATGTCCTGGAGTTGGGGTATTACGGGTTTCGACCGCATCGAGATTCACCTGACCGAGGACGTCAACTATACGTTCGAGAACATCGAATGCGCAGCAGCCAGTGGTGCGGGATATCAAGCCGTGGGCGTCGAGGTGGAGCGAGAGTATATGCCGGGCGGATATGATCCGGGCTCCATACTGTTGTCTCACGATGACGAGACCTATATTAGCCAAGTCCTTTGGCGACAGGCTGCGATATGGGCGAATGGCAAACTATGTGCGGAGATACCCGCGACGCGGCGGCAGGATACGCCGAGTGTAACAACGTGGAAGAATTACTCACTCAAGGATGCTTTCATTACACAGATCGAGGCCAGCGTCACAACGCGCAACTCCTGGTTCTTGTTTCCGCCAGACACATTTGCAAGCTGGGGCTTTACGTCTCCCATTGGCGATTATGACTCCGATTGGTGGGATGCTACCAACTCGTGTTATCTCACTGAGCAGGTATATGGCGCGCAGGATGTGTGCCCGACCGGATTCATGGAGGATAACGACGGCGGATATGGTTCCGCTGGCCCGCGCGATCCCACTACGTCAATTCGTGTGCGGCCGGTGTACGACGCAGTGCTCAATGGCGAAGACAGCTCGTTGCCGTGGTTTGGCGACGGGCTTGACCGGGAGATTCGGCACACAAAGGCAATTCTGCGCTTCCAACTGCGCGTGCGGTCTCGAGTGGCTGGCGTGGCGTGGGTCATGTCTGAAGCACCCGACGAGTCAACACCAGTGGTAGACTTTCAGTTCCCAATATCGTGTGTCGCGGCGGACATCGATCCCGAAACCGTAACCACGGATAGCGCGGGGTTCTTTAGGAGCCTGGAGCATAGGGATTCCGCGCTAGTCAAGATGGCGCATTCTACCAACCTGGCATTGTACAATCGCGTGATATCGCGCATCTGCGACATACTGCCGGGGTTTGGTATGTCGGTTGACTATGAGCCCGCATGCCGCACGTACGTAGTGTATACGACGCCAAACGGCAGCTACTTGCGCATTACCAGCAATTATGGCGCAACGTGGTCGACGCCTATCTTCATTTGCGAGGAATCACAACCAACTATTACCGCGCGCTGGGCCACGGGATATCAAAGGCTTTGTGTCGTTACCAAGTCCTCCGGCACACTGTATCTGCGCACCAGCGACGACGAGGGCGACACATGGAGCGCACCAGTGAGCTTATGGGCAGGGACTCATCCACATCTCTTCCGCGAGCCAGCGACGGACTTGAAGTTGCTTTATTGGTACTCCGGTGGTACCATCTACGTCAGGCGATCAGCGGACAACTGCGCGACCTGGATCGAGACCGCGCAAGCCTGCGTGGCCGACGCAAGCGACGACGCATTTGTGGTCTTTGCTGCCGGCGACGCAGCCAATCGAATAGGTCTAATCTACACGGATACCGGAGGGACAATACAATGTGTGTTCAGTCAAGCGAACGGTCTACCAAGTTATGCGTAGTCAAGGCCAAGCCCGACCTCACTGACAACGAGCTGCTGGCACTCCAGAAGTGTACCATCTTCCAACCGCCGTCGAATCTACCGCGCTGCTCTCGCGCGGCCGTGGCGTACATGGCCAACGCAGCGGGTGTCTCCATCGAGGGCTGCACCGATCCCGACTGCGAGCACCCCAAGCTCCACGTGGACTTCGCCAGACGGTGGAACACTGGCACGATGGTGCTCCAGGCGATCCAGGAGATCGAGGCGTATTAGCCGTCTGTATCCGACAAAACACTACGATACATCCGTTAAAATCTCATCTTGACTTTCTGGTAGCATCATGCTATACTGGTTGCGTTGGTACAATAACGACCGAGGTGTGGAATGAAGCGGATTTGCAAGAAATGCGGACAGCCATTCAGCGGGTTCGGACTAGAAAACGAGTGTCCCAGGTGTCGGTTGTCTCGGCCGCAGGCATGTAGCGAGGCACGCAAGTCTGGCAAATGCGAGACACAATCGTGCGGCCAGGGCTGCGATACACTCGCGGCATTTCGGCAGACTTGGGCGGAGATGGAGGGCTAATTATGCATGTCAACACTGACGCCTGGTCGGAGATTCGCATGGGACACATCACGTTCTGGGTACGTGATCGGTCAAAGATTCCCGGCGGTCTAAATCGCGGAAGAGGCCTCGCGATCGAAGATCATCTCGCTGGTACGAAGTGCGAGGTAGAACTTACCGAGGCAGGCGCGAAAAGCCTGGGACTTGTGATATATCCATATCGGCAAACCGCTACTTTGTGGTGGTTTGCGCAAATGGAAGTCGCAATCATGCAATCGGAATGCAGAATTGCCGATAACATTGCCGATAAGCCCGTGTCGGGGAATCGCCTGGTGCTTGTAGACTGGGGACGCTGGTTCGACTCCAGCCACGGGCTCCAATTCCGCGACTTGACAAAACAGTCGCATCGTGGTATACTGGTCTTGCAATCGTAGATCTGGGAGGGTCAATGGTTATGCAATGCGGCGAATGCTCGGACGGCGAATTCTCCGTCCTCCTCACAGCCAAAGGGAGTCCACCACTCAAAGTATGCACCAAGTGCGCTGCGCGCATTCTCGCCGTGGCAGCACATGGTGGTGCTCCCTACCACGTAACATACATCAAGCCCGCGCTCCAGACGAAACTGGTGAGCGCGCTGCTTGACCCCGAAACAGCGTCCCGTGCCATCGCCAAGGCTCTGATGGCAAGCATTCAAGACGTATGGGAGGACACCTAAGATGGCCGACAATCAACCAGCCAAGCCGCTGGCAATAGAAGCGGTCGTGCACCAGATTGCTGACCTGGAGGACGTGCTGAATTCTAAGCTGCCCGCCAAGGTCGAGCAAACGGCGCAGAATATCGCCAAGCTCCAGATGGTCGCCAACGTGCTGTTTGCGCCGACGGCGTTATTCGCTATGCCGCCAATGCATCGCGCGCAGATCGAGCTCATCAAGATAGACCCCGATCCCAAGCTTGGCGAAGTCTACAAGATCACTGGCAGCGCGGCATTGGGTCTATCCAAGGTGAGCATATTCCGCATCCTCAAGGCTGCGGGACTCAGTTGGTCGCGTCCACGCAAGCTGTCGCGTGATAGTGACGTCGACTATTACTGCTATGCCGCCAAAGTGTGGGGGCCTCAGCCGGATGGCCGGTTGTTCATTGGAGAGGATACCGCAGACTGGTCGTTCTGTAAGCGGCTGGAAGCCAACAAGCAGTTGGCTGAGAAGAAGCTGACCTATTGTGACAACGACCAGGAGCGCGCAGTATACTTGCCCATCGAGAGGTGGGCCATGAAGCGAACGCTGGAGGAGCGCGCATACGCTGGCGAGCGGACGGCGACGCGATCCTTGCTGCGCGCTGCGAGAGCAGTGCTGTCACTCAAGACGGCGTACCTACCCCAGGAACTCCAGAAGCCATTCTTGGTGGCGCGCACGATCCCCGCACTCGATATGCGCGATCCCCAGGTGCGACGCGAGTACCAGACCGCGCTGATTGGCTCCATGACGAGCGTCTATGGCCAGCCTACCATTCCGCAGCACGCGGACGAGCCAGAAACCATCGATGCTGAGTATCGCACGGATACGAGCTATGATGACCAGGCGGAAGAGGACGCTGTCGCGGCGCAGGAGAGTGCCGTCGAAGAGCAGCCCACTGTGCCAACGGAATCGGTCGATGCCGCGACTGGCGAAGTCGCCAAGCTGCCGCCGGCAGCAGAGATGACGGAGGAGCAGCGAAACAACGCCGACCTTGACGCGAAGCTTGTCGGGGTGGCGAAGAAGCTGGGCAGGGATGGGTTCCAGTCCCTGCTCCACAGCCACGATATCAAGTCGCTCAAGGCAGCGAGCCTGGATATGAAAACGCTCATATACGAGGAGGCGATTTCGGGACAGAGATCGCTATTTTAGGGGAGGACGCTATGTGTCGTTGGTTTTCTGGATTTACAAACTGCGAGGGGACGATTCGCTGCGGCGACGGATACTCGCATGGGGACGAGGGATATAAGCTTGACCGCAGCAAGTGGTTCGAGTTCGAGCGGTGGTCGGACGCAGAGATCGAGGTGC
>ERZ1292629.597-Hain-H43-01um-R1-597-length-39895-cov-8_pt1 | contig 39895 bp, 57 predicted proteins | sample MGYA00564399_ERZ1292629 | MGnify/ENA primary metagenome ERZ1292629 (study PRJEB36523, sample SAMEA6512636) | groundwater metagenome | collected 2019-01-08 | study: AquaDiva: Metagenomics assemblies of 32 groundwater samples
TGAACACGAACAGAAGCGCGATCGCTCCGCAGGCCGTCAGAATGACCCTGGAGACTCCGATCTCGTCCGCGATGGCTTGCGCGCGGGCCTGTCTCGTCATGGCCGCTCATCCTCCTCAGCACGGCGCCGCGCCTCCTCCTCCGCCGCTTCTTGGCGCCGCGCATCTGCCTCCATCATCGCAAGCAATCGGCCATCGCTTCCGTAGAACGCATCACCGTAGCAGACGGAGCACGACCGACCCTGGCCGTCTGGGATTGACGACCCGCATGACACACATGTGGTCACGTCTGTCGTTCCCTCCTCCACCTCTTCAGCGCGACCTCGGCGGCCTTGCAGGTCCAGACGGGACAAGCGGCGGTGCATCGTTCATCGCGTGGATGGAAATGGGAATTCCCATGCCCGCACTCTCGCAACTCGGCCAGCAGCTCCTCGACGGACTCCGCGAGCAGGTCGGCGAGGGGCGCGGTCATGGCTTCGCTTGCTCCTTCCCGTGCTTCCAGCACCACTTGCCGTCCTCGGCCATGAATGCCTCAGCCCACTCCAGACACCCGGGCGCATCGCAGCCGGGGGCATCCTCCGGCGCGACGAAGTGCGGCTCATCCCACCCAAGAGCCTCGAAGGCGGCTTCGAGCGCCGAGAGCCCTCCGGTGTCAAGCGCCCGCTTGCCTTTGGATACGATCCGGCAGGCGAACTGCCAGACCATCTCCTCCAGGGCCTCTCGCTCGCTCATTTCCCGGCCTCCCGCTCGGCGGCATGTGGGCCGTCGCGGAACTCGCGTAGCGCCACCCTGATCTCCTTGACCTGATCGTCGGTCAGGTGCCTGAAGATCACCCTCAGTCTCTCGACCTCGTTCTCGATCCAATCCTCAGTGTTCACGTTCCATCAGCCTCCCGCTCGGCGTCCTTCGGCAGCGGAATCAACTGGCAGTAGTAGCCCATCGCCTCGCAGGTATCGCGGAACCAACGGGCGTGCGCCTCACAGATGAACGACTCGTCGCGTCCGGCCCATGTGTAGCGGTAGTCCGCGTCGTTGTCGCACGTCGGTTGCTGTCGGCACTTCTCAGCCATTCCCGGCCTCCCGCTCGGCGGCATCTCGCCGTCGGCGCTCCAGTCGATTCGCCGCCTTCCGCTCACACACCTGGCACGAACGGTCATCGCACACGCACCACGAGGCACCTTGCGCGACGTATCCTGTGCGCACGGCCCACTGAGCCCGCACCTCGTCCAGGCGCTCACGATCTGTCACGTTCGGCCTCCCGCTCGGCGGCGTCGAGGGCTGCCACGGCTTCCATCAGACTCCTCCGGTCAGTCTCGTAGTCGTGCCAGTCGTGGGACGGGAACGGTGCCACGTCCCAGCGCCGGAACGTCCTCGCCGCCTCCACTACCGCCGCCATGCGATCCGGGCGGGCGAGGTGGGCGCCTGCGCGGTCAACCAGCTCTTGCAGATGGTTGACGTTCCAGTGGTCCCCGGCGATCTCGTCCTGGACCACCCACACCAGCAGCCGAATCAGCCTCCGCTCCTCGCGCTCGATCATGGCGTCACCGCCACCGTCGTCTTCATCGGCGGCATGAAGACCGGCCCGTCGTTGCTCCATACGATCCCGGTCCCGCCGCAGGAGTGGCACAGCTCGCGCGGCGGAGGCCCGGCAGTCGTGGATGGAGGGACCGTCCCTGAGTAGAAGCCCGGGTCCACCGTTCCGCAGCCGTAGCAGATCGGACATCGGTGGGGCGTCACGTCGTCTCCTTCCCGCCCCCGGCCTCGCGGCGCTGGAGGGCCTCACAGATGGTCACCACAGGTCCCAACGTGTCGCCGCAGGTCTTGAGCGCCAACGCCATCGTCTTCAGCAGCACGTCCCGCTCGGCCAGCGCCTTCTTGAGCTGTTCGATCTCATTGAAGGCGTAGAGCGGTATCCATCGCTCGCGCCTCTTGAAAGGCAGCGGCGGCCGCGGCATCCGACCGTGTCGCTTGAGAAGATGATCTGCCCGCTCAACGGCAATTCCAGCCGGCGGCAGCGTGCCGAACCCGCAGTCGTATCGCTCTCCGAACCAGTCTCTGTTCCCCACGAGGTCAAGGAGCGCGTCGAGCATCTCACCGCGTTCGATATCCCGCTCGGCCAGCGCGGTGCGGAGGCGGGTGTTGTCCTCCCACAGGGCGACCTGCACGGCTCCAGAGGAGGCCGGCGCCGATCTGAGGACCGCCTCCACCGTGTCCGCGCAGGCGACCTGATCCTCGTCGTCGTTGTCGAGGAACCCCTCCGCCCGGAGCCGGGCCGCGAGCGCGAGTGCCAGCGGGTCGCGGGGACGTGGAGCGGCCGGCGGCGGAGTCGAACCGCAAGGAGCCCCGGCATTGTCCGGGACTCCTCCTCGCCCTTGCGGGCTTGATCGCCCCACGGCGACATCACCGGCCGTCTCTTCCGCCACGGCGATGCCACGGCCCTTGCAAGACGGGCATGTAACCCAGTGCGGGACTACGCATCCATCCGCCCCGCAATCGCATGGTGTCTTAATCAGCCCCTCGCCCTTACACGTCGGGCATTTGGACGGAGCGGACGGACACGGGGCCGGCTTCGCATCCGGCTCACGTGTTTCCCCTTCTGTGGCCCCAGGCGGGGCGGAGGAGGACGGGGTGCAACGGGCTGATCCTCCCAGGCCGTGGGTCGCTTGCCCACCCCCCGGGTCCGTCGCTCCGATGAGTTCGCGGAGGAGGTTCACTGCGTCTCCCCACTGGACGTAGCTCTGGCACGTCATGATCTTCCGCGCTCGCGCCATCCAGGCGTCGAGGTCGCGGCGCAGGTATGGGTCTGTCGGGTCCCATGCGGTCGTCGATAGGCGCACCAGCGCCTCTCGGACTCGGGCGAGGAGGCCCGTGGGTGCCGCCGTGTCATGGACAGCGACGGGTGTCTCTTCGGCGGCCCGCTCGTCTCGGTTGCCCACGGGCTTCCCGTACTTTCTCTCGGCTGCACGGATCACGTCCTGCCATCGTGCGGTCTTCTCGACAGGAGAGGAGCCGGGAGCCTCGCCGCTCACGCCCGAGGGCGACAGCGGGTCTGCGCCCTTTCTAGGGGTGGCCCCCGGCTCCTGATTCATGGTGCGGCACGCCGTGGTCACGTAGTTGCCCGGCAGCGGGCGCGCGGTAGGGTCCCCGCTCAATTCGTGCAGGTGACGAAGTGCCATGCTGATCTTGATCTCCCGCCGCAACTCAGGGCAGCGCGAATCGTCGGCGTCCGTCTCCACCGCAGCCTTGAACTCCGCGAGCAGCGCGTCCCGCTCGGCCACGGCGTCCGACACGCGCTTCGCGCTGAACGGCTCCAGGTCCTTGATCTCCCGCACCAGGCGCGCTTCCCTCTGGCGCAGTCCCGCGATGGTCACGCGCTGCCGCTCGATGTCCGCGTCCCGCTCGGCCAGCTCCTCGGGGGCGGCGAGGACTTCGTGCATGGCGACGAACAGCGGACGCGCTCCTCCGCCCTCCATGCCATCACCTCGCCTCCACGCCTCGACCAGCGCCCGCGCCGCCGCACGCAGATTGCTCTCGCTCACGGCTTCCACCTCCTCGCCTTCTTCTTCCGGTTCATCGCGGCGCGGATGATCTCCTCGACGTGCTCCTGCGGCATGCTGTACATCCTCGTAAGCGTGTCCATGCTCCAGCCGGACAGGAAGTCCCGCACCAGATCACGCCGGACCCCATAGGCGTCAGCCGTCGAGCCGTCACGGCTTCCACCTCCGGGCCTTCTTCTCCGGGCAGCCCATGGCGTAGAGCAGGGCCCGGATGATCTCGACCTGCGCACGGGTCAGGGCCTTCATGTTTTCTTTGTAACGCGCTCGACGGCGCGGCAAACAGCAACGCGACGGTGCTCAAGATCGAATCCGTCTACGTGGTTCCCGCTGGCGAGTCGCACCGCCGCCCGGGCGAGGCGGAGGAGGGCGCGGAGGTCGTCCACGTTCAGGCGCTCCGTGTTGATGCACGGATGTCCCATGAGGCCAGCCTCAATGGATGTCCCCACCCGCTGGATCACGCTCGTCTTCTTCACGCGCCCCCCTTCACGGCGACGGTCTGGGTCCGCACGCTATGCAACCGGCACCAAGCGCACTCGGTTCCTGGCCCGTCAACCTCCAGCGTCTTGCACGTCGGGCACATCGACCCGGTTGGGCATCCCTGGACGTGGCGAGTCATGCAGACGCGCCGTTCCTTCCGATCCCGATAGTACGTGTAGCCCCGCCCGGGCACGAACGATCCCTTGTCGAAGCCTCCACAGTAACACGGCCGGTCGTGGCACTTGGCGTCGCGCACGTCCACTCCCTTGACGATCACGCGCCCTCCTTCCTCGCGGCGTCGTGGGCACGGAGCGACAGGCAATATAGACATGCGTGAACGCCGGGGATGGGATGGGACGGTCTCCCGCTATTCGTCTGACCACACTGTCCGCATTGCCATTGCTCCGCCGTGTCCGGCGTGTCGAGGTAGGCGCGGGCGGAGGCGCAAAGGTGCGCGTCCACCGTCTGGCCCGCCGCCGCCTCGTCCAGCGCGTCCGCCAGGGCCCGGATCAGGTCGCGGGGCGTCACGGCTTCGCCTTTCGGAACAGCGGAGCCTTGTCGCAACTCGACCAGTGCTCGACCCGCCCTCTCACGGTCGCTCCCTCCTCCGTAATGACCGTGACAACCGGGCCCTGCACGGGCATCTTGCCACCCGTCGCCGTCGTCACCCAGTCGATCAGCACGCCGCAGCCCTTACACGGTGTCATTAGAACCTCCTAAGCCATCGGAGCACCCACAGGGCGGCGCCGAGTAGCAGAGCCACGAGGGGCAACGCGAGAGCCATGACGAGCAGGCCGCCTGCGATCCCACGCGCCACGCCGACGATCAGGTTGGAGAGGTTGTCCGCCCGGTCCTTCGCCTGGAGGAGCAGCGTCGGCCGCACCCGGGCCGTATGTTCGATGCTCTGCTCGACGGCGTCGTTCGGCATCATGCTCCGCCTCCAACCTCGCGCCTTCGGAGCACCTCTGCGATGAGCGCCGCGTCGCGGAGCCCGGGATGCCCCCATGCTTCGTGTCCGGGCCAGAGCCTCAAGGCTTCGTCCTCCTTGCGCCGCACGTATTCCGCCTTCTGCCGGCGGCTCCAGGCGCTTCGTTCCTTCGTGCTCATCTGCCCGAGTCGCTTCGCCGAGAAGGGCTGCGGGAGCGCGATCCCGAGAAGCGGCGGCCACTTCCTCGGCGCGATCTCCTCCAGCAGGACCGAGCGTGCGGCGAAGAGCGCGCGGAACGCGCCCGCGGAACGGTTGAGGCCGGCGATGGCCTTCGCGTTCATGCCGGGGAAGCCCGGCGCGTCCTCCATCAGGGCGCGCGCCGGGGACAAGTCCACCGCAAACAATGCTTGGATTGCCAATGCAAGGGCCGCCTCGTCCCTGTATCCGTGGGCTTCCCAGAAGAAGGTGCCGTCCTCTTTGATGCAGACGATGCCTCCTCCGGTCGCGTCCTCCTTGCCTCGCGTGCCGAAGCCCGGGTCGATCCCGATAAAGAGTCTCACGTCCGTCTCCTCGCAATGCAGCCACGGTCCCTCTTCGAGTTGCCCCACGCCGCGTAGATGCGATCCAACTCCGCGATCCGCTCCCGCGCCGCGATGAGCGTCTTCTCCAGGCTCGCGCCTTGGGACCACTGCTCCTTGCGCATGGGACGGTTCGGTGCCAGCGTGATAGTCATGCGGGCCTCTTGCACCACCGGCAGTTGCCGGCAAGGTTCGGCTGATGCTTGCCAATCCGGCACAGGAACCAGCGCCACCGCTTCGTCCGCGTGACCAACTCCGCACCGCCGAAGGCCAGGAGGACCAGGAGCGCCGCCGTGAGGAGGCAGAGCAGCGCGGTTAGGATGTCGCTCATGGCCTTGGCCTCTCCACGACGAAGAACCGGCCCCAGCCTTCGGAGATTCTCGCTGCGGCGCGTTTCCCGACGCGAACCGAGAAACCATTCGGGTCCAGGTTCGTCGTGATGATCGTCGGCAACACGCGCTGCTCCCGCTCGAAGATGATCCGCTCGGCGAAACGCTCCTGCACGGAGCCTGTCTGGTAAGCGCACTCCGCACCGATGTCGTCGAGGACAACGAAAGTCGTCTCGAAGATCGCGCGCCGAGCCTCCGCATTCTCTCGCGTCTGGAACGCAAGATCGTCCACGGCAGCCGAGTAGACGCAGAACATGCGCCGCTGGTGCTTCACTTCCCGCAATGCGCAAACCGCCGCGAACGTCTTCCCGGCCTGCGTCTCCCCGGAGAGAATCAGGCACTTGCCCTGAGCGTGCTCGAACTCCAGGTAGTGCATCACCTCCAGGATTGCTGGTCGCATCTGGTCTGCCGTGTCGAGTGAAGCGTCGTGAAACTTCGCCGGCACGCCGAGGAGTGGGTGCCGCTTGCGCTCTTCGTTCGCGTCCCGCTCTCTGTCGCACCGCGCCGACGCCTCGTCCGGATTTAGCCCGGCAACCACGGCGAGCCTGTAGGAGTCCGCGGCCTTCCGGCAGCCGTCCGCGAAGAGCCCCGGCCTGATCCGACCGAGCAGGGAGTCCATCGAAACCTGCAACTCCCCGCTCCGGATCGTCGCGTTCTCCCGGTCGAGCGCGCACCGCCGGCAGGTGTCCTCGCCGCCGGGAATCAGCGACGGCCGATCCTCCGGTGCCCGCGGCAGGAAGTCCGCGAGGCACGCGGAGCACCGAACGTACGGCGATTTCGGAGCCGTGACGCCCGAGTCAGTAGGACAGCTTGTGCTCACCGGGTTTCACTTTCGAGAAGTCCGACATGCCGCGGCGCACGTCATCGGCCTTCTGCTTCTCGGCAACAGCCACGCTATTCGACAGGAACTTATTGAAACCGGCAGCCGAGCACCAGGCGTCCGGGGACCGGCCCGTCTCCAGGACCCACTTCTCGGTCGTCTCGAACCACCACGCGATGAATGCGAGGACTTGATCCCTACCCCGTTGCCTGAGAAGCGCCTGGGCGCGACCAGAGAACTTACCTTTGTCAAACATCGGCTTGCTCCCCGTCATGCGCTCGAAGCCTTCAGAAAAACGGTAGAAGATCTCGCGGACAGCCGGGCCTGGATCGGAAGTCAGCACCTTCGGGGCTTTCTCTCCCGCCGGGGGGTCCCCGGTCTCCGGGGTCCCGGCCGGCGCCGAAGGCGCAGAGAAAGGGCTAGGGCTAGGGCTAGGGCTCGGGCTCGGGCTCGGGTATTCGAGAGGCCCAACGCAAGTATTTCGGAAGGTCTCTGGCAGGGCTTCCCGAAGGGCTTTCGGAAGGTCTTCCGCAAGCGCCACGATTCTTTTCTGGAGCGCAAGCCTGGACTGGCACTCTGGGATCAGGTCTAGCACCCCCGCCCACGATTTCACTACGTTGGGATTCTCCGGGCGGTTATAGCGCAAGAAGTTGGTCAACCCGATGTACGATGCTCGTTCGTCGACCTCGATCATTTGCCTGGACCTGGCTTCCGAAAGGGCTTCCCGAAGGTCTTTCGCTCTCCACCCAAGCTCGGAGGCTAACCCTGAAATTGTTGCCCGCATCGCGCCCAGACTTGTCATGGAAGGATGCGTCAACAGGAACAAAAACGCGAACTTCCCGCGCTCAGTGAGGCCCCGAAACTTCTCATCGTTCCAGATTCTTGAGTCGATCTTGCGAAACCGCCCCATGCTTTACCGCCCTCGCGCGGGACCGCCCGGACCCGCGACTTGCCGCAGACGCGGAATCGCCACCCCCTCCCGGCTGTGAGTAGACCCTAGGCGGGGACCGGGAGAGGGCAGCTACTTGAATCTGGAGATGTCAGGTCTACTCACGGCTCTGATCCTATCGGCCGTTCGGCCCGTGTCAAGGGCCATCTTTCGCCTGCTTTGGCGCCGCCGCTACTTCTTCTCGGCCTTGGCCTTAGGTTTCGGCGCCTTCTCGCCCGTGTCGAACAGCGGCGCCGTCTCCGTGCGCTCGACGGCCTCGGCGATCCTGTCGAACAGGTCGTTCGCGTAGTCGCGGTCGGCCCGGGTCCCGCCGATGCCGCTGTCCACCTGCTCCACGGCGTCGAGGGCCTTCTGGAGCGCGTTGATGATCTTGTGGATCGGAGCCATTCACCCTCCTGTGGGAATGTGGAGAACTGTGGGCGGGGCCCTGTCCGAGTCCCCGCCCACCCACGTTGGGCCTGCCCGGCTGGTCCGGCACAGGCCCGTATTCGCCTCAAGGACCGTTGCTCTGCGCGGCCAGGCGCACGCGGAAGGCCCCGGACCACCCAAGGGCCCACCCGGGGCCTCCGGCGCGTTCCTACGCTTCGCGGCACGCATCAGAACGGTACTTCCTGCTCGCCCGGGCCCAGGTTGTCGGTGGGCGGAGCCTCTGGCGGAGCCGGCTTGGGGCTCCCGCCCGTGATGACCGGCTTGGCGCCCCGGTTCCGCCCCCGGGGGGCCTTGTCCTTCGCTCCCTCCACCTCCAGGCGCTTGATCCGCTCCGCCAGGTCGCGCTTGCCGGCGTCGTCGAAGACGATGGCCTCTTCCAGGGGGATGTCGACCTGGATGAACGGCTTCCCGCCGTCGACGCTCTTCTCGATCACGGTGACCGCGACCTCCTGGCCGACAAGGTGGGCGTCTATCGCCACCCAGTCCCAGCCGTCAACGTCCAGGTCGTGGCCGAGCTTTTTCAATACCGCGCGCGTCCGCCCCACGGCCCCCGCGCTCGACAGGTAGAGATGGCAGGCGCCAACCGCCCCGTCCACGTCCTCGACGGTTAGCGTCAGCCGGTCCTTTCCCGAGTAGGACTGCCCGGCCGCCACCGCCACGATCCGGACGGAGTAATTCCCGGGCCTCAGGCTCTCAGGCATTGGCCTTGTCTCCTAGTTCAACCTTCATGGCCTCGAAGGCGGCGCGGATGCGCGCGCTCTGCATCCCCTCGACCGCGGTCCAGGATCGCGTCCCGAAGTGCCGGTAGACGATCTCCGTCTTCGCCTTCACGTCCTCCGCCGCCCTCCCCGGCCACCGCGACGTGAGCAGCCCTTGGATCTCCTCGCATGCGATCTCCCGCGCCTTCCGTTCCTGCTCCCAGTCGGAGCGCCCCTCGGCGTCGAAGAGGTCGACGCTGGAGCGCGTCTCATCCGCCGTCCGGTGGGCACCGCCGATGTTGAGCGCCTGGAAGTGGGGAAGGAAGCTCTCGAACGTGGGATCGTCGAAGTCGGCGCCGTCGATCATGTCCGCGCGGTCCTTCCGAACGTGGGCCCGGTTCACCGTGAGTCGCTCGCCGCGGCTGCGCGCCTCCTCGACGGGGACCCGCTCCATTTCGATGAGGAGCGAAGGCTCGAACGCGAACTGGCCTTCGACGCGCATCTTCGTGTCGACGGCGATGAGTTCCTTCCGGGCTTTCCCCGCTGCGTCCACCTCGCCCGTCTCGTCGAACCGCCACACGTCGCCTGCCCGTCCACAGATGATCACGTGCAGCTTCGAGGACGTGAACCGGTCCGCGAACTTCTGCCACTCCTCCTTGATCTGCCGCCAGTGCTGGAACTCCAACCGCTGGAGCTTCACCGCGCGGTTCTCGTTGACGCGCTTCAGGAATGCCGCCTGGAGTTCGTTCCACACGTGCGTCACGGAATCGACGATGGCGATGTCGGATGTCTCCTGCGCCTCGTCCATGAACGCGAGGAGGTCCTTGAAGCTGCGCGTCTTCGCCACGAGGAGCGGCACGCCGGCAGGCGCGAAGAGGCGCGGTCCGACGAAGTCGCTCCCGGTCTCGGAGTCGAGGAACGCCACCGGCTTCGTGGACTTGATGAGCTTGTGGAGCCCGACGGCGATGAGCGACGCGGTGTAGGTCTTGCCGCCACCGGCGAAGGCGAAGATGCCGACCTTGGCGAAGGCCATCTCGTTCGAGGCTGGGCGGAGCAGGCTCATGCGACGCTCACCGACCCCACGCCGTCCACGATGTTCCTGCGTGTCTTCTCCGCCTCCGTGGCCGCCTCCTCCGCCTCGCGCATCCGGACGGTCGCATAGGCCCAGTCGCGCGTGGCCTCGATCTGCCGCGCCGTCGCGCTGAGGATCGGAAAGTGCTCGGGGTCACCCTCACTCACCATCGCGCGCGCGCCGTCCGCGAGCGTGTCCAGCGCCCAGAGCCGACGCTTCCAGTCGTCCAGGGTCTCGTCCTCGGAGCGGTACGGCTTCGGCCGGAGTTGCTCTGCCGCCTCGGCGAGTTGCTCCATGACGTGGGTCATGGTGCGGATGGGATCGTTGCTGTTCATGCCGGCACCACCGCCTTCCGCTTCTTCGGGACGTAGGTCCCGTCCGACTCCATTGCCGCGCGCTTGAGAAGCCGGAGCGCGCGAACCCGACGCCGGATCGTGGCGATGGACGACTCGGAGTCGCCCACCGGCTCCTTCTCCGCCACCGCGAGGATCGCGCGCGCCTGCCCGTAGCGGACGGCGGCCTCGGCGGCCTTCAGGCCCTCCGGCCACGGCGCGTACCAGATCGCGTCCACGCGCTCGGCCAACTGGGACAGGAAGTCGCTCATGTCACCTCCAGAAGTGGGGCCTGGCGGTGGGAGAATCGGACGTGGGGACATTGATCCACCCGGCCCCGTGGTTGATCGCTGCTCCACATCGACATTTCATGGGAAACGGCGGGGGTTCGGCAACTGCCGCGCTTCAGAGACCTCCTCGACACCCGAGTCCTTACGCGCTCCGCGCGCCTCCGCGAGGGCGCTCCGCCCCTGCGACAGCCGGGGGTGTTCCGTTGGCCCGAACCGCTCGCGAACACCCCCTCGGGGCGCCGCGCCCGCCGAAGATTGCTCATTTCACGATGCCGAAGTGTCGCAGGATCCAGAGCGCCGCGTAGAGGCACCCCGCGAACGTGCCGACGATCAACACGCTGTTGACGAGGACGATCCCGCAGCCCGTCGTGAACCACGCCAAGACGGTCCTCATTCCGGCACCCTCTCGCACGCCTCGACGCCCCGCGCCCAGCCTTCGATCAGCCGGGCCTTGAGGCTCGGCCACTCCTCGTCCCAGAAGAACGCGGGGCCGCCGTTGACGATCGCGCGGGCCAGGATCTCGTCCGTGGCCGTCACCGGCAGCCCCGCGAGCGCCGCTACCTCAGCGCGGAGTCCCGTGCTCTCGGCGATGCGCACGAGGTCGAGGGCTGCCTCGTCGAAACGATCCCGTGGGTCCACGCTCTGCGCGCGGCAGGCCAGCCCTTCGATCCGGGTCTCGGCCTCGCGGAAGAGGATGTCGCTGTCGTCCATGCTGCTACTCCCCGTCCAAGACCACGAAGTACGGCATCCCGCCAGGGAATGCGCTCCACATCTCGCGCGGGAACAGCCACTTGGCTCGGCCGATGCCGATCCCGAGACACACAAGCGCCTCGATATCCCGATGCTCCCCCCACTGCGTTCCGTGGCGGTCCTGGCAGGCATTGAGGAATGACCAGCCCCCGGCCTTTGAGTGCATGAACTGATCCGGGAGTTCCGACATCAGCGCGATGATCTCCGCTCTGCGCGCCTCCAGGCCCGCAGGGCGGAAACCGAAGTTGACGACGACCCCTCGCACGGGCACATGCCCTGTGGTGTCCTCGCCGTCCTTGTAGAGGCACGTTTCGAGGATGTCTCGCACGCGCTGCGCGTCGAGCCGAACGGCCGTCACCGGATCAGCCATGAAACCTCCTGTTGCAGGTGGGGCGCCCGGCCGCCACTTGATCCCGCCCCAGGCCGGGCACCCCGCACGTCTCTCATGCCGGGGACTTCCCCGGGCGTCGATTCGGCTTCTCGGACTCCATCCGGAAGTGCTCCTGGATGATCCAGGCGGCCTCCGAGGAGAGGCTCCGTCGGTTCCTTCCCGCCTGGTCCTTCAGGAGCGCGTAGAGCGCCGACTCGCATAGCACGCTCACCAGCGTCTTTTTCTCGGCTCTCACTGCTGTCATCACGGTCGGCATCTTCCTACGGGTCCATCGGGATTGCAAGAACATTTCTTTAGGATTCTCTGCAACCTAGGCGGGCACGGGGTTACGGCGGTCAGTCGTTCTCCCGGGTGATCTTGTTGTAGACGATCACGGCTCCGATGAGCCCGACGACGAAGCCGAAGGCCGCGCCACCGCACCCCTGCCAAGCAGCGCCCAGCGCTGTCGCCAGCCCCAAGACACCGAAGGACGCGATGGCCCTCTCCATGTCAGTCTGCCAGGAGACCGTTCCGCCCTTCCGGACGGCCCGGCGAATAGTCTCCTCGTCTAGCGCTGGAGCCGTTGAGCGAGAAAGGAGCTGGTGCTCCAGGGAGCGGAGTCGCGCCTCCATCGCACGCTTCTCCATCATGTCCCGTGCCTCGGAGGGCGTGATCTCTCGGCACTCGTCCATAACGGGCCTCCTCCATGTCCCTCCGCCGCCCTGAAATCGAAACCGGAACCATTAGGACTGGTCAGTAGCAATTGGGCAACCGGCACTCCGCTGGTGCGGATTCCGGGAGACTCCCTTGACGACCACGGTCGATAGGATACCATACCTAATATGAAAAAGATGCGGTTCTGCCTGAGCCTCGACGCCGATCTCGGGAAGTGGCTGAAGGCCGAAGCCCGGAAGCGGCGGACAACCGTGAGCGCGATGCTCAACGTGGCCGTCGCAGCGGTGCGGGAAGGGGACGATAATCAGCCTGTAGACGAAGCGGCCCGGCGCCCCACCAGCACGCCGGGCCTATGACGGTCCTACGTTTTCGTCACGTCCGGTGCCGGGGCCTCCACCTGGGGCGTCGCCGGAACCGAGACGTTCACCTTCAGTTGCAGCGCCCCCGGCCCGAGGATGTCCCGGAGCACCGCATTGGCGATCGCCTCCGCGACGGGCACGTTCCCGCCAGTCGCCTCCAGGATTCGCTTGACTGCGGCGTCGACCACGGCGCGGATGGTCCCGAGGATGATCTGGTCGACCTCGGGCTTCGGGAAGAGCTTGAAGCGGTCCGGGTCCTCCGGCGCCCCGATCGGGTGGCCGTTCGAGCCGAGGAGACTCACGCGACCACCTTGAGCCCGATCTTCGCGATCGCCATCCCGATCTGGAGCACGGTGTCCACCGCGGCCTGACCCGCGGCGCGCGCGGCGAGCGCCGAGGAGACGGCGAGTAGCGCATCGTCCACGTCATGGGGCTTGACCAGTTTCGTCTTCTCCACGATCGCCGCCGCCTCCTCGGGCGAGAGCACGATGCTGATCGGGAGGTCATCGGGCAGGATCGGCATGTTGAACCTCCTGGCGGCCGTAGCAGGTCGCGCCTGCGTCGGGCTCGTTCATGAACCATTCCGCGACCGGGCAGGAACCGTGGACGGACGGGCGCTCGATGCTTTGCGGCAAGGGCAGCCGGTAGAGCGCCCATACCCACCTTGCTCTCGAACCCGTGACCTTCCACGAGTCCCTGCACCAGCAGCAGCGCAAGAATGCCTCGTCACCGCCGACTAGAAACTGGTCATCCGGCGGCGCGACGTGCCAGCAGTGGCCGGGCATCACGACACCTGAAGATTGATCCGCGCGAGCGCGTTGGCGATCTCGACGATCTGCTCCTTGGGCTCGGAGTCCGGATCGTCCAGGGCGTCGGAGACCTCCGCGAGCGCGTCGTCCAGGATGTCCGGGTCGACCGTCTCCAGTTTCGCCAGGATGGTGTTCTCCTCCGCGTCGCTGATCCGTTTGCTCATGGTCGTGCTTTCTGATCGCAGGGCCTTGATTGCCTGCTCTGCTGCATTGAAAGGGCCAATGAATCTGCCCTCCTTGTACTCCCGTAGCGCGATTGCAAGTTCCACAGCCACCGTCCGCTCTTGCTTACGAGCACGTTTTGCCAAGACAATCACAAATCAAAGGGGCCCCGTCTGGTTTACCGTTTCGGAAAAGTTGGGCGGTTGGAAGCGCGTTCCCTCCTCCGACCCAGATGAACTTTGCGACGGGGCTCCTTTCACTTCTTGTCCATGATCGTCTTCACCAAGTCCACGATCGAGCCCATCTGTTGCTCGGTGACAACGGGCGGCGCGTCCAGGGCTGCGGCCGTCGCCCCGTGGAGCCGCACGTAGTCCGACCACCGCTCCCGGATCGTCACCGCCACGATCAGGCGGGACTCGGGCGGCGTGATCTTCGCCGCAAGTTCCTCCGCGAGGAGCTTGAGTTCCTCGGCCTTGCGGGCCTCCAGGCCGTGGGCCTGCTGCGTGGCTGGGGTGATACTCTGGAACATCGCGCAGCCGGGGAGCAGCGCGAACAGGAGCGCGAACCTCTTCATGGTTTCCTCCAGGGGTGAATCGGGCCGATGACGCCGGGCATGGGGTCGGCCGCCTCGTACCGCCCGGACAGGTCCGGGTCGACGCGGCAGAGCAGCCACGGGCCAGTCTCCGATGCGACGTTGAACTGCGCGAGCAAGTGTCCCCCGTCGCGCTCATCCCAGGCCAGGGAGTAGGGCGGCATCGACCACGCCGCCGGCACCGGGAACCAGATGCCCGCCGTCCACCGCCCGCTCCAGTCGAGTCGCTCCGCTCCGATGGTCGACCGGGTGTAGACGACATCCTTCCGAACCACGAACGCCTCGACCGGCAGCCCAACCGGGATCTCCCGGACCCACTGGGGACTTTTCCCCACTCGGTAGACCTGGATCGCCTCTGGGTGGGTCGCCGACGCCCAGAGTTCATCACCGACCCGGGCCAGGGCTTTCCCCCAGGTCAGGACCGGCCCGGTCTCCGGGCGCCAGAACGCTCCGGAGTCGAGGTCCAGACACCCGAGCGCCGTGACCGGCTCGACCTGGAACGGCTCCAGGAGCGCCAGCGTGCGATCCCCGAGGCTCTCGACGGCTCCCGGAAGGAATCCCTCCAGCCAGTAGGTCCGGACGCTGCCTGCGCCGTCCCACACGGCCACCAGCCCGCGCGTCCAGCCCTGGCCGGACAAGCCGGAGAGGAGCACGAGGCCCACGCCGTCCACCCAGCGGGACCCATCGGTGACACGGAATCCATCCGGGGGCCAGCCGGACACCCCGGGTATGCCGTGCCTGGAAAGCGTACCATCCCGATGCACGCAGAGTTCCCCGAGGTCCCCGGTCAGGTGCGCCCAGCCGCCAGGGACGGTCCACGCCACCCGCTGCCAGGTCGGGAGGGAGTCGCCCGGGGGCAGGTCGATCCGCCCGTTCACCGGGGTCGCCGTGGAGAGCCACCCCTCCGTCGGCCAACAGGACGGGTTGATGCTCAGGATCGGCGCCGAGGGGGGCGCCTCGAAGGCCACGTCCTGGGCGAGTAAGAGCGCGGTCAGGATGAGGGCACTCACGGCCTACTCCTTCTTCGCCCGGGCCGCCCGGGCTGCTAGGGCCGGCGTCGCGCCGAGCCAGATCGCAGCGATACCAGCTGAGATGGCCGAACAGAACTGGGCCGCCGGTTTCCCGGGCCACGTCGCGGCGACGGCGCTCAGGATCACGACGGCGAGCTTGATCCACGCCTGCGGAGACTTGAGTTCATTCACTGTTTCCTCCTGACTTCCTCGATGATGCGCTTTACCGCATCCTCTCGGCCAGCCTTGTTGTCTTCGACTAGGAGCCGGAACCAGATTTCGTTCGACTTCGTCGTCTTCTCCTGGGATTCCCGGAGTGCCTCCACCCCTTTGGATGCTGACTCGCGGAGCAACCTGAGTTCCACGATAAACTCCCGCCAGCCCGCGAACGTGAACGCCATGAAGAGCGTGAAGAGGAGCGCGACGACGCCGTGCCTCTCCGCGAACTTCCGCGTCGGGCCGTTGAGTACCTTCCCTATGATTCCGTTCATCCCACCCTCACGCACGTCCGGGTCTTCTCGTCGAGCATCCAGTTGGCCCCATCCGCCGCGCCGATCTCCGCGCGGAGCATCGCCATCTCCGCCTCGTAGCGACCCTGCTCCAGGATGACGAGACGGACGAGACCGGAGAGGTTCTGCTCCAGAACCCGCGCCGCCTGCGCGCCACGGAACGTCGAGACCCACCGCGCGACCTGCTCGGCCGTGAGGGAGATGCGCCCGGGGTCCTTCGCCCCCGCCTGCGCCTTCTCCAGATCGGCCACGCGGTTGGTCGGCCCGTTCTCGTCGCTCATGCTTCCTCCACATACACGACGCGCACGCCAGCGTTGAGGAGCACGCGCCTGAATGTGCGGGAGTGGTACATCCGCTCCCGCCCTAACTGCGTTCCCCGCAGCTTGAATCCCTGGTATAGGTCCAGCGTCAGCGTGGCCGGGGGATTGACGATCGCCAGTTCGCCGGAGAAGAGCGTCACGCCCGAGAAGCCCTCTGCCGTGATCGCCCGCAATTCCGTGGCGTCCCCGAGCAGCGGGACGGTGCCGTATATCTCGACCTGCATCTTCGTCTCCTAAATCACAGTCGCCTGCACACTGTAGACGCTCCCACCAGAGTCCTTGTAGCTCACGTAGTGCTTGCCAGTCCCCGTGTCGATGAACTGTGCACACTCGCCAGTTGAGAAGCTCGCCGCGCTTGCGTTCGGCAGCGCAGCCGCCGAGATCGTGCGAAGGATCATCTGCCGGCTACTCCCAATCACCGTCGTCCCGCCCATCTCCAGGGCTCCCGAGGAGATGTTGACGTTGCTTGAGCCCGGGGTCAGCGTGATCTTGTTCGCGCCCGTGCTCGTGAGCGTGATCGCCGTCCCGGCGAGGAGCGAGATCGCCGTCGAGGCATAGTCCGTGTAGGAGCCGACACAGTACGTTCCGTATGGGATGCCGATCGTCGCACCGAACACGAACGTCTCCGCGCCAGGCGTGCCCTTCAGGAAACCGCTGGCCGCTGTTACGTAAGCGTCGGTGCTGAGGCTGGACCCGCCGAGGACGTTCGCATTGACACCAAGCGACCGGATACCGATCTTGTAGGTATTCGACGCAGCGGAGAGTTCGATGTTGCCGCTCTGCGTAGTCAACTTCAGGCTAGGCCAGCCGTGGATCCGCGCATCGGTCAAGTCGTCATAGAGATGGATAAGCCTGCCAGCCGTCACGTTTCCAGCTTTTATCTGGAAGTTCATGTTGGCGACGGCCTGCATGTAGATGCTAGTGCCAGCCACGGCGGAGGAGCCCGGCGTCATCGTCACAACGTCGTTCTTGGGCTTCAGGATCACGTCGTTCGTATTCGACGCCAGCAAGAGGCTCGGCAGTCCGAGTACCTGTCCCTGGGTTCCATCGTCATAGATGTGAACGATCCGACTCGCAGAGTTTGTCCCCGCCTTGACCCGCAAGTTGTGGCCCGTCGCGCCCTGGAGATAGCACTCGGTCCCGCTCGTCGCCTGGAATGAGATGAAATCGGCGGGCGGCTTGATCGTCGTGACGGTCAGCACCGTAGAGATCGTCGTCGAGTTCAGCGTGGCCGGGATGTCGGCGGCCACGAGGGCCCGGAACGCGGGCGTGCCCATCCCCGGGCCAGGATCCGATGCCGGGCCCATGAAGCCGTAGTTGACCGGGGCAGTTGCAGCCCAGGACAGGGCCAGAGTCCCCGCCGTCGTGATGGGACTCCCGGTAGCGGTCAACTCCGCTGGCAGCGAGATCGCCACCGAAGTCACGGTCCCTCCGCCATCCGTAAAGCCCACGATGTCCGAGCCCACCCGCTTGAGGACCTGCCCGTCGGCCACGGCGCCCATCGTGAGCAGCGTAGGCCCGCCCGTCTCGCGGAGCCCGCGCACGTCCGGGACCGTTTTCGACCCGCCCAACTGCCCGCCCAGAATCACGAACGCCCCGACCCCGCCAGGCATCCCATACCCGAGGAGCCCCCCGAACGTGATCGTCGAGAACGCCGCGCCGGAAAGCTGGATCTTCCCGTTCGCCGCGAGGAGCGCCGGGAAGACGCCATCCTCGTTCACGACGACGTAGGTCGCCACGGCATCGAGGAACACCGCACCGAAGTTCCCGAGGCCGGAGTTGTCCGTGCCGCCAGGGTTCGCCGTCGCCCCCGCCCCGGCCGTCCGCTCGTCAAGTTCCGCCTTCGGCTGGAAGATCAGGCCCCACATCTTCTGGAGCCACCCGGCGGAGACGCCACTGGGCCAGCCGCCGACCGGGACCCGGCCTGTTGCATCGAGGATGAACTGCCCATCCGCACCCTCGGAGAACGCGACAGCGTACGTATTCCCATCCCGGTTTTGGATGGGCATCCATCGCTCGCGCGTGGTCTCCAGGAACAGTTGGGGAGCATCCGGGAGAAGGAGGGCTGCGGCGGCTGTGTCCGATGCAAGGACGCGAGGGACTGGCTTGAGCACTTGCCGGCCAACTCCTCGTGCAGCTTGCAGTCCGATGGCACCGCCAAGGTTGAGCTGGTCAACGCTGCGGTTCGGATCCAGGCCGATGACCGGGAAGTCGCCAGCCCGGATAGACCATTGCCCGCCGTGCGGACTCCCACCCACCCTCCTGGCCGGATAGAACCCACGGATGTTCCCGATCACCCACCACTGATCTTCGTCCGGAAGTAGCGCGTCGGGCGCCCAGAGAACTGTGCCAATGTTTCCAGAACCGAGCGGGTCCGCCAGAGGAAACAGCGGGTGGTATGCCCGGATGCTCCCCTCGTTGATCGACCAGTTGTTCGCTTCGGGGCTAGCCGGATTCGGAGGTGGATATCGGAGGATATACCCTTCCCATGTTTCCGTGGGATAGCCCGCCTCCCTCCAATGAGGAGGTGGCGGGTTGTTCCCGGCTCCGGCATGGGCGTCTTCCTTGGTGGCCCGCTCATAGACACTCCAGCCCAAGACCTGGCCGGCCAGCCCGAACAGGAGCGAGTCGACAAGCCCATCCTCAACGCACGGCCACAACGGCTGCATCGCTAGCGGCGCAACCGTGAATGTCGCAAGATCGAATGCTGCCCGGACGCGCACGACATCCTTGATGGGCCACAGATTCGGGTCCGGCGATTCCGTCGACAACACCACTGGGACGAGGAGGTAGTAACTCCCGTCCGTCTCTATCTCCACCGCTACATGCGACGGCACTGTCGGGCCAAGCCTGGACTGGATGGCCGAGATGTCCGGGATTGGATACCCAGGAAGGACCGGTATGGATTGCATCAGAACAGATTCTCCATCCTAGCCGGAGGCGCACCGCCCTTCTCGCGACGCATCTTCTGCTGGATATCCCACAACTTCTTGGCGATTGCACCCAAGGCCTCGATTATCTGGTTGATCGAGCCCTGCATTCCTGCCATCCAGTCACCCATACCCCCGAGCAGGGCGCCAAGCTGCTTAGGGGAAAGAGAGACGCCGAGGCCCGTCGCGACAGGTCCCATCGAGCCAAGGCCACTGCTGTTCCTGCCACTCCACCCACCACCGAACCCCCCGCTTCCTCGCGGCACCCCTCCACCACCGGGAGCCCCTGGCTGTCCAGGTTCCGCCGGCAATCTCTCCCCGGCATCGCAGCGGCTCACGGACTGAGCCTTGTGCATCGCGCGTTCTTGGGCCTTCGCCTTCTGCTTTGTCTGCAAGTCCGCTACCGCACGCTCGAACTCGACCGTTCCGCGCTCCAGATCAGTCGACAACTCGACTGTCGTCGTGCCGTCTCCGTCTTCGTAGTTGTAACGGACTCTCCGATGAAGGGCGTTCTTCGCAATCATCAGCCCACCGATGTAGAAATCGACAGGCGACAGGTTGGCCTCCACATCGAGCGGAAGGTTCTGCTGCCCGACAACGGCGAGCGGCATGATCCATCCGAAGTCGAATCCCCGGATCGTTACGGAGCCGTTGTACTTGATGTCCTTCAGGCCCTTGAGAACGCGCTGCGCGTGTCTCCTGACTCCTACTCTGAACGCATCCCCTTCTACGCCAAGCAACGCCACCATCTCCGGAGTCAGCGAGTCCTCCAGGACGTAGTAGATCTCCTTCGTGCCCAGTTCCTCATAGGCCGTGGACGTGTACTCTTTGGTGCTCTGCTCAGGATCGGGAGTCGCCGGCCGCTGGTTGTTCTCGTCCCCGGCGTAGCCGACGGCCGGGAACCGGACTTGCACTTGCGGCGCGCTTGTGTCAGGCATACAGAACCGGAACTCCTGCTTCGGGTTGACCAAAGCCGACCCTGGAGTCGCGCAATGCGCCTCGTTGATGATCGCTGCCTCGCCGATGCGGATGACCGGCACCGTAACGAGGGACCCGCCGGGCAGCCTTCGATAGTCAATCGCCGTTGTCCAGGAGACAGGCTTCATGTAGTATGTCGGGTTCGTCGAAAGCCCCATCCAGTCCTGGACGAAGTAACCGACACCACAGCAGTTGTCCACCAAGTCGTCGGCGTTCAGGACGACAGGCTTGAAACGCCATGGCCCTCCTGCCGAGTCCAACTCTTTCGTATCAAGCACTATGTAGGTGTGGAACACGTCGAAGTACGATCCGCCCATGGACGGGGGGCGGGCCGTGATCTCGATTCGATGCCCGAGAGCGCCATTCCACGAGGAGATCGGTGGCACTTCAGTCAGATTTATCATCGACTCGAAGTTCGTGACCACCCTGGCCGGTGGAAGGCCCTGGGCGGGCCATTGGCGGCCTTGCCCACCAGCCCGCTCAAAGACCCGGACGTCTCCGCAGTCGAACCAGCCCCTTCCGTATGGCGAGCCCCGCGTCTTGATGGAGGCCACGGTTACGCGCGGCCCGGCCGGTTGGCCTTGCGGATTGAGATCGTTGCACTGGCGAGAATCCGATGGCCCGGTGATGACCTGTTCCGTGGTCGCCGTCGTGTTGCTCTGCCCAGGTGCCTGCGTGCAACTCCATCTCTGTTCGAGAAAGCGCCGCTCCGTCTCCGTGAGCCCCCACGCCGGATAGAGAATGTACCGATGCGTTTCCTCCGGAGTTGTTGGACCTTCAACCCAAAGAGTTCTACCGGCTACATTGGCATCGAACTTAGCGACCATCGGCTTCGTCGTCAGTTTCCGCCCGCATACGACGACGGCCGTGTACCGCCCAGTCGAATCAGACTGAACGTTGTGCGCGAGAACGCGCCCGGATTCCACCTTGTAGCGCCACCGCTGCACGATGAGGGGGTAACGCTCAGGGTCGGAGAGATCCATCATGTCGAAGGCGAACCGAACATCATCCGCTGTGCCCTGCCCGCCTGCCGGCTCCAGGTAGTGGTGCCAGATGAAGATGCCCGGGATAGCCGTGCGCAGAATCAGGTAGAGGCCGTCAAGCCAAGAGACTTCTTCGAGCACGATCTTCGGCGGGACAACATGCTCGTTCCACGGCACGAAACTCCCAGGCACCATCGAGTGATTGAGCCCGACCAGGATATCTCCGTCTGGAGGCTCGGATAGCTTGTTAAGGTAAGCCTTTTCATACCAGTCCAGGATTGTATGGAGTGTCGCCCTCGGGCCACGGGCGTTGTACGCGAAGTCCGGATCGTCCTCGTCGGCGTTGAAGACAAGCCTGGGGATGCGTCCTGTGTTGATGCCGTAATAGCCGTCCGTCACCATGAAGTTCGCGGTCTCTTGCAGCAGGCCGGAGCAGTGATAGCGCACTGTCTCCTTCCCGCCTTGCACGACACGCTCGATACCCGTGATTGTCCCGGCGAAGAGTGGGCCCGCGCCGCCGCCAGTCGGTTCCCCGGGCAGGCTCGGTATTCGCACCCTCATCTGCTCGAAGAATCGGTAGTCGTCGAAGGCGATTCTCTGGCCGTGATGAAAGTGTGCCTGCTGTAACGCGCACGCCTCACTGAACGAGAATTCGTCCGGCGTGTCCATAGAGAAGACGTTCTCGCCAGGGCTGACCTGTGCATTGAGTCCGTCAGATCCGGTCATGTTCACGACGCGAGGCAGAATCACGGGCGGAGTCGATGGTGGATAGGACCTGTGCGGCCATCTCCCGCAACGCATCCGGATGAGGCTCACTGGGACCTACCCCCAGTATTGCTCGACGACCCCAGGAATCCGTTCGCGACCATTTCATCGAGCCCTATGCGCAGATGTCCAATACGCCGAGCGGTGATGTACGTCGACAGTGGAAGGGCAAACTCAATAGGAGCGTCGTACTCGTAACTGGGCAACGGAAGAAGAGGTTGTCTCACGCGAACGACCTGCCACTGGGACGGACCCACAATCCAGTTCGTCTTGACGTTCGCCGTGTAGTCGAGTAGCGAAATGATCCACGGCTCATGCCCGAAGATCGGCCGCAGGAACCAGAGTAGTTGGTACGTCCCGGCCTCGTTGGGCAATATCCGTGGTCGTCGCGTAACGAACTGGTTCGTCAGCATCGTCCCTTCGCCCATCCGGACCCACGGCGCATGGCCGGCACCGATGAAGGCTAGGGTGCCTGCGGCAAAGATGGCGTCCACCCAAATCGCCGTCATCGGCGGAGCGTCGACGGCATACTGCGCTGGCGTCACCCACGCATTTACCAACTCCCATTCGCTCACCGGGAAGAGATCGATGGCCTGCGGAACGGTGGGTATTCGTGGAGTCGGAAGGCTCCTGTCAGTCAGGAGGTTCCGATCCGAGATTACCCACGAACCGGCAACCATCTTCGGCTTGTGGAAGTAGATGTCGAGCGGCATTGCTCACTCAAACTGCTGGCGGATGGTCGTGTCCACGTACCGAAACGTCGTGTTGCCCAAGATGTAACTGCCCGCGCCGCTGGGGATCGTCCACGAGGCGCCAGTTCCGGCATCATTAAGGTCTACGATTAGCGGTTCCTGCCCGGTCTGAAATACGTAGTCCAATACTGCGGCGCGTCCACCTTCTCCAAGAATGTACTGCGGCACAATGGAGACGAAATCGAGACTCTGATAGAGTTGCAGGAAACCGACGATCCGGGCGGTTTGTGCCGGAGGGCCAGCGGTAACGGTATAGGTGCCGATCAAGGGCTGCTCGACTGTGATGGTGCTGGTAGTAGATCCAGGCGTGACGCCTGTGATCTTGATCAACTCCGAGAGCACCTCCGTTACTAGTGAGAGCGCGCCAATACAGCACACCATGCCGATACGAAAACCCAAATCTCGCGCATTGCCATCCAGGGTGATGGTCGTATCCCCGGCTGTCGCGGTTGCGTTCAGCGTTGTTAACAACGTGGCCCGATTCCCGGTTGCAGTCGGGATCATCCCGTCATAGAAGACCAATGCGTCCAAGAGATAGTGCCCGTCGATCTCCGCCAGCGCCTTCTCATAAGGCAGGTAAATCTCGCTGCTGTAGGGCAGTTCGCCGGATGCCGTGCGCCCGGGCAGGTACCGCTCGGTATGGAAGAAGTTCTGAATCGCCGTGGCCTGCTGCGTGATGAAGCGACGCAGGAGCACGTCACTCGCCGAAGCGATCTTGTGCCGGAACGTCACGCGCCAGAGGAGACCCCTCGTCAGAGTATCCGGGATGGACCGCAATGAGCGAACAGGGGTGCTAACGCTCCCGCCCTGACGCTCGACCTGCTCCACGATGGCATCAAGGCTGCCGACCTGTGGCCCGCCAGCAAAGACATCTCCACCCATCTGCCTGAAGATGACCTCGTGGGCTGTGGCATTACCTGCCGGCCAATTCTGTCGTCCACGCGGATCAGCAGGGAACGTGCCGATCTTGTTTCCCAGGAACGAGAGCGGGCGCGAAGGCGAGGCGTTCCCATCCCCACGGCTCCGTTTGTACTTGTACTGTCCGATGAAGACGTTCGTGACCGGAAACGTTGCCATTGTCTATCCGTACGCCAGGAGCCCAGGGAGCGCTTGCCGGATCTGATCCTGAATGCGCCTGCTTTCGATCACGGTCTCGGCATTCGACGCGCTCAACGCCGCGAAGCCTTCGGCGAGGGCCTGGTCCGTCGCCACGAGGGCCTCGTTCGCCTGCTCCTGGCTAGCCGTGACGACCTCCATGCCCTTCTCAGCCGTTGCTGCAAGGCCCTTCGCTGATTCGGCGAGGTCGAGAGAGACGTCCTCCTTCGGCGCGAGCGCCTTGATGATCTCGGCCATCGAAAGGCCTTCAAAAGGAGGCGTCGGAACCCTCGGCTCCCTCGGGGCTGCCATGTCGAACGGCTCGGGACCCTTCTTCCCCTGCGGCACGGACGGCTCCCACTGCCATTCCGCTGATGCCGGCCGACCCGATGGGCCAACAGGCTCCTCCTCCGGCGGCAGGCCCTCCGGCCAGATGCCCTGCCGCCGCCACTCCTCGATCCGCTGCCGCCTCTGCTCTTCGAGAGTTCCCTGGCCCTTCTGCGCCTCGCTCCACTCGTGGAACCGCGACTGGAAGTCCTGCTCGCGCTCCCGTGGAGGCAGGCCCTCGTCGCGGCGAGGTGGCCCTTGCCGTTCACGGAGCATCTCCGGGCCGATGACCGGCGCCCCTGCCCCGCCACCGCCTGCGGGCGCGCGCGCGCCACTGGGCACACCACCGGCCTCCAGGCGCTTGGCGAAGCCGTCCAGGGCCGCCGCGGCGTGCTCCCCGTGCTCGGCGACACCCCCAAGGGCCTTGGCGGCCTCCGGGGCCTGCGGGATGAGGCCCTGGAGTCGCTGGGCCTCAGCCGCCAGGATGTCCTTGCGCGCGCTGCCCGGGAAATCCCTCTGGATCTCCCGGAACATGACCCGTGGGTTCCTCATCGCCATCCGGCTCGGCTCCCACGCCGTCCCTTCCGGGACGCCCAGCGACTCCTTCACCTGTCGGGCTTCTTCGGCACGCTTGCTCGCCAGAAAGTCCTCGCCGCCAAGCGCGTCGAGAAGGAACTGGGACGCCTGCCGGGTGTTCTCTGCCGTCGCCTGAGTGGCGTTGATGATCGCCTGTCGCTGCCGCTCAGCCTCATCGGCAGCCGCCTTCTGGGCTTCGGCGGCCTGCCGTTGGCGCTCGGCGGCGGCCTCTTGGGCCTTCTTGAACTCCCCGATGGCCGAAGCGCCGTCTCCACCAACCGGCCCAACCGGAAGTTGGGCAAAGATGGCGCCCACGATTCCCGAGAGGCCGAAGACATCGCGACCTTGCTCCCGCTCGATGGCAGCGCGCGGAATGCCTTGACGCTCCAGGAGCCCCTTTAGGATCTCAGTGTTTCCGGCAAGCAATGCCAAGACTTCGGCAGCACGAGCGGCCACATCTGCCTTCCGTGCAGCCTCGTCGGCGTTGAGTTTCTCGATTGCGGCACGGACTTCTTGCAGCCCACCGACGGCACCCTGGCGCAGCTTCTCGGCGAGGTCCCCACTCTTGTTCGCGCCTCTCTCCATCGCGCCGACAACCCTATCCGCCATCCCCATCATGCTGCGGTGGAACTCGACCGTCACCGGGTCGAATGCGTTGCCGAGAACTCCGGCGAGAATGTCCAGCGGCACACCAGCCGGAGCCGCAGCTTGGAGCGGCTGGGCTCCGAGCGCCTGCGTCGTGGTTGGGGCAGGCAGGATTGGTTGCGGCGGCATAGAGACAGTTGGCAACCCGAGGATGCGCTCGTCAAACATCTTTCCAAAATCGGCCACGATCTTGTCAGGATCGAACTTGGTCGATTCCGATATGTCTTTGACGAGAGCCTTGATGTCGTCGATGGCGTTCCATCGCTCAAGCAATTCCTGGATTCCAGGATCACCGCCAAGGTCGGCCTTGATGAGTTCGCGGTTGACGGAACGCGCAACCATGCGCGTCGATTCGGCGCCGAGCTTTGTCAGAGAAGATCCGGGAGCGCCGGATATGAAGGAAGTGAGCCCAGGGACGGCCCTGAAACCCTCATAGACGGCCTTCCTAAACGGATCGCCCTTCGGCTTCGCCTCTGCCTGCTTGAACAGTTCATTCAGGCGGTCTTTCAGGTCCGCGCCCGTCATGCGCTTCGCAAGGCCACCACCGAGTAGCGTCCCGAGCGGAACGAATATGTCCGCCATCGCGTCTCGAATCAACTTGAGCGATTCGAGGGTTATGTGGAGGAACGAGGAGAGGAAGTCGCGGATGCCCGGGAGCGCATCCTTCATCGCGGAGACGATGTTGCGCGCGAAACCTGCAACCGCCGACTCGATCCTCGCAAACGTCTCGACAGCCCCGGCCTCCAGGGCCTTGAAGACGACATCGAACCGACCCACCTTCGCCGCGTCGAACATCTCGCCGGGCTTCAGGCCGGAGAGCGAGCGAAACAGGTCGTCCACGCCCGTCTTGAGTTTCCCGACGAAGCCCTCCCCGCGCTGCACCCCGTCGAAGAACCCCTTGACCGACTTGGCGGAGTTCTCGAAGAAGGTCCCGACTTTCTCGATCATCCCGGGCAGTCTGTCGATTGCGCCGCCAGCCAACTCCTCGAACTTGGCGATGACCCGCGACAGGAAGGCGTCGAGCTTCTTCCCAGTGGCGTCCAGGTCGAACACCTTGAGGAACCGCTGTTGCAGCCGCTCAAGGACCCCCGCGAGTTTCTCGAACGCTCCCGTCATGGACGGGAGGAACGGCTTCCCGACCGCGATCTGGAAGTCCTCCCACGCCCGCTTCATCCGGTTGAGCTGCGTCTCGTAGGACTTCCGGACTTCCTTCACGTGATCGTCGAGCCGCGTGGACGTGCGGCTGATCCCCTGCTCCATCTCCTCGAAGAACTTCGGATCCGCCTTGAGCTGCTGCGCGAGAGCGCCGAAGCCTGCCCGGCCGCGGATGTTCGGGAAGATCTTCCCGATGCTCGCCGCGGCCTCGTCGGATTCGCTGGCGACCTTGGCGATCTGGAGCACGAAGTCGGAGAGCTGGCGAATCGGGCCCTGGAGGTTCAACTTCTCCAGTTCATTCTCGCGGGCCCTGATCTGTTCCGTGACCTGCTCCTTCGACAGGTCCTCGACCCGCGTCACCCTCCCGACAAGTCTCCCGGCCCGCAGGACGCCCGGCTGGAACTCCGTGAGCATCGCCCGGAGCCGCTCCAGCTCCCCGGAGACCTGCTCGACCATCGCCTTAACCCTCGGCGGAAGCTCCCGCACCGGGATGCCGAGGTCCTCAAGCTCCTTGGCCTGCTCGCCCTTCGGCAGTCCGATGACCGTGATGAGGTTCCGGACGCCCGTGAACGCCGCTTCCTTCCCGAGCACGCGCGAGGTCGCCGCGAGGGTGCGGAGCGTGTCCTCCAGTTTCAACCCGGCCGCGCCAGCCTGCCCGGCCACCCGACCGAACCCGGTAGCCAGGTCATCGAGCGTGAACACGCCGAGGCGCGCCGTGTCGAAGAGGAGACGGGAGATCTCGTTGACCTTGAAACCCTCGTTGCGGAAGGCGTTGAATGTCTGGACGACGAGATCGGTGACGTGCGGCAGGTCCGCGAACGGTTCCGCTAACTTCAGCTTTGCGATTTCATCGGCGAACTTGCCGAGCCCCCCGGCGGCAGCGATGGCCTTCGGGGCGATGCCCGACTGCACGTCGCGCATACTCTGCGCCACGGTGGTCGCGATGATGCCGGTTTCCTTGGCAATCCGTCTCGCGTCGAGTTCCAGGTCGAACTTGATCTTCGGCGTCGGCACCTTGTCCAACTGGCCGAAGACGCGAAGCATCGCCGTTTGGAACTTCCCGGCCTCGGTGACCGCCTCCTCGAACATCCTGGCGAGGAAGCCGCCCACCTTCGCCGCGGCGGCACTCACGAGGCCGAGCGCCTTGCCGAGGACCTCGGAGACGAATGAGGCGAGCTGCTGGAAGATCCGGATCGCGGTGTTGAGGAGCTTCGTCAAGATGCGGACTGCGCCCTCGACGAAGGTGGCGACGAACCGGACGGCACCCTCGAAGACCCCGGCGGCGATCTTCCCGATGGCCTCCAGGCTCCCGGCCACAACCTGGGTGAAGGCGCTAAAGAGCCCCGTGGCGACCGCGAGCGCCCCGCCGATGCCGGCGGAGAGCAGGCCGAAGAACCCCGAGAGCCGGAAGGCGGCGAGGGAGAACCCCGCGGCCAGAGACGTGCCGATGGCGATGGGGATGCCGGACACGATCCGGACGGCGCCACCCGCGATCTTCCCGGCCGCCTGGAGCACGTTCCCGCCGATGTTCGCCACGATCCGCGTGACCATCGCCGCCGAGGACGCCGCGGCGTTGACCAGCCCCCCGAAGATGCCGCCGCGCACGTTGATGAAGCCCACCCGGCGGTTCAGGCCCTGGAAGACGTCTCCGATCCCGCCCATGACGCCCTTGAGACCCTGGAGGAGCGGGCCGGACGACAGGGAGCGAGCGAGGCCGGCCCCGGCGCCGATGGCGAAGAGCTTGGCGGCGTCGGCCGCGCCACGGAGCCGGTCGTCCAGCGCCTTGACGTGGGCAGTCTGCGCCTTTGCCGCGGCGCCGCTGGCTGCAACCGCATCCTTTACCTGATTCAGACCCTTCGCGGCGGCGGATGCGGCCGAACCTGCACGGGTGGCACTAACGGAGACTTCGACCAGCCCGGCCGCCGTCTGCCGAGAAGCAACCGCCACTGATCCGGCCTGCTTCGAGAGAAGGTCGAAGGCCTTCCCAATAACCTCCGCCTTCTTGAACGCGCCTGTCAGGGCGGCGTCCATCCGCTTCGACGCATCCTCCACCGCCTTCGCCATGCGCCCGACAGACTCGGCGACGGCCTTCTCGACCTTCTCGACGACATCGAGGCCCTTCGCCTGAAGGTTGATGATGATGTTGAAGCTGTCAGCCATGACTCAAAACATGCAGAGGCCGCGCGCGATCAGTTCGAGAAGCGCGATCTGAAGACGCTCGAAGGAGCCCTTCCCGCCATCCGTCGCCCGCCGCATCGTCTCGGAGACGTGCCCGTTCCAGGCCGCGACCGCCGCCAGCCACCGATCCATCTCCGTTCCGGGAAGGTCGAGCGCCGCTCCCGACGTGATCCCCAGAGACCGGGCGTGAAGCGTGAGCGCAAGCCCGTGCGGCTCCGCCCCGGCTTCTCCACTGAACCATCGCCCGGCCTCCTCGACTAAGGGTTCACGGCGGGGGCCGCGACCTCGGACGCGGCGGCAACGGGGGCGGTGATCCCGTAGTTGATCTCCAGGGCCTTCCCGAGCGCCCAGTTGGCGATGTCCATGGGGAGAATCTCAGGCCCTCCCGCGTCAAACTTCACGGGGCCGGTCTTCTCGTCCTCCAGGTCGTCCCAGCCGACCATCGCCTTCCGGAGAAGCTCGAAGGCGTCGACCACGCGCTTCGTCGGATCCCCGTTGCCGCTCTGATCCGCCGGGGCCGCGAGCGCCAACCGTTCCCGGAGCGAGAGCACCCGGAACCGGAAGCGGGCAGCCTCGCCGGGCTTCGCCCCGTCGGGGAATGGGAACTCGTAGAACGAGTCGGGAACCGCGAGGCGCGCCTTGTACGCCATTCGTCTCTCCTGTCACTTCCTGAGCACGACGAGGATGTCGTCGTACCGGCCGTTCTTGAGCAGCTTGTGGATCTTCGCCCCGCGCGACTCCCAGTACGGCAGGCTCGCCTCGCTCTGGATGTCCTCGATGAAGTAGATCCCGCCCTTCCGCACCTTGGGCCAAAGCGCCTCGAACGAAAGCCGCTGGTCCTCCGGGTCATGGGACCCGTCGTCGATCACGACATCCAAGGTTCCGTCCGTGACGAGAGTCCGGAGCTTCTTCTGGTCCCGCTGGTTGATCTGGTGGAACGTGAAACGGTCATCGTTGATGAGCGGGGGACCGCCGATGTCCAAGCCGATGATGCGGGCACTGGGGAAATACTGAAGCCACATGCGAGCAGAGCGGCCAGTCCACGTCCCGATTTCCAAGATGGAGATGTCCTTGTCCCGCCACGGGGACAGGAGTTCCTCGTAAACGCCGAGGTAGGAATGGAAGGTCCCCTTGTCCGTCCCGCAGCGCGAGCCGATCGCCACGAGACCGTTCCCTGGCTCCTTGTTGGCCCGCAGCGTCACAACCCACTTCGAGATCACGTTCCAGGACTCGGATTGCCGGCGCGCGCGCGCTTCGGGATGAAACACAGTCTGGTCAAGACTGGAGATGCCCGCGCACTCGTAATCGAAGTTGCAGCGGACCACGGCGTCCATGCCGGTCTCAAGACGGCACGGCTCGTGAAGGCTCAACCATGTCGTCTCGACGAAACTCCGCCTGTGGCACGGGTTGTCCATGGAGAGGTTGTGTCGTCCGCATGGGACGACGACCGTCATGAGCGCGCCGGGCTTCAGGATGCGGAAGCACTCGTCGAAGAAGGCGAAGAAGAGGTCCTGGTCTTCTGGACTCTCCGGGACCTGGATGAGACTCACGCCATCCCGCGCCACGAACGCCTGTGGCATGAACTCCAAGAGGTGCTGGCAGTGGATCGCGGAGACAGACGAATCCTCCCACGGCCACGGGAAGCGCCAGAGATCGACGACGTGCTTGACGCCGGGAAGCGGAAGACGGTCCACGCCCTCGAACTTGTCGCGGATGTTCCGCCCGCACCCGAAATCGAGTTTCAGCCCCTCAGTAGCCTGGGAGCCGTTCGAGTCCAGTGCTCGCTTCACGTCCATCGTGGCGGGAAGGCCAGTAGCGATCATCTAGTAGACCTCTTCGTCCTCGACGTTGTAGTGCCCGACCTGGGCCCTGAAATCCACGGCGAAACGCGCCCCAAGTTCCAACTTCGCACGCTTACAAAAGTACAGGTCCTGCGTAGAGCAGCTCGTTCCCTTCCAGACCGAGAACTCCTGTAGCGTGAGGAACCATGGCGGTTCCAGTTTGCGGAAGAGTTCCGTGCGCCAGAGCGTGCAGCCGCAGGCGACGCCGTTCACCTCCGCGAGGTAGCGCCCATGGTCCTCCCCGTCTATCACTGTCAGGCGGCCGCTCCGAACAAGTTCCCGCGTGTCGATTGGGATGAAGTCGAGCGTCCGGGTGACTTTCGACCGCTCTGGGTCTCCGAATGCCATGGGCATCTGGTACTCGCCCTTGGTGAAGTAGATGCCCGACACCGCATCGAAGGGGCCACCCTGCTCCGCATTTTCGATGCTCTCCAGAAGGTAGATGTGGGCCGGAGGAATCGGCAGGTTGTCGTCCTCCAGCGTCAGGATGTACGGCCAGCGGGACAGTTCCGGGTCGGCGAGGACGGACTGGATCGCGCGGTTGAGGCCGATTGCCACCTCGTCGCCACTCACGAACTTGAAGGTCCGCTTCTGGTTCATGGGCGCCTGGAGCGCCATCCAGGACGCCACCACCTTGTCCGGGATGACGGGACGACGCTCGCGACGGCCATCTGGCAGAACGGAGAACTGGCCGCGCGTGATTGTCACCATGACCGTCGAGTTGTCGCGGTACGTGGATCCAGGGAGGTTCTCAACATCCCGGAATCCGCGTGCCCTGAGGACCTCGGCGATGTTGCCGAAGTCCATCACTCGCCCGGCCATGGCCTACGTGTCGTAGTAGCCATCGGTGTCGAGCGCGCTCCGCGGCGCGCCAACCTTGATTGCGGCGGCCCCGGCAAGGGCATCCGCCACCCAGTTGATCTCCTGCGAGATGATGTCGCGCGGGCCGCCACGCAGCGGGCCGCTGGAGACACGCAGGCCAGGGATGACGATCTCAAGGCCGAGCGTATAGAACCGGGCAGCGGTGAAGCTCGTGGTCGATGTCGCAGGCCACGCATAGCGGAAGCCGCCGTTGCTGGCACGCCCCTGGATCGTGAACGAGACCGGCTGTGCCCCGGTGCTACTGGCAACGGAGCCAACCGACACACGGACGGCCTCCACGACATCCAGGCTTGCGCCACCGCGACCGGCCCTGAACACGAGGATGTCGCCGTTGTTGATGGCCTGAGAGGCCGGAAGAGTTGCCGCCATGGTTGTCGCCCCAGCAGCAATAGCACCCCACAAGCTCACGGCGGATGCGTCCCGGTGGACGAAGTAGAGGTAGGCCGACCCCTTGGTGAGGTTCCGGATCATCGTCAGGTAGGTCTCGTCCGTCGGGTTGAACCGGAAGCTCCCGCTGGCCGTCGAAACGCCGGCCGAGAGGCCCGTGACGATGTTCTGCCACTTGGTCGGGTCAGCCGGGTTGCCCTCGATGTTCGGCTTCCGGCCATTCTCGGTCAGGTTGTTGAGGACCTGGACAGAGAAGCCGAGCGCGTCCACCACGGTCTGAGTGCCGCCTGGTGTCTGGTCGTTCCTGAGTTCGAGGTAGCCGCGAATGAACTCGAAGACACGCGCATCGGGCAGGTTCGTCCCGGTGGGGGCAGCAATCGAGGTCGTGCTCGCGTCGATCTGGCCTCGGAGCGCCAGGTCCATGATGAGCGCCGGGTTGCCCTTCTCGGCCGAGAACGCGATCTGGTCCACCTTGACACCTGTGACCTGGAGCGCGTTACCGAGCCCGGTCTGGTGGAACAGCGTGCGCGAGTAGGTCTCGCCCGAAGACCGGCTGAAGGCCCACTCCAGGATCTTCGAGACCGTGAGCGCGTAAGCCGGGCAACGCACGTTGCCGCGAACGTCGTATGCGGAGTCAAGTTGCTCTGGAGCCTCGGAGCTTCCCACCACGCGCTGCACTTCGGAGAAAGACGCCTCAGGGAAAAAGCCGTGGCCGTCGCCCTCGTAGGCGAGATTGATGGGGTTCGTGAGACTCGCGGCAGTTCCGAACGACGACTCGGTCCCCGCGCTCGCGTTCGTGAATCGGTTAAAACCAGTAGCCATTCTTCTCTCCTATGTCGCGCGCTCGAACTTGAGCACGAATGTTACCGAGCCGCGCAACTCATCGCTTGGCTGTTCCGCCGCACCGAACTCCCGGACTTCAACCGAATCCAAAACCTGGATCAGGCTCGGGAGCGTCGTGGTACAGTTCTCCACCGTGTCCACGAACGCCAAGATGAAATCCTGGAGGTTCTCGATCTTGAAAGCGTTCGCCCGCAGCGCAAGGTCGAACTTCAGCCGTCGCGTCCAGAGCCGACTCCTGCCGGCGTAGTACGGCGCGTCCGACTCCGCCCCGGCGTAGACGATGGCAAGGTCCGCAGCCTGGCCAACGTCTTCCCGTGGCGATGAGGACTTGACCCGGACAACGTGCGTCGCGACGGTCCACGTCTCCGGCGTCGGGAGTCCGGCACCAATCGCCGCCACGAAGACGCCAAGGGGGTTCGTCTCCGTCTCGACGAGGCTCCAGATCTCGTCTTCGATCTGCGTGAAGATGTTAGCCACCGCCGAGCTTCCTCAGGATCGGCTCCAGGTGCCGTTCGACCGCCTTCTTCAGCCACTCCGAATCGTCCCCGAGGATCGGCCGCGCCGGCTGCGGGCCGGACGCCGCCGGCCAATCGGCGTTGATCGCCTTCCGGCCGAAGTTGAACGACTTCATGGACCGAGCAGCGATCTCCCGCCGGAACCCGCTCGGCGTCACCGAGTCCGTGCCGTCGGCGTTCTTCGCCAGCATCGCGTCCATCCCGTGCCCGCTCCAGACACCCTGCCGCAGAAACGCCGCGCCGGGGGCCACGCGGCCGTAGTAGCGCCGCCGCTCCTCACGGTCCCTGTCCGTCACCGGGGACGCTGCGGGCCATTGGCCGTCCCCGGACGACGCGAACCGCCGGACGATCTCCGTGTCGAGCCCCTCTTTCACCGCCCGCCGCATCTCCGGCGTCACGGCCAGGGCCGCGGTAAGCCGGGTGAGTGGCTTGAACACGGCGGCCCTGGCCGACGCTGGCGATTGAAGGCGCATTCTCAGCACGTCAGGTTGTCCAGAAATCGGAACCGGTCTCCGCCTCGGAGAGGGCCGCTTCCTGCTCCCCGGGGAGCCCGTGCGTCTGCCGGTCGACCTGGAGCGCCTCCGCCGGATAGGCCGGCCGACGCCGCTTGTAGACGGGGGCCATCCTCACGGTCGTCTTGCGGGCGACGGCCGTCCCGCTGTCGAGGTAGAGCGCCGGGGCGTCCCGGAGCGTCTTGATCAGTTCTTCGGCCTCTTTGAAGAGGCCCTTGGCCTCCAGCTTTATGTCGAACTCGTCCTTCTGGCGCTTCGCGAGCCACCAGAGGACGATGCCCGACCCGTACATGTCCGCCGCGTGGCGGACCTGGGACGGCGTGGTTGCCGGAGTGGTCCACGCCGTCGTGGTGAAGCGGTCGCCGAGGCGGTGTCGGACCCACGCCTCGGCGCTGTATTCCGCGTCGGTGAGTTCCACCTGGGTGATGCCGGTCTGCTCGGACCCGACCGCCGCGAGGGCGGAGATGCCCTTCAGGTAGCGGGTCTTTGCGGCCAGCGTCACGAAGGCGCCCATGGACTACGCCTCTTCCTCCCAGGTGATGTCGATCTTGATGTTCGCGTTGGCCACCGGCGTTCCGAGTGCCAGGAGCCCGAGGCCCTCGGCGGTTCCCGTGCCAGTCGTCTGCGTTCCGGGAGCCAGCTCCAGTTCGTCGCGCCAGTACTGCGGATTCTTGATATCGCGCCTGTAGAACTCGCGCTCCCAGACAACGCCTTCGTGCTGGGTCGAGAGCGCGTTGCTCGGGTAGCCGCCCGAGGTCGTGATCGTGGCGACGTTGGGGGCGATGCTCGGGATGGTCATCACGTAGATCGCGTCGCCCTTGATCTCCGTGTTCGCGATCCCGGTCATCCCGGCGGCAACCCACTTCAGGTACGCCGCAGGAACCGTGGTGGCGGTAGCCCAGCGGCTCGAATGCGCCGTGGGCACATAGGCAGTCCCGCCCACGGGGATCGTCGCCAAGGCGAACTTGGCCAGCGCGATGTTGCTCTCGGTTGCCGCGCTGGTCCCCGTGAAGGTCCCCGTGAGCTTGACGTGGCGAATCCAGATCTTCTTCGTGGTCCCGGCACGCATGACCCAGACCCATCGGTCTGCGGCGCCGCTGGAGAAGTTGGTGATGTACTTCGAGAAGGAGAACACCCCACCCGGAACGGCCATTGCTTACTCCTTTGCCTGGACCGGGCCGCCGTTACTCGGGCGCTGTACCGTTAGCGCGGGCGGCCCCTTCAGGTCTTCTCGGACTACGGCACCTCGTCGGCCTTGGTCTCGTACCGCATGTACCAATCGGGACACATGACCGCCGGCAGGAAGACCCACCGGAAGTGCCAGTTCCACACCGGCGTCCCGTTCTCGTTCTCCAGGAGCGCGTAGAGGACCGGCCCGGCCGGCTTCCATCCCGCCTCGCTCCATCCGGTCTGCACCGGGATTTCCGCACTCCAGATGCGGAAGCACTCCCGGCGCTGCGCGTCAGGCGGAAGTACCAGAACGGCGTCGTCCACCGTGAGCCCGCCCTTGATGTGCTCGGTGGTCGTGGTGTCGCCGTCCTCCTGAGTACCGATCCACTTCACGTTCCAGAACGGCTGCCCGGCAACCGCGAAGTGGTCCCCGGGCCAGAGGATGTTCTGCATCGGCTGCACGACCGCAACCGTGCTGTTGCCCTGGTGGATCATCTGATCCTGGACGAAGGCGTTCTTGCCGATGGCCGCCTTCACGGTCTCGGAGCAGATGATGTCCCCGGGCAGGAAGCCCGTCTTCGCCATGTAGGGCTTCTGAACCCGGATGGGGATCTCGTTGAAGGCGAGGTCCGTGCTCGGTTCGCCCCAGGGGGCCGTGTTCGCCACGAGCGCGTTGAGCCCGGAGGCGAACGTCGCCGCCGGCTGCTGCTCCAGCGTCGTCGCGAGCCCCAGCGTGGCCGTGCCCTGGACCATGATCTGCCAGAGCGTGGCCTCCATCGTGTTGAGCGCCACCGTCACCTCGCCGCGGATCTCCCGCCGCACGAAGTCCTCGCCCTTGCCCTCCGTCATCGTCCCGAGGTTCCGGAGGTTCCGGAGCCCCTCGACGTTGATGGGCTTGACGAGGTGAATCTCGAACATGTCGGCCACCCGCTCCTTGATCCGCGAGTAGCCGAGCTTGATCGGTCCGGCACCGTGAACCACGGGGCGGGACTTGCCCCTCGTGCCGATGTACTCGTCCCAGTGGAGGCGCAGCGTGCCGCGGGGCGTCTGCGTCGTGAACGGAGTCCCCGTCCCGGCGAGACCGGCCACGGCCTCGCCCCCGGTCCACACCTTGGAAAGCATGGGCCGGTTCTCCGACTGCTCGAAGACCTCGCGGTCGATGAGAGCCGTGGTCTGCTCGTACCGCAGGAACGGGTAGGTCTCCAGGATGTTGTCCGGTGCTGGCATGTGCCTACCCCCCTACAGGATCGTCGGGCCAGGGATGACCCTGATGAGGGTCTCGCCCGTGAGGGCGACCTGGGCCTGGGCCGCGGCCATGACCACATACTGGGCAGGCCGCTCGAAAGTTGTCGCGTGCCCAGCGGCGGCGATCACGCCGCGCCTGAGCGCCAGGTCCTCCACGATCTGGACGATCGTGGGAGCGGTGCCGGTTCCGACCGGCGTGTAGTCGATCTTGATATCGGTCTCAAGAACGGTGCCCTCCACGATCAGGGAACCAACCGTGTTCTGCACGACGCCGGCCGAGCTGAGCAGGTTCACGTCGCTGGCGAGAATGCCCTCGCAGACGGCGAGGCCGACATCGGCGTAGGTCCCACCCGTGGTGGTGTCCATCGGCATCCAGAGCGTGTACCCCGCGTGGTCCGTGGCGCGGATCTGCGCCATGGGCATACCGGCCCGCAGCGTGGTGGTCGGCGTGTTCCCGCTGTCCGTTGCCACCGAGTAGATGAGGATCGGGATGACGATCGTCTTCTTCGGGTCGTAGTTGAGAGTCCTGCCCTTGATGTTCTCAAGGACCGTGGTCGTCGGGAGTCCGGTTCCGTGAGTGCCCATGGGCTACTCCCCGCTTTCCACCGGCACGGAGAAGACCTTGGAGGCCCCGTCCTTCCGCGTCAGCCGGTAGCTTGTCTTCTGGTCGTTCGCCCATTCCACGTTCCCGCCCTCCCGCTTGTAGCGGTCGAACTGGTCCGCAGCCCTCGCTTGCGCCGCCTTCAGCCCGTCCACCTTGCCCCCGTCCGCCGGACCCTGGTCCTTGGACTTCCGCTCCAGGAGCGTCTTGAACGGCTTCATGGCGTCGAGCAGCTTCCCGGCGGCTTCCCGCTGCTTCCGATCCATCCACAGGACCCTCAGCGGATCAGCAAGCGCCGGTGGAACCTCGCGCGCGAGTCGGCTGAACTCCTCGGAGTCAGCCCGCGTCTCGGCATCGGCTGCCCGGCGCTCCAGGTCCTCGCGGACCTTCCGCTCCGTCGCGAAATTCGCTTCCAGGTTCTTCACCTGGCTCCGGAGGGCCTCCAGTTCGAGGCCCCGGCCGTCGTCCGTCTTGGTCTTGGTATCCGGAACCGCCGCCACGGCGGGAGTCGCCGCCGGCAGATCCGCCGTGGTCGTAGCCATGCTGTCCTCCTCGGTCACATAACAGCGGAACGCCGTTCTCACGGGCTCCCCGCCGTTCCGCGAGTAGAGAGCCACGAAATCCCCGAGCTTCGACATCACGGGGTAGTTGGTCAGAGCGACGTGGTCGATCACCTCGTCGAGCTTCGACCCGTCCTGCATCTCCACGTCATGCGCCACGCCGACGCTGACGTTGGCGATCGTCTTCTCGTCCGCGATCTTCCGTGCGTACTCCGGGTTCCCGACAAAGAGCTTCGAGCGGAACTTCCCGCCGGCCTCGTCGAACTCGAACCCGTCCGCGAAGCCCAGATTCGCCTTCGCCGACTCCTCCGCCTTGTCCCTCGGGTGCCCGTCGTAGATCGGGACCTTGTTCCCGAGCGCGAGGAGCTTCTGGGTGTTGCCGAGCAGGTTCCGGAGCCGGTCCTTCGTCCACTCCAGCCACTTCCCGGCGACAGGGTGGAAGATGCGGCCCTCGGCCAGAATCTCCTTCAGGAACGTCTTGGAGTTCAGGTCCTCGGCGGAGACCGTCGCGGGACCGGGGCACAGGTCGATCACGAGAGGCGGGGCTTCGTGCCCGCGCGCGCCCATGTGCTCAGCCATGACCTTCTTCGCCACGCTCGCCGCGATCGCGTGGGCCTTGCTCTCGTCGTGGTGTTGATCCCACGCCGAGTTGAACGCCTCCATCCAACCCCGACGCGCCTTCTCCCCCTTGACCCACTCCGGGGCCTCCTTCGGGCTGCTGAACGGCATGACCTACCGCGCCTCCATGTGGTCACGGTGGGAGGCCATGGAGCACCCGCTCCGCGCAGATGCGCCGCCGCTCCGCTCGGATGAGATCGGCAAGGTTCGTGTAGCGCACACTTACGAGGTCCCCGTGAAGAATGTGGTCACATAGACGCCGGACTCGTTCGGAATCGCCGCGTGTCGATCCCCACTCGCGTCCTTCGCCACGATGGCGATGTAGTAGCGGGTGTTGATGGAGAGCGACCCGGGAGATGCGATGTTTGTCCAGGTATGCGTTCCACCGCCAGCCGCGGCCGTGATGTCCACCGCTGCACCGCCAAAAGTCAGCGCGACCTTGAACGTGTCCGCCGTCGCGCTGACGATGTAGTAGATCGTCGACAACGCCAGGCCGGCCGGGAGGACGCCAGTCGTTGTGAGCTTTATCTGGGTCCCGTTGGTCAGCCCGTGTGCGGCGTCCGTGATCGTGTCCGTCCCAGCGTTCACGTCCCCATCAACGAATGTGCCGGACAGGATCGTAGGAGTGTCCGCATCGGGGACCCCGCCCGTGCCACCGGAATGCGTGGTCACGTTCGTCGTCTTGGATGCAACGTTGACATCCGTTCCCAAAAAGGCCACGTCCTCAGCATCCGGAACCCACGTCGGCTGAATCGCGGAGCAGCCGAGCGGGCGGACATAGATGTCGTAGTACCGCTGCTTGTACTGGCCCGTAGCCTGACTGCCGTACTGCGGGTTGTAGATCGTCACCTGGAACGTGGGACCGGCCGCGACGGCGACCGAGTACTGGTTCGTCGACGTGCCGTAAGTCGGCGTCGGCGGGGACTCCAGTGCGCCCTTGAGCCCGTTGGACTCCAGGTAAGCCCCCGTCTTCCAATAGGCATCCTCCAGCCCGTTGAGCTTGAGGACCATGGCCCCATCGGGGAACGTCGTCGGCGCAATCGTGGCGTCCACCACAACCGTCGTCGCCGTAACAGACGCGACCTTCCTGTAGACGGCCGTGTTCGCTGCGCCCGTAGTCTCAGAGAACCAGGCCACCACCGCGATCAGGTCCCCAGCCGCGAAGTTGCTCCCCTGCGCGCTGTGGACCGTCAGCGTCGTCGTCCCGGAGAATGCGCCGTTCAGGTAGGCGACCACGCCGCTGTCGAGCAGCGGCGAGAGTCGCTTCCCGTAGATCGCCGTCTTCAGGAACCGGGTGAGGTCCACGCGCTGCCCCGTGGAACTCTTGGCGATGTAGAGTTCCGTCTGCCCGTTCCTGGACCGGATGGTCTCCAGGTCCCACGTCACGCGCCCCGAGTACGAGAGCGCGTCGGTCGACGGGTCGTTGTAGGGGATTCCGCTGATCTCGATCGTCATTCGGTCGCCTTCTTGGGCTCGGCCGCGGCTTCCGGCTTAGGCTCAAGCCCTCCATCTAGGCTTTCGCCGGATTTCGCGGAAAGTACCGCAAGGTTCAGCGGGATCCCGGCCGTGTTGAAGAGCTTCACGGGGTCCACCAAACCCGCCGGCGTGACGATCTTCCCACCCACAATCGTCCTCGCCTTCATCACGTCCGGCGCGATCTTCTGGAGGAAGTCCCGGTCCAGACTCCGCACCCGCTCCAGCTTCAGCCGGCAGGGCGGCGCGCCCGTAAAGTTCAGGTCCACGATCTGCGGGATCAGATGCGCGTTCGCGTCGTCCTCGAAGGAGTCGGCAAGCGTCTGGAGGCAGTTCCAGTAGAGGTCGCTGTGCTCGCGGGTCTCCGCAAAGGTCCCCGTCCGGCCAGTCCCCTGGAGGACCGTCTTCGCGGGGCCCCTCAAGATGCCGTGAACCATCGCAAGCTCGCCCTGCCCGACCGCGCGCTCGAACAGGTCCCCCCTCGGGTCCGTGGACATCAGCTCCACGTCCCACGCCTGGAGCTTGCTGATCTCGTTCACCTCGTCCGGGAGAATGAACGGCTCCCCGTGGATCGCGGACGTGAGGAGGTCCTGAAGGATCGCCATCCCGGAACGCTTCGCGCCCGTGAATGGGTCCTCGCGCTCTTCGACCGGCGCGCGCCCCTTCGCCTGCGGGATGCCCCGGCGCTCCAGGTGCATCATCCAGAGGTGCCAGAGAATCCGGTCCCGCATCCACGACCGGTAGGCGTTCACGTAGACGCCCTTCCCGAGCAGGCTCCCGGAGAGCTTGTCC
>ERZ1292629.598-Hain-H43-01um-R1-598-length-39847-cov-23_pt1 | contig 39847 bp, 62 predicted proteins | sample MGYA00564399_ERZ1292629 | MGnify/ENA primary metagenome ERZ1292629 (study PRJEB36523, sample SAMEA6512636) | groundwater metagenome | collected 2019-01-08 | study: AquaDiva: Metagenomics assemblies of 32 groundwater samples
TCTTTAGCATCATTAGCAGCAGCAGCAGCAGCATAAGCAGCATCAGCAGCAGCATTAGCAGCATAAGCAGCAGCATCAGCAGCATCAGCATAAGCAGCAGCAGCAGCATCATAAGCAGCATAAGCAGCATAAGCAGCATAAGCAGCATCAGCAGCAGCAGCATCAGCAGCAGCAGCATAAGCATCAGCAGCAGCATCATAAGCAGCATAAGCAGCATTAGCAGCAGCCTTTTTATTTTCTTCTGTTGGATTTTTTATATACTTCTTTGCTGCTTCTATAGCTTTCCTTGGTCGTTTATCTTCATGGTATTTTTTCTCATAAATATCAATAACGCTCTCAGCTGCGAATACAGCGTAAGAAACGTAGTCGGGGTAGGCCATTGTTCTTGGGAGCATCCAATTAGCCCAAGAATACTTTTTAGCCGCAATAAGCTCTTTCAGAATAGCTATTGGTTCTTTATTCTTTTTACTCCACCACTTTAATGCTTCATCGCAGGGTGATTTTTGCTCAATCCACTCGTCAGTAATTTCTGAAATAATTGGTTTCATTTAACTCTCCTTTCAGATAGTTTGAAGGTCATTTGGACTCCTTATTAAAAATTTTGGGGTAAAGATTATCAATATCTTTGGTAAGTTTCCAAATAATCCGTCCGCAATCTAAGCAGAACATTAACTCATATTCTGTATAGCCATAGCCGCTTACAATTAACGGGCTTTGTTTAATTCCACTCCTGTAGACAAAATTATGCTTATGTTTGAAATCCATAATTAAGCCTTTCTTTTTCCGTGAACAGGACAACCACGATTTAACAATACAGCGTCCTGGTCATACACTGTTTCACAAATACATTTAGGTTTTTTCTTCTTCCTTTTACTTTTGGTCATTGTTCACCTCAGCTTTTAACTTCATCTTCTCTAACTTTCTTTTACACCCCTTACAATTATCGGGGCTATTATTATTTCCCTTTTCTCGTGGAGCAAAATTAAAACCAACCCTACGGCACAAACTCCCTGAGTCATCCTCTGGAAAATAGTGCCACTTTCCGTCAAATGCCCTTGCCCAACCTTCATCAATGTGGTCTATTTTATTTGCCATCGAACTCCTCCTCAATTTCCCTTGTGATAGTGTTGGGCAGTCTCGGCTTGTGTTAATCCTGCCCTGTCGCACTTCAACCACCTGTTAACGAAGGTGTGCGATTTGCCACTTGTTTCTATCAAGCACAGGCTTAATAGTAAGTTGACCATCATCTTTCCGCCATATTAGAGTGGGTTAATATCTTATTGGATTAGCTAAGTGTCTATACCCACACATATCATTCTCCTTTCAATCTTTCGGCACAGGGCAGTTGGTTAGACTGCAACAAAGGGTCTCATGATATTTCTATCTGCCAGACTTCTGACCAAACTCAATCATACTGTCAATCTGTTTGGCTACCACGCCACCTGTGCCGTTTGTTATGTTTCCCTGACTTTTTAGAACAGCAAGGGTTAAGTTTTAAAACATTTTAATGCTTGTTTGTAAGTAAATATTAAATTCTCTAATTCTTGAACAGACCACTTTTTTGTAATCTGCGATTGTTGTCTTAAAAGTCCAACTTGCTCAGCTCCGATTTCTTTTATAAGTCTCTCGGCATAAACTCCAGAATTCCCAGAGAGCCATTTATTACATCTGACACATTGACACCTCAAGTTGAAATCAACTTCAAAATCCAAACAGTCCTTGTGTATATAGTGCCCGCACTGTTGGTCTTTCCAGTCTTTTTTGTCGCCACAAGTGTAGCAAACCCCCTTGTCTCTGCGTCGGACATATTCAGAAACCAACTTCCATAAACGCATTCTTAAGCTTTTAATGCTCTTATGTTTTATCTTCTTTTTTGTCATCTAATTGCCTCACAAATTCCTTAAAGATTACGGTTAAGTTTAAGAGGGCGTCCAATAAGTCCTCTTCTTCTTCAAACTTCATTGAGTTTAATTTTTGCTCAAGGACTTCTAAGTCGTCTTTAATAAGTTGGATTACTTCCTTATTCATTTATACCCCAATTTACATCTTCAATGTTATTTATATTGTCCATATTATTTTCTTCATTAACTCTTGGATTGATATTTATTCGCTTCATATCTGCTATTTTGACTTCAAACTCTTGCTGAGTTATTTTACCTTCCATGAGTTGCTTGAATAACTCCACATATGGATTAGGCATGATTAAACAAATTTGAAGCTTCTCTTTCAGCCTCTGTAAAACCTTTTCTATCATAACCGGAATATCTTTCCTTTAAAAACTCCTCAATCTTCCACCAAAGAGTTTTAGGCATAACCATCATTATCTCTTTAATCATATCTTTAGTAGCTATATTACCTAACTTTTGAGAAATAATGACATCCCAATTATTACTTGGAGCTGATGAAGCGATATCAGGTTTTTTCAACTCATAAATATTCTGCCAAGAACTAACTATAGATTGCTCCAACATGGCTATTGCTGTATTAATATCGTGTTTATGCAACTTCTCCAACACCATTTCTTTAGCTCTGTCAGTGGCAGGCTTCCTGATTTTAACTCTCATCTCAATATAATCTTTAAAAGTGTTTGAAAACTTTTCGTCTTTTAAATGAGTAAATGTGTCCTGACTTATTTCTTTTTCCGACTTATCAGGTTTAGGATGTTCTGGCTTAGGCTTCCCAAACCTTTTCTCAGCAGATATTCTTCCAGCCTCTCGGCGTTTCTCAGATATGGCTTCTCTGTGTTTTTTATTGTTAGATACCCTGGCGCAAGTTATGTATTCGCCATCTTTTTTGAACAATTTAGTTTCTATCAATGCCGAACATATATCTTTGACCTGGGTATCAGTTTTATTGTGTAACTTGCAATACATCCTTATCTGACTCTCAAACACTTCATAAGGCAACTTGTCATCTGGTTGTTGGTGCATTAGCTCAACTATAACCCAATAAGCTCCTATACCTTCTAAGCCACATCTGTGTAGCAAGGTTATCATCTTTGGGTCATTTTGAGCGTTGTAATCGTGAGGAAAATAGAAAGTATCAGGCTTCATTGAATAATCCTTTGTATATTGATTTATAACCAGATGGGTTGATTATAGTTTTAAAGGCACTTTTTATTCCTAACCCATCTTGGAAACCTATTTTATGACGTTTAGTTATATAATCAGGCAGTATATTTTTCATAGAACTTTTCAAAATCATCTTTTCGTTTTTGGAATTATAAAATTCTTCAGGCCAGTTTAAACAATATTCTACTAGCTGTCTGTTAGCGAAAGGCAACCTTACTTCTACTCCGTGAGCCATAAAGGCTTTATTATTGCGTATATAATTCTTATAACTTAACGAACTATATAATTTGCGAACATAATTTTTATAGCCATGTTCTTTTATGCCATAATACGCAAACCTATAGCTACCGAACATTTCATCTGAGCCATCTCCAGAAAAAGTTACTTTGAAACCATCAGATTTAATAGCTTGTGCAAGTTTTATGCAAGGATATGCTATCTCAACTTGAGTTTTCAGTGGGCTTTCTATGCACCAAATTGTATCTTCTATATCTTCCAGCGTTGGAGAATTGATTTTGACTTCTACTAGTTTGACGTTCAATTCTTTAGCTAACATACGAGCAAATTTCAAATCACTTGATTTTTCATTAAACACAGCAGTGTAGGCTACTAAATCCTTGTAGCTCTTGGACAAAATTGCTGTAATCAAAGAACTATCTATGCCACCGCTGAGCAAAGTGCATATAGGAACATCAGCAATAGTTCGCTCTTCAACAGCATCAAGTAATAATTTTTCTAACTTTGAGTAGACATCATCAACCTTTGAATATTGGATGGGATTATTTGAAACTGAATAATAAGGCAATGCAACATTTTCTAAAATTGGATTTACAGCATCATATTCAAAGTAGTGTCCTGCTGGAAATAGTTCAGCATTATTTATTCCATATTTCAATAATGCTTTCCTTTCACTGGCGAAAAAGAAAGGTTGTCTGATAAAATACAAAGGCACTTCACCAAATCTATCCCTTGCTAAATAGCATTCATCACCATTAGTCCATCCCAAAGCGAACATGCCATTAAATCTTTCTAAAGCATCTATACCCCAGTGATGCAAAGCAATTGACACAACTTCTGTATCACCAGTAGTAGTAAATTCATAGCCTATATTCTGCAATTCAGTTCTTAATTCTTTGTAATTCCATAGTTCACCATTGTAAACCAAAATTGAATTACGGAATAAGAACGGCTGATTGCTGCGCACTTCGGGGTCTAATATAGAAAGCCTGGCGTGTCCAAAATTGAAACTGCCTAATTGAAATTGAAACCTAAAGTCTGGGCCTCTGTGTTTCAAAGCCTCAAGCCCTTCTTTAATGTCTTGCCTATAAGCACCAATTATTCCGCACATTATTTAAATCCCCTTAAGACACCTAAATTAAGTATAACAGCTCCTACCCAATATAGGAACAAGTTCCACTTACGTTCACAAACACACGAAACAGCAATTATTATATAAAAGAATATCAATAATTTAATCAATAAATTACTCATGGCATGCATTTCTAAAAGTTTCAAACTTGAAGTTTGGATTATAAGTAGACAATAAATCCGCAACAACATCCCGACATATTTAGATGTTTGAATAGTGGGTCACTGCTAGCAAAAGTTAATCCCAACTTTTTACACAATTCATAAGCTCCATAAAATATATCTTCCGCCAATTCTCGGCGCAATCTATTGCACGCTCCACCTTTAATCCTATTGACACTGTAAATCTTTCGCAAAGGCAATCTAAGTATTTCTTCTAACATAATCCAGTCTTTTTTCTTTTCAGGCTTGATTACGCTTGGAGTGAATATAGCTTCCATACTTACTGCCTTAGCACCAGCCTCTGCGCATTTCTCAATCAATTCTTTCCAGGCGTGAGGATGCGCAGGAGTTGTATCACTAAGATTAGGCATTATGGGCCTAAAACGCAGAGATGTTTTTACACCACGTTCACTAAGTTTTTTCATCGTAGCAATTCTAGCACTTGGCGGTGGGGCATTACGGTCTATTTTGCTGAGCAATTCATCATCAATACTAATTATGCTGAATGCCACCCAAAATATTTCTGGAATGCTAAAAGCGTCAAGGTATTCTGGCAGGCTCAAAAGTGTGCCTTTAGTGCTAATTCTGCAGGGCTGATTATATTTTTTAAGTAATGCTGGCAATTGTAAAGCCCATCCCTGCTGGCGTTCAATGTTGTCAAATGGGTCATTGATAGCTCCAAGCTGTATAGGGCAGGGTTGTTTTTGGTCACGTTTCAGACCCATATATATATTCTTGGACACCTGGTCTGTATATTGACCTGCTAATATTTTCTCAAGGCGCTTGAGATTATATTGCTTAAGATTTACTGAAGATTGATTGTGACCTTCAAGGAAGTTGCTGAAGCAATATACACAACTGAAACTGCACATCGTGTGTGAGTCCATACTCACTGGTAAGGCACAGTCAAAACCATCAGCTGAAAACCTTATGCCTTTATACGAGTTGTCAAGTTCACTTTTGGCATTAATGCAGCGTTTTTTATCATCGCAACTGCCGCATTCCTGGCAGGTATTAATTCTTTTGTATCTCTGGTGCAGACTCGGTGATGACTTCTTCTTTTGACAAACGCTCATTAATTACCCCCATAATTTTATCAGTGTCTAAAACTCTGCGACTACGGTTTTTACCGAAAAGCCTTATCGCCTGTTCCCATTGTTGTTTGGTTTGAAATTCTATATACATCCACAGCTTTTCAGGTCTCATAAAGTCAGGATTTTCTTTGTTAAATTCATCAGCAGTTTTTTTGCAAGAGTCAGTGGTATTTAGTGGCTCCATATCAAAAAGGTATTCTTCAGGCATACCATAACTTTCAAAGTCAAATGACAACTGATGTGAAAACTCTTCTTTTAACATTTTGCTGATTATTTTTGAACTCATAGATGTAGTATTGTCAGCTACCCTATAAATCTTCTTTTGGTCTTCAGTCAGGCCGCTGATTTTAGCAACATGTGGTATTGTCGTCCAGCCTAATAATTTAGCGGCGGCTAAAGTGCCATGCCCATATAACAAAACATTGTTTTCATCAACACCTATGCTGATTTTGTTATATCCGAAGTCTCTTAATGAATTGGCTATATCATTGATATTGCCTGAATGGTCAAAGGGATTTTTAGGATATGGCTTGAGGATTTTTAAAGCTATTTCATTCAGTATCTCAATTTTGCTCATCGTCTACTCTTTCGGAGATTGGTTAGGTTCTACATCAACAGGTTCTGCGCCTTCCCACTTTATCTCATCTTTGACATCAACCATAACGGGAGATATTTCGGTCTTTATCGTTTCGTCAGCAGATAATTGTTTTTGGACTTCCGTAGATAAAGGCAGGAGCTTGCAAAGTCTCTTGACTGCTGACTTCTTCATCATCTCTTCGGGCCAGGTGTTCCAAGGGCTATATTCCGAGTCTTTAGCTTTTGAGGCGTTCCTAATTTTATCAAGGTCATTCTTGGTAAGATATACGAACACCTTTTCATTGGCTAATAGGTTCTTAGCCGAGGCCCACGCTCCGATGATTGCACCTCGTTCACCTGTGGCATACTTGTGCCGAAGTTTTGGCTCTAATCCGAACTCATAATCAAACTCATCATTTTCTTTAACCACATCAGCCGAAAGCACTACTGCACTGCCGGAGTTATTAACTAACTGACACAAACCCTTATAGCCTATTATTAGCTGGCATTGCTGCTTATAAGGCACAAGATAGATGTGTCCGATTGCCCCAGGAGTAAGGCCGAGCTGAACAGCCTGTATAACTGCACCTATTAAAGATGTCTGCGAACACTCCATTATCTTTGGCGAGGATTTTATTATCATAGTGAACAAGCCCACAAGTCTGTCTACGGTCAGGGTTTTTGGTAAGGCTTGAGCGATTAAAGTCTTTTGACTCTCAAAGAAATCGTATACGGTCTTAATCTGTTGTTTCTTGGCTATTTCTTTAACCCCTTCAATATTAGACATCTCTTTCTCCTTTGTTTAAGGTTATCCTCAACACCCTGGTAAAATTATCTGTGGCATATTTACCATAGATATTATCTATTTTCATAGCGTCAAAATCAATCTTCGGCGCAGTCCTTTGCAACTTATTCTTGACGGTATATTTCTGCGTGATAATGCCAGTATGCTCGCCGATTATCTGCCGAAGCTTATTTTCTATTCCCTCTTTTTCTTCTTTCATTGCATCAATGTGCATAGCCAATTCTTGCCGACGGGCTATGTCATTTTCCATATCCTGATAGTTTTGCAACATTTCAGCGTCTAACTCTTTTGGAAATATCTCTAACAAAGTTTCCTTATCATCAGAGGTAGCCAGGGGTGGAGTATTGGCAATAACGAAGTTTTCCCAGAAGTCTTTTACAGCCTGTTCTATCTTAGACCAAAGTTCTGCGTCAAACGATACCTCTTTTTCTATATACTTTTGACCGCCACAAAGCACGGCTACCCAAGCCTTAGTGCGCCCTGTTAAGCCCATCTGCGCCATAACCTGAACAATAACGTATGCTGGCAACTCATCAGGCTTATCCCACTTTTTCCAATCAAAAGCATTGACTGTTTTAATCTCAACTATTTCAGTAGTGCTGGCTATTATGTTGTCAAGTTCGCAGGAGAAAAAAGACATTGTTGGATGAACGAAACGCTTTTTATATGCTATGAGCTTAACATTGTGCTTCTCAGCAAACTTATGACTGACTACCCGTTCCAGGCGCTTGCCCCATTCTTGCCCCTCAGTAGCTTCTTCGGGCTTCTCTAACTTGCCCGTCTTCAAAGCCCACAGATTTAATGCTGTGCAAAATGGGTTCAAACCTAAAATTGCGCTGACTTCACTCGCTCCTATAAAGCCTTTTCTATCCATTTGAGTTCTCCAGTTCTTTTATGCGTTCTTCATGTATTGCTAAATCATCACTTAAAATATCATTTTGTTCTAATGCTTCGCACAAGGGGCAATCACTGCCTTCAAAACAAATTTCTTGATGTTTAAATTTTGTTCCTGAGCAAATATTCATTAGTTGCTCCTTTGTTTAAAGCCCATTTTTTTAAGCTCTTTCAGTTCATTCTCAATAAACTCATCAACAAAATCCTGGTAGGTTTTATAGATGCTGCGGTAAGTGCGATTGTTAATCAATTTTTTATATGCCTTTGCTAAAAAATCAAGTTCTGCTTCGGTAATCAATCTATGTGTAGTCATTTTCTTTCCGCTCCTTTCACTTAACATTATAGCTCGGCTATCTTCGTTCTCCAAGTATTTCACTGTCAATTTTACAGACAGCGTTGGAGAATTGGATAAGTATTTTTTCATTCTTATTAATAATGTCTATTCTATTGAGTATCTTTTTCATCACAGAAAAAAGATTGCCCGTGGTGAGTTTCATCCTTTTCAAAACCATATACCTGTAGGCCAGTGTTGCAAGGGTCACATCATAATAACTCAAATCTTGTTTCATACGTTCTCCTTTCAACAATATATCCAAATGTCTAAAAAATATCGTAACCAATCTTCAAACGATATTTCGTTACTTTCTAAGCGCCTGCAAAGTTCATTAAGTATCTCTTTTTTAGTCACATCAGCCTTTGTCTGCCAGATAGACACTCCACAAATCTTCTCTTGTTTCACCTATAATAATCATTGCTATCTCATCCTTGACACGCCATATCTTGCCCTCAGAGGCCAAATCCCGTGCTGTTCTATCAGCACGATTATAATAATTTTCTGTCCCCCACTTGATTACGTCAGATGTGCGGCATCTGCCTTTCTTTTTGATAAACTCATACAGCATATCTTTCTTGGTCATGAATAATTCGGTCTGCATTTTACACCTCTTCAATAGCATCTTCCGCTACAGCCATAGCAACTCCGTTAGGGCCGACTATTTTATAGCGCAGAACAGGACATCTTTTCGTTTCATCCCAGCCTAGATATACTTCTTGTATTTCTCCTGATATTGTTACTTTCACTTTGCTGCCGATTAGGTATTTTTGAGTCATACATCCTCCTTAGTAGTTTGGTTATTCTTACTTCACATAACATTGGTTCAAGCGGCCTCTTTTTTCTTTTCATCAGTCTAATCCATCCTTACATTCGTAAGGAACGCCGAACATCTCACCATTGCGCTTCATCGTTTCATTTATGGTTTCCTGGCTGATGTAGAGGTCAAGTGGTTTAAGCCTGTCTTTAACAAACCTTATGCCATTCTTTTGTCCTGCTGTATGCTTAATCATATCTTATCCTTTCCGTTGTGGTGAGGTTAAAAGTAATTCTCGCTAAAATAGTGCAAGACGCTTAAGTTTTGAGCAAGGAGTTTCTTATGGCATTCCTTGCAAAGACCGTGTAAGCATTCGTCATCTTCGAAACGAGTTCCCTTGACGAAATCTTTAGCACCATTAGCGTCATCCTGATGAGCGTCGCACCAAAAACCGTTATTATATTTTCTTTTCATTTTTTCCTCCTTAGTTTGTCTTTCACTCTTTTAATAACCTGGTTGATAAGTAAGGCGGTTGTGGTTGCTGGTTAGGCGTTAGCTAATAATTTAATCATTTTGTTTCTGATTGCGTCTATGCAATCCGTATCATCTTTATATACCCCATTAGGGGATTAGGTGTTCCGCCTTGCTGATTGCCTCGCTTCGCCTGGATTGTCAAAGAGCTAATAAAAAAACCTGTGGGGAAGACTTAACTTCCTTGCCAGTTCTTGATGAGAGAGATAGGCCCACAGGTATGCGCTGTTGAGCGCATAAAAAATCCCGAATGATATTTTTATCTTTTCGGGGTTCAATCGTTTTTTGGTTTTTCTTCATATTCCCATCTCTCCCATCTGAGTCTATTATGCCTTATACAAAATAAAAAAGCAAGTGATATTTTAAAATATATTCTTAGACAGGTAAGCCAATCAAACACGAAAACAATCATATGTTTGACACTTGTAATACACCTGTGAAACAAAGTCCAACAATAAGAAGAAAGAAGAAGAAAGAAAAGAAGAAGAAAGAGTAATACTTATAAGGCGTTTTGTGAGTTTTTAGGATTTAAAAGTTCTTTAGGCAAAAATTTTAAAAATAATAGTTGCTTTTATTTTTGAACTAGCCTATAATGATTGCACTGACGAAATTGCTGAAGAGTGTGCCACGGACGCACCGACCACATTCTGACGACATAGAGTCCGAAACGGAAGAACCGACAAGGACTGAAAACAAGACAGGACATTAAAGTCTTCTTATTGTTTTCAGTTTTTTATTTTTATAGGGCTTATTGGTAGGAATAATTATTTGCAACGCCTTTTGTATTAAGAAGTTAAAAAAACAAAGGTCAAATGGGCAGACGAATTAAGACTGTAGAAGAAAAAAGACACGCCGCTATTGATAAGGCGTGGCAGATAGTTACTGATTACTTGAATGATGAAAATGTAAGTGTCAAAGAAAAAATTGAAGTAGCAACAAAAGTAGCTGTTAAGGATATGCCGTCCTCGCCGTTGATAGACCAATCGCAACACTATCACGTTACTTATGCTTACAGAACTCCAAATAGCGCCCTTCGGGATGCGACAAGGGCAAGTCAACCTACCTAACCCGACACAACAGAAGGTGTTGGAATGGGTAGACGCACAGCGGGTTAATAAAACTACCGACTCTATCCCTGTGTTGTATATACAAGGCGGCGTGGGTAGTGGAAAGAGCAGAGCTATTCTCGCCGTTGTTGATGAGTTGTTAACTCAAGTATCTCGCCTGCGCGTTCTTTGGGGTAGATGGGATTTCAAAGATATTAAACTTTCTATAATGGATAAGTTTTTTGAAATTATGCCACCCGAATTAATCATAAACAAATCCGAACAATATCATTGGTATGACATTATGCAAGATGGTGGCAAACACAGCCGTATCTATTTCAACGGTCTCAAGGATATATCAGGTTTGGGCAGTCAGGAGTTTGGCATTATCGTGGTGACTGAAGTGCACGAGATTACAGAACAAGTCTATAGAGCTTTGAAACGCAGATGTCGTCAAGAAGGCGTGCCGAATATGATATTGCTTGAAGGTGAAGCACCCAACGAAGACCATTGGCTCAGTCGTTTGACTGACCCGAACAATGAAGATTGCGACTCCGACATAGAAAAATGGGAGTTGAGCACTTATGAAAACTGGGATAATCTGCCCTTAGCTTATCGTGGTAGTTTGGAAAAAATGCCAGAAGCCTGGAAGCGAAAGTATCTTTTCGGCAAGTGTGGATTCATTCCAGACGGCACCCCATACTACACGGGGTTTAAAGAGTTTCTGCATTCAACACAATTAGAATATGTTCCAGGAAAACCGTTGATTATTGGATTAGATTTCGGCTTCCATCATCCAGCTGCAATTATTAGCCAAATTGACCAATATGACCGTTGGTGCTGGTTACGTGAAATTATGGGCACAGACATTACTATTCACAATTTCGCAGATAAATTGCTCAAGGACATAAACTTTTATTATCCAGGCGCTGAGTGTGTTTACTACGGCGACCCAGCGTGTCACCAGGTCAATGACAAGTCTGAGCAGACGAGTTATCAAATATGCCAAAGCAAAGGCATACAAGTCTATACTCGGCAATCAACATATAGACAACGTAAAGAGATTATTGAGTTAAAGCTCTCCACAATCATCAATGGCAAACCGTCAATATTGATTGACAACAGGTTTTGCCGCACGGCTGTTGACGGTTTTCTGGGTGGTTATCATTATCCAATGCACAAGCCAGGTCAGCAAGTTAATGATAAATTCGAAATTCCATATCGTGATGGTTTTTATGAACACATTATAAATGCTGGCGAATACATAGCAGTTAATCTTTTCAGCCCAGTGACGAACAAACATTTTCCCAAAAGAACGGTCAAGCGTGCCGGAGTAGATAACATCTGAGGACAAAATGATTAATGACCCGAAGATTGAAGTAGCACCTGAAGTTGGTAAGCAGATAGCGCAGATAATCTGCAAAGAAATTAAGTCTTCATTGGCTGAAAATGACAAGCGCTACAAATTAGCCCAACGCTGCCAAAATCAATACAATCAGATTACTAAATGGGCCGAGCAAGGCAAGGTTTGTAATGAGCCGTGGGAAGGTGCTGCCGATTACTTCATACCGCTGACAGAGTGGGTTATTGATGCTGTATACGCTCGCACAGTCAATATCCTTTTCAGTCAAGAGCCTTTTATGACTGCTCGTGGAACGGAAACTGCGGATGTGCCCAAAGAAGAAGGCGTAACACAATTTGTTGATATGGCGTTCCGTGAAATAATCAATCTTTATGACAACATGCGCTTTTATTTTAAACAGATGCTCATATTGCCTTTTGCCGTAGTTAAATATGATTGGGTGCAAAAATATGACAGGTCAATAACTCAAGAAACTGCGCAAGTATTTGTTAATCCCGCTACACAAGAAGAGCAATCAATCCTACCTGATGACCCAGATGCTCAAGTAAGAACTGCGGAAATGATTGTCAATGGGTTCCAGTCACAAGGTGGACAATCTGTCTGGGTGAGACAAGACCAAGAATTACTCAATCAGCCAGTGCTGAGGTATATAAATTTTAAAGATTATGTTTATTCCCCGAATGCCAAACGAGGCAACAGATTGTTTTGGGAAGGTGACCGCTTCTGGATGACTATTAATGAAATGGAAAATGAAGCGCAACAAGAACGCTTTAATGCCGATACTGTCGCTAAGGTTAAAAATACTTTTAGTGAAGGCAAGCAACTTGAAGGTGTTGACGCCATTATAGCCAAGCGTTCTGCGCCGATAGAGTGTTTTAATTGGTATGGACGTTTGCCTTTTAATGATAATAACGAATTAGATTTGACTGGAGATAATGTCATTGAACAGGAAGTTATATGCGTAGTCAGTCACAAAGAAGAAGAGTTGCTGGAGATTTTGCACTGGCCTTATAAGCGCCTGCCTTATCCTGACAGAGTTTATATTCGTGGTGAGTTTGAGGAAACTGAGGACTTTGAAGGTAGGTCATTAGCACAGAAAATCTATATGACTCAGAAAGAATTGAACACTCTGCACAACACGATAATGAATAATGCGCAGATAGCAATGCAGAAAATATTCGTCAAAAAGAAAATGCTTCAAGGGGACGAATATGATAAGCCTGCTGTTTATCCTGGAGCTATGTGGGAAGAAGATACTGCTGGTGATATACGAGTATTAGAAGTGGGTGACGTTAAAGCGATAGGTCTTGAGTTAGAACAAACAATTATGAATTTTGCAGAACGAGTGAGCAACATATCAATCTTCCAGACAGGCACAGCACGTCAAGAGGGCGGACAAAAAACTTTAGGTGAGGTAGAAAAAACTATAAAAGAAGGCAACATAGGTTTAGATAAGTTTATCCAGAACTGCCACAACATACTGCGTAAGGTCTGTAAATGGACAGTAGGCTATTACAGTGAGCGTATGCCTGAAGGTTTAGAGCGTCGGATTGTCGGTGAAGGCGGCACGCCAGTATTCCCTGCTCAAGGCGCTCAATCAGTTTGGCGTCAGGATGACTTAACTGGTAAATTTGATTTCACGTGGAACGGAACAAGTCTTAATTCCAGCAAGGAACTCAAAATAGCTGTGTCTAACGACCTGATGGAAAAGTATCTGCCGCAGCCAATGATAGCTGGCAATATGATGGCAGTCTGGGAAATACTTAAGCGTGGATTAGTGGCCCGTGGTGAAAAGGATTGGCAAAAGATACTGCCACCTCGTGAAGCCATTGTCAGCGAGATGCAAAAGATACAAACTGAAGCCCAGGTGAGGCCTATTAAAAATAGAATGATAGAACGTTTAGGGCAAATGAAAGAAAGGCAGCCAATCAATGTTGGGTCAACTCAGCAAGCCTAAAAAGACCGATGAAGAAATAACTAAAGAATTGTCTAAGAAGCGTGATGAGCTGATAGCTCGTGCCGCTAAGATGGATAGACTTATCAATGCTCAAGACACGGGCTGGGTAGATTTTGTTTCTTTAGTTGAGAATTATATCAATGCTTGCAAAAAGCGCAAGGCGTTCACTGCTCTTGACACTGCCGATGAAAAGACTTTGCAACAATTGAAGTATCTTGACCATGAGATATTTATATTGTCTTGGATGCTTAATATTCCCAAACAGGTTATGAAACAATTGCAGGAAATGGAAAAACAGAATGGCGAAAAAGAAAGTTGAACTATCTCAAGAAGATATGATTGCCTTAGCGCAAATGGCTTATGCTGAAAATGCCAGCGAAGACGATGACACCGTGAAGATGACCGTGCAGACGGCTATCAACAGGCTTTTGTCTGGCAGAGGCAAAGAGTTCGGCAAGACAATACCAGAAATATTGAAAAAAGGCTACTACGCCGTGAGCAGCAATTCACCTTTGCACCAACAAGCGGTTAGTGGTAAGTTGCCTGACAGCACTTCACAAGTGAGATATTCCGAGATTGAAAAACTTGTCCAAGGAATAGACAAAGACGCTGATTATGGCAACGCCATGTTTTATTTCAAACCCGAAGAAGAAGCCAAGATGAAGAAGAAAGGCAATTTTAACTTTAACGCAGTCAAGCCTACTGGAAAAGTCGGTAAGTATAACACATATTCATATTAACGGAAAGGATTGTCATGGAACATACTGAGCATTTGAAAATGATGAGCAAAATTATGGGCGAGATGAAAATGATGATGAGCAAGATGGAAGAGGTAATGCAGTTAATGATGCCGTCTGCGAGTGAAGAAATGTCAAAGGAAGAATACCTGGGCAAATCAGATGAAGAGCGTGAAGCCCATGATATGAAGAAAATGGTAACGTCGGAGTAACGTGGCATTAATAATTTTCATACTTATACTTTGTGTTCTGGCAGTCACGGATTTAATGTCAAAGAGGTTGCCGAATATAATTGTGCTGCCTGCCATTGCGGCGGGTTTAATGTTGACAGGCAATTGGATTTGGGCAGGTTTGATGTTCGCTTTGGGGTGCTTGTTTTACTCTAAAAATGCCTTTGCAGGTGGTGATGTGAAACTTTTAGCGATGTGCGGAGCTTTTTTAGGTTTTAATGCTTTACCAGCATTCATAGTAAGTTTTATGTTGTTAACTTTTTACCGAGCAATGTTCAATCGGCGTTATTCTTTACCTTTTGCTCCATTTGTTTGGTTAGGAAGTTTATTCTTTTTGAAATGAAGGCGACCATTCATTGACAGGAATAGTCCTGTGCTGTGAAACCGCCAAAAACCAGGAGGCAGTGATGTTAAAATTATTTAAAATGTTGTGGGCAATTCTTCTGTGTGAACTGGGAGAAGATAACCCATCAGGCGATGGTCAGACTGCGGATAACGGCGGCACTCCCGACAACGGGAATGGTGACGGCGACCCGAATGCTGACCCAGATAGCAACAAAGGTGACCCAGGACAAGGTGGTGCAGCCCCTGCGACACCCAAATATGGGGAGTTTGGAGATGCTCCCTCAGTTGACCAGCTTTATCAAGCTCTAACGGGCCGCAACAAGGAGTTTGAAACTTTAAGGGGAAAAGTAGGTGCAACAGAAAAAAATCTTTCTATGTTGCGCAAGACTCTTGAAGGTTCAGGCATTCGTGCTGTGGCTGGTGAAGACGGCAATCTGCGTTTAGAGGTTGCTGAAAAAGAGCCGACAAAGCGTCAATCAAAGTTCACAGATGCTCATAAGGGTCTGTTTGATGAGAAAGTCCTTGAAGCGATTAAGTATCTTGTGGAAGACCACTTTGAAACTTCCTATGATGCTCGCCAAAGGACTACTCGTGAAGAACAGACGAAGATGAGACAGTTCGTGACCACTAAGCAAGAAGCCAATGATTTGATGATGGCTTATTTCCCTATGTTGGAGCCTAAGTTTGATGTAACAGGCAAAGCTACTAATGCTGAGTTCAATCAGGCTTTCTATGATAGGGCCACGGAATTGTGGGAAGAAAAGTATAAACAAGACCCACGTGGAGAATTGTTGGCAGCGTTGCAAGTGGCTCGTGAACTGAATATCATTCCTACAGCTTTATCAGCAGCCAAAAAAGAAGGTGTTGAGTTGGGCAAAAAAGAAAAGAAAATATTAGGCCCTGTAACACCCTCTGGAAGTGGCCCTGGTGGTAAAGGTAAAATGAGTAGAGATGAGTATCTGAAATTATCTCCAGAAAAACGAGAAGAGTATGATAAAACAAACCTTGAAAACAAAAAATAAGGAGTCCGTATGGAACTAAAAAGAATGTTTAGTTTCTTACTCTCTATGTTGAGAGACCAGAGAGGGTGGACTACCGAAATGGCTGTAACAGGTGTGTCAAATATTGACGCCGCAATTCCTGAGTTTTGGGCTGAAGGAATTATCCACGATGCCAATAGAGAGTCCTTTTGGGGCAGTCTATCAGGCAAAGAGGGTTCCAGGATGCCCGTTATAGTCAAGACGGGGCCATTGAAAGGAAAAGGCGACCAGATTAACTTCAACACAGTCGCTCAGTTAATGGGTTCAGGCGTTACTGGTGAAAGCGTGCTGAAAGGTAATGAAGAAGTAATGTCTATCGGCACGTTTACAGTTACAGCAGATATGGTGAGACATGCCGTAGCTGTCAGCAAGAAATCTACGTTCCAGGCTAACTTTGATGAAGTCAAGACAGCAGGTCAACTTCTCAAAGAGTGGATGGGGCGTAAGATGGACAATGACCGTTTCGCAGAAATGCTTAACTATTCTGGTGAGGTTATTTACGCCAATAGTAAGACATCGGACGCGACTTTAAACTCAACGGACGGCGACCATTTCGGGATTAATGAAATTGAATTAATCAGAATGGCGTTGTTGAGAAAAGGTGCGCTACCTCTGCAGGTAGTTCAACAGAGTGGTAGGAGTGTTCCTGTTTACGGTATTGTGTATGGCGAAGTGGAAGAGTATAGATTGAACACTAATACGACTTTCGTTCAGTCTGTGCGTGATGCGTTACAAAGGTTCAGTCAGGGTGGAAACCATCCGTTATTCAAAGGTGCAGTAGGGTTCTACAGGAATTGTATTCTGTATCCCTATTACTCTTTGTTACAGATACCGCAGGGAACTCCCTTACGGCCTGAAACAACGGTGTTTGCTACTCTTACTACGGCTGGCACAACGCTTTCAGTCGGTGGAGCAACAGCTACAACGGGTGTAACACCAAATTACACGTTGTTCTTCGCTTCAAGCGGTTCTCTGCAGGTGGAAAGTGAAATAATCTCTTACACCAGCAAAACGGTCAATACCTTCGCAGGTTTGTCCAGGGGTGTTAGCGGCACTACAGCAGCGCAGCACATTGAAAATAAACTTGTTACGCAACGCAATGTGTCCAGTGTAATAGGTTTTGGTGCTGAAGCATTGTTCTCAGCTTTGCCTGAAGAAGCTACGCCTATCGGCGAGAAGGACGATTACGGTGCGCAGATAGGGTTAGGTATTGAAGCTTATTACGGCAACAAAGCTAAGAAAGACGCCAGGTTAGGCAGGCAGACTAATTTGGTGGTTTGTAAATGTTACTCCGAAAACCCATCAACCATATAACAGGAGACTAAAATGAGAAAAACTTTTATTTTATGCCTCTTGTTAGTGTTCGCTTTTAGCTTGAATGCTTTTGCGGCTACTAAGGCGAGGACGTTGAACATAGCAACGAACGTTCAGACCGCAACCGCTTTAGGCGATGCCTCAAGTGGCGACACGGCAGAGGTTGATACCGATGGCAGTTTACAGGTTTTTGAAGAGGTGAAGAAAGTCGCCACTTTGGGAACTGGCACAGATGGCACATTAGTTGGTGCTGCTTGCACTGTCTATGGCATAGTAGCTTCGGGTTCTAATGTTGGTGATTATATCTATGTTTATGATGATAACACCGCAACAGGAACTGCGAAGTTTAGGATTCGTTTAGATGCTGATACTTTCCAGACACAAATACCTGGCGGTGTGGCGTTCGCAACGAATATCTATGTTGATGCTAACGGCGGTTCAACAGACTGCACTATAATCTACGACAACTAAAAGAGGCACAGCAGGGGAGCCTAAAAAACTCCCCTGCTTTACTAATGGGTGAATTATGTTAACTAAGTATATCGGCAAGGCAGATTTGATAAGCGTTGAATACAATGGTAAAAAGTTTTGTTTCAGCAAAAAAGACCCCATCAAAGATGTTCCTATGGTGGTTTATAATTATTTGCAGCGTTCCAATGGCTTGCACATTGAGGATGTAATTCCTTATTTTCCGCCTGACGCAGTGGCAAAGGCTAGCGAAGCTGTGACGCCCGAAGAGCCAAAAGAAATCAAAAAAGGTAGACCAAAAAAAGGTGAATAATGAGCGGCACAAAACGCTTTAGCAATCACTTAGAAGCTATAAAAGTAACGCAAGAGATTTATGATACTTACGATTTTGTGCCTTCTTTCGCTGTAGCTACTGCTACCACAGACTATGACCTTAAAACTCAACAGGCAACGGCTTTTGCTAATGTTACTAAGGCTGCCACAATATTGCTTTGGACAGACCAGGATATAAGCATTAAGTTCAACGATACTGGTAAACCCGCCATAACCTTATCCGCTGGCGACAGTCCTTTTGAGTTCAAAGATGTTTTAAAAATTACCAACGTATTCATAACCAATAACTCAGGCAACACCGCTAATATCAAAGTTCTCCTTATATGAGCATTAGAGAAACCATTGATAAATATGAAAAAATCCTCTTAGAGACTAGCGAGGCTGAAGAAAAAGTCTTGCGATTGAGAGAAGAAAAGACAGAGTTAGAAAAAGATATTCAAGATTTAAACTTGTCCCGTTCAAAAATAATAGAAGCGACAAACTTTGAAAAAGAAAAAATATTAAAGGCGATAGCAGACCGCCAAAGTAATTTTGAGCATATAGTCAGTCAAGAAAATGCGAGGATGGAAAAAGAAAACGCTCGTCAAAAAGCAACACAAGTGCAACAGGACGCAATTGCTCAACAGCAAGCAAATAAAAATCTTGAGTTATCTTCGTTAGAAGAAAATCTCAATGAGAAGTCTGATAGATTGAATAAATTGCAAACACAGATTGAACTTCAAAAAGAAAACAATGAAGCTATCAGTGAGCGATTAAGTATAGAATTGTCTAAGTTAAGCGGTATGAAACAAGAATTGTCTGTGTTGCTGAAACAACAGTCTCAGGAACGCAAAGATTTAGATGAAGCAACCGCAGTTTTAAAAGACAATAATGAACAATATGCTTCAGCAATTAAAAATCTTGAAGCAGACCAGAAAACTAATCGGGATTATTATAAATCTTTAAACGAACGTCAGAACGGACTTAATGCTGAACAGAGCAGACTTGACGCTTTAGCTAAAGAACTTAATGCTCAAGCTTTGCGTTTGGAGAAACTTAAAAAGGATATTAATGACAAAGAGCGTGCTGTCATAGCTATGAAAGAAGAAATAGCTTTAGATTTAGCCAAACTTAAAAAGGGACAATGAAGAAGTTAGCAATATTCATATTATTATTTTTGCCGAGCGTTGCCTTCGCTGACATTACATCTCGTAATCCGATAATGCAAGATGAAGGCACGACTGTCGCAGGTTCTGGACGCATTTTGAATTTCGTTGGTGCTGGAGTAGCAGTAACATTCGCAGGTGGGAAGTATGTAATAACAATTTCTGGTGGCGGTGCGGGTGGTGCTCCAACTGATGCCGATTATCTCGTAGGCACTACCAATGCCTCTTTATCCGCTGAAATCGTCGTAGGCACGTCCCCAGGGGGCGAATTAGGGGGCACGTGGGCCTCACCTACTGTTGACGCTACTCATTCAGGTTCAGCTCATCATTCTGCCGTCACCTTAGACGTTAACGCCGACACCTTATTATCTTTATCCACTCAAGCGTTGGGATTAGACACCCAGACCGCCAATCTTGTCTTTGCAGGCCCAGGTTCAGGCGCAGCCGCAGTTCCTACATTCAGGGCAGTTGTTGACAATGACATTCCCGACACAATAACAGCTTCCAATTATTTACTTACATCTGGCACAGACATCATTAAAGACACCCATATTGATTGGGGAACGGGTGCTACACAGGTATCACCCACCGACTTTGCTAATGAGGACATAGGGGATATAACCATAACAACAGGTGCTTGGGCGGTTGAAGATGACAGTCACGCTCATACTACGACTACTGTATCGGGTTTGGATATTTCAGATGATACTAACTTAGCGGGCACAGCCAATGAGATAACCTTAACGGGAGATACCCTTTCTTTAGCTACTACCGTTGATTTAGGCGGCAAGACCTCTTTTGAGATACCAAATGGGGCGGCTAACACAGTTGATACTTTAGGCGAAGTCGCCGTTGATAGTTCAGACGACCAATTTTTATATATGGGTGCGGCATTAAGGGTATTACCATATACATACGAAAAATGCTTTACTATTGAAACTCCCGTTGACGCTGATGACAATATTCCTCTTTGGTCGCCTAATGACGCTATAACCATAACAAGTCTTTATGGGCGTGTCCAGGGTGGGACATCTGTTGCTTTTACTATTTCAGACGGCACAAACGCAATGGAAGCAATAACAGCCTCAACTACAGGACAAGCAGATGATGGAACTTTAGTAAACAACACCTTTATCGCAAACGAAAGAGTAGAGGTTGACTTTGCTGCTCCTACGGGGACAGTTAATTTTTGTAATGTGTGTGTAAGATATACGGTTGACAGACAATAAAGGAGATAATTATGCTATCAATAATAATCACTAAGAAGTCCGTTAAATATGGTCAGGAAAAATTACATATTATTACCTTTAACTTATCGCTTTTAGACAATGCGGTTGAAGTTTTAAATCAGGATTTTTCTTGTGAATATCGGCAGGGTGATAACCCAGCCCAGAAAGTTATTGAAATTAAAGAACGTATCCAGATTGCAATAGACAGATATAAGGCAGAACAACAGATATTTAACTCTACGGCTCTTAATAATGCGGTCAATTCAATTTCAGGGGGTATCGTCCTATGAAGAAACTTTTTATAGCTTTAGCATTTTTACTTCTTTTATCAACAAACGCTTTCGCAGTAGACACAATAACTGTTCTTGACGGGCTTACAAATGCTCACGCCGCCGCTACATCTACTATGTGGTTTGTGGACAGTGCGACAAACGGTTCGGGTGCAGTCGGTCAATATACAGTCAATATCCCAGACTCGGCTAATAGGGTCAGGATAGTTTATGATAACACCCACGCCTCGGCAGCTGATGTATTTACAAGGGCAAGAATATCAGGAATAACGGCTATTTCTACGCTTACAAAAGCAGTGGCCGCTGTTGACGCTTGGGCGGAAGTGGCTCAAGGAGCAACGGGAATAAGAGAGGGTGCTACGGTAGATGTCAGCGGATATTTTCAAGCTATTTTGCATATTGATGTTTGTCTTTCTGAAGCGGTAGCTGAAACAACGGGTGCTACGGTTTACATTGAGGTATCAAGTAATACTTCTGGCGATGAAGATTGGAGAACATTGACATCTTTGGGCGGTCCAGCTGCAACGGCTGAAACAGAAGCATTATCTGCTGACGAAGCCGCAGGGCAGACGATTTTGAGCGTTACCAATCCTACGACAAACAACTTAGACAATCCTTCAAGGTTTATTTTCTTTGAGGACAATACTGTCGCTAATTCAGAGATAGTATTCCAAGTAACGAACGAGGGGGACTAATCTTGCGTAAACTAACATGGATATTATTCCTGGCTTTTCTTTTAATCGCCACGCCTGTAGCGGCGACAACTCCGTTTACATCTAAACCTGCACTTGGCGCAAGTATAAATTGGAGTCACCCGCTCAGTCGTGGTTTGGTTGCCGTTTTTTTGATGAATGAGGGGGGAGGAACAATTGTAAAAAATCTTGCCTCTTACCAAAACGGTCTTTTATCAACCCATTTTTTCATCAACAATGGCATTTCCTGTAATGGCGTATCTGGTTACGCAGATTTAAAAACCAATTCAAGATTAAATAATCTCGCTCCACTTTCTTATGTGGCATTAATCAATCCCATAAATGCAGGTGAAGGTAACTTGGGTTGCATTTTAACAAAAACTACTGCATCATCCTCTGTACCACCAAAAAGATTTCGCCTTGGTTATGAAAGTGCTACAACATCAGATTTAGCGTTAACAATGGAAGCAGGTGCAACAGATTTAACTGTAGTTGCAGCGGGAGTTATCCCCCATAGAAAACAATCTTTTGTTGTAGCCACTTGGGATGGGATAAATGGAGCGGGTGTTAATCTCTATGTAAATGGAAATAAGCAATCGGTATCTGTGACAGAACCTGGTGGGGCTATTGTAGATGACTCTACGCATAATTACTACGCTGGAGCAGCAGGAACGAGCGGAGCAGGAACATTTAATGGATTTATTTATTTCATTTACATCTACTCCCGCGCCCTCTCCCCCTCCGAAATCCAACAAATCTATATAGAGCCGTATTGTTTTATAGAATATAAACCGTGGACGATGTGGGGGGCTACTGTGGCGGCGGCACGACGTATTTTTATGGTGCATTAACACAAAATAGGGGTATCAAGGCACAGTTCAATTATTGGGGACGGTGGGAAACTGATGGACTACGGGGCAGTAGCAAAAGAATTTGGAATAGCAGGGATGTATCAAATAGGTGTTATTGCTCTCCTATTTCTAATTGTCAAATGGGTGTTGCAATTCACCAAAGACCAGAAAGCCAGCCACGATGCCGAAAGAAAGGTATGGCACGAGTTGGACACAGCTAAACTTAAAGTTTTAGACAGTATAATTGACAGTTTAAAAAGACACGACGAAAAAGCGGAAGAACGGGGGAATGATAACAGGGAAGAACATAAAGATTTTATGGTCAAACAACAAGTGCATACCGAACAAATGATTGAGGTATGTTCAGCTTTACGTAGGATTAACGGATTGACAGACCATAAGTGAGGTGGTATGGAAATCACTGTTACCAAAAAAGACACACCTTGCGCTAATTGTATTAACTATATGGAGTGTCACACTACTTCTCAGATAATAGCTTTTGAAATGAAGCATGGGGTTAAGATTTTGATAGACAAATGCGAAAAGTTTGAGGAAAGGCAGGTGGCGAATGACACTCGGGATTAAGGACTCAACGGACGGCTTAGAAAAACTCATAGTTATCATTATGACCATTGTCTATGTCTATCTCGTTTTAACAGGCAAGGCGGCAGTTGAGGGCTTTGTGTTATTAACTGCTTTGACTTTACGCAAACTCCTTTTAGGTGAAAATAGCAACGGTAAAGACAATGTTACAAAGCCTTAATGCTTTTGCGATGATAGTTGGCTATTGTTTTATAATCGTATGTTTTTGTGTGATTGTTTCAGAAACAGCAAAGTTTATAGTTATAGAAGCTTATCACAAAGTTAAAAGAGGCGGTGGATTATGCTTGACGACATCAAGGAATTTTTGGGTAATATTGTTAAGGCTGTTAAAGATTTTATTCAGTCAATTATTGATTGGATTAAGGAGAAGTTGTAGATGGGATACGTTGAATTAGCGAGCGCAGTAGCACAGATTATCAACAAAAAAGTGCCAGGACGTAGAGAAGCGGCCTCAAGAGAACTCTATCAACTTAATGAACTTCTCGGTCAAGCATTGAAAGAAAACGAGGATACTCTTGCAGCCCAGATTAGAAAAAGAAAAAGAGAGGTTAGAAATGCGTTTCCTGATATTGAGTAGTATTTTTTTACTGACAGGCTGTTCCATACTTCAGCCACGTCCTAATCTGCCCACGGTGCTTACATCTAAAGATACTCAATGGACGATACCGAAAGGCGTGGAATTTCAGGCTATACAGAAGCCTGCGTATCCCACATTGACGAAATTCGTGATACCTGATGATGATTTAATGGTGCTTTATAAAGGTAGTTACCACGATTTAGAAACAGAAGCAGACAAACGTGTTGCCAAAACAGCAAGAACAGCCAGGGCACAAGGGGCTATGATGGGTGTAGGCGGTTCGTTGTTGAGTGGTTTGGTAGGTTTGATATGGTTAGCAGTAAAGAAAAAGAAGTTATTCAAAATTGACGGCAACATAAAAGCGGAGGCGTGATATGCAAATATTAGCTCTGGTTGTAGCCTTACTTACTCCACTTTTCCCGGCAGTTTGGATGGGGTTTAACGGCTATGGTTGGTTCTACTTAATCGTTTGGGTGGCGTTTTACATATTCTTTGGGATATGCGAAATGCTATCAAAGAAATTCCGTAACAAAATGATTTCAAGAGATATTGCTGATACACCGCCAATAATATTTTGGTCTATCATAACTTCGTGGTTTATATTGGCTGGCGGACTATCTATACACTGGATAATGATGAGGTAGGAATGACCGAAACATTTTTAGGCACAATACCAGCAATAGAAGCAATCATCCTTATAGTAGGATGTTGGCTTTATATGCTTGGGGGCCGTTCAATGAAGTGGCGCAGGCGCTTTATAGGCTCTCTAATCTGCGCTACAGCCATTTGGGTAGGGTTATTGCTTATGGGTAGGTTCAAATGGCAGGCTCTAGGAATATATCCTCTATTAATGATTGGTTTTAGCCTGGGATATGGGGCAGAGGTTGTTTTTGAAAAGATAATCAAGCGTGGCTTAATTGTGGCTTGTTTATGCCTATCAGGTGTGCTTATGGCCTATGTCTTGGGTGGCAAAGCTTGGCAGATACTACCTCTACAGGCTTTTATAGGTTTAGGAAGCATATATCTTGGGGTTAAAAACCCTGTCCAGGCCGCAGGAGAAGAATTTTTTGTATGCTTACTGTTAACCGAATGCTTGATAATGTATCCTTTAATATGAACAAAATTAAAGTCTTCTTAATTTTGGCTGGCTTGTGTATTTTGGTATATGCTAATTCGTTAAGAGGCTCTTTTGTTAGCGATGATACTGAAATAATGACGAATGAGGCTAAAGTATCGTCATTCTCGCAAACCTGCAAAGACTTGCCTTCAATGCTTTATACTGTAGGCTATAAAATTGGTAAGTTTAATCCAATACCTCATCATATGATAAGCCTTATATTGCACATAATAGTTACCTGCGCAGTTTTCTCATTCTTAGGTTTATTTTTTGGTGCAAATGCCAGCCTTATGGGGGCTATTATATTTGCTCTGCATCCTATCCACACAGAAGCAGTTAGTTGGATTTCAGGACGACCATATATTCTCATAGCTCTTTTCACACTTTTGCCTTATTTGATATATCATGAGGCTACAAAAGGCAAATTCAAGTTAGGGTTATATTTATTGTCTGTAATTATGTGTTTTTATTGGAGTGGACAAGGCAACGGTGTAGGGTTTTATAGCAGCTTTCCATTGTTTATAGTTATAATGGATATGTATTTTGGAAAGGTTGAAAAAAACAAATTGTTGTGGATACCTTTTTTTATGATTATCATGTTTTCTTTTGTAGGACAAGGTGGCAGCATAGAAAGCAGGATAGCTTCACAGAGCGGCTCAAGCTTGTTGGGCTGGATAATAGATTTCACAGACGGTGGTTTTATCTTCTGGTGGGTCAATGGGGTATTCTCTTTAGGCACTAATTTAAAACTTTTGTTACTCCCTTTGAATTTGACTATATTTCATGAGCCTTTTATTATAAACGTAATCCAAATGAAATATTGGTTGCTGACTGGTATTACATCATTGCTATTACTACCTTTCTTTTTTATAGGGTATGGAGTTATTAAGAAAACATACCTAATTGTTGCCCTCTTCACATTATGGCTATTGCCGACATTTAGCCCTATACGCATAGCCTCTTTGGTGGCAGACAGATATTTATATCTACCTACAGTATGCCTGTGTATGTTCATAGCGATGCTTTTTGAAACTAAGATACCTAAAAAACCCTTTGTATGCCTTTTCGTGTGCTTATGTATTTTTTACTCCGTTAGAACTGTAATGCGCAATTCGGATTATAGTAGCCCTTTGGTATATTGGACTAAGACAGCAAAAGCCTCACCACATAGTTATAGGGCGCATAACAATCTCGGCATTGAGTTAATTAAACTTAAAGAATACTCTCAGGCTGAGATAGCTTTCAAGCATTCATTATTATCTAAGCCTAACCATTATCAGGCTATAGATAATTTGAAAATATTGGCAAAATTACAGGGAAAAACCATCAAGAAAATAGAGTTTAAGAATAACCCAAAATTTAATATGGATTTTACAAAGGAGTAAATATGGGTTTAGGGATAGTGTTCGGTTCTATAATTTCGGCTTGTGCTGACCGCACGGGTGAGGATAGCGCAGATAGCATTGTCAAGATTAAACGACTTATCAATGAAAAGGGGCCAGAGTTCTGTTCTATAACAGATTTTCCGTTTCTGCGTAGTGATTTGAGTTTTAACATAACTACGTCAGCTTATAAATATTCAGGCGCAAGCTATCTACCGACTACGTTCAAAAAAGTTTTAGCTGCATTTATATTGGACGGCACAAATAGGTATCCTTTAACTGAGGTGGGAATAATTGAAGCTCATCAATGGCCCAACCCTGATGATAATACTGGCAGACCTTCAGAATTTTGTATTACTCGTATTGAGTCTGGTTACTGGGAGATACAATTTAACAACAAGCCAGACAATACTTATACAGTATATTTAGAAATTGCCCTACAATGGACTGACTTGAGTGCCACGACTGACGAGGCGGTGGTTACTAAGCCATTTTATCCCATGTTCGCTCATTATGTAAGCATGGCACGATTCATACAGCAAGGCGACTCTGAAAACTATGCCATAGCGAAGGCAGAATGGTTTAATCCAGGTCATCCTAAATCAAGTATTTTAGGCATTATGCTGTCAAGTTTATCAAGCCCCATTAAGAATAAAAAAGTGATTGTGGATATGCAAAAAAGTGGACATTTAGTTAAATCATATAAATCTGACTATAGCAAGGGGCCAAATGCTTAGTAGAAGTTTTGTTCCTTTTGTTTATACGGCTAATTTTCAAGGCGTCAATGCTAAAGACTCAATAGAAAACATCCTTGATGGTGAATGGGATGAAAGTTCTATAAACATATTTTCTGACCCTCAAGGTGCTATTGGTTCACGACCAGGATTTTCAGCTTTGACCAGTGCCACTATTGGCGCAGCAGTGGGGTGGTGTGGGTTTTATCAATTTAATGTATTTGCTGGCGGTTCTGTGGCATCGCATTATATAGGGGCAGGTTCAGACGGCAAACTTTATGAGTATGCAAGTAATCAATACGATTTATTGCTTTCAGGCTTCACAACAGGTGTAGATAAGCGTTGGTTCTTTTTTTCTTTAGACAACACTCTGATTTTAGGCAATGGCACAGAAGCGACTTACAAATGGACTGGCACTGGCAGCCCTGCTACTTTCGCTACATCAGTTACAGCGGACTTTGGATTGGAATGGCAACGCTACGGCTGGCTACATTCTACGGCTGACCCACGCTTGATGTATTACTGTGCTACTTTGGGCGACCCTGATAGTGCCTATACTTCGTTTCTAAACTTTGATGCTGATGAATGGCCCGTGACAGGTGCTTGTAAACAAGGTGATGATATGATAGTGGGTAAACAGTTTGCTCTCTACAGGGTTCAGTATCGTGGAACATCGCCATTGTTTAAATTGTTTAGGATACCTTCTAAAGTCGGGCCTGTGAGTCATTGGAATATGAAAGAATTGCCTGATGGCAGAGTTATATTCTTAGCTCCTGATTTTAATTTCTATTTGTTAGACGGCGACTCTCTGCGCCCTTGCGGCGACAACATCCGCAAGATAGTCAAGAATGGCGTTAATTCACGCATAGATAAGACTGTAGCAGGACTCTTGATTAACAGAAGCCAATATTGGTGTAGTTTCACTTATACATCAGGAGCCACCACTAATGACCGCACTTTAGTTATGGATTGGTCAAGACCATATGCTGACAAGTTTGGCAAGTTACAGTATCCGTGGTTCATATATTCAATACCAGCCAATTGTTTTGCGGAAGTTAATCTATCAGGGAAATCCTGGCTGTATCACGGTGGGTATGTAGGGAAAATGTATAAGGATGATACTGGCACTAGTGATGATGGCGCAGCCTTTAATGCTACTTATTCTTCTAAAAAACATTCTCATCAAGACCCAACTTTAGAAAAGAAGTATGATTATTTACAGTTAGTATTGTCCGCCACGGGTGATTGGAATTTAGCAATTCAGATTGTTTGTGATGGTAACGCCGCTACCGAGAAAAATATCAATCAAAACTTGTTGTCAGGCTTAGGCTCTCAGCCGAAATTTGACACTGCTGTATTTGATACGGATACATTTGCGTCTGAGGCTAATATGGACGTTATCAGAGATATAGGCAGACAAGGCAAAGTAGTTCAGGTTTCATTCGGCACTACAGGCTTAGACGAAAGTTTCTTAGTCTATTCCTGGGGAATACACGCTAAAGCATTACGGCGCAGAAACGCCAGCAGAGAGAGTTAGGTGCGTTATTGACGTTCGCTTAAACTTACGTGATTTGACCAATCCCAAAGACGTGGCTCGGCTTGTATCAGGCATTTCTGAAATAGCAGACTCTTTGGATATAATTTACACCGAGAGTGCGCCGAACGGCAATATCTCGGCACGTCAAGGACGTAGGGCTATCTATAAAAACGGCGCAACCTATGAAATTTGGGAAAATACAACAGGCTCTACAGTTTGGTTACAGATTATCACAGACTTAACCGCCTATGCCTTAATCGCTAATGTGGTATTACTAACTGGAGACCAGACAATAGCAGGAGTTAAGACTTTCAGTTCATTCTCAGTTACGCCTTCTTCAGCTCCAACTACTGATTATCAAGCCGCAAACAAGAAATATGTTGATGATAATGCTGGAAAAATAGGAACAAAGGCCGTTGATGAGACTGGATTGGCTAATGCTATGCGGCCATATTATGACAGTGCCAGCGGTTCTGTAAAGTGGAACACATTCTCAAATGCTTTTGCCGCTGGTTCAGTCAAGTTTGCTTGGAGTGATACATCTACAAACACTACTTCTGCGTCCTATGTCAAAGCAAAGGAAATCTTAGTCGGGGCATCAGGCATTATTACTGTTGCTCACGATATGTCCAAACCTACGGCTTCAGGACGCACTAATACTTCTCGCATATATGTTAATGGTGTTGGTGTGGGAACAGAAAGAGTTGATACATCTGACGCTGGTGGTTGGGCGAGTTATTCTGAAAACATATCTATTGTGGCAGGGGATTTAATCCAAATTTACGTAAAAACAACTGTATCCGTTGATATAAGAAACTTTCGCTTGAGTTGTGCTTCATTCTTCGGCGGTATAATGCAGATTTCAACAATAGGCGGTTCAGTAGTAACAGAAGCGCCATAAAAGGGGGAATTATGAAAAAATTGTTAGTTTTAATATTGTTATTTAGCTTAGTTTCAACAGCCGAGGCAGGCACATTGAGTATTACCCGCAAGACTGCTGGAACTTTAATTTCAGCAACTGGTTTCAACACTAATTACTCTGAAATTGAGGCAGTAGTGAATGGCGGTATAGACAATACTAATATCACTAATGATGGAGTCAAGGCAGAGGACGTGAATGTTGATATTGTCCGAGCTGGATATGGTTTAATCCAGCATACAGACGGCAGTCTTTATGTTGATGTCAGCGATACTAACCCTAGTCTTGAAATTACTGACGGCGGATTAAGGGCTAAAGTAGACGATAGTTCTATAGAGCGTGCGACAGGTGGACTACAGGTTAAAGCGTTAGGTATAACTAACGCAATGTTGGCAGGCTCAATCGCTGACAGCAAGTTAAGCCAAATCACAACTGCGAACAAAGTATCCGAGACCGCTATTGAAGGCACAGTTGCTCTGACAAGAGGCGGAACAGGTGGAACATCAGCGGCAGCGGCTTATACTAATATAGTTGTTCCAAAATCCTATGATAGTGGATGGTTTGCTTTTGCTTCTGGACAAGAATATAGTAAAACTCATAATTTAGGAACAACAAAATTCTTGGGAATTATTTACTATGCTACGGATAGTTCTGGTTCTAATATGCGAACTCTTACCGATTATGGGTCTGGTTCCACATATGCGGCAGCTTTAGAGAACATTACTATATCAACACTTAACGTCCAAGTAGGAGCGCAAGGCATAGGGTATATTGCCGATAGCACGAATTTCGCCGTAGCAACAAGCGGATATTTAAGAATAGTATTATTAGCTTTAGAATAAGGAGGATTTTATGTTCAAATTTTTGTTAAAGATTTTTAAAGATGAAAGAGGTATTGCTCCGCTTGTCGCAGGTGCGGCTATTTTAGGCGGTTCAACTTTGTTGGGTTCTATTTTTGGAAAGAAAAAACAAAAAGTCTATGACCCATACGAGGCATTGCGAGGTCAATATAAAACTTATCTGGGCTCAAAGTTAGGCACTAAAACACCATATTCCTACAATGAGGCTTTTACCTTAGACCAGCCAGAAGTAGAAAAAGCGTCTGAAAGCACTATCTTAGGAAAGTTGAAAAGTCCGACGGCATATTCAGGTTATTCTAAGGAAACTACTGATAAATTATATGGCGCAAGAAAAGCCAGGTTATCCGAAAGCTTTGAAGACGAGATGACTAAGACCAAAGACATGTATAATCGCTTAGGTTTGGTTTCATCTACGCCAGGACTTACGGCTCAACAAGATGTCGCCGAAAGTCAAAGGTTAGCCGAAGACGATTTATCATCTCAGTTAATGTATGAAGATATAGCCCGTGAGCTAGAAGCAAAGCAATACGAAGACCAATCAACACAAAATTGGTCTCAACAAGGGCAAGTATTAGGTCAATTACAGCGTGAAGCTCAGAAGTTTGGAATACAAATGAGTGAAGAAGATATAAAGCGTATACTTGAAGAAGAATTTGGATGGGCTGGACAAGCGGGTTCGTTAATTGGACAAAACCCGCCACAAGTTTATTTTGAAGATAATTGGGCTACAAAGTTAGGACAGACAGGGCAAGATATTGGTTCAATGTTGTTGATGAGTTCCATTCTAGGTGGTGGGGGGGGGCAAAAAAGTAGTAGTTCCACACCATCAACATCAGGGAGTTCTGTTACGACAGGATTAGACACAAGTCAATTATCAGAGTTAAAGAAAAAATATCCAAGTTTATTCGCATAAAAGAGAGGTAAATATGGGACGATACTTTGATGATGAAGACCCAAGTGGCAAACAAGCAATCTTTAACAATTTAAGAAGTAACATTCAATCAATTGGTTCTGTGGCAATTCAAAAACAACTCCAAGACCAACAGCGCAAGCAGGCTTTGCAAGATATTGTTAAAAAAGCTATCATTGAAAGCCAAATGAAAGGCAAACGCATTAAGCCCGACGCTGATATGTCAAAAGTTATGACGGGTGAAGGTATGCTGGATACTTCACAATTTGAAGAATATAATCCATTAAGCTCTATTTTGGGCGGTGTTAAGCCACAAGGACAAGGCACTGGTCAAGTCTTGGGCGGTGGAATGAAGCTCAAAGGAATAACTTCTGATGAAGAAGGTAATTTGAAATATAATATAGAAACATTGCCCACTGAACAAGAAAAACAAGATGAAATAAGGCAAGCTGCCGCTAAAACTGCCGCTATTGAAGAAGCTAAGCCATATTCAGCTGAAGAAATTAAAATAGTTTCAGGACAATCTTTAATTCCACAAATTGATAAGTTAATTAATCTTGCTGAAACAAATAAAGTGTATGAAGGTGGTGGTGTGCCATTCGGAGCATCAAGAATTTCTGCTTTTGGAGAAAAGGGTCCTTGGCAAAGTTTCAAAAGGGGTTTAACTGCAGGAAAAGGCAGAGAAGCAGGATTAATTTTGCAAGATATAAAACAAATAATGTTCTCCGTAGGTGGTCAGGCATTAACTGACCCTGAAATATTGAAACTAGGGCCTAAAATGGAGCCAGCCTATAAAACCGAGGAACAATGGATTTCAGACCTCAAAGATGTCAAAACACGTATTCAAGAAAAGGCTGCCTTAATGCGTCCTAACCCCAACAAGGTTTTCGCTGGACAATCTTATCAGGCTAAGACTAATCAATATCAAGTAGGTCAGACAATTTCAAAAGGTGGAAAGAATTATCAAATAACAGGTTTTGACACAGACGGTGAACCATTAGTTGACTTGGTGAGGTAAAACATGTCCATACGATTAAGTGATATACCTGATATTGATGCAACTGGTAAAACAGAGTTAATGCCAAAAAAAGGCATTAGATTGTCCGATGTGTCGGATTTGCAGCCTAAGCCGACATTTATGCAGGCTGCTAAGCGCAATTTAAGCCCTGAAGGTTTGGCAGAAACTGGCAAAGAATTATATTCTGAACTCATTGCACCTATCGCACACGGTGCGTCTACTTTTGCAGGCGGCCTGCCTAAAATGGTAGCTAAAGAAGAAGCAGCACGCAATCAAGTGCCTGAGATGATATTTCCAGAGCAAAAGACTCCGATAGGTAAGCTTATAAGAGGTGGCGCAGAAACACTCGGCTTTACAGCAGGTGCGCCAGGTAGATTGGCTTCATTTACAGGTAGAGCAATAGGCAAGGGCGCTGGAATGCTACCTAAATTCGCAGGTAAGGCATTAGCTCAACGAGTTTTACAAGGGGCTGGAGCAGGGGCTGTAGGAATGGGAGCGGCTGGAGATACCTTAGAGAATAGAAAAGAACTAGCCCAAATGGGAGCTACTATTGGTGGAGCTATACCTATAGCTGGAGTATCAGCCAAACAGGTAGGTGGCTTAATTACTAAATCAGGGCGTTGGCTGGCTAAGAATATAGGTGGCGTTACAGACGCAACAGTAGATATTATTAAGAAACTCGGCGCTGATAAAGTTTTTGACCCATTAAAAGCCAAAGCCGATTATATAGGCAGTAATATTGTTCCAAGAATGCGACAACGTGCCATTGATTTAGCAACTAACGTATCTAAAAAAACAGAGTCTGTTTTAAAAGCCATGGGCATTAGTACTGAGGATATAAATTCATTGAAGTCTATAGATAAAGATAAACTCAACAAACTTAAAGGTGCTTTTGACAATGACCTTGAAGTAGGCTTGAACGCAATCAAAGATAATGCTGACCTGCAATTCAAAGCTATACTTGAAAAACAGCCATCAAATACCTTAGTTGACATTAAGCGAACTTTTTATAAACTTAAAAAGGAATTGGTAGACAAGGGATGGATAGACCAAGCAGGCAATGAAAAAATTGGTGCAGGAATAAGCAACAAAACAAAGTCTAATTTGATTAAGATATTCAAAGATTTAAAGGGTTTCACTGGTCAAACAAAAAGTGGCAAGCCATATACAGGAGTATCAAAAATCAATATCACCGATTATTTCAATAAACTTAGCGAACTTGAAGCCACAATAGTTGGTGACCCTAAATTTGATAGGTTAGTATTTGAAGTTCAAAGTTCCTTGCGTGATGACGCCGCAAGAGTCATTGAAGGCTTGTCTAAAGCTAACAAAAGTTATTCTGACGCTTCAAAATTGTTAGAATTGAAGCCTATCTTTGATAAACTGAATGATAAGGTGGGATGGGAAAAGCAGTTACTACAATTAAAAGACCCACGCAAGGCACAGCTTCACGACAAATATAAAAATATATTAGGTAAAGATTTATATGATGACGTGTTAGCCCATTTAGCTAACCAGGATTTTGAAATGGTGAATACTCTACCAGGCGCTGGTGGTGGTCTGAGTGTCACAAGGGGTAATATTGCCAAAACTTCCGTGGCAGGTGTAGCCAAGAAATATTATAAAGACATTGCGCCTAAAGTCGGACAGATTAAGAAATTCACAGGCAGGGCTTTTGAGCGTGGCAAAGGATTGGTAAGAGAGTTACAGCGTTAAAATTTAAACTCTCCTTTAGGCAATGTATCTATCACTACGAATTGTTTGCATCTACGACATACTAAAACTACTAAATTAGGCCCTACGCCAGTTTCTTCTCTAACTATCTGGGTATGTTTTGAATGATATATATGGAGTTTAGACCATTCCAAAATGGTAGTTTTATATAATGGTGATTGCCCTAACATTAAACTCCGTCGGATAAAAATAGTATTACGAATAGTCCTATGAATGGATGCCCTATGCAGATTAGGATTATACCTATTATAATATACATTGATTAATGGGTTCTCTTTTATCATCGCTCATAAAACTAAAACCATCACATTTAACACATACTATCTTACCATGTTTGGCTATTATTTCTAAATTATGCTCTGAATTTTTAGTCCAAAAAGGTGACACTTTATTCATTGCCTCAACAAACTTTTCTAAGGCAGAGGCCATTTTCAACCTCTTTTTCTGTTGAGTGCCTCTACCATAGCCAAATTATGCCTCACTTCCTTCATCTGTGGATTTTTTCTCACTGCTATCCTTAAAAATACTTCGGCAGTTCTATACCTTTTATTCATTAATTCATACTGAGCCATATTTATCCAGCCTATATTATACTGTGGATATTGGTTGATAAGTTTGACTGTCAAAAAGGCAGCCTGGTCAAAGCGTCCTTGTGAGTGCATTAATTTGATTAATTTATCAGCGACATAAAGATTATTTTTATTGATATAAAGGCATTTACAATAAAATTCTTCTGCCTTTTTAACGGCTTCCAAAAGTTCTTTTTGATTGGCTTCTGGTATTTGACCTGCCTTTTCCATCCAGCAATCACCTAACATTTGGAACATCTTGACTTCCACTTCTTCCATATCAATGGGAACATTGGCAATTTTAAATTGTCCTATTTCAAGCAAGGAGTTTAATACTTCTATGGTTTTATCATAGTCCTTTTCTATCATTAGTATCTCTGCCAGGGATATTGCCGCCTCGGGGTGACGCCACTCATCCCACGCTTTCAAGAATGATTGCTTGGCTCCAGCCAAGGCCCAGGGTATCTGTTCCATGCGCCAATACAGGTAGCAAGCCCCGCCACGCAGCACCCACATCTTAGGAGTCAAGGCATCCTCTTTGGTTAGAACGCACTTCTCAAAGCACTCATCAACTAATTCTATAGCTTTGAGATAATCTTCTGCTTTTTGTGTCAATAGGTAGCAATTGACTAATCCAAAGTAAGTTAAGGAATGCGCTTTACCAGCCTTATAATCTTGCCAAAGCAATTTCATATTGCGCAGGTTCTTACGTTGCACATCCTTGAAACTCAAATTACCTAAATGATTAATAATAATATTGGTTGATGTTCCTTTGGCTTTCTGTTCTAACATTGAAAATGCCACATCTTCATGAGCAGAGTTTCTAAACCTGTAATTAGGATTGTTTTTGAACAATCTGTTTTGGTAAATTAATTCTTTACGACCATTCTCTTTAAATGAATGAACTTGACATTGGAAGTAATCTAAGTTTGGATTTTTTAAGATTATATCCCTGACGCCTTGTGGTGTTACAATTTCATCGTCGCAGTCAAGCCAAAGCGCATAATCACCCATAGCTATATCTAAAGACTTGTTGCGCATATCGCTGAAGTTAGTCCATTTTATATATTGACTTCTCCAATCACAAGGCAAGGAGTATAATACAGACTTGAACTTTTTTGGGAATATTCTCTTACTGTAATCTTCTACAGCAGCCCATTGTCGCATCTTTTTATAGTTAAAAACAATACAAACTTCATCTATCCATTCCTGCACGCTATCAAGACACCTTTTCAGTGTCTCTGGTTTTTCGCTATCGGCTACTATCATACATAAAGATATATATTTGTATTGTCCTATTTTAAGATAAAACATTTTCTGGTTATACGCCAAGAGAGAAGCATATTCTTTACGCTTTTTAGGTTCTTGATTATATCCAAAAGAAATCCCGCCGAAATGATAAACGTAAGCATTGCAGACCTTTAATTTATAGCCTTTTTCTATAGCCCCATAGCAGAATAAATTATCCTCATAATTGCCTTTACCAAAAGTCTCATCTAAACCGCCGAACTCATCCCAAGCATTTTTTTTAATTAAAACACAGAAGAATACCAAGAAATCAACATACTGTTCTTCTTGCGAAAACTTGACTGAGAATTTGTTCAATTCTTCCTGGTTGATATATTTATGTTGTTGCGTGGCTTGTTGATGACCAGAAGCGTATGAGGAATAAGGCCCAACTGCTATTAACTTACTATCTGACTTGATACAACGGAGCAATTTATCCAACCAGCCTTCTGTGAAAACTATATCATTATTGCAAAGGCATAAATATTCACCTTTAGCTATATTAGCACCCTGATTATTAGCTTTTGGATAGCCCTCATTAGTTTTGTTGTAAATGGTCTTCACTTGTCCAGCAGTTTCTAATCCTTTTAAGTATTCAACACTTCCGTCAGAAGAAGCATTGTCTACAACTATAATTTCAAATGGAAAACGTATTTGTGAAGTATTGGCTAACAGGCTTTCCAGGCACAGTTTGGTGAACTTCAAATTGTTATAAGACAAGATTATTATTGATACCATTATTCATCCCCCATTTCTTTTACTAAAAATAAGTATCCCACTATACACCAAATTATATAGTCTAAATACAACAGAGCTGATTTAATTTCTAAATAAGTTAAATTTTGAGGCCAAAAGAATTCAGTCATTTTCACCTCTTCCCAGCGCTCCTTTATCAAACGCCTCTTTGATGGCGTGGGCTAATTGTTCTGCTTCAAATAATTTAGATACGAGTTTATTTAATATCGCCTCTATCCCATCAGTCTTTTCCATATCACTCCTCATAATCATATACTACATCAAATCTTTTATCTATTAAACCTGAACATTTGTGGCACAAATTACATTTTCCAATTGGTAAGCCATTTTTAGAAACCTTGCCACCAATCCATCCAATCATTCCTGTCCCATTGTTGCACCTTTTCGGATTTTCGCATTCACAATATTTCTTTTTTGAACTGACTGGTGTAGTCATCTTTCACTCCCCCATCTTTATAATGTCTTTGGCGTTGGCGGAAAAATTATCATCAATATGTTTTATAATTATCCCCCTTTCCCTCTCAAGGCTATCCCAATAATGGTCTTTAGCCCACGCCACCACCTTATCCCGTCTGATGTAGAGAGAGGAGATTTCTGCCAATGTTTCTTGACACGATTTGCAACCAAAATCCTTGCTTCCTGTTGCGTGGAAATAAAAATTTTCAAGTATTTCTTTTAATCCGTTATCCACCTTTGGCTTGCTGTAACCTGAACGAGTATTCCAAGTTTTTATCATAGCTGTTAAAAGTTCTTCTTTTGAAATTAGTAAAAACTTTTGAATGTATTGAATACCACATTTGCATTTTATGCGAATACTGTTCTTGGTAGGAAAATCATAATCAACCCCTTCCAAACATTTGGGACAAGGTAACAGCTCATCATCTTTGTTGGTCATTTCTTCTCCTTTAACATCTTCGGCAGTTTAAATCTCAAGCCTTTGTAGCATTTCTGATATGGCACATCGCAATTCTGTAATACGATTTGAAACTTCATCTATATCTAAAATTGCTTTCGCTTTAGGTGGCATAGGTAGATTTTGAGTTTTTTGGGCAGCTATCTCGGAAGAAAATAAAGGTTCAATTCTTTGCGCCAATACTCCCAAGTTATCCTTTAATTGGTCAACTTCATTGTTTAAATTTCCAATAGCTCTAGAAAATCCTGTTTCTTTAACTGGTAAATTTGTTCCAATTCCTTCATTAAACATAATTCCTCCTTGTTAAATAGTTAGTTTACTTTTTATCATCTTCGGCAACTGAGAGGCGATGGCTTTTGATAAAATATCGTGGAATGGGCTGTAGCCTATATTATATTGTTCATAAACTTGTCTACCACCTTTCCACGCAACAATCTGAATAATTTTTCGTATCACTTCCTCATCAACCTCTATCTCCATATTGGCGAGGTCGGAGAGGGCTTCATTAAAACCCACGTCAAATGCTTCGGGATGTTCTATTTGCCAATAATTCATTCCTTCTTTTGAAGTAAATTTTCCACTACTAAATTCTTTCTTCCCCCCCAACTTAACCAATTCAGATAGTTTGAAGGTCATGGGAGCTCCTTCACTAAAACTTTTCTCGCTACTTTATCTGGGTCGGTGTGTTTAGTTGTAGGTTTTTTAAAATAAAATTCATCCGTAAATGCTTGCACATATTTATCGTAATACATCCACCCAACCAAACTCTTCTTCCTTTTACTTTTGCTCATTGGCTCTCCTTGATTAAGCCACAGTGAGCTTTCTCGCCCTGAATAGTTATTCTGCCACACAAAGTACAGGAAAATTTATCTTCCTTGATTTCTTCTATCCACAACTGACATTGTTCTTTTTGGCAGACATAGAAATTGCCATTAGAGTTTCTAATGCCAAGTGTTTCATTTATAACATAATAGAATGTTCCACCGCCTGACATTATCGGACATATCTTATCGTTTGTCATTTTATCCTTTCAATTCTCCGAGCCATTCACCTGCTTCTAAAATACAACCCTTGATGATTTCTTGCTGAGAAGTTATAAATTTCTCATTCAAGAAAATCAAATATCCAATAATGGTTTCAATTTTATTTATATCATCTTGAGTAATTTCTCTCATCCCCTACCACCTTTCTTGCGTGTGTATTTAGCATTACTTAACCAAGTCAAAACAGAACCTTCTAAGTTTTGAAGCAAAACTCCACAGGCGTATAATTTTTCTTGCTCTATTTTTGACAAAGTATTTATTTTATTCCAGAATTTTCTTGATAAATCTCCGCTATAATGTGGCTTCAACTTACTCATCTATTGACCTCCTGATGTTATAAATAAAGCATAGTCTCTATTTCACCATAATGGTCTGCGTCTGCTATCAATTCTACAGATTGCAAATTTCTATTCTTACTAAAACACAATTCTTCTTTATCTAAAAAAGTTTTTACTTTTCTATATGCTTGTTCTGGATTTGTTGCCACAGCATAACTTACTTGATATTGATTTCCACCTTGCAAGGTAACTCTATATAGTTTACTCATTCCCCACTCCTTCTGATGTTAAACAATTCTTATCCCATATTCACAGATAGGGTCAGACATCCAGTTGGCTTTTAAGTCATCTAATTCTTTTTTTGTTTTCATCTCTTTCTCCTCTCAATCTTTTGGTGCAAGGCAGTTGGTTAGACTGCACATTAGACGCCTTATTAGGGCTTAACCCCGCTCTCCTGAGCTAAGGGAAATACTACTGTAAGCACCACGCCACTTGCACCGTTGTTAGTTATGTTTACTCGGCTACACCTTTAGCATATTCCATCAAGTTCTCTTTATCATCTTCGGCAGTTGAGAGGCGATGGCGTGGGCTATCATTTTTGAAAACTTTTTCCATTGCCTAAATGCTTCCATATTAAAATATCCTGCCAAAGGTCTTTTCCGCATAATAATATTAACAATTTCATTCGTGTCAACCTCTATCTCCATATTGGCAAGGTCTGAGAGGGCTTGGTTGTAGCCTTGTGCTTGAAGTGGATGTATATCTTCACTAACAATATCGCCGTGTTTTAAACAATAATCTTCATCAAACTCCCAACAATTTAAATGTTCGCTTTTTTTCTTCTCTGGCAGCTTAATTAATTCAGATAGTTTCATTTTGACCTCAATAATTTCATGCCATATTTTAGTATTTTTAACTGCGTTTTTTCTTTAGCATCATTAGCAGCAGCAGCAGCAGCATAAGCAGCATCAGCAGCAGCAT
>ERZ1292629.601-Hain-H43-01um-R1-601-length-39809-cov-8_pt1 | contig 39809 bp, 40 predicted proteins | sample MGYA00564399_ERZ1292629 | MGnify/ENA primary metagenome ERZ1292629 (study PRJEB36523, sample SAMEA6512636) | groundwater metagenome | collected 2019-01-08 | study: AquaDiva: Metagenomics assemblies of 32 groundwater samples
GCTCGGGCGTAGTGATCCATTTACTCAATGTCGCATATGTATCGTAACTTATTCAGGTCGTTGATATTAAGTAGTCAACTAAACACCGACCGATGATAAGTTGACTACTTCATAAAATCTACAATTCGCATTGCAAATCAAAAACCAAATTATATAAATGATATTATATAGCTATGAATATACTTATTCGGCGGGCAACGATAGAAGATTTATATGCGATACAAGCGCTAAGTCAAGCGTTATTTGAGTATGAACGAACGTATACGAAAGAATATGATTTGGCATGGTCTCATTCGGTCGATGGACGAGACATCGAACTCTACGCGTTTACGTTTGGATGACAGATACAATTTGACTTAAGAATTAAATGGGTATAGTACACTCAACACTATGGCAGCATCTACAATTGGATTGGGGAGAGAAGCTAAGTAGGTAGGAACTTCTGATTTAAATCATGCAGAAGTGACGGTAATTATTAATCGATCCTTACCCAATTTTTGGAGACTAGCATTTGGTAAAGTAAATACACGATTTGATGCCACAGTCACAACTTCAACGGCTAAAGGGCGGAAGAAAGGTGATCCAGCAACTGTATCTCGCCAGGGAAATGTGAGCTTCATTTAATTAACTTAGACCTAGTCGGGTTGGAAACTTAATCTATAAATCACTCCTGCTTTATCATCGGAAATAAATAATATTCCATTTTGATCAAATAACAAATCAACTGGTCTGCCTTTCGCACCATTTTTCTCAATAAATCCTAATAAGAAATCCTCTATGCCTTCATACGCGCCATTTTTATCAAGTTTTATTCTGACAATTTTATATCCCGTCGGCTCTGATCTATTCCATGATCCATGAAATGAAACCAACAAATCTCCTTCATACTCAATTGGCCATAAACCTGAAGTAGTCAACTTTTGTGCTATAGCATATTTATTGACTACTTCGCGAGTTGGGATGAAAGCAAGACCCAAGGGAGCTGAATGCGCTTGCAGATCTATGTGTGAAGGAACGGATCGATCACAAATATCTTTCCCAACCGTGCCTATTTTTGTGACAGGGTCTAACCCTGTCAGTGAAAATGAAGAGTCGCGAATGTTTTTTCCATAACAATATGGCCAACCATAAAAAGATGCGTTCTTTACGATGTTTATCTCATCCGGCGGGACATCATCTCCTAATAAATCCCTCCCCATCTCGGTCGCCCACATGTCATGGGTCACAGGATGCCAAACGAAAAAAGGACTATTACGAAGTCCTGTGGCAAAGGGTGCAAAATTAGATCCATCTGCATTTGCTGAATAAATACTTGCGCGCATTGGATTTTTCTCCACGCACACGTTGCACGTTGAACCAATCGAAACATAAAGTTTGTCATCAGGACTGAATCCAATTGTGCGACTGAAATGATTGCCATTTCCTGAAAGGTCAACTACTTTCTGTTTATTTTTGGCCGTATGGATCGCTTGATCATACGAAAATTTTGTGACCTTATCAGTTTCTCCAACATAGAGACTCCCCTCTTTAAAAGCTAATCCGTGTGGAAGATTCAGGCCTTCAACAACCGTTACTTTCTTTTCTGACACCCCATCATTATCCGCATCTATAAGTGCAACCACTTTCCCCTGCGAAGGCTCGCTTACGAGTAACGTGCCGGTGGGATCAAATGCTAAGACTCTTGCGTTTGGTATATCTTTGGCAAAGGTCGAAATATGAAATCCTTTTGGAATCGTTAATCCCAGTCCAGTTGTGTCTGAAGCAGTATTTGTTGATGCAGTATTTGTAGACGGTTTCACGAGAGGACCAAAGGCAATTTTAGCACCACGAAAATTTTTATAAACAAAGTTACTAACGTGATATAAACCAATAATTAAAGAGGAAAACAACAACATTCTCCCTATTGATCGAAAATATTTCATCTTACTTCACCATGTAAATAATAAAATACTCCATACATGCCTCATGGAGAACCACCTTCATCAAACAATAATTCTGAGTACTCTTCGCACGTCGCGTTATGATTGAGGATTATGGTCGCTTCGTCTTTCGTAAAAATTCTCAATATCATGGTAAGCTTTTTAATAAATGGAGTAAAATACATAGTGAGTCCCTTTTGTGACAATGCGTTGGCGACACAATCTTGCAATTCAAAAATAACGCCGAAGGATAACGTACACATTTTCTTTTTATCTGCTTGTTGAGCGATCAGGCGATAGGAAATATCATCCAATTCCTGCATCGCTGGAATATAACATACACGTACTTTATTGGCTTTATACACCATGAATCCTAAAAGAAGGGCTACACACAAAAGATATATAATCAGGATATTGCGCATACCTAAAGTATACACAATCTCATACAATCTATTTACCAGCGAAAATGGGCAAATGCTTTGTTGGCATCTGCCATACGATGCACGGTGTCTCTTTTTTTGATTGCTTCTCCCTGACCAGTAGCCGCCTCCATAAGCTCTACCACAAGCTTTTCTGAAAAGGTATGAAATTCTTTGTTCGATCGTTTTTTGGCAAACTCGATTATCCATCGGATGGCAAGAGCAATACGTCTATCTCCCCGTACCTCAACAGGGACTTGGTAGGACGCTCCACCCACACGTTTGGTACGTACTTCCATTTTTGGTCCCACAGTAGAAACGGCAGTCTCTAATATCTTAATAGGATCTTCCCCTTTATCTTTAATCACCGCTAATGCTTTGTACACTAAATTAGCAGCAACGGTCTTTTTACCACTGAGCATCACACGATTGATAAATCGCGTGACTAATCGATTGCCATACACGGCGTCGGTGGGCAATAAATGACTGTATGTCTTTTTTCCTCTCATATATTTTTATGCAGCTTTAGCAGCTGTTGGACCACTTGAACTTTTGGTGCCATATCTACTACGACCCTGCTTACGATTAACTACCCCTGTGGCATCAAACTTACCTCGCACTATATGATATTTTACACCCGGTAAATCGGCTACTCGACCACCACGAATAAGTACGATTGCGTGTTCTGATAATTCATGACCAATACCTGGAATATACGCGGTCACTTCCTGCTTGTTGGATAGCCTCACTCGAGCAACCTTACGCAAAGCGGAATTTGGCTTTCTTGGCGTCATGGTTTTTACTAAGGTAACGACCCCTCGTTTAAAGGGTGCAGCAAAACTTTTGGTAACGCCGATTTTAGCATTATAAAATTTACGAAGCGCCGTAGATTTTATTTTCTTGGTTTTTCTTTTTCGACCAAATCTGATGAGTTGATTTATAGTTGGCATATACGTTTATGTAACAATGCGAGCCCGCTTAGCTGAAACTGGAATAAGACGACCAATTATAACGTTTTCTTTAAGCCCCAACAACTTATCTTCCTTACATGCGAGAGCTGCATCAGTGAGTACATTGGTTGTTTCCTGAAATGATGCCGCAGATAACCATGACTCTGTGTAAAGAGACGCACGAGTAATTCCAAGTACGACGATGTGCGCTGTTGACGGTTCTCCACCTTCTGCAAGAACTCGAGCATTTTCATCCTGAAAGCGTATCTTATCTACCATTTCTCCCGGCAAAAGAAACGTGTCACCAGAAGTATCGATACGCACTTTATCACTCATTTTTCTAGCAATGACTTCAAAATGTTTGTCATGAATTGCTATTCCTTGCGACTCATAGACGCGTTGCACTTCGGTTATAAGATACCGTTGCGCGCCGGTTAAGCCTCGCACTTGCAGCACTTCTTTAATATCCAGATACCCACTCCCTAATTGATCTCCCGCTTTTACCAGATCACCGTCTTTGACTTTCAGCTCACTGGTGAGTGGTATGACATATTCTCGCTCTTCAGCTGGTTTTATACTTTCGTCACGAATACTCACTTCATACCCTGATTCTGTTTCTTTAACGGTAACTGACCCTGCAATCTCAGAAACGGGCGATAAATTTCGTGGCATACGGCATTCAAATAATTCTTCCACCCTAGGAAGTCCCTGCGTAACGTCTAGGCCAACAATGCCTCCTGCGTGACGCACGCGCATAGTAAGCTGAGTGCCTGGTTCTCCGATAGATTGAGCGGCCATAACACCTACTGGAGTTCCAGCTTCTACCAATTTTGTCGTAGAATAATCACGTCCATAACAGATCGCACAAATACCTACTCTTGCCTGACATGCAATGGGAGAACGCAAACATACTGATTCGACACCTGCATCTTCCACAACTTTTGCGTTTTCTTCTGTAATTTCTTCACCTTTAGAAACCAAAACAGTCTTTTTGTTTGGTACTGTAATGTCCGTTGCTGCAAAACGACCAACGATACGGGTAGCTAATGGAGTTTGACGATCGTCTTTTTTGGAGACTTCCCAACCATCACTCGTTCCACAATCATCTATGCGAATGATCATATCATGTGCTACATCTACCAAACGACGGGTAAGATATCCGGCATCTGCTGTCTTTAGTGCACTATCGGTCAAACCCTTTCTGGATCCTCGCGTACTGGTAACATATTCAAAAATATTTAACCCCTCCCTGTAATTACTCTTCGTCGGCAGCTCAACGATTTTTCCAAGTGGGTCAACGACCAAGCCTTTGATAGCACAAAGCTGTTTTAATTGATCTTTGCTGGCCCGAGCTCCACCGGACTCGATAATCATTTTTACCGGATTATTTTTCTCTAACCGTTCCCATGTAAGATCTGCAATACGCTCGGTAATCTCAATCCAAACTTCATTTGATAACCGCTTCTTTTCTTCTTGTGTTATAAGACCTGTCTGATAGTTTTGATCAATTTCTTTGACTTTACCATCGGCCTGTCCGATCATGCTATCTTTTTCGGCTATCGATTTATTATCAAACACGGAAACGGAAAGTCCTCCACAAAGCGTGGCTCCATAAAACCCTATATTTTTAATCGCATCTATAAGCACGGTCACTTCTTCTTTGGAATAAATCGAAAGCGCTTTGGTAACTAATTGTTTTATAGTTGCAGCTTTCACAGGCGCATTGATGTATCGTAAGCCACTTGGCAATAATTCATTAAACAAAATTCGTCCAACAGACGTCGTAATAACCTCGCCATTGGTAATACGTACTCTGATAGGATCACGAAGTGGCAACATTCCTGTCTGGTATGCGTAAACTGCTTCCTGTTCATCAGCAAACCTTTCTAAGGAATCGTCTGCCTTCTGCTCTTTGGCTGGATCAATTGTGGTCATGTAGTAACACCCTACAACCATTTCTTTATTAGGAACCGTGATAGGAGATCCGTCAGCTGGCTTTAACAAATTGTGTGTCGGCAACATGAGGTCAATCGCTTCTTGCTGAGACTGAGACGACAATGGGATATGGACAGCCATTTGATCTCCATCAAAATCCGCATTGTATCCGGCACACACACACGGATGTATACGAATCGCAGCACCTTCAATAAGCACTGGATAAAACGCTTGAAAGCCTAACTTGTGAAGTGTAGGTGCACGATTTAAAAGTACCGGATGATTTTTTGTAATTTCTTCTAGTATGTCATAGACTTCGGGAGATCTTCGTTCTAATACATTTTTAGCATTCTTCACATTGGGCGCAATACCTCTTGTGATAAGCTCACGCAACACAAAAGGCTTAAACATTTCAAGAGCCATTTCTTTAGGAAGCCCGCATTGATTGAGTGATAACTCAGGACCTACGACGATAACGGATCGACCAGAATAATCGACGCGCTTACCCAATAAATTTTGGCGGAACCTGCCCTGCTTACCACGAAGCATGTCTGAGAGAGATCGCAATGGTTGGATGACTGTCCTACTACTTGGTCTCTGTGTAGCATCGATTAACGAATCAACAGCTTCCTGAAGCATTCGTTTTTCATTTCGTAATATAATCTCGGGAGCACCAAGATCCATAAGATGCTTTAAGCGATTGTTACGATTAATAACGCGTCGATATAAATCGTTAAGGTCGCTTGTTGCAAATCTGCCCCCTGTCAACTGCACCATAGGGCGCAAATCCGGCGGAATAACGGGCAAAATACCCATAATCATCCATGCGGGCAATATGCCTGATTTACGCATACCATCTACCACCCGAAGTCGTTTCGTCGCTTTGACATGTCGTTGGCCACTGGATGTCTGAATCTCTTCTCGAAGTGCAGCTGCTAATTTAGCCAAATCAATCTTTTTGACCACTTCAAGCACAGCTTCAGCTCCCATACCAACTTTTAAAAATGACGATGCGTCATAGTCTAAAAGATGAAGATATTCATCTTCTGTAACCGTTGAAAGCGTTTTAATACTCTTTACAATGCTTGTTACTTGTTCAATGACTTGTCTAATTTTTTCCTCTTCTTTCCCTCTCTGATCATCAAATTTGGCTAATTCTTGCCGTTCACGAAGCGTCAATTCCGAAGTAGCCAAATCTTGCGCTTCTTTACTCTTTACACTTTCTTTGACTTCAGATAATTCTTTTTCCACCTCTTTGTGACGATTTTCTTTTTCTACCTCGACGCGTTTGACGAGTTCGGCTATACGTTTTTCGCCTTGTTCGGTAAGTCCAGACAGCACCTTCTTTTTTTCATCTTCATCTACACTGACCACTAAATACTGCGCAAAATAAATAACTCCTTCTAACGCTCTGGGGCTTATGTCCAAAAGTAAAGATAACTTACTAGGTGCACCCTTAAAAAACCACACGTGTGCAATAGGACATGCAAGCCCTATATGACCCATGCGTTCGCGTCTAACTTTACTTTGTGTAACTTCTACGCCACACTTATCACAAATAATACCTCGATAACGAATTCGCTTATATTTACCACAATAACATTCCCAATCTTTAGTTGGACCAAAAATTCGTTCATCGAACAATCCGTCCTTTTCGGGTTTTAACGTTCGGTAGTTAATCGTCTCTGGCTTAGTAATTTCTCCATACGACCAGTTTTTCACTTCATCTGGAGATGCAAGCTTGACCAGTAATCCCGAAAAATCAATGATGTTAGCAAAATTTCCCTTCTTATCCATTTTGTTCTCCTTCTTTTGCATCTGTTACTTCAACGGGTATTTCAACAACCTCTACTTCAACCTTTTCTCCACTTGCCTCAGCTAATTCTTTGGCTTCTTTCACAGCTTTCTCTTCTTTAATGGTGTCAGTAATAATGGGTGGTTTGGCGGCAACAATTCCTGTCGGTATAACATTGAGCCCCAATGCTTGCAACTCTTTCACCAATACTTTAAATGACTCTGGAATCGTTGATGCTGGAATATCTAAGCCCTTCACAATTGCTTCAAATGCTTTCGCTCTCCCAACCACATCGTCAGATTTGATCGTCAACATTTCTTGTAACACATGTGCAGCCCTGTGAGATTCAAGTGCCCAAACTTCCATTTCTCCTAGTCTCTGGCCTCCCATTTGTGCCTTGCCCCCAAGTGGCTGTTGTGTAACAAGTGAGTATGGACCTGTGGAGCGGGCATGCGTTTTGTCCTCCACCATGTGGATTAATTTCAAAATGTATCCAATACCGACAACGACCGGTTCTTTGTAAGCTTCGCCTGTTTTACCATCATAAAGGACACTCTTCCCATCAAGCGATACGCCAGCTTTTTTCATCGTATCAATCATGCGATCTTCCTTGACGTGTTCAAACACTGGAAGTGCAACTTTCAATCCTAATTTATTTTGTGCAAACCCAAGATGTGCTTCCATCAATTGACCTAAATTCATACGAGCCAATACAGAAAGTGGTGAAATGATAATGTCTATAACAGTGCCATCCGCCATATACGGCATATCTGCAGATGGAACTATTTTACTAATAACTCCTTTGTTTCCGTGCCTACCTGCCAGTTTATCTCCGACGACAACTTTTCTCATTTGAGCAATCTTAACGATAATCTTACGATTTGATCCAGGCTCTAGCTCATCGCCTTTTTCTTTATCTAAAATCATGACATCTATAACTGTTCCTCGCTCACCATGCGGCATGCGAAGAGATGTATCACGAACTTCTCGTGCTTTTTCACCAAATATTGCCCGTAACAAACGCTCTTCAGCAGTCAATTCCGTCTCACCCTTGGGGGCAATTTTTCCTACAAGAATATCATTTGGTTCTACTTCTGCGCCAATGACCACAATACCGTTTTCATCAAGATTTCTCAGTGCCTCTTCCCCGACATTTGGAATATCTCGAGTTGTTTCTTCAGGGCCAAGTTTCGTATCTACGACACTGCAGTCATGTTCTTCTATATGAACCGATGTTAATACGTCTTGACGCACCACTCTATCTGAAACAACTATTGCGTCTTCATACCCCAACCCTTCATAGCTCATGTACGCGATAACCATATTTGTGCCGAGTGCTAATTCTCCATTTTCTGCAGCTGGCGCTTCAATCAACACTTCGCCCTTTTTCACTTTCTGTCCCATACCAACCAAAACTTTTTGGTTGTAGCAAGTCGATTGTGATGTGCGCTTAAACTTTTCAGGCTCATATGTGGTGATATCACCATTTTTGTATTTCACTTTCACAAGCGCTGCATCAGCATACACAACTTCTCCATCATCGATAGCCTTTACTACTCGACCCATTGATTCAATGACCGCTGCCTCCATACCAGTACCTACAACAGGAGACTGCGGCAAAAGAAGTGGTACCGCCTGACACTGCATGTGCGTTCCCATAAGTGCGCGGTTTGCTTCATCATGCGCTAAAAATGGAATAAGAGAGGCAGGAGCCCCCACAACTTGTCGTGGCACGATATCTACGTATTGAACCAATGCGGTGTCAGCTTCCATAAATTCACCTTTGAAGCGCACTGGCACACGGTCGGTAAGGATCACACCGTTATCATCCATTTGTAAGTCAGCATGCGTGATGTACATGTTCAACTCATCATTGGCATCAAGATACTCTATGGTATCGGTCACACGCACCTTTGTGAAATCACCATGCGTCGTTTTTTCAACTTTTCTGTATGGTGTTTCCAAAAATCCGTATTCATTGACGCGTGCATAGAGAGCCATATACGTCACAAGTCCGATGTTTGGTCCTTCTGGAGACCTCACTGGATCTATACGTCCATATTGAGACGAGTTAATATCACGAATTGAAAAACTCGCTCGCTCACGTGATATGCCACCCACACCCATGACTGTTAATCGCCGCAAGTTATCGACTTCCGCTAAAGGATTCGTCTGATCTAAAATAGTAGAAAGCTGACTTGTGCGAAAAAAATCGTTGATTGACGCAATGATTGGTCGCGCGTTAACAAGATGTGTCGAGGTGAGATCCTCAGCATTTGGTCCGGCTAAACTCATTTTTTCTCGAATTGAACGCTCTAAACGAAGCAGTCCTACTCGAAATGCATTGGTAGCGACTAATTCGCCTACTCTACGAACACGACGATTACCTAAATGGTCGATGTCATCAACATCACCTTTGCCATTTACAAGATTTATTAAATACCGAATACCACCCACAATGTCATCTTTGGTAAGTACCCAATTTTCTTTATTATTAGGCACATCAAGACCTAATTTTTTGTTCATTTTATATCGACCGACTCGCTCCAGCGAATACCGACGGTAGTCAAAAAACATTGTTCGAAGCAGTTCCTGTGCATTGTCTAAAACTATTGGTTCTCCGGGTCGCAACCGTCTATATAACTCGAGTACTGCTTCACTTTGATTGGTAGTCGGATCTTTGGCAAGAGTAGCTTTGATAAAACTATGATCTAGATTACTATCAACATCCGCAAACAATCGTTCGATTTCTTCGTTACTGGAAAATCCGATCGCGCGAAGAAATGTACTCGCGACAAATTTGCGTCTGCGATCAATCCGAACCATAAGGACATCATTTCGTGTGACGAAAAATTCTATCCAACTGCCATGCATCGGACGAATTTCTGCACTATACAATGTGCGTCCGGTCGTAGGATCTACCTCTCCAGTAAAATACATGCCTGGAGATCGTACTAATTGATTTACTACACAGCGTTCAATGCCATTTATGACAAACGTCCCTCGATTTGTCATCTCTGGGATATCACCCAAAAAGACTTCTTGTGAGAGTTGATGTCCTGTTTGTTTGTTGGTAAGCGTTGCCTTGACCTTAAGAGGCATGTCGTACGTTAATCCTTTTTCCATTGCTACCTGTGGAATAAGACGAGGTCGTCCGAAATAATAATCACCGAAGGTTAGTTCCCAGTTTTTTCCAGTAAAGTCAGTCATCGGACTTACTTCTTTGAGGAGCTCTTTAATACCGTGTTCCAAAAACCATTGGTACGATTCCCGTTGTACCAATGTTAGATCCATGCGAGGTAGATTAGAATAATCTGTTCCCCAATATTCCCGTTTTTGAAACGTAGGTGTTGTTGCGGTCATCGTACAAATTTAATAAGTTCACTAAAGTGAACGACAAAAAGAAGCGAACAATGAACGTTCGCCTTATTAATCCTGAAACTTATTGTATTATATCGTCTCTTTATAGATTGTCAATATGACAAATAGTTTACGATATTTTCTTTATGTTCGGCATACGTTTTTGCACAATGAATCTTCTTGTCGGCGTCATGAAGATAAAATATACACGATGTGTCGTCAGGGTTGAGCGCTGCTTCTATAGCTTCTAAACCAGGATTGCTAATCGGAGTAGGTGGCAGACCTTTATGTTTGTAAGTATTGTAGAGTGAATCACTTTGTTTTTCTGAAAGATCAATGCTGCCCCACCATTTTCCGTTCACTTTTCCCTTTGTATACTGCATCGTCGCGTCTATTTCTAACTTCATACCAATATCCAATCGTTTCCAAATAATGCCGGATATAAGTTTCATGTCCTGGGGTCCTGCCGCTTCACGTTCAATAAGTGATGCAATTTTTATGCCAGTTGTCCACTTTATATCTTTAGCAGCAAATTGAGAAAGGAGTGGGGCTATCTTTTCATTAAACTTGTCTACAAACCGTTTCGCTATTTGTGTAGGAGTTTCATCAAGGGGCAACAAATAAGTATCAGGATAATATACTCCTTCCTTATATTCACTATTGTCATCATTTACACTGTTCCATTCGTCAAGCTGTACATCATTCCACCCTAGCCGCAATGCAAGTGATTCTCCTATTTGCTCTTTACGAAGCCCTTCATGTACCGTTATCCAAACTAAATCTGGGTGACGTATCACTTTCTCCATAATCTGCCACATGGTCATTGAAGAAGAAAGTCTATACCCGCCAGAAACTACTGCACTATTTTTCCCTCTCACGGTTGAAAATATATCATACCAAAATGCACTTCGAACTAATTGTTGCTTTTCTAATTCCGATGAAAGGGAAAATTCTATCTTCTCTTGCGGCACGACAAACACAATGGTTTCACTCACGTTTTTCACAGGGCGTACTATACTCCACACACCAAGTATCAAAAAAAATGAAGTTACACTAAATACTCCGATAAATGATCGAATAAATTTCCGCATGAAAAAACCGATCTAACGATTACTTTTTAGTTATCGTTACAGAATTGATTACAACTGGGGTGACTGGTGTAGATCCTTCACCTTTTGGGTCAACGGGCGACTCTGCTATCTTGTCTACCACCTCTATTCCTTTTATCACGTTTCCAAAAATAACGTATGCGTGAGGAAGAGCCGTATCTTTATGCATGATAAAAAACTGTGATCCATTAGTATTTGGTCCTGCATTTGCCATAGCAACCGTTCCTCTGGTATATTGTCCTTCAAATGGTTCATCATCAAATTTATATCCCGGCCCACCTCTGCCTGTCCCATCTGGATCTCCTCCTTGAATCATAAATCCTTTAATCACGCGGTGAAAAATTGTCTTATCATAAAATTTCTTTTCAGAAAGCGTCACAAAATTATTAACCGTAATAGGTGTTGCACTGGCGGTAAGTGCAATAGTAATATCACCCATCGAAGTAGAAAGGGTTGCTTCATATTGCTTCGATATATCAATCATTGATGCAGACATTGATGCTGGTTGTTCTATGGGTGATGGGGCAACCTTTTCTGTTGTTGATTCTCCATTTGTAATTACGTTCGTTTTCTGTTTCTTCGCCATAGCAAATCCTCCTAAAATAATAAGTAATATGACAATACCAATCACGACAATTTTATTATTCATAAAAATTTACTATACCAAATTTTACACTCTATTGTCCAACAGCATTTTCTACTATTCGAAAAGAATTTTCTTTCATCTTCTCTAACACACTTTTTGCTTCCGCTTCAGGTAACATATATGGCTGGCCGTAGTCCATAATGCGGATAGGCAAATATTCTACGTCAACCAATTTTTTATCATAAAATGTATATTTTCCTACCACGCCGAGCTTTGTTTCTGCACTCCACTCCTGATCAAACACAAAATTTCCATGAGCGTAGGCTATCAACTTGTCCTTGTAAATTTCAACCGGCTGTATCCAATGCGGGTGATTACCAAGTATGAGATCAGCACCGTTATCAATCGCAAGATGTGCTAGATATATTTGTCTCTCACTTGGCATATCCGTATATTCCACCCCCCAATGATACGAAACGATTACTATGTCTGCGTTTTCCTTTGCTTCTTTTGCTTTTATACTAATTTGTGATTCTTCATCCGCACCAATATCATTAAAACTAAGAAAAGCAAACTGCATATCGTTTATTTTGTTATAAAATATTTTATTTTCAACGAAGGCTATGTTTGCATCTGTTAAATGTTTTTCCGTCTCAAGAATCCCCTTTACCCCATAGTTTCCTACATGATTATTGCCAAGCGTTGCTATGTCTACGCCAGAAAACTTCAACCCTTCTACTACTCTCGGATCACCACAAAAGCTCATTCCCTCAACGGTTACTACACAACCCTCAATTAATGGGGCTTCTAAATTTATTACCGTGAGATCGTCAGATTGTAATACGTCAGCAGTTTTTTCAAATGGCCACAAAAAATTATTGCGTTTCACCATACCCTGATTGACGGATCTGGCTGGAATAACGTCACCCGTTGCGATAATGGTTACTACGCGTTCTGGTGGCAATATTTTCACCCATGAATGATCTGAAGAAAAAATACGATCAAGAGTAAGTTGTGGAAGTGTTTCTACTCCCATTACATTGTTGTTCTCAACAATCAACGTAGGATACGATGCTGATCGTAATTTTCTTGAAACGTACGCATACACACCGAAACCAATACAAAGAACCAAAAATAAAAGAAGCGCCTTCCAAACATCCTTTTGTATTACCAACTCCCTCCACCTCCTCCACCTCCACCGCCGCCTGACCCGCCGCCACTGCTAAAGCCTGAATGATATCCTGAAGAAGACTTATAGCTTGCAGATGATGCAAATGACATGGAGTATCCAGCGCGCAAACTATTGGCAAACGCGATGCTTGAAAAGTGGCTCACCCGTGATGAAGACACATACCACTTAGGCTCTGGCACGTTCATATCTTTAAATCGTTTGGCCCAGAGCACTTCTACCCCAAATGCTATTGCATAGGGCAATAACTTTTCAAACATAAATTTTTCTTTCGCCTGAAACGCAAGGTGTTTATCTTGGCTTTTTAAAAAGTTTTTAAGCGCTCTTGCGATCGCCGCCTGTTCTGAACCATACAATGTTTTTCTCGGCATATGCATGCCAAAAATCCATGAGACGATGACAAGTACTGGATTGAAAGTCACTACGGCCAACACGGTTAAAATAACGTATTTCGTACGTATGCTCTGCGGATTGATCGGAAAAAATCCATCAGAAACTAAACTCTTATATATCATGTCGTTTAACTCGGATAAACTGTCATACAATTTGACATCTTTTAATTTCACCCGCTCTTTTATTTTGAAAATCACATCCAATAGGCTCGTCTCGAATGGCTGCAGTAATTCTTGCGGCCATTGACTCGCTTTCTTCAAATCAAAATTATCTTTTGATGTTTCGATAATCCTGAAATATCCGCGTCGGGCAAGATCTATAAGAGATCCATATATATCTTTTATATTGACCGTTTCATCAATAATCGTTCCTGTTTCTGCAGGTGTTAATTCTCTTCCTTTTTTCGTTTTCGGAGGAGAATACCACGCGACTGCTTGTCCAATAATTGGCTTTGGATCTCGACCCCCTGTCCACCATTTCCACACCACAATAAACGGTAATATCACATACCAAAAAATCGCAAAAATAAGCAGTCCCACTACTACTAATTTTCCTTCCTTCGTATCAAAAAATGGAATGATTTCAGTTGGATTAACCTCAGCAACAATTCCTTTCGGAAATCCTACGACAATCGTCATACCTTCATAAGACTCTAATGGTCTTGTCGCAATAAATGTCACGATTGATCCTTTTGCGGACGCGCTACACGACTTTTCTGTCGATCCTACTATCCCCACGAAACAACTCGACTGTATATCTTTTTCTCCTACTTCTTGAGGCAGAGTCAGAGTGGACGTTGCCAACACCGTAGGAACTTGCCACTGCAACCCCACAGTATTCCAGTACAACTCATCATGGCTAGGAAAATACGTAAGTGCTCCCTTTGTGTCGTAGGAAATGACGTATAAATGCTGCCCTGTTATCGTTTGATCGGGATTTCCAATTTTCAACACCACATCATCGTCTGTGTAGCCTGTCGTAAACTCATATGGCGTATTCTTACCATCAGTAACTCGTATATTTTCAAGCGTCAACTTCAACCGTTTGCCTTCCTCATTTGTTTTTACATACGGAAGGTACCGATATATCCCATGACGAGCGACAGAAAAGTTATATACAATATGTTCTGTAAATCCTACTGATCCATCTTTGTGAACAACGACATCTGTTGAATAAGAACTAATTTGTTCAACATCTCCCATTGGTGTCGTAGCTGCAAACACCTGCAAAGGAGACAAAAATCCGCCGATAAAAAGCACAAACGCTATAAGTAAGGATTTCATTTAACGAAGGTATTTGGAAATGTTCACCGTATGTTCATCCAACGTTTTTGCGTAATGCACTTGCCCTGTATCATCATGGATATAGTACATATATTCAGTATTCTTCGGATAAAGAGCTGCCTTGATGGCGGACAAGCCGGGATTACAAATCGGTGCTGGAGGCAAACCCTTGTTTATATATGTATTGTATGGCGAACGCACTGCCTTATCTTCTTCAAAAAGTTCTTTTTTCCACCATGTTTTCTCTTTAGACTGATAGCCTAAAGCATATTGAAGCGTCGCATCAGCTTGTAGTGGCCAATTCGCCTTTCGTCTATTCAATAGTATTCCGGCAATAATTGGCCGATCTTCATCAGTCCTTCCTTCTCGCTCGACAATTGAGGCTAAAATTAATGACTCTTCAAACGTGAGATCATTCTGTTTGGCTTCAGAACGCATGGAGCTAGTAACTTTTTCATTAAATGTATCGGTAAACAACGTTACAATTGCGCCCGCTGTCGCGTCTTTGGGCACCATGTATGTATCAGGAAACATGTACCCTTCTTTGACAACTTTCAATAATTCTGACTCTGGAATTTCCAAATCTTTGGCTACTTTTGCAGCTACCTCTTCTACTCGCCAACCTTCAAGTGTTGTAATCCATTGATCTGCTGTGCCATGTGTGAGTGTTTGTGCGATAGTTCTTGAGTCCATCGCGCGTTGCAACCTATATTCTCCCGCCTGTAAATTGGTCTCAAGTCCTAACATCTTTACGACGACAAAAAACGCTGTTGCACTTCGTATGAGATTTTGTGAAGACAAATTTGCCGCAATGACGCGTACGCCATCACCGGATTGTACAGAAAATGCAGTTGGCGTGATATCCAAAGGATCGACAGCTCGCATTCCGTCATACCACCACATCGTACTTACTATAAGTATAATCGCAGCTACGAATATAAAAATACCAGCGCGCAATCCTATGGTGTTATTTGACTTCATGAGCGAGTGCCCGACGATATTTTTTGGCCGCCGGATCAAAAAAATATATGCGCCCACAACTACAATCTACTTGCACAAGCCCTGTGCCATTTTTTTCTGGCAACTCTTTTCCACACCCTACACATTTTCCTTGCGAAAGTAACCACGCTTGCACCGGTGCTAAAACATTTTTAAACATATATTATTATTCGACTGTATATATAGGCATCACTTTCAACGTCTCGACAGCTTCTTTAAGCTGATATTTATCAGAACTATATAATGTAGCAAGTATATCACCTTTGTCTACTTTTTCCTCAAGTTTGCGATTGAGAAACATTCCCGCCCTCTTATCCACAGGGCATCCAAGCACTTTACAAATTACTGATATTTCACGATTGTTCATCGAACTAATCATGCCTTTTTTCATAGATTTAATTTCATACTGTTCTTTTGCTGGCAATAGTTTGCTGCTTACGACATCAGGGTGCCCCCCCTGCGCTTTAATAATTTCTCGCATCTTAGAGAGTGCTTTCCCCGACGAGAGAAGTTCTTTTGCTACGATTTCTCCATCAATGTTTCTTTTGCCTTTCTTATCGCTATAGCAAAGGGTCAACAACTTTCCAGCAAGTCTTAATGCTTTGGCTTCCAGCGCTAAGGGTCTCTCGGGCGCCTGCTCTAATACCTGAAACACATCTCGGGCTTCCAGAACCGGCCCTATTCCACGACCTGCATTTTGACGCGCTTCATTTATATCAAAAATCATTTTTACTTTAAATTTTTTAGCCAACAATTCAAACTTCTTAGCAATCATCTCTGCATCTTTAAAATGCTGTATCTTCATAGTGGGACCGACGGGTAAATCTATGATGATATGATTAGCTCCCGATGCCACTTTTTTTGCCATGACAGAGACAATGATTTTATCGTACGATTCAAAGGCCAATGGTCTTTCAACTTGAATGAGGATATCGTCTGCAGGTGCTAACCCCATATGTCCACCCCATACGATACAGCCACCCACTTTTCGGACAATATGTTGAATTTGCGGAATCGTGAATGTGACGGGTGAGACAACCTCCATAGTGTCCGCTGTACCCGACGGCGATGTGATAGCGCGTGACGAAGTTTTTGGGATAGTAAACCCAGCAGCTGCGATGATCGGCACAATAATCATCGTGGTTCTCGTCCCTGCTACCCCACCTGCTGAATGTTTATCTGCAACTATCCCTTTAAATTTAAGTTGCGGCCCTGTCTCAATCATCGCTTTCGTGAGAAAATATAATTCTTCATCAGAAAATCCTTCTACAAACCCTGCTGCGGCAAAATATGTCGTAAGTACCGGACTTAATTTTTCTCTGGCTATTTCATCCATGATGGAAAACACCTCATCATATTTAAGTCGTTTCCCGACCAACTTTCTTTTGATGGCGTCTATAGCAAATTGTTGATTGTGTTTTTTCATATTCGTACTAACCTCGCCTTCACGTTTAATCTATATAAATAAGTGCCAGGAGGCACACAGGTAACGACAGTTATGTAACTGTCGTCGAAATGTTGTTCAAGAGGAGAAAGATCAGTCGGATCTACCACGACCTTATCATACACACGATATGTGTACGTTACTCCATCATAAAGAATGGTGATGTCATCACCAATTTTTATCGTCGGCAGTGTCGCAAAAATGGACTTGTATTCTTTCGTTCCCTTAAAAAATTGTGGCAGTGTAGAGTGACCAAAAATAACCGCATTTCCATACTCTCCAGGAAGCGACGTGCCGCCATAATGCACTAAACTTTTTGCTAAATCATCGCCCGCTATGGTCACCGTCGCATCGGTAAGACCGAGCTTTGAGATAGACAACGTATAGCTATTTACCGGTGTAACAATTTTTTTCTGCGGCTTTGTAGGAAACCATGCGTTTGCATTGGTAAAGTCTGATGAACCTACGGCGTATACAACAGGATTTATAGGTTTCCCTTTTCCCACAGCTTCTGCCAAAGGACTCACTGTTTTAGCAAACATAGCTTGATCAATCAACAAAAATGAAAGAATTGGCCACACGGTCCAGACGATAAGTACCATCCCAATTCCCATGAAAATGAAAGACAAAAAAACAGGTTTTTTCATCTTTCTTTTGGGTACTGATTTGATAAAACGATACGGAGCCATACCTTAGTCTACTATACAACGAAACGGTAGCTAGTTGCCACCTAAAAAGAAGCTTACTGTACTGCCAGAGAAATAATTATGTTTGCTTTATTTATCGGTAATCTTTTATTCGTTGGGGAAAGAACAAATCGAAATTCAGCACCCGCGACACCTACAAGACCCTTAAAGTGAGAAAGAGCATCTGTGACCGATGTTCCTTTAATATCTGCACGTAAGTTTTCTGTATTTATGATAGGAAGTGCTGTAGCAGTGACGGTCGCTGCCACAGTAATTTTTCCATCCTTTTTCACCTGTGCGGCGCCCACTGATACATCGAGTTTACCATCTGTAAATGAGTATCCGCTGGGAAGTTTTGGAGTAATAAGCGAGAGAAGAAGCGATTTTATATCTTCATCTCGTAACACAATGCCACTTACCGCGGCTGTCACATTTCCTGACAATTCTTTGGCTTCTTGATCGAGCTCTTTATCAAAAATTTTCTCCGTTACTTTCGTGGTAATCGTTTGCTCTATCAATCTATTACCTCCGACTTCGGTAAGTAACTGAGCTTTTGCTTTCGTGATAATTTCATCCGTTAACGTCTTTAGTACCCCGTCATAATCAGCGCGTGATACCACCGTCACTTCACGACTAACGCCTCCTTTTAGTGCCACATCATTTCTTGCCAAAAGACTTGAAGAACTTATGTCTTTCACCACAAACTCTGATGATGCAGCCACATTGCCTTCAACGCCTATATCAATTGCTGTTATTGTCCCATCCTTCTTACCGAACGTAATCGAACCAATGGATTCACTGGCTGACGCAATGTTTATCTCTTCATCGAGACTAAATGAAACACCTTTTGCGGTAAGTACCGTACCTTTTTTTAACGTCCGTTCACTAGTGATTTTATTATAAAATGTCACCGTACCTTTTGCAGGATCTCCCACACTTTTCTTACCGGTCACAGGAACTGTTTTTTGCGCGGACAATGAAAGGTTTTGCGTCATTCCGGGTATAGTTTTTGTGGCACTGTCGACAATGGTGGCGCTCGAATCAACGATAAGAGTAGCCGTCTCAGACAATGACGCGGGCAACACATACACAGTGACAGATGCTCGTGGCACAAAATAATACAAAAGCCCTATCAACAATGCTATAGCTATAAAACCTACTACTGGAAACAGTGTTCTATGAGATCCTCCCAGAGAGAAGAAGCGGGGAAGCTTGACTGCTCTGATCGAAATCAACTTTGGTAGCGAAAAAGTAAACTTTTTCCGTTTGGGTTCTGCTTCATGCGGATTTACCACATCTTCACTGCCAAATCCTAGTGTTTGAGCATCTACCAATTGCACATTCTCTACATCTTCATCCTCCTCAGAAGATACATGCATCGGTTGCTCTGTAGTGCTACCAGACTCTTCCGCTTCCGTTGTTTTATCGTCTTCTTCGCGCTGTTTTTCAACCCCGATAGTAGATGTTGCATCTTCTATCACAAACGCATCTTTCTCATCTCGGGTAGGCTGCGCTACTACTGTAGAACCTTGACCATCCGCTGTGAGTGTGGCATCTTCACCAATTGATGCCGTCAGCTCAAAAGATCCTGCCAATGATACCGCACGTAATATATCTTCATGCGCAATAACTTCAATTTTTGGAAAATGCAAAAAGTTGGCTTTTGATGGCCATTGATGCTTCAAAAATGATCCACGAACACGTTCCAATGTCTGCTCATCAGCCCCATACAGTAATATACGCGATGGCAACACATCATTGTCGGGCGCGTCAGAAAAAAACTCTTCAAGAGTTGTGGCAGCTGATTCATTCACCGCACGCGATTGTTCACGCACACAGATGCCTACCCGATACAGCGATACCGTAAGAATATCTTTCGTACAATGGACCAATATAACGCTTGCCGGCACTCCCTCTTCTTTTTTCAGAGAAAATGCTATGGCTTGAGTAAGCGGCACGAATCCTACAGCGGTAAGTTCAAGTGTGCTCGTAAGTTTTTTCAAATGCGTACGAATCTCGGCTATGATATTCCCTTCAGGAGTCAAATATGTGGCGGGCATACCAAAGACCGTTTTTGTGATAGGAATTGTTGTGTGTGCTTTGTCCTCTGCAGCAGACAGTAACTGATCGACGACGCTTATTCGTGCATCCCACGTATCTTCTTGTAATACGCCGTGAGCAACGCCTGCTATTTGTAACTCATTATTTGTTCCCAGCGACCAAGAAGCGACAGAAGCACCATCGCGTTCAACGATCAACGAAAAATAATACTCAACAGCATTTTTTGTTTTCCCTAAAAGGCGTGTAAATGATTCTGGAAATTTCATGAGGTTATGTCAGGGCAGCATACACTCTGCGAATACCCGCTCCCGCAGACTCTTCTTTCTTTATTGTAAAGTGACCCAACGCCCCTGTAAAGCTCACGTGTGGTCCACCGCAAAATTCCGCAGAAAAATAATCATCTTGTGAACCGACGATGTATACACTGACGACCTCCGGATATTTATGACCAAATTCCATTTGTGCTCCGATTTTTTCTGCAATCTCACGAGACATTTCTACACGAGAAACAGATAAATTTTCCTTAATTTTTTCATTCACAAGTACTTCGATCTTTCGTAATTCTTCATCTGTAAGTTTTCGAAAAAAATTAAAATCTATCCTAAGTCTTTCTGCTGTAATATTACTTCCGCGTTGCTTAATCGTCGGATCGACAATCTTTTGTATAGCTGCCAAAAATAAATGATGAGCTGTATGAAGCTTAGTTGTTTGTTCACTCTGGTCAGCTAACCCACCTTTAAACATGCCTTTAGATGCGCTGCGTGATAATTCCTTATGCTTTTCAAACTCCTGTTTAAACTCTTCTTTATCTATTGTTTGATTTTTTTGCGCCGCGAGTTCATGAGTGATTTCTAATGGAAATCCGTATGTTTGATATAAATCAAATGCTTTCTTTCCTGTTATTAAATCTAATTTTTCAAATTCACGAAGTCCTTTGTCCAATGAAATAACAAATCGTTCCAACTCATCTGTAATGATACGGTCTACCACATCTCTGTGATTGGCTCTATCAAAATATACACCATCATACGTAGTTAACACACTCTCACAAATAGCATGAAAACCAGGAATTGGGGTGAGACCACTACGCAACACATGCATTTTTACAGCAGCTCTACGCAATAATCTACGCAACACATACCCTCGTTCTTTATTTGATGGAACAACTCCGTCAGCAATTAAAAAAGTTGCAGCTTTTAAATGATCAGCAATTATTCTAATAGGTCCTCTTTGAATTTCATTAGAATATTTTGCACCATTTGAATATTCTTCTATTGTCTTGATTATTTCTGTAAATAAATCAGTCTGAAAAACATCAGGACTATTAATCGCAGCAGCTGCCATTCGCTCAAGACCACCACCAAAATCCACATTTTTTTGTACTAATTCTTGAAGCGATCCATCTTTTTCCTTTTTATATTGCATGAACACGGAATTTGCTATTTCCATAAATCGTCCACAATCACAATTTGGATGACACATCTCATTTTTATATGGCGATTTTTCATGAAGCCCTAACTGCGCACCAAAATCAAAAAATACTTCGCTATCTGGTCCTCCCAGTTCTCCTGCGGGCATTTTTTCTGGTTCTCCAGATCTCGACCACCAGTTCTTTTTTACACCATAAAAAAATATATGATCATCTGCCACACCTAGACTTTTCCAAATACGCGCTGACTCTTCATCTTTCGGTACCGATTCGTTTCCTTCAAATACAGTAACAAATAATTGTTTGGGATCTAATCCAAGCTCACTAGTCAGAAATTCAAAAATCCATGGCAACTGCTCTTTCTTAAAATAATCACCAAGCGACCAGTTGCCAAGCATTTCAAAAAATGTGGTATGCCGATTATCCCCAACCTCATCGATATCTTGAGCACGAAACGCTTTCTGACTATTGACCAATCGCTTCCCCGACGGATGCGATTGACCCAAAAGGTATGGGATAAGCGGCTGCATACCGGAACTGGTAAATAGTGTCGTTGGATCATTTTCTGGCACAAGAGGGGCCGAGGGAATTTCTGTATGCCCTCGCTTTTTATAAAATTCAAGAAATTTTCGTCGAATGTCATTTGTCGTCATAGCCTCATGATTATAGCACTAGTAATTCCTGCATATCCGTATTACTATAATTATAGTTGATAATTTTCAAATGAAAACGAAACGCCGTACAGCAAAAAAGTCTACAAAAAAAATATCTTCCAAAGTAATACTCCTTTTTATTCTTTTCTTGGGCGTTGTCATAAGCGTCCTTGCTATCACACGATCTGATCAGTCTACTTTTGAACTTCGAAAACGGGCTGATGAAATTACTCCCACAGAAACACCCACTGGCACCCTGACGCCCACACTCACACCGACACCCACCCCCTCAAACGTGATACCAACGTGTCTTGGTCTCTCGGTAAGTCCACTGTCAGGAAAAACACCGCTTGAATTAACACTTTCCTGTTCGGGAGTCGATGGCAATAATGATATCAATGCGGCAGAATTTGACTTGGGTGACAATCAGAAACGGACAGTTGAGAAAAGTGTCGGCCAATACGGCACGATTATCACCAAAGTTCGATACGACAAAACAGGCTCATACGTCGTCACGTGTAGAGTGCGGGATAACAACAACGCATGGTCTTCCATTCCATCTAGTTGCACCAACACAGTCAAAGTCATGACTGTTGAAACCGTTGTCGCGACGCCAAAACCCAGACCAACGCCTATATATGAAGAGCCAACGCCAACAACAATTATCACAGAAACGCTCCTACCTACAGGTAGTATGACTCCGATTCTTACTCCGACTCCTATGCCGACAACATCAAACATCAGCAACGAAACGCTTTATATGATTGGGAAAATTGTACTTATAAGTATCATCACTATACTCGTTGGGTTGCTTCTTAAAAAACTCATCGACGGAAACGAATAGTATGAACGCTATTTTTTACGCACTTATTTCCTACATCGGATGGGGAGCTGGTGACATTTTCGGCACAGTTGCCGCTCGAAGAATAGGCGGATACAAAACCACATTTTGGATCATGCTGGCTGCCGCCATTCTATTTGCACCACTGACGATTATCTACTATAACTCGCTTATTAGTACACCCTTACCAGTGATTGTCCTCGCAACTCTGATGGGATTTTTCTACCAATCCGGAAATTTTGCCGTCAACGAAGCGCTCAGGCGCACCGATGCCTCTATAGCACTTACGGTAATGGGTTCATTTGGAGCGTTCATCGTGCTTTTTTCTACAATTTTTCTTCGTGAGTCATTACCACTTATTCATGCAGGAATAATTATCCTTATTTTTATCGGCGTATTTTTATGTACTTATCAACCCAAATCATCCATCAAAACATTCGATATAAAAGGTGTTTGGTTCGCATTGTATGCGGCAATTAGTTTTGGCATATTTTTCACCGCGGTCAAAATATTTTCGTCAACACTTAGTTGGTTTTGGCCAATATATCTCTCATTTCTTTGGCTTCCTTTAATATATCTATATTTACAAAGTATTAACATCAAACCATCAGTAAATGATATTAAACTTTCTTTTGTTCCGCTTATTTTTAACCTTCTGCTTTTGAGAGGTGCTGATTTTACGTTTAATATTGGCTTACAGCTTGGTTTAGCTTCTATCGTTGCGCCAATTGCAAGCGCTTCTCCTACACTCTCGGTCATCCTTGCCTTCATCGTTTTCCATGAAAAACCGTCCGGAAGACAACTCTTTGGCATAGCACTTGCATTAATCGGCATCGTTTTGCTAGAATTTGCGGGGAATTAATACGTATGGATAAAAACACGATGATTCTTGTTATAGTCTCCTGTGAAGATTCTGCACAGGCCGAAAGAATCGGTCGTGAACTTCTAAAGATTAAACTTGCCGCATGTATTCAGATTATCCCTCAAATATCATCTTTTTATCTCTGGCCGCCACAAAAACAGCATATAAATATGGCAGAAGAAAGCATACTTCTTATCAAATCACTAGAAAACAAATGGCCGCAACTGGAAAAAGAAATACAAAAGCTTCACACATACGAAAATCCTGAAATCATCGCCCTTCCAATAACCCACGTCAGCCCAAACTATCTTAACTGGCTTCAAAAAGAACTCTCGTAATATCTGTTCTTCAAAAAGTACGTGTCATACTCTAGCGTATTACAGATTTCATGTTATCATGTTTTAAAACATGATAACATGAAGAATAATAGTCAACATAGTAATCACATACTCTTCCAATTATAATTATCCTCATGCCATGGTATATTTATGCGCTTACAAGCGCTCTATTTTTTACAGCACAAGATTTGCTGATGCGGATTCTTGCAATAAAAACTGATAACCCTAGAATATTTTCTGTCGTATTTAATTTATGGGGAGCATTTTTTGCAATTGTTGCATTTATTATTCAAGGCGGTTCATTTTCCGAACTTTCAAATCTTACCCCCTTAAACATCTGCTTTATCATCTCTACCGTGATTCTCTACGGAATATATGAACGATATAATTTTGTGGCACGTAAAGGCATCAATGCATCATCACTTTCTATAATTTACAAATTAAGTTTAGTTATTGGGGTTATTGGTTCAATATTATTTTTTCATGAATCAATAACTATAAAAAAATTATCGGGGCTACTTGTATCATAAGCGCCTCGCTTCTCCTTCTTTACAAAAATATTCATATTAAACGATCTCATTCTTTAATGGTCGCTCTTCTTTGTGCAATCGTTCTGGGTATTGCTTGGATACTCGACAAACCAGCATCTGCATTTATAGATGCTTCTCTTTATAGTTTTTTTCTGTGGTTAGGTGGCATAATTATTGTCATATTTCCAGCTGTGCAATATAAACAATTGAAAAACGAATTCCAAGTTGGAGGATGGAAGGTAGCGCTTGCTGCACTATTAAATGTCTCTGGTTATATATTATTTATCAAAGCCATAACGATGACTGACGCCTCGCGCGTAGTAGTAGTCGACTCTCTCACGGGCATATTTGTCGTGCTTGGGGGAATTATAATACTCAAAGAGTATGACCACATATGGCGAAAAATTATCGCTGCAATTATCGCCTTTGTGGGAGTATACTTATTACGATAATACTATGCAACAAAACGCTCTCATTCTTCACGCATGGTTAAGTAGCACGAACGATCATTGGTACACGTGGCTTAAAACGGAATTAGAAAAGAAAGGATGCACAGTCTATCTTCCTGAAATCCCGACGATGAATTCTCAAGCTCCCAATCTTCAAACACAGATGGATTTTATCGAAAAAAGTATCCCACTCGAAAAAGACTTCTTAATATTTGGTCACAGTCTTGGTTGCTTGCTTGCATTACGACTTGCGGAAAAACACGCATGTTCAAAAATGATTCTTGTGGCCGGATGGGATTTTAATGATTTAACAAAAGAGCACCAATCATTCTGGAAAACTCCCATCAATCACACAATAATCAAACAACATGTTAAACAATCAATCTGCATATCATCCGATGCAGATTTTTTTGTGAGTAGATTTCAATCAGAAGAAATGACCAAACGATTAAACGGAACATATATCCAAATTAAAGGCGCTGGCCACTTTACCACCGATGCCGGAATCACAAAAATTCCAGAGCTACTGCCGTTTTTCTCCTCATAATCTTCATCGACCTTTTATCAGAGGAATGGCAAACATTTGTGCAGATCGTTGCAAAAAATTCTGGCGCAATGCCACAGACGAAGTCGAACCTACAATTGCTTCATCCATTGCATCCAATAACGTTACCAATATCGCTGATGGATCCGATCCTTCGGCCTTTCGTTTTTCTTCAAATTCTTTCCAGAACGTCGTTGTGACGTCATAGGCATTGTCACAGGCAAATCCCCGTCGTATTCGCTTCTCACTATACGAAACTGGTACATGATCATACTCAAACTTTCTACCTTCAGGCACCTTCTCCCAGCCATAGGTTAGCTGATTATATAATCTTTTATCCACACACTGTTTTGCCGATGATTTTATCAATCCAAACAAAAAATTATTTCTTCCATCTCCTTTTGCATTTATTTCCGCTCCCCGTTTTTGAATATTTTCTTCCGGTCGGTCACATCCATTTGGCCACGCCAAACGATAGGCAATGCGACTCCAATCAAGTACACCTATGGGTGGCTCTAGCAAACGCCATATTTGTGGCGTCATAAAACGCCCGCTTCCGTGCCGAACTCCTCCGTATTTTGTTTCTGTTTTATTGCTCATAATACCTTTCAAATCTATATTCCAACTTACTTTCCTCCCATTGCCCGATACTGTGAGTCCATTTGATCATTTTGCAAACAACTAAATTATTTTTGTAAAGAAAAATGGTTTTCTTCTTCGTGGATTATTTTGGCCAATCGCCTTCATCATACAATGAAGTCTGGTATATACTCGCTGCTCATTATCCGCGTTCACCCCCAACGCCGCTCGGACATCATTGTCCTTAAAATATCTTGTAACATAGCCAAGAATTTGAGAACTATCAGTTGAAGAATATTTTGATATCATTTTTTGAATTCGACAGTCTTTTGGTTCAAAATACACATCCTCACCAACAGCTTCTTGAACTCGCACTAATACTATTTGTGCAAACGATATTGCCCGCTTTCTATCATTTTCTTGATTCGTCATAATTACCGCTACTTTACAAGTTAATCCTCATATTGTATACTTGACGTCGATATAGTCCGACAGAAGCGACAATATGGAATCAAACACATCACTGGAAGAGCATCTCATATCTTTTGGACTCTCCAAACAAGAAGCCAATCTTTATTTAGCCCTTTCTGGTAAACCCGCACTCACTGCACTTGAATTATCACGTCTTTTGAGAGTTCCTCGAACATCGGTATACGACAATCTCACAAATCTGATCGAACAAGGTCTCATAGAGCGTATTATCAAATACAAAAGCCAACAATTTCGTGCATACCCCATCGAAACACTCCAAAGTATTGTAGATACCCAACAATCCAATCTCACCGTCCTCTCCAATTCACTGACGTATCTTAAAACTCATATCCACGAAGCATCATTGGCTACATCAACTGCTACACAAGTACGCTACTATCACGGCACGACAGGAATTCGACAAATGATGTGGAATGCATTGTCAGCCGAAAAAGAAAATATCGGTTATTCAATAATGGGACGCAAAGAAATCGTAGGATCAGCATTTCTCAAACGGTTTTTAGAAGAATTTTCTCAAAGAAATCTACGAGACAGGGTGCTTATCAATCCGACTAAACATACATTACAATACATTACGGATGGAAATTTATCTATTGGAGGTAAGCTCGCAAATTTTGAACATATACGCGCGCTTAGTGAAACTCAACTACGCATCACCGGTGACACCACAATCTATAATAATATATTTGCCGTTATGTACTGGCAACAAAAAGAAATTGTCGGCGTGGAAATCGAAAATCCGGAGTTAGTTGCCATGCAAAAATCTATATTTGAAAATCTTTGGACACTCGCAAAACCATTAAAAATAAAGTAACATCAGAATATACATTGAAGGAGGCGGTATGAATATAAAAATTTCGGAATTGAAAGATTTGGGACTCAAAGCACTGGAAAAATACGGCTACACCGATGATGAAGCAAACATTATCTTGGAAATCCTGCTGTACGCACAACTTCGCGGAAACAATCAAGGCATCATCAAACTTATCGGCAAGGGTATTCCAAAAAGTCCTGACGCAGGTAAAAATGTTGTAACGAAAGACACCAAGCTATCAGCGATGATCGATGGCAATAAAAACATGGGTATGATTGCGATGAAACTAGCGACAGAAATGGCTATCGCCAAAGCCCATGAACATGGATTTGGTATCGTTGGCACATACAACACGTACTCTTCTACAGGAGCACTTGGGTACTATGCCGCAGCCATCGCCAAACAAGGTCTCATCGGCTTTGCATTTGCAGGTTCTCCACCAACGGTAGCTCCCCACGGATCATATGAAGCACTCTACGGCACAAATCCTCTCGCAATCGGTATGCCGGCAGATCCTGAACCAGTCGTACTAGACATGGCAACTGCCGCTATGGCCTACTATGGACTGATCGAAGCAAAAACAGCAGGTAAGTCTATCCCAGAAGGACTCGCCTACGACAAAGATGGCAATCCGACGATAGATCCATCTGCCGCTATGGATGGTGCAATCAAAAGTTTTGGTGGATACAAAGGATCAGGATTAGGCTTTATGGTAACTGCGTTTACCGGCCCACTCGTGGGGGCAGCGTTTGCGGGAATCGGACCGCGCGGTGACTGGGGTAATCTTGTCATGGCAATCGATCCGGAGCTATTAGTCGACCGGAATGATTTTAAAAAAAATGTAACAGAACTGACCATGCGGACCAAAGCGACGAAGACACTACAAGGGGTCACTGAAGTATTACTTCCCAGTGAACGGGGGAACAGACTCACTAAGGATCGTCTCGCGTCAGGCGAAATTGAAATCGAGGATAATCTCTACAATGAACTGAAAAAAATCTCTACGAGTTAACTATGAATTTTCGACCGTTAACTATAGCTGATATAGAGAGCGTTATGACTTTAGAACAATCGCTGCCAGATTCACTTTCGTGGAAATCTGCAACTGTAGATGAACAACTGCCTATTATAGAGAACGGCAATGAATACGGCGTATTTGAAAATACTATTCTTATCGGTAAAGTTGGATTTGAAAAATCAGAAACAAACACGTGGCATGTTGATGGATTAATTATTGCTAACAAATTTCGTGGAAAACAATATGGATCTCAACTGTTTACGTATGCACTCGAACAATGTATCAACAAAGAACATCCTACAACCCTAGAATTATTTGTTTATCCTAAAAACTCTTCTGCGATTTCTTTATACCTTAAAAACGGCTTTGTCATCAAGGAATGGATAAACAATAAATACGGCGAAGGTAAACACCGCTTAAAACTCATAAAACAACTCTGACAAACACCACCGTTCACGTTAGATACCAAAATTAACTCAATGTAATAGATATAATTATTTATATTTCATGCTATCATGTTTTAAAACATGATAGCAAAGAAAACAATAATCACCCCCATACAATGAACATAAATTCTAAAACGCTTTTTGACTTACCATCTTTGCTTCTCGATGCCTTTGATGCCAACTACTTCGAGCCACATGTTTTGGGAGAATAATATCAGAAAGAGCAAGCTCAATTTTTTGTATAAATCCTTTCAATTCTTCGCTTCTCAAGATCGATTCAATAATCGATCGATACCCACCTCGCCCAACTTGCATAGATAGGCTTACCTTGCTTACCGTAGTAGAACTCACTTTCAACCATTTTGAAATCGTTCGTTGGTCATATTTTATAAACAGAAGAAATGCTATAGATAACCGTTTTGCAATCATCAATCGTTCCGTAGGAGAGAGAAGATCATCCAAAAGTCGGTTCACCGTATCATGCGACTTAGCCGCTGCTATGCTCTCCATGAGCACCTCATACACACGATTTTCAATTTCTTTTTTCAATGGAATTCTCGATACTTGAGTCATATTCCTTTTATGTTATCATGTTTTAAAACATGATAACATAACTCATTAATATATTTAATAATAAATATAAGGGTCTAGACTAGATAGTTATCTTTGAGGTCTTACGGTAAGTTCTTTAGGATATGCGCTTCTCGTACCAATTCGTAATCCTCGCCGCGCTAAAATCTTTTGTTCAATAAGGTTTCGTTTCTCTTGAGACAAAAAGCTATAAGCCATAATATCATTTACTTTATTAAGAAATGATCCTAAAGGACTATGAAGTCGTGCTGCATAGAATGCGGCTGCGATTTGTTCAGGTGTTGCATTTGCCATATAACAACCTTATGGTATCACAATTATAAAAACAGTCAACTTACGCTTTTTTTGGAAGATTCTTGAAGATCTTTTTTCGAAGGTTTGCTGTAGTCTCTACACCTTGTTTTTGTAATTCTTCTATGTGGGCGAGGGCTTGATCCACATGCTCGACGGTCGCTTGTGTCACTTCTTCCTTTTTCTCTTCCAGCGTATCAATCATTTCGTCTTTCAGTTCTCTGCCATGTTGCACCAATTCTTTTCCTTTTTCTTGCAATTCATCGAGTCTATCCTCTAAATCATCAAGGACACTTTTGCCGCGCGTTTTAAGTTGCGCACTAAGTTTTTTCCCATCTTTAGTTCCCAAAAAGAAAATGATAAGCGCTCCAATAAGCCCGCCCAAAAAAAATCCAAACATAAATTTATTATCCTGATGTTGTTGATCGCTCATACCTCTTCGTCCTTTCGAAACGTTTTAAACACTGATAACGCGGCTTTTATGCCGCTTACAATTCCTGCCATCCCTGACACTGACTCTCCCACAGTTGATGTCACTTTTTTTGCATCATCAAGCATGCTATTTCCTTTTACTAATGATAATTTGATTTCTTTAAGAATGAGAAACACCTGAACGCCGAGAATAACAAGAAGAATCGTGAGGACTATACTTATTGCAATGATGGTTAACTGTACTGGATCCATGGGCAGGAATAAAAAGAACTTATTTTAAGTATACGCTACTTACGACAATTTACAATGGATCAGTTACTGTTGAAGCCCAACTTCACGAACAACTGTGGTGATTTTTCCAAACCGACTCGTTGCGATAATTTGAATTTTATTCACTCCGATTTCGATCGCAATTTGCTCAAAAAATCGTCCATCGTCCCGCACCACTGTCGACACACCGTTTATAGTTACGGTGGCGTCAGGATCTGTTTTTCCTTCCACAGTAATTCGTTTTTGCGTGACTATAGATTGATCGAGAGGCGCATCTATACTAAGTCTTGGATTTGCATTGATTCGTTTATACTGAAACCCAAGATATGAAAAAAACAAAAGAAGAAGTAAAGCAATGATGATGGTCAAAAATCGTGCGGGAGTAAGACGAAAAAATGGGGTATTTAATGGATCAGTCACCCCAAGAGGCAATAAACTTGATTTTGGAGTCTCTGTAGTTTGTCGTCGAAAAAATGCCATCGTTTCCTCGATCGGAAGCTCTAAAAACTCTGCATAATTTCGGACAAACCCCTTCGCATACGAAAGCGACGGAAGTACAGAAAATTCGTCATGCTCTATTGCGATGATAAATCGCTCACGAATTTTTATCGCACTCTCAACTTTCGCAGGAGTAAGTCCTTTTTTCTCCCGTGCTTCTTGTAACATTGCGCCAACGGTTTTCATAAGAAAAAACATCACGCAGCGGCTTCTTCTTGTTGGCGTGCTTCCATCGCATAGAAATCATCAGGGTTTTTGATCACCACGTCTCTCGGCTTTGCTCCCTCGCCAGGACCGATAATACCAGATTCTTCAAGCTGATCGATGATGCGAGCAGCCCTTGCATATCCTACTGATAACCTTCTTTGTAAAAGAGACGCCGATGCTTTATCGTGCTGACACACGAGGCGTAATGCATCATCAAACAGTGCATCTCTCCCGTCTCCACCACCAGCACCACCCTTTTTCATCGCAGTCAACGGTTGACTGGTAACTTCTTCTGTGTACTGCACAGCAACTTGTTTATCTTTAAAAAATTGCACAATCTTATTTACTTCCTTTTCTGAAACAAATGTCCCCTGAATACGCATTGGTTTTGATTGATCAGGCGGCACATATAACATATCGCCTCTTCCTAATAATTTTTCCGCTCCAGGTGTATCCAAAACGACTCGTGAATCTATCATAGACGACACATTAAATGCTAATCGACTTGGGATATTTGCTTTGATAAGTCCTGTGATGACATCAACACTTGGTCTTTGTGTAGCAAGGACCAAATGAATTCCTGTGGCTCTGGCCATCTGAGCCAGTCGGCAAATCGTATCTTCTACCTCAACGGGCGCGTACGCCATAAGCTCAGCCAACTCGTCGATAAGAATAACGATAAACGGCAACGCCTGAAATCCAGATAATTCGTTAAAACTATCGATGTTTCGTACTCCCACTTCAGCAAATTGCTTATATCGCCTCTCCATCTCCTGTGTCGACCAGCGAAGCGCTGATAATATTTTGTCTTTCTCAGTTATTACTGGCGTTAATAAATGGGGTATTCCGTTATATCCCACGAGTTCCACTCGCTTTGGATCTACAAGTATCAAACGTACTTCTTGTGGCGTAGCACGAAAAAGCAAACTACAAATCCAAGAATTGAGAAGTACTGATTTACCAGATCCTGTTGTGCCAGCTACAAGTACATGGGGCATCTTTGCGATATCTGCTACGAGTGGATTGCCAGATACGTCAAGCCCCAACGAGACGGTAAGTCTGCTTTTGGCTTTTTGCATTGAGTCAGACTCCAACATTTTCTTGAGGGTCACAAATTCAAGGCCTCTATTGGGTAGTTCTATCCCCACCATATCCTTACCTGGAATCGGCGCTTCTATACGGACTTGTCCCGTGGGAGCAGCAAGTGCTAACGCTAAATCGTTGGTAAGCGACGAAATTTTAGAAACCTTCGTTCCTAATGCAATTTTTAATGCATACTGCGTCACCGCAGGGCCAGGGTTTACCTCCACAACTTGCGCTTGTATGCCAAAGCTCCCTAAAGTTTTTTCAATAATATCGACATTACCATGCACATTCCCACGATCAGCTTTTTCTCCTGGACCATCGGAAAGAAGCGATAATGGCGGATATTCCCATAACTTCATATCTTGTCCTGTATATGCTTGATTAATGGTAAAGCCTGATGAAGATTTAGTATTCGCGGATGAAATCCCAGTATTTGATTTCGCTACTCCTGTAGAATTTAGGACTGGGGGCTTTACCATAGGCTTTGTATCTTGATCATCTCGAATTTTAAGTGGCAACTTTTCTTGGGGAAACATGAGCTCTTTGCGCTTAGATTCCGTTCCCTTAGCTTTCCTTCCAATCCAATCAAGTATTCCCTGCACCCCATCAAGTATAAAATTCATAACAGTATCTAACGACGCATTTAGTATCACTATCACACCAATAAGTACGACGCCCAAAAATAACAATGTACCACCTTCGGGAGAGATCGCTACAGCCACTGTATTCCAAAATGCCTGTCCTAAATCACCAGCTTGAGTAAGACCCGAGAATCCAACAAGAAGCATTGCTGCTCCCATAGGAACATTTTGCTTGGCTAAATCTGACTTAATTTTAAAAAATAATGTCGAAAGGGAAAGTAAAAATATAGGAATGAGAAACATGATCCACCCAAAATGTCGAAGAAGCGCCTCACGAAGTGGTGAGAGTATGCCACCATCCAAAAAAAATGACAAACTAATAATTCCTGCAAATAACCATAACCAAATAGCTGCTACCGTGTAAACGGTCTGTTTTTTTAACTTCATTTTCATACCCGTATGGTGATGATATTTTCGTTTTGATTTTAATTTAAATTTCATACGCCTCCCCTCTTATTATCCTATAGTATAGTATTCCACAATGCAACTTTTTAGTCTTATATCTCTTGTATCACAGAAACAGTAAGCGGACTCCTCCCTGTTTCTTTAAGAAGAAATGTTGCCAGTCGTTCTTCAACAATCTTACGAAGTTGTTGCCAATCCACTCGTTTCACATGACTTCGTCTTACCGCTTCCGCTATTATTTGAGTCGCTTTTGAAAGAAGCACCCCTGACTGCCTTACGTATACAAACCCTCTGGTAACAAGCTGCGGTTTCCCAGCTAATACGCCACTTCCCTTATCAACGGGTATCACAACGACGACGATTCCCTCATGTGCAATAACTTGTCTATCTTTTAATACTATCTCCCCTACATCTCCTATCCCTAATCCATCAATCATCACTTCTTGTAATTGTATCGTTTCTACCACGCGTGGTCTTTGCCCTTCTTTAAACTCGAGGATTTGTCCAATCTCAGGGATAAGGACATCTTTTTTTTCAAACCCAATATCTTCAGCCAATCGACGATATTGCATCACGTGTTTATACGTGCCTCCTATAGGCATGACATACTGCGGGCCTAAGGCGGAAAGAAGAAGCATCATGTCCCCACTACTGCCATGTCCTGATACATGCAAATCTTCCATGATGTCGCTATACGACACACGACTCCCGTGCCGATAAATCTCATCGATCATGCCATTCACATCGTTTTCACGTCCCGGAATTGGGTCAGCTGAAATGATGACGGTATCTTGCTCTCCAATACTGACAAATTTATGCGTATCTTTGGCGATACGCATCAGTGCTGATTCCTGTTGGCCTTGAGCACCTGCCACAATCAAAAACTGTTTATTTGCAGGAATTTTCTTTAAATCCCTATCAAGGACCACCATATCTCGAGGAAATTTCATGTACCCAAGTTTGACGGATGCCTCCACGTTTTTATCAATACTTCGCCCAAGAAGCGCTATTTTTCTGCCATGCGCAAGTGCTATATCAATTGCCAGTTGAATGCGAGAAATATTACTAGACTGTGTCGTGAATAATACCTTACCCTTACCCAGTACCAATTCTTTTTCAATCGTCTCGCCGATCACTTGTTCCGATGGGGTAAATCCTGCTCGTTCACTGCCTAAACTATCACTTAAAAGACAGAGTATTCCTTTTTTACCCGCTGCATTTATTTTATCTATCTCTGAGGGTTTATCGTCAAGAGGCGTCATGTCAAATTTAAAATCTGACCCATGATAAAATGTACCAACGGGCGTCTCTATGACGATATGGGATGTATCAGGCACTGAGTGTGTCACGCGGATAAAAGATAAACGGAATGGTCCAATCTGCAAAATTTTATCAAATGTGACTGGTTGCACGCGCTCTTTTATATCTGTTTCTTCCAATTTTAAATTGGCAAAGGCCGCTGCTAATTGTGGCGCCCACATCGGAACCTTTCCCTGCCCGCCATCCCTGCGGTCAGGCGCTGGCAGGCGGGCTAGTTTCGGATATAGATATCGTATGCCCCCGATATGATCATCATGCCCATGAGTAAAGACAAGCCCTCGAATAAACTGTTTTTTGTCTTCCAAATATCGTATGTCTGGAATAATAAGGTCTACCCCAAACATCTCAGCCGACGGAAACCCTATACCACAATCGATAATCAGAATATCTTTCAGTTTCCCATCATACCGATACTCATACACATACATGTTTTTGGTGACATTCCCTGTCCCACCTAAAGGGATCACGCGTACGCTTTCTTTCCCGCTCACAGGTTCTCCACGAGCCTCAAAAATATTTTTAAAATGAATTTTATATGCCATAATTATTTATTCTCTATCTTTAATACGCCTCTATATATTCCTTAATGGTGGACTCATCCACTCGATACGAATTTCCTTTGCGCTCTACAATTTTGAGAGCGACTTTGCGACAAACCGAATTTAAGGTCCGCTCAATACTGCGAATTCCTGCATCGTACCCTAACGGCCGCACGAGCTTGGCCCAAATTGCATCATCGACCGTTAAATTTTCAGCGGTTAATCCTGACTCGCGCATAAGGGCAGGCAGCACGTAGTCTTTTGCAATTTTAATTTTCTCCACATCCGTATAGGATGGCATTTGAATTGGCTCCAAACGATCAAGTACTGCAGTTGCTATATTGGTCGTGTTATTGGCTGTCGCGACAAAAAGGACTTCGGACAAATCAAACGGGTAATCGATATAATGATCGACAAACGCGCTGTTTTGTTCTGGGTCCAACAGCTCTACAAGTACTCCCATAATATCGCCACGTGCTCCTTCTGCCACACGATCTATTTCATCAAGTAAAATCACAGGATTTTTTGTCCCCGCATGGCGCATGCCTTTTAAAATAAGTCCAATTTCAGCATCAGGTCTGACGCGTGATTGGCCACGAAGCTCGAGCCCATCAGACATGCCTCCAAATGGGATACGAACAAATTGCCTGCCCATTGCTTGTGCTATCGATTTAGCTAACGTCGTTTTTCCTGTACCAACTAAGCCTACCAGACAAAGAATAGGAGCACGTCGTGCCAAAAATCCATGAGACAAATGTGCTTCATTACTTTGTGCTTCTTTTTGCCATCGATCTTGATTTAATTTAATAACAGCCAAATACTCCATAATTCGCTGCTTTACTGGTTCCAACCCGTAATGATGTTCATGCAGTATTTGTCGTGCTTTATCCAGATCAAGCTGATCTATCGATCGTTTTTCCCATGGAAGATTTAAAATCCACTCGGTATACCGAAGCATTTGTTCGATGTGAACGCGTGCAGAAATATCGTGCTCTAATCGTTCTATTTCCTCAAAATTGGCAAGCACTCTCGCCTCTAAATCAGGAGGGACATGCGCATTGGTTACTTGTTTACGAAGTGCACTCACTTCATCCAGAAGCTTTGACATAGAACCATCATAACAAATTCATGACGGGAAATCCTTTTAGAATCTTCTCGGTCCGCGACTAAATCCGCCGCTTCGACCGCCGCGATCGCCACCATCGCGTCGTGGACCTCTATCCGTTGGACGAGAATCAGGCTTGGCCTTGGCATCTTCTCCAAAAAGCATGGAGAGATTGATTCTACGCTGATCATCCATTTCTTGTACACGCACTTTGACTTTGTCCCCAACTTTTACAATTTCATTCGGGTCGCTGACAAATCCGGCACTCATTTGTGATACATGGACCATGCCTTCTTTCCCAGGAAGTATTTCGACAAACGCGCCGAAATTAAGAATACGTGTGACTGTTCCCTCATACTCTTCACCAGCTACAACGTCTTGTGTCAATCCTTTTACCCACGTGACCGCGCGGTCTACACCCTCTTGTAACACCCCAGAGATAAAGACTGATCCATCATCGTTGACATCAACGATTGCCCCTGTTGCAGCGATGATACTTTTGATCATCTTGCCGCCTGGACCTATCACGTCGCCAATGCGCTCAACCGGAATCTTGACTATCTGCACTTTTGGTGCATATTGAGAGAGCTTTGGTCTAGGTGCATCAATGACCTTGGCAATTTTCTCGAGTATCATATAGCGCGCGATCTTTGCTCGCTCAAGCGTCTCATCGATGATGGCATCGGTAATACCATCAATCTTCATATCAAGTTGTATGGCGGTAATACCCGTTTTTGTACCCGCTACTTTAAAGTCCATATCGCCAGAGAAATCCTCAATGCCTAATATGTCAGTTAAAAGCGTAAATGAATCTTTTTCTGACATAAGTCCGATAGAAATTCCTGCCACAGGCGCTTTTATCGGCACACCAGCATCCATAAGCGCTAATGTCGATCCACAGGTAGATGCCATAGAAGTAGAACCATTACTACTCATAATTTCTGACACCAAACGAATCGTGTATGGAAATACATCTTCGGCAGGGATGACGGCCAAAAGTGCTCGTTCAGCCAAAGCTCCGTGTCCGATTTCGCGTCGCGACGGAGTACCTACGCGACCCGTCTCACCCACAGAATAGGGAGGCATACTGTAGTGATGGATGTATCGTCTGGTTTCCTCGCCAGTCGGACTTTCTATAAGTTGCGCTAAGCTTGGAGCACCCAACGTTGCAATTGTTAAGGCTTGTGTTTGTCCCCGTTTGAACATCGCACTCCCATGAGTTCTGGTGAGAATTCCAAGCTCAATTTCAATTGGACGCACTTCATCCAATTTTCGACCATCAAAGCGCTTCCCGTGTTTGATGACATTTTCTCGCACCTGCTTTTTAAACAACGCGTCAAGTGCCGCTTCTATATCTTTGACAGAATAAAGAGCCTCATACGCTTCTGCGATGATTTTAGCTAAGTTGCCCACTTCTTCACCACCAAATTCTTTTTCTGCTTTCTTGGCAAACGCTGCATCCATTTCTTTTTTGTAATCCGTTTCTATTTTGTGCTTTAACTCATCAGCTTGGGATACTTCAGGCAACACAAATTTTGGTTTGCCTACTTCTTTCACCAATTCTTCAATAAGCGCTATGATTTCTGCATTTGCTTTTTTGGCCTCGACGACAGCCTGTGACACAATAGCTTCCGGTGTCTCACAAAATCCACCCTCGAGCATGACGACTTTGTCTTTATTGGAAGACACAATGAAATCAAATTCACTAAGCGTTTGTTGCGTGGTTGTTGGATTGACGATAAGTCCTTCTCCACCCCCTTGTGGCACATATCCTACTCGCACTCCCGCGATAGGTCCATTCCATGGAATAGGTGAAATAGCAATGGCTGCCGAAACAGCGACAAGTGCTAATACATCTGCGTCATTTTCTCCATCAACGGACAGCACGGTAATAATCACCTGCACATCTTTTTTAAATGCTTTCGGAAAAAGCGGTCGAATTGATCGGTCTATGACGCGCCCGGCCAATACTGCATCGTCGGTTGGTCTTCCTTCTCGTTTGACCCATCGTGATCCTTTAATCCTTCCGCCTGCATACAATCGTTCGACATACTCAACACTTAATGGAAAATAATCAAGTGCCGTTTCTTTACTTGATGCTGTTACGGTTGCTAATACCTGTGTCTCGCCATACGTGGCCATCACGGCGGCGGATGCTTGTTCGGCAAATCTGCCCACTTCAAGTGTCAACTTTTTTCCAGCAATCTCTCGAGATTTTGTTACTATCTTCATACTATTTCTGTGTATAAAATTAAAAATGGAAGGTATATACCTCCCACCCTATCCTCCACCCCCGCGTGACTATGTTCCCTAAGTTTCGCAGTATGTTAACTTAAGCCTAATTTGACTTTAATACCTTTATATCGTTTTGCGTCTTTTTTTTCTAGATAATTTAACAGTCTTCGTCGTTTACTCACGATTCCCAATAACCCTCGTCGAGAATGATTATCATGATTATTCGTTTTTAAATGATCAACGAGCTTTGCAATCCTTTTGGTAAGAAGTGCTACCTGCACCTCCGGACTACCCGTGTCTCCGGGGGCTACCGCAAATTGCAATATAACTTCCTGTTTTTCTGGAGAGGGAACTACTGCTTCTTCTGTCTTTTTTGCTTTTGCAGCTTTTAAAGTTTTAACAGTTTTTACTGCTTTAACAACTTTTTCCGCCTTCTTAGGTGCAGCCACTTTTGCAACGACTTTTTTCTCTACTTTTGCTTTGGTTGTTTTAGCCATACATTCTATTCAAATTGAGCTCAACGCTCGTTTCCCAATTCACGTATTATACCGGATTCCCGAAGTCTTTACAAGAGCACGAAGGGTGCACCTACCACAAAATGAGCCTACCAACCAATAACTGTAATTCTACGTCTTGGAAGTGCCGTGGCGTTTTCGATATTAAATCCTGTTGAAGGCTGCAGCGTAATACCTTTTACACCACGAAAGGTTCTCAACTTCACAAATGAAAACTCTTCCCCTCCACCAACTCTACACACTTCAACAGCTGGTAATCTTAGCATTGAATCTTTAGCTCGTTCCATTACAAATACTGAGCCACCTGGGGGGGCCATAGCGTGTGAAAAATTACTCACAACTCTCACCCACTGATTTGTGGGCCTACCTTTTATTAGCACGTTATAATCAACAGAGTCATGACGGAAATCTTGACCAAGATCACAAATCTCAACACCTTTATGTTTAATACTCATCATATGTTGACATTTATATCACCACCCACTGTAGATTACAAGAATAGACGTGTTGCGATATAGCTTCATTCAGTAGCCGTGACGAGAGGTTTTTGG
>ERZ1292629.580-Hain-H43-01um-R1-580-length-40204-cov-8_pt2 | contig 39796 bp, 33 predicted proteins | sample MGYA00564399_ERZ1292629 | MGnify/ENA primary metagenome ERZ1292629 (study PRJEB36523, sample SAMEA6512636) | groundwater metagenome | collected 2019-01-08 | study: AquaDiva: Metagenomics assemblies of 32 groundwater samples
GCTCCCGCCCCAGCAGTACATGCAGGTGCCGCCCCCCCCCGCAGAGCGGATCCTGCGCGGCGAGCGCAACCCCTGGACGCGGGTCGCCATCGTGGCGATCGCCACTCTCGGGGTGGTTGTGCTCGCCATGGTCGCGATCAACAAGCTGGGCGGCAACAAGCAGGCGCAGGGGTTCTGGACCCCCGTGGAGGTCCAGAACGTCGCTCCGCCCGTCAAGATCCAGGCGACCTCGGGCGCCACGGTGCTCGGAAGCTCGGCCCCCGCGCCGGCCCAGCTCGCCGCCCCCCCGGTCGTCTCCCCGACGACCACGGCTCCGGGTTCGGCCGCCCCCCCCACGTTCACCATCCCTCCCGGAGGGACGGCGAACTACTACTACAGCGGCGGCCCCCCGCCCTCGCCGCAGGCCGCGCCCTCGGCGGCGACGATGCCGACGACCTACCTGGTCGTCGGCAGCCCCTCCAATGGGGTGGCAATCTCGCAGTAAGTTAAGCCCACCACAATACCCCCGGGCGAGCCTCAACAGTTCGTCCGCGGGGTTCCTACATACCAGCGAGAGAGTTGACAACAACTTCTCTCGCTCGGTTCCACTATCTTCTTACATTATTTTGTAAGAGGATGATGTAAACCGATTTGTTCATTAAAATTGAAGGAATTACAAGAGAAAGTCCCCGGAGTCAGAGAGGTGTTATCAAATAACATTTGTCTGATTCCGAGGACAAAGGTGTCCTTGGAGAAGCTTTGGTCGCTTGAGTGCGGCCACAACCCGAATTGAGGATCGAGAGGAGACGCCATGAGGAACCTGACTTGCAGCGTGTTCGTTGTTTTGTTCGTTGTTTTGTTCGCATCGTCGGCCACGAAGGCCGAGACCATCCTCTGCGGTGGTGAGAGCGCCACGATCCAGATCGACCCGGCGAAGCCGGTGAGGCTGCGGCCGACCAAGTGCCCCCGTAACGAGGGCACGGCGGCGCGCTCCGAGCGCGCCCCGGCCGAGAAGCCGGTCACCTACGATCGCGACCACGACGGCATCGTCGACGCGTTCGACGCATGCCCGGACATGGTCGGCGTCGTGAGCGCGGATCCGCGGCTTCACGGCTGCCCCGCGCCCGCGCCGACGGCGATCCCCGAGCCGCAAGGCCCGGCGGACACCGACGGCGACGGCATCGTCGACGCGTTCGACGCGTGCCCCAGGAGTCAGGGGCCGACGAGCGAGAGCAGACACCTCAACGGGTGTCCGTCCCCGCCCGACAAGCCCCAGGTCTCGCCGCCCGCACCGACCCCGCCCCCCGACGTGTCGCCGAAGCCGCCGATCGTCTTCGACGCCGACGGCGATGGTGTCCGGGACGAGCAGGACGCGTGCCCGGAGGTGAAGGGCAAGCCGAACGTGGCCGAGCACCTCAACGGGTGTCCGCCGCCGCGCTCGGCCAAGAACCCGCCCGCCACCCAGCCCGCGACGCAGCCCGCCCCGCCCGCCCCGCCCAAGATCTCGAAGGAGGGCTTGATGAAGTTCGGCCTCCGGGTCGGAGCCATCCTCTCTGGTAAGAACGAGGGGCTGGTCGGCGGTGGCGTCGCGCTGGAGTTGGGTGGACAGAAGTTGTCCACCCAGATCAGCGGCATCGCTGGAGTCAGCGATGACGGAGCGGGCTTCGCGGTGAGCGTGGACCTCGGGACGAACGTGTCCCCGAGGATCCGCTTGGCCGGCGGAGCCGCCATCATCATGCACGTGGACCCCGAGCGCAAGCTCGAGGAAAGCGTGCGTGACCGCTGGTTCGGGTTCGTCGGCAGCGCGGAATACAGCGCGGCCGACAGCTTCCGGATCGGGCTCGACCTCGGGGTGGGCATCAACGCCTACCCCATCGAGGGCGGTCGGCGGCGCGATCTCCCGGCCTTCATGGCGGGGGTTCACCTCGCAGTGCCTTTCCGGCTTGAATAATTCCTACCCCATACCCCCGGACGAGCCTCAACAGTTCGTCCGCGGGGTTCCTACATACCAGCGAGAGAGTTGACAACAACTTCTCTCGCTCGGTTCCACTATCTTCTTACATTATTTTGTAAGAGGATGATGTAAACCGATTTGTTCATTAAAATTGAAGGAATATACTACGGAAAAATAATATTCTCGGAACAAGAGTAGCATGCGAATTTCGCGTATTGCTTTTGTTCCGAGAAGGAGAGCCCATCGGACAACAGTGTCGCCTGAACGCGACGAGTTCATGGAGGACAAGATGAACCAGACGAACCCGAAGGCCGCGTTCATCGCGGTGGTCGTGGCGACCTTCTTCGCCACCCTGACGATGGGTTGCATCGTCGACGACCCGTTCCAGACCGACGGCCCCGACGCGGGTCAGCCCGTCCCGGGCGAGTGCAAGGGACACGTCAACGCCCTCTGCCGCGCCGCGGCCGGGGCGTGCGACGTCCCCGAGTACTGCAACGGCGTCGACGACGACTGCCCGAACGACGCGCTCGAGGCGGCCGGCACCCAGTGCCGGGCCTCCGACGGGGATGAGCACGAGTGCACCGGCTACTCGCCGGTGTGCCCGAGCGCGCCCCCCGACGACTGCGAGACCAACGCCGACTGCGTGAGCGGTCGGTGCGTCGGTGGCGAGTGCATCACCACTTTCGTGGTGCTGGAGGTCAGCAACACGAGTGGTGAGGCGGCCGAAGCTCACGTCTTCGGGAGCATCGACGTCCACACGGACAATACAGGAATTCACAGCGGCTCAAGCCCCTACACCATCGGTCTCACGCAGACCGAGGCGTGCGGGTGGGGTGTTGAGGTGGCCATGCGCGAAGTGGTCACCCCGTCGAGGCAGTGGTACGGGTGCGGTGCACCCGGGCGTGGGCTTTCCCAGATTGTGGTGAAGCGGGGTGGCACGGTCATCACCGGCATCCCGACATTGCACCCATGGGCCTGCGCCGGCGGGGGCGAGGGCAACCTCGCCTTCTCAAAGGCGCAGCTCGGCTGCCCGTAGGGTAGGTAGCACAGTTCCTTCACTGTCCGCTCGCGCAAGTAACATCGCGCTAGCGTGACGAATTTCGGCGGGGAGAATCTCTTCACAGAGCTTTTCTCCCCGCCATCCCTAATTTGCAATCATTAAAAAATGATTTCAGATTAGGAATTTAAAATCTAATGTCACATGGATCCATCATGTTCTCTCTTACCTTGTTCTTTTTAGATAAAGGTACACGATGGATTCAGTTGACAGAGTAAAATCCGCCCGCAAGGCGGTTTTTGCTTTATTTTAGCCTCTTTTGTTTTTAACAGTTGACATTTCAGCGAAGCTGTGTTAATTTACGCTGTTCTTTTAATAACATAGTGTAGCCAAAACACCCTTTTGCGTGTATAAAAAAGAGTGCTTTGGCGACACAAGGTTATTTGCTGATGTTCTTTTGAAAATTAACTGATTGCAACGAAATCCTGGCGTGAAAAGGGGAATTATTTTAATGCCCTTTTTTTCGCGTCAGGATTTCATGGAGAAGCGCGCGTTCGGATAAGCCGGGCGTTGTGTTTCTGCCATAACAGATTCGGTCAGGGGGAATCCCGAGGAGGAGTCATGTTCAAGAAGATCGTCGCGTTGGTCGCGTTCTCGTTCTGCCTGTCGTTCGCCGCCGTCCGCTCCACCGTCTTCGCCCAGAAGCAGTTGGACGACTCGGCCATCGCCACCCTCTTGGTCCACGACGGGTGGATTCAGGAGTTGGATGAGAGACTTCTCCTTGTGGAGGACCAGTGCATGGCCGCCAGCGACAAGCTGGCTGTCGCCGAGTTGGACACAACGAAGTGCGATCCGCAGAAGTTGCGGAACGAGTTCGACTATAAGTTGGGTGAGGCTAGCGTCGTCTACGATCGCAAGCTCGCGGTTGTGAACGCCGGTCTCGCCAAGCTGAAGGAGGCAGAAAAGAACAACACCTCCATCAGCAAGAGGATGGGTGGGGTGGAGGAGGCGCTGGAGCGAGTGAAGGCGAAAATGCCGGATCTCGCCGAAGTCAACAGAGCCCTCGCCGAGCTCAAGGAGACTGGCGAGTTCAGCCGGACCGCTATGAACATCGTGGTCAAGGAGTTGAACGGCGCCAAGACCGAGCTGGAGACCATCAAGGAACGGCTGGGTGCTCTGCAGGAGAAGTTTCTGGACATGCAGAGCAGGCTGGAAAAGATGCAGAGCGACGTGGCGCTCAAGCAGGATCGAGTACTCTTCGCTGTCGGCCTGGAGCTTCGGGCCACGAATTCCATGGCAGGGTTCGGCCTGCGAACAGACATGGAGTTCCAGCGGCGAGGCGACTGGTGCTGGCCAGTCTACGGGTCAAGCATCGGCTACCAGAACAACGGAATCACATTCTCCCTGCGAGTGCTGGGGAAGTGTGGCGCCGGGCCGTTCCACATCGGGTTCGGGTTCGTGCTGACGCCGTCCTTCAACAAGGACAACACCGCGTCAGTCGGCGCCCTGTCATCCCTCGTGGGGTTCGGATACATCTCCGGCCGGATGGAGTTCTTCTTCTCCGGAGGCGCGGGGTGGCGAGGCGAGGAGGGCGTCTACGAGTTTACGCCGACGCTGGAGACCGCGATCCAGTATCGGTTCTAGGAAAGGAGAAAAAAGTCGGGGAGAGCAGCAGAGTTGTGCTAGTCAAGGCAGCCGCTTTCCTCTTCCCGTTTTTGCTCGTAATTATTGCGGGCAGAAACAGGAGGGGGTTCATTACAATTAGCTAGGTAGGAAAACTACGAATTAAGCGCCTCAAAAGGCGTTGAACAGACAACGAACGATTTGATCCCCGATGGATATCGGGGGGAAGGGGATTTGTGATGGTTGAGAAGAGAGGGAGTACCTCGAAGGGGTTTCCACAGCCGGATATGCCGCGCGGTGAGCCGGTTCAGCCCGCCGAGGAGGGGGCGGTGCCCGAGGGCGTGGATCCGAGGAGCGACACGCCGGAGAAGATGAGGCAGTCCGTGGCGCCGATGGGCGATGATGAGTCCGGCTTGACGGATCTGACGAAGCTGCGAAATCAGGCGGCAGTGTTGGCTCTGGGCGCCGGCATCAAGTCTGTGCCGGCGCCGGTACTCAAGCAGCGTGGCGGCGGCAATGAGTTCGAGCGCGCCAAGACCGCGGCCGCGGAAACGGTGCGCCCTCGGGAGAACGGTGGCGCAGATGTACGGGCCGCGATCGCCGAGGCCAAGGTAGGGGATGTTTCCCCGTCTGTTGGAGATATCCAGATCGTGGCGCGCTTGGAAGAGCGGATCATCGAGCGGACGGTTCCGCCGGCCGCCATGGCTCCGTCGCCGGCCGAGTGTAAGTTGCCTGGCGTGCAGCCCGCGCCGGCCCTGCCGTCGCCGGCCGAGACGGTTCGTCCCTTGTCCAAGGAGGTGGATTTCTCCTTGCTACAGCCTGTTCGGGCTACGTCGGATGGCAGGGTTTGGCCTGCGCTGGTTCCCGCCAGCTCCGACGAAAGAGAGCGCGACAAGCCGACCGCGATCACCAAGTCCGATGCGGTCAGCAGGGAGCCGTCGGCTGGCGCCGACGTCAAGTGGGTTCGCCATGAGGCGTCACCGTCGTCGTCCGACCCGCCTCCGCCTCGTCGTCGGCCACCGTCCGACCCGCCCATGCCGCCCGATCACCCGATCGGGTCGCCCAAGCGGATCATGCTGGCCGCCGCCGTGGTCCTGGCGTTCCTCGCCATGGTCATCGGCGGGGTCGCGCTGTGGAACAAGAAGGGTGGCGACAAGCAGGCCGCTACCCCGGCGCACAACATCGAGGCCATCATCGCCGAGTGCGCCAGCCGATACGCGGAGCGGTCGAGCAAGTACAAGGGCAAGCCCCCGGACGAGGTGAAGGCGCACTGCAGGGAGATCCTAGCCAAGGTCTCCTCCCGCCATTAGTCCTACCTAGTTGCCGAAGCGCTATTTCTAGCGGACAGCGATGTCTGCGACGAAGACGCGCCAAGGCAATTCGCCGCGTTCTGACAAGTTCAGTCGCGGCTCCATCTATTTCCATTTCGTTGAAGTGAAAATAGATGGGGCTATAGTCTGCTCTTTGAAAGCTTGAGAGATACCCAACCTCGCTGGCATGGAAAATTCCTGTCAGTTGAGAGGTTGGTTCGGTTACCGAATGGAGAGGAGGACGCGATGAGGAGAGTGTGCGTGGTATTGATGTGGTTGGTCGGCGCTGTTGCCGGGTGCAACTTTGGCCCGGAGTCGCTGAACGCCCCGGACGCGCCGGCGCCCGTGGTGTTGAGCTCGTGCCAGAATCGTTTTCAGGGCACGGAGTGCCGCGGCGTGGATTACCTCGCCCAGCCGTGCGACCGCACGGAGTTCTGCCAGTGCGGCGGGGCGGGGATGATCTGCGACGCGGCGCATGCCGCGTGCCCGGCGGACGATGTCTTGCCGTCCGGATTCGTCTGTTTCTTCCCGGATGACCGCCAGGGTACGTGTGACGGTGTCAGCCGGTTCTGCCAGGCAATCGCGTCTCCACCCGTGGACGCAAGCGTCCCGGACGCGCCCGTGGTCGTGGTGGACGCCTCACTGCCCGATGCGCGGCTTCCGGACGCGGCGATTCCGGATGCCCGTCTGCCAGACGCCACCATCGTGGTGGATGCCAGGCCGCCGGATGCCTCACTGCCCGACGCGCGGCCGCCGGACGCGGCGATTCCGGATGCCCGTCTGCCAGACGCCACCATCGTGGTGGATGCCAGGCCGCCGGATGCATCACCGCCAGATGCGACTGTTCCGGACGCAACGCCGCCCGACGCGCGGCTTCCGGACGCCACGCCCCCGCTCCTCGTCAACGGCGCCACCTGTACGGTGGGCACCCAGTGCGTCAGCGGGTTCTGCGCTGATGGCACGTGCTGTGAGAGCGCGTGCTCTGGGGAGTGTATGTACTGCGGCAACTCGTTCGGCATCTGTGCGCTTTTCTCCGGGGGCACTGACCCTCAAGACGAGTGCGTCGGAGCCGGAAGCCCCGATGTCTGCAACGGGGCTGGAGAGTGTGTTGCACCATGCCTGGTGGACGCGGACTGCAACGACGCCAGCTTCTGCACGGTGGATACCTGCGTCACGTTGGGGAGGTTTTGTCAGAACACCTCAACGGTGTCCTGCTCGGTCGCCAACACGAGCTGTAACCCGGCAACGGCCATCTGCTCCTCGGTGTTCCGCGTGGAGACCGAGGTCGCTTCGCTGGTCCGCTTCTGGGTGAGCCCATCCGGCCCGAGCACCAACATCAGCGCCGTGGATCCCACGCCCGAGTTCCCGGGCGACGTGGATCCCGAACCCGGCGAGCGGGCCGTGTCCACGTTGTTCCGTATGGATCTGGACGGCGCCATGTGCGCGCGACCGGTCTGGAACGACGACGACTACCCGAACGCCGCCACCCCGCCGGTGGCGATGGGCGCTGGCGCCGAGTCCAAGGCGCTGACAGCAGGCGGAGTCTGGTACGGGACCGCCGGAGCTCCCACCATGGGCACCGTGTATCTGTATCGGTGCAACGAGGACGGAAGCTCGTGCGTCCTGGTGGATTTGTTCACCATGGTGCACCCCTGCTTCTGGACCGGGACCGACTGGGACTGCCCGGTGACCAACCCGGAGGGCAACAAGTTCTACTCCGACGACGCGCTCGTCGGCGTTGCCAGTCCCTGCCCGTAAACTCTCTCAACCGGGGGATACCCTGAATCCTCCGCGCCAATGGCAAACAAAAAAGGGAAAATGATCCGGGAACCCGCTGTGGCGAGTTCACGGTCAAGAACGACCGGGGGGATGCAGATGAAATCTGTCTTCCTCCCTCCGCACTTGATCATCACAAAACAGTGGTGGCCAAATGCGGAATGCCGCATTAAAAAATAGCCGATCAAACGGCTGTTTTTTATTAATTTTTTTGTGGACATTTAAGACGAATTTAGTTATAATATAGGCGCGTTAATATGTCATTCGCCTTTAGTTTAACTCCTAAAAAAACTTTATCCGAATTTGAAAGCGCTTTGTTGACAGTTGTCATAATGGCCGGTTTTGTGATTCATGGCATTTGGCAGGGCCAGTCTCTTTCGTTCTACGCGATTTTTATTTTGGTTTCTTTTTATTCAATTTTTAAATATCCGAAAACCGGAATTTATTTAATTATCATCGGAACAATGTGGTTTGAGCGGCATTTTACACTTCAGCCATTAACAATAGGCGATGTTTCATACAAAATATATCCGTTGGATTTTATTTTGCTGATAACCGGGCTAAGCTTATTCGTTCGCGTTGTTGACAAAGAAATAAAATGGAAATGGCATAAATTTGACACTCCAATTTTATTGTTCGGGCTGGCCGCGACTTTCGGATATTTGTTATCTTGGCTCAGAAATTTGGATCCGGTTTTGGCTTTCGGCACCTACAAAAATTATTTTTTATACGCGGTTGTTTATGTTTTTATCGCTTTGCTTTTTAAGACAAAAGAAGACTGGAAAAAATTAATGGCCTGGTTTTTCGCCGGCGGCGCCGGCTTGTTCTTTTTCCTATTTTACGGAATTATTACGGGCCATGGACTTTGGAGCGATTTCACGCCTTTGTCAACCTATGGCGAAAGATTGATTGCCGGAACACATATTTTTTACATGGTTTTATTCGGCTTTTTTTTAATGTCATTGTATTTTTGGAAAAGCGAATTTCAAAAGAAAATTTCTGAAAAAATTATTTTTGCCTGTATCGGACTGGTCGCGATTGGAATTTTAGTTTCCCTGGTCAGGCATTTGTGGGCGGCTCTGGCCGTGATTTTTATTTTATGGTTTATTTTTTTGTATCGCGAGGAGAAAAAAAAGATGATCACCTTGGGGAAAAAATGTTTCGCGATCGGGCTGTTTTTTATATTGATTTATCTTTGGGTATCGTTTTCGTTTAAAGGCGCGGTTCCGCAGAATTTAAGCAAAGGTTATTACGCTGTTAAGGAGCGCGTTGGCATAGAAAGCGTCGCTAGATTGGAAGACAGCAGTTTCAGATGGCGCATATCGGCCTGGGCGGTCGGGGTTGTCTTGTGGACAAGGCATCCGGTATTAGGTTCAGGTCTTGGCCAGTTGGTTTCCGGTTATGACAATATTGTTCCGTTTGAGATCGCGGCGCGGGAATTGCATAATAATTATCTCGGTATTTTGATTCAGTTGGGCGTGGTTGGGCTGGGCGTAGTGTTGGCGTGGTTTTGGATGTTGCTCGTCAAAATGAAAGAGATGTGGAAATTTACGCAGGCTCGCGACAATTTTTATACACAGCTTACATTTACATGGGTGAGCGTTGTTTTGCTTTTTATGATCGGTTTCAGCATATCTGTTTATTGGGATGTTAATTTTTTTATAATCTGGTGGTGGGTCGCCTTGGCCGCGGTCAGATTTTTGTCTGACGAAGTTAAGCCGCCGCTTTTTTCCACTGTTAAATTTTAATTTATGATTGCGTTTTACGAACACGAACCGGCTGGCGCGAGGAAAATGGAAATAATAAAAGATATTCTTGAAAAGGAAGAGGAAAACAAGGGCAAGAAATTGCGCGTGCTTGATGTTGGTTGCGGTGACGGGCATTTGAGCGCGTATATGGCGTCGCTGGGGCATCAAGTCAGCGCCATAGACACGGACGCTTCCGCGATTGAAACGGCAAAATCTTTGTATAATAATGTAAATTTTTTGAACTCGGATTTGAGCGTGGTAAAAGATAAATTTGACGTAGTTACGGCTTTTGAGGTGTGCGAGCATGTCCCGGATGAGAAAAATTTTACGGAACAGATGCGGGAAAAATTATCGGAAAACGGCCTGCTGGTCATTTCCGTGCCAAATGGCTGGAGTTTGGAAGAAATAGTTCGCAGATTTTTGCAAAACAGCAGTGTTGGCAGAAGTATCAAAAACTGGATGAGGAAGAAAAATGTTTTGCCAAAGAGCGAGTCGCAAACCCACGCCGACAGTCCGCATGTTCACTTTTGGCGGTATTATACATGGAAAAAGAATTTTGCGCGGAATAATTTTAAATTTTTGTGTTCGTGGAATGTCTCGTTGTTTTTTAAGCAGTTGTATTATTTGGGATTTCGCAGATTTTTGAAGCCGGCCGGCGCGGTTTTTAAATTTTTGGATAAATTTGACGGCAAAATCGTTAATTTATTTCCATCTTGGATGGTTGACGGATGGCTGATGACATTCAGAAAATAATTTTATGAAAATTTTGCAAGTTAATAAGTTTTTTTATAGAAGGGGGGGCGCGGACCATCATTTTTTGGATCTTTGCGACTTGCTTTCGCGCAAAGGCAACGAGGTGATTCCGTTTTCAATGCGCGATCCCAAAAACGAGGCCAGTCCGTTTAGTAAATATTTTGTTTCGGAATTTAAATTGGACAGTTTTAACGTCCGGTCCTTGTTAAAAATTGGAAGGATGCTGTATTCATTTGAGGCCAAAAGAAAAATCAGCCGTTTGATTAAAGATGCCAAGCCGGAGATCGCCCATCTGCATTTAATCTATCATCATTTATCGCCGTCAATTCTTGGTCCGTTAAGAAAAGCCGGAATCCCGATAGTTATGACGATTCATGATTGGAAACCGATCTGTCCAAATTATCTTTTGTATACCGAAGGCGCGCCTTGCGTAAGGTGTAAAAATAAAAAATATATTCAGAGCTTTACGCATAGTTGCGCGAAGGGATCAAAAATTAAAAGCGGTCTTATCGCGCTTGAATCTTATTTTCATCACTGGAAAAAATACTATGAGGATTATGTGGATTTATATATTGCCCCAAGTGAATTCGTGAAAGAAATGTTTGTCTCTTTCGGTTGGAATAAAAATAAAATTCAGGTGTTGCCGCATTTTTTGTCGCCTATTATTAAAGCGAGTGAAAATGCGGCGCCGTCTCCGCAAACCACGCGGTTCGCTTATGTCGGCCGGCTTTCCGCGGAAAAAGGCGTGGACAAACTTGTTGAATATTGGCGATCAAAAAATATACAATATCAGCTTGATATTTTCGGAAGCGGGGATTTGTACGAAGGACTTAAGAATTTGACCGCGGATAATCCAAAAATAAAATTATTGGGGCAGATTAAGCGCGAGGAAATGGCAGAGAAGCTGAAAAATTATTCGGCCCTGATCGTCCCAAGCGAATTTTATGAAACATTCGGCCTGGTCGCGATTGAGGCATGGGCCGGAGGCGTGCCGGTTCTCGCTCACAACAGGGGAGCGGTCGTGGAATTAATAAACGCGTCCGGAGCGGGTTTGACTTTTGAATGGGGCGATGATTCGCTGGAAAAAGGGTTGGAAAAAATTTGTTTTCCGGAATTTCGTCAAAAGGCCGTTGATTATATGAAAATACATCATTCGCCGAATGAATATTACGAAAAAATATCCGCAATTTATAATGGATTATTGGCCAAGCGATTGGCGATATGAAATTAAAATTTTATAAAATTTTTGTCGCGATATATGGAACGATTTTCGTCGCGGTTTTGCTTGCGAGTATTTTTAGTTTGGATTCTGTAAGGGCGAGAAATTATCCAAAGCTGGCCAATATTTATCTTAAAAGCCCGATTACGAGGTCGGACGCGGAAGAATTGGCAAAATGGGATGTCGTAATTCTGCACATGCTCGCGCAAAAAAATAGCGCCGATCAAATCAGATACATGCGCAAATTAAATCCGAAGATAATAATTTTGTCCTACATACAATCGCAGGAATTCCCAATGTCAAAAATTAATGAATGGGATTTGAATAAAACAGACGGGATGTTGCATAAATTATCCAGACTGATCAGCGACCGGATGTGGCTAAGAGACGGCGCGGGAAATCACGTGACATTTTGGAAAGATTTTTGGATGCTCAATGTCAGCAATTATCCGGCGGATGGCGCGCGATGGACCGACGTCTTATCCGATTATGTCGCGAATGATATTATGTCTTCGGGTCTTTGGGACGGAGTTTTTTATGATAATGTTTGGGAAAGAGTTTCGTGGGTAAATAAGGGTCAGATTGATATTAACAATGACGGGTTGGTTGATTCAAAGGAGGTGATTGACAGGGCATGGAGTGATGGCATGAGCGCTTTATTTAAATCGACACGGAGCAAAGTGAAAAAAGACATAATAATCGTCGGTAACGGAGATAAGGGTTTTTATGGCGATCTGAATGGATTATATGTGGAAAATTTTACACATTTTTCGGTCGCGTCCTGGAAGGAAAGAATGAGATCGTTTGAAGTGTCTAAATCTTACGTTAAACCAATTATCGCGATTATCGCCAGCGCGCCAGTGGACGGCAAGTCCAAGAATAATTACAAAGCGATGCGTTTTGGCCTGACATCGGCTCTTCTTCAAGACGGTTATTTCGCGTTTGACGCCGGATCGGAGAGCCACGCGGAAAAATGGTGGTATGATGAGTATGATATAAACTTGGGAAGGCCCAGCGGCGATCCGGCTTCCTTGAATAATAATTCCAAGTTTGACGATGATGTTTGGAAGCGAGAATATGAACAAGGAATTGCGATTGTAAATGTAACAAAAGAATCTCAAGAGATTGATTTGGGCGGTGAATATGAAAAAATTTCCGGCAAGCAAGATCCGCGAGTGAACGATGGAGCGATTGTCAGCCAAGTCACTCTTGGAGCCCGTGATGGGTTAATTATGTTCAAAACATTTCAAAATCTCAAAAATTCGGTTTTTTCAAATGGAGATTTTATCCGTTTTTTTGATATGAGAGGCGGGAGGGCGAGGAACGGATTTTTTGACTATGAATCAAATTATTTGGCCGATACGAAAATTTACGCCGGTGATTTAGACTCAATGGAAGGCGACGAAAAAATTGTTTTAAGCGGCAACAGAATGAACATCCTCAACAGCCGAGGAGACATTTGGTACCGCGATTTTCCTTTTGGAGGAAATTTTAAAGGCGAAATTGATTTGGCGGTTGGTAAATTATTTGACCAAAAACAAGCCAATGTCGTCGTCTATTCCAGATTGGGCGGGAGATTATCTTTGTATAATTATTTTGGCGCTCCGGTGAAAGAAGATATCTATCCTTTTGGAAAAAAATATAAAGGTGAAATTTGGGTCGCGGTTGGAAACAGCGATCTGGACAAAGACGGGGAAGTGGTTATCAGCTACGGCAAAGGAGCGCAATCTGAAATTGCGGTTTTTGACAATAAAATCAATAAGATAGAAAGAAAAATAAGAATAGGCGAGGGTGTTGGTGTCGCCAGGGTCGCGCTGGGCGATGTAAATGGCGATGGAGTCGTGGAGATTGTTGCCGGCGTGCCTTTCAAAAATTACAATATGATTTATATTTTTGACAAAGATAACAAAAAAATCAGCCAATTTAAAATATCAACGACTTTTAGCGGCGCAAAGATTCGAATAGAAACTGAAGATGTTAATTTAGATGGGAAAGATGATGTGGTGGTAATGACGGGGCAATAATTATCTGCCGGTTAATATACAGGCAATCGGTCCGTCAAATTTTAATCCTCTGTTCAACGCTTTAGTAATCCCGACTAAAGACAAGGCGCTGTTAGGGGACGGAACAATTTTTTCTGTTTTTTTAATAAGCTCAATCGCTTCTTCAATATCTTTGTTATTCGCAACCCACCCGAATCCGCGCGATGATTTTATGGCCTCGGCGATTGCTTCTCGTCTGAATCCGACCAAATCAACGATGGCCTTTGCCAAACTTTTTTCGACTACTTCGTCTTTTCTTTCTTCTTTATATTTTGTCGGCAAAGCCTTCACGATAGGGTGGCACGACATTGTTTGAATTATGTGTATTTGAGGATTTTTATCGGCTTTTTTAAAAGCTTCATGCAAACCTTGAGCTGTGGTTCCACTTGATGTCGGTATGAACACGGCGGCCAGGTTTTTGATTTGCAAAAGTTCGTCAGCCAGCTCTTCGTAGCCGATAAGCGCGACATCATCGGTTGATTGCCTAAGGTTGATCGCGGCATCTCCATTCTCCATCTTTAGCGCCTCTCTTTTAGGATTTGCCACTTGATGTATTGTAATGTGGTTACTGCCGGCTTCTTTTTTTAACGCGTCCATTTTTTTAGGTTCAATATTTTTTCCAACAAAGATAACCAGTTCAGTTCTAAATTTCAAACCAGACCCGCTTAACCGGTTGATATAGCGAGCCGCGGCCAGAGCCGCGTTGCCTGACGAAGAAACACAAAATTTGCCATGTCCTTTATTGCCATAAATTTCAATCATTTTTGGAATTGATCGTCCTTTATGCGAACCAAAGGGGTGCAGATCTTCCCGTTTCAAATATAAATCCGTGTTTAGGCCAAGCGCTTTGGCAAGTTTTGTGGCTTTAGTTTGGGGTGTAAGCATATGTGTTGCTATTGCAATAAACGCGGTTTTAATGTATAATCTTATTTAGTTAAAACTAAATTAAAATTTTTATGAAATTAATTTGTCCTGAATGTAAAAACGAAGTTGACCTTTCCAATTATCCCAATATTGAGGCGGGTCATGTTGTTGAATGTAATATCTGCGGCATAACTTTAATGATTAAAACTATTGACTCTGATAATATTACCGCCGAGATAATTGATGAGGGGAAATAAAGGTTCTCTTCGCAAATAAAACTACGCGTGGTCGGCTATTCTGACGTAACTATGAGCCACAAGGTCTTCAATCATTCCTCTAAAACCGTGCGAGCCAAGAAACACGGCCACATCTCCGATTTTTGAATTTTCCTTGACATAATTTACCAATTCCGCGTCATTTGGAATGTACTTTGTCTGTCGGCTGTTTTCACGTATTACTTCCGCCAATTTTTCTCCGTCAAAATGTTCTTCTTCCGGGTTGTTTTTTAATTTTGTCAGCGTCGGGATCAATATTTCGTCGGCGTCCATAAAAGCCTTCGCGTATCCCGGGATTGATTGCAACGTTCTGTTTCCCGTGTTTGGTTCAAAGATCGCGAAAATTTTATTTTTTGGGTATATTGAACGCAGTGTTTTGAGGGTTGCTTTCGCTTTTGCCGGAGAATGAGCCAGGTCATCATAAACCGTAATTTTTCCTTCGTATTTTTTTTCAAGACGCCTTTTAATTCCGCGGAAATTGGAAATGGCTTCGGTAATTATTTTAGTTTCAATTCCAATCTCTTTCGCCATGGCAAACGCCCCGCAAATATTTTCAGCCATGTGTTCTCCAAGCACGGACGAGCTTATTTTATATTTTACGCCGCCATTATTTATCACAAATGAAATGCCGGTTTTGCTTTGGTTAACTTCGTTAAATATGTAATCGCCGTCTTTTTTCCCGTATTTTATTATTTTAGCTTTCGCGCCGGCTCTATCCAAAATTTTTTCCACATTCTTTCCGTCAACGCAAGCCACAACGATCCCATTTTCAGGAATTTTATTTGCCAGGCCAGCGAACGCCTGAAAGTAGCTTTCTTCCGTCGGATATACATCCGCGTGATCCCATGACACGGAAGTTAATAAAAGATGGGTGGGGGAGTAGTGATCAAATTTTGGGCTGTTATCCCAGCGCGCTGTTTTATATTCGTCGCCTTCAAGCACGCTCCATTCTGGATTTTTATTTTCATCTTTTATTTTCGCGCTAAACCTCATGTTTAAGCTGATGCCGCCAAACATGTAAGTTGGGTCCATGTCCGATTTTGTTAAAATCCAAGTTAACAACGATGAACTGGAAGTTTTGCCGTATGTTCCGGCGCAAACGATTGAATTTTTTTGGACGATATGTTCGGCGATAACTTCGGGGTATGACTTATATTTCAGCCGGTTTTCTCTGGCGCATAAAAATTCAGGGTTTGTTGAACCCGCGACATTTCCAACGACAACAATATCCGGCGCGCCGTATTTCATCATTTTTTCCGGATGCCAGCCGGGGTAAAAATAAATTCCGTGATTTTTCAGATGCGTTGAAATTGGCGGATAAAAACCGACATCACTGCCGGAAACCGCCCAGCCATTTTCTTTGAAAGCAATCGCGAGCGCGCCCATGGCCACTCCGCAAATGCCGATAAAGTGAATACGCTTCATAATCGAAATAAGTGAGTGAAAAGATTAAATACTTTTAATCTTTTTCGAACGAATGAGATTATGTGGGCTTTAGCCCATATTTTTTGCTAATATTTTTTTTAACTCATTTAGATTTTTTTTCCACTCTTTTCCGTCAAACCATTCCAATCCCGCAAATTGCAATTTATATGTATCTGTCTGGCGTTGGGCCGAACCGAGATAAATATATTTTTTATTATTTTTTTCCGCCCAGACGACCGCTTTTAGCATCATGCCCATTCCGAGATTTGGTATCTTAACATTAAGATTATAAAAAGGATAGCAATAATGCAAGATATTTTTTGTTTCCAGACAGATGCAGTAGTCAACGTATTTTGTCATCCCGAGCGAGGCCTTAGCCGACGAGGGATCTCTGTCGGTTTGTTTTTTGGACAGAGATTCCTCTCCGCCAGCTGGCGGATTCGGAATGACAGTGGGGATCGTATACACAAACAGCCGGTTAAAATTGCTTTTTTTCTCATCGGTAATTAATTCTTTTATTTTTCGCGCGCTGAAAGTTTTGTCGCCGAATTTTTTTGCATAAAAATCTTTTCCCATTTTATGAATATTCCAGTCATAGTTTTGATAGGGGATGGGGTGAACGGCTAATTCTAAATCTTCGGCTTTTTTTAATACCCGTTTATTTTCCGACGATAATTCAAATTTACCTAAATCTATTCTCAAACTTCTGGTCTGGTTCATTACGCCTTTGCCGACGCGCGTAAAAACATAGCCATTATTGTATGTGGATTCAATATTTTTTTCGCTGAAGTCATCAATTGTTTTCTCTTCCCATTTTAAATACATACTATTTATAATTACTAGGGGAGAATAAAGAAGAAAATTTATTTTCTTCTTTTGAAGCCAGACGTAATTTCAAGTTCACTTATATATACTCATCCAAACCGCCGCAATCACAAAAAATGAATGTACCAGCCAAAAGCGCATCACGATTTTTTCTTCGCTCCAGCCGCGAAATTCAAAATGATGATGAAGCGGCGCCATTTTTAATAATCTTCGGCCAAACACCCTCCGGAAAAAGACCTGAAAAATTACGGAAATTATTTCAACAAAAAAGATAAAACCAAGAAAAGGGATGAGCAGTGTTCGGTTAATGGCGATCGCGTTAATCGCCAACAAAGCCCCAAGCCCGAGCGAACCGACATCGCCCATCTGGAAGCGCGCGGGTTTGACATTAAAGTATGTGTAGGCAATCAGAGCTCCGACTACTGTCGCATTTAGCAAAGTGAATGAAGTTCTTCCCATTGTCCAACTAATCGCCATCAGGCCGGTGAATGTGGAAATTAACGCGCCACCGGCCAGCCCATCCAAGCCGTCTGCGATATTAACAGCATTTGCGGTAAACATTACGAAAAATATTACGATAGGTATTATCCACCAACCAGCAAAGGCCTGCCCGTCAAACGGAATCCATAGCGAGTGCCAGTGCTGGCCAAGTTTATAATAAATCCACCAGGCGGTTACCATGCCGGCCGCCAATTGAAATAAAAGTTTTTCATGAACTTGTATACCCTTGCCCGGATGCGAGCCGAAAATTGAAACAGCTCTGCGATAAAATTCCCAAGGCAAGGTTATTATGTGCCACAGTTTGGTATACCAACGTTTGTGCACTTTTATAAGTTTGAATATTTGTGAAATTTTTCGTTCGCGTCTTTTTTTGCCAAAAATATTAAGCAAATCATCCGTTGCTCCCAAAATGGCCGAGATGCCCATCACGCCGATCGGAACATAAGTGTTTTCACGATTCCAGTTGAAAAATATAGTCACCGCGGTTACGGTTAAAATCACGAGAAGCCCGCCCATTATCGGAGTTCCAATTTTACATTTTCTTTCGCCGTGCAGAGTGAAATCGTATTCGGCTCTGCGCGTTATGTTATATTTATATAAAAATTTTGTTAAGAGTGGCGCCCAAATGAATGCCCCGATCGCCGACGCCATGATGTATGTTAATGCTTCCCGCAGTAATTCAAGTGACATATTTAGATTTTAATTCTTCTTACCCTAAGAATCCTCGCTTTTTTTGCTTCTAAAAAAGTCTCATTTTGTTCTCCGTTTTTTTCGTTTTCAACCCATTCTTGTTCCAGCGCGCCAGCTGATGGATTTATTATTTTTATAATGCCTTCCGTGACCCCGTGTCCGTATTTTCCCTCGCTTGACCACGCGCGTGAATGAACATATTTTATCAAGCCGTTATCATTTTCCGTTATCAGCAACACATGATTATGCTGATTTCCAGAGCCTGTATCCAACATAGTTATAAGGTCGCCCGCAACCGTGTCCGTGATTTTTATTTCATCAGAACACCGATTGTCGGCGTAAACTCTTACGTTGGTATTTTCTATTGGCCTCAAGCTTGTTATTAATTTTTTTATAAAACCGAGCTTTTGTTTTTTTAACAGCATTTTAGGCAAGTTGATATCGCGCGTTTCTTTAAAGTGGCTCGTTAAAACTTGAGTTACAAACCCGGAACAATCTATTCCTAAATTATTGTCAATTAAAAATTGGCGCAGACAGTCTGTTTCCGAGCGCTCGTTTTGTTTTGGGTGAACACAGCACATTCCATTTATATCAAATAGGTCCTTGCAATATTGAGTGGAAATTATTTTCGCTTCTTCCACGATTTCTTTTGGGGTTCCTTTGCCGATCAAAACTCTCAACTGGCCTCTTTGGCCGGCGCGGGCATTATTAAAATACGGGCACCTCACTCCGTTTACGTTTGAAAAAGGCAGGTTGAAATAATCGTGAATAATTTTTTGCGCTGATTCTGAAAGCATATTAAACAAGGGCTTTAATCAAGTTTTGTTTTAGTATTTCAGGAATTAAATTTATTTTCTCCAGCTTGTCTGTCGGTATCCACTGCAGTTCGTAGGAATTATTTTCATCATTTCTTAATTTTTCAGGGCCGCCAAGTTCGGCTTTGCCGCGCACATGCGTTCCAAAAAAATAGTATTCTTCTCTGGGAGAGTAGATATGGATCGGTTTTCTGGTCGGATCAATTTTAAATTTTAAATTTGTTTCTTCCGTAATTTCACGCTTGGCGCTTTGCTCCACGCTTTCGTTCGGCTCAACGGTTCCTCCGGGCATAGCGTAGTATTGGTTTCCATATTTGTTCCGTTTGATAAGCAGTATTTTTTTGTGTTTAATCAAAATTATCCCGGCGCGTTTTACTTTCCACAGAGCCGCTTTTTGCGCTGAAATTATGGCGACCAGTATCGCCTTGCCGTTAATATTAAAAGTTCTGTGTTTTTCCATTATTCCTTTTTCCGATTGGATCCGCGCCAGATCGCTTCCGATTTTTGAATTTTGGTATTTAATAATGTTGAATTGCGTCGTAGTTTTAATTTTTAAATCTTTTATTTCGGCGATTTTGGTTGTGACTCTTTGCAATATTTGCGCGCCGTCAAAAATTATCGTCAGTTTGTATCCGTTTGGATTAATTCCAAGCAAACTCGCCAAATGAGCCTCAAAAGTCGTAGCTTCGTTGGCTGTTTTTTTGAAACGCGATTGCAGGGTTGATTCATAGGTTGTGGAAGCCGGTTGTCTGGCGTTGATTTCTATCAAATAGAATTTTCCGGTTTTTTGATCAAGAACGGCATCAATTCCGAAAAGGCCTTTCCAGCCTTGCGTTAAAAGTTTGCGCCCGACGGCTTCGGCCATATTTTTATAATCTTTGGCCTGTTTTTTTGTTAATAGTTTATGAGGCAGAGCCCAGTCATTTCCGATTGTGGCGAATTTATTGTCGGTAAAAGGGGATAGACCTGTGATTTGGTAATTAATATTTCCAAAAAGAATTTTATTGCCCCAAACCAAATTGTTGTTCGTAAAAATAGGACCTTCAATAAATTCAGAAACACGCGCGTCGCGCAGGGGGAATTTTTTTTTAATTTCCTCAAGCGTCTTTTTGGAATCAATAAAAACAGTCCCGGTTCCGGTGTGTGAATGATTAAATTGCAAAATGAATTTTTTCCATCGCCAATGCAAATTTTGGCATATATCTATTTTGTGTTCAGGCAAAAGCTTTTCAAGCTCGCCCAGCCAGGTTACTTGGGAGATTTTTTCTTCAACCGTATTGGCCAAAGCGGCGCTTGGATTTAAAAGAGCCCAGCCATTGGTTTGGCAGGCCTCTTCAATGCGGGTTGTGTTTTTAAAAACTAAAACGCAGTCATTTTTTTGAATGATGGATTTTGTTTTTTTATGTTCAAGCAAGGCCGCCGTATCCAGTTGTTCATCGCTGTTTTTGTTCGGTATCAAATAAATATTTGTGTGTTCCTTCGCGAGCTTTTGAGCAAATGGAGTGCGATTGGTTATGATGTGATAATTCTTAATATCTAAGGATTCGGCCGCCCGTTCAAGATCGCGCGTTACATAAAATAGCCGTCTTTTGGAGAGTTCTTTTTCAATGGCTTTGGAAATATTTGATTTGGCCATAAGTTTACTATATAATAGTAGCTGAAATTTAACATAAAATCAAGGAGATTTGAAAAGGCGTTATGGATGCGTTTTATAATGAATTGAAGAACTACGGTATTGTGAAGACTAACGAATTGTTGTCCAAACATACCACATTTAAAATCGGCGGCCCGGCCAGGTTTTTTATTATTGTTAATGATCTTGAAAAGTTAACTGGATTGTTAAATTATGTTCGCGGGCAGGATGTTAATTATATAATTTTGGGGGGTGGTTCAAATATGCTAATGAGCGATAATGGATTTGATGGCCTGATTATTAAATTAAAATCAGAAAATCAGCCTCAAATTAAAGAAGAAGATGGCAAATTTCTGGCTGTCTGTGAGGCCGGAGTGGCGCTATCTGCGTTAGTTGATTTAGCGTCAAGAAATTCTTTGTCAGGGATGGAGTGGGGCGTTGGAATTCCGGGAACTGTCGGCGGGGCCATAAGAGGAAACGCGGGAGCAATGGGAAAAAGCGTCTCAATGCCGTTAAAGTGGGTGGAAGTTTGGCGAGACGGAGAAATTCTTAAACTTTATCCGGAAGATTGTTGTTTTGAGTATCGCGACAGCATTTTTAAAAAGAACAAAGATGTTATAATTAAAGCGTGCGTGGTTTTGGAGAAAGGGGAAAAGCAGGCGATCGTGTCTCAAATACAGAATAATCTTCAGCAGAGAAAACACTCGTCGTTTCCTTCCGCCGGCAGTTTCTTTAAAAACCTCCAACTTGATAAATGGCCGGGCAACCACGAGGACCTTCCCGAAAAATTTAGACAAAGAGGAATGGTGCCGGTTGGTTGGATGTCTGAACAGCTTAATTTAAAAGGTTATTCTGTCGGCGGAGCCAAATTATCCGAAGATCATGGAAATTACATTGTTAACGCGAATAATGCCACTCAAGCCGATGTATTGACTTTGGTTGAAGAAATTAAAGGAAAAATATATAATAGATTTGGGGTGGAATTGGAGCCGGAAGTGGAAATTATAAAATAAATATAAATATAAATTATATGCAAATCAAAATAAACGGAAAGGGGATTGAGTTAACTGACGCGATTAATGATTATGTTGAGAAAAAAATCGGCGGATTAAATAAATTTTATGATAAAATAATCAGAGCCAGTGTGACTGTGGGAGTTGAAAATCGCCATCATCAAAAAGGTCAAATTTTTATCGCCGAATGCAAGTTGGAAGTGCCTGGCAAGGATTTATTTGCTTCAAAAAACGAAAAAACTTTATACAAGGCCATTGATAAAATTCGAGATTATCTTGAATCCGAGTTGAAAAAACATAAAACAAAATCAAGGGAGAAAGACAAGAGAAAGGTAAGAAGTAACAAAGAATACACTGTTGAGCTTGTTTAGCGCCAGACTTTCCATATATTTCAGCTTAGAAAATTCGTTTTCAGTTCATGCGGTTCAAAATTTTAATTATAAAAATTAAAAACTTGTTGCAACCAATTATGCGCGGCGTGGCCGGTTCTTTTATCGTAACCGCCGGCTGGAACTGGTACCACGTTAAATACAGGCCTCATTGGAGGTTTGTTTTAATTTCACTCGTGACATGGCTTTTGGTCTACTTTCTTTTTTTAGGCGGAAAAAAATTATTTCTTTTTATTATTAAAAAAACAGAACACGGCGCTTTTTGGCGCAACGAGTTCGCGCTTTCCGTGGATAAACTTTTTTTCGCTTCCTCGCTATTTTTTTTGATGTTCTTTTTTAGAAACGAGCTGGCGAGTTTGATTTATTCATCAGCAATTTTATTTTTACTGTTTTTTGTCGTGGATCGCCAGTTTTCCAAGCATCCAAACGCCGTAAAGTGGCGCGTTGTGAATAAAGGGTTTTTTTCCGTTGTCTTTTTTCTGTTTTTGGTCAGCGGTATTTTGCAATACATCGGGTATTCTTATTATATTTTGGACTCCCAGAGTAAAATTTACAACATCGTGGTTTTCCGTTCCGTGTCCATCACAATGTTTTGGATGATCGGTTTTGCTTTGGGCGGTTTGATATATTTGAATGGGGGAAAATGGCGGCGCTATTTGGGGGTGGCGGTTTGGCTGCTGACATATTTGCTTACGCTGTTTGTATGGCTCGTCAACATAGGGGTGTTATATTTCGCCGGACTTTATTTTAGCCCGGTGGTTTTACAGCACGCTGGGGAGTCGGGCGGCAGCGGGTTGATTTGGAACTGGCTCACCTATATTCTGGCATTTTTTTATCTTGTAAGTTTTTTGTTTCTTTTTTTTATCACCAAACGATTTTTGGCGGCCCACAATAAAGCGCCGGCGCATTATTGGAGGTATTACTATTACATAGTAATTTTAATCGGAATTTTTGCAATGGGCGCTTTTAGTTCTTTGCAAAGCACGCCGGAATTTGTAATGGCCAAGTCCTTTTACAGATATTTTTTTGGTAAAGAAGAAAAAATAAATTTACCGCCTTATGTTTTTGGTAAACTGGAAAGGTTTGGCCTTAAATATAATCTTGACGAGTTTAATGTGGCGAGTAAAGATAAAGTTTTTGACAAAAAACAACAACTCCTCCCGCAAAAGTTTAAAAACACTCGGCCTAACATTATTATAGTGTATTTAGAATCGTTTTCCTCGCGATTGGTGGATGTTTATAATGGTAATAGATTTAAAAATTTAACTCCCGGGTTGGACGCGATGGCCAATGATCCACGCACCACAATATTCAGTAAATTTTATAACGCTTCCACTCCGACAATCACTGGTATTATTTCCCAGCTCTGTTCTTTTTTGCCTCCGACCGGCCACGATGAGTTGGAAAGAGAAAAAAGGATTAAAAAAATTTATTTGGGATGCCTCCCTGATATTTTGAAAAAAAACGGATACAAATATACCGGCTATGTAACGGCTGTTCAGAAAAATTTTGCAAACAAAGGCACGCTGTTTGAGAGTATGGGAACGGACGAGGTGTATGGCACAAAGGAACTCTCAAAAATTATACAAGGGGAGCCGCTGGCGTGGGGGTATTCGGATCATCAGATGTTTCCGGCGATGATGAGTATTTTACAAGAAAAGAAAAAAGAGCCGTTTTTAATGATGATTTCAACCGTTGACACGCATCCGCCTTTTAATATAGCGAAAGATACGGTGCAATTTAGAAATAGTCGAAGTAATGTGCTTAATTCTTTTCATACCACTGACGACGCCTTTAGAATTTTTTGGGAAAATTTTAAAAACAGCGAGTATTACAACGATACTATAGTAATCGCCATTGCCGATCACGCGATATTCCCAACCGCAGTAACAAAAGATATTTTTCCGGAAGCCGCGGGTAAAGTTACTTTCTACGACGAAAACGCGTTTTTAATGTATGTGCCGGATTCAATTTTGCCTAAAAAAATTGACACTTACAGTTCGGGAATAGACATCGCGCCCAGCATTTTACATTTGCTCGGGATCAATGTGTCAAATTCTTTCGAAGGGCATTCTGTTTTTGACGACAGAGATAAGTTTCCGAACCTGCTTGGCATGCATGAGTTTGGATTGTATATAAATCAAGTGGACAACCAAGGGCAAAGAATGGTAAATTACAATATACCCGGCGAAATAATTTGCAGAGAAAACGATTACAATTCCGCCACCAGCAGTCCGCTTACGCTGTGCGAATTTTTGGATTTTTATAAATGGAAACGGCAGATGTTTGAAGAGGGACGGTTGTGGGAGAAAAAGTAGAGTTTGCTAGCGGATTAATTATTTGATGTTTGTTATTTTTTAGTTTTATGCCACGCAATTTATCTAACAACCCTGAACATATAAATCTTCAAGGTAAAAAAATAGCCAACACAAAAGGAGCAGACGTGAAAAAAATGGAAAAACTCGCCAAAATTTTGCGCGGGTTGATTTTTGCCACCGTTGAGGCGGGACAATCCGGGCATCCGGGCGGGAGCAGTTCCAAAGTTGAGCAATTACTTGCTTTAATATGCGGGGCTTATATTGCTTTTGATCCGGCTGATCCAAAAAATCCAGGACGCGATAGATTTGTGTGGAGCGCCGGACATTGCACCCCTCTTTTGTTTAGCGCCCTCGCGCTAATTTATGAAGTTATGCGCAGAAGCGGAAGGCAATTTTCGCAAGCAGTTACGAAAGCCGTTTTTCCGGAAAATTTAGTGAGATTCAGGCATGTTGACGGTCCGCAAGGACATGCTGAAAATTATTATCCATTGTCTGACGCGACTACCGGGCCTTCCGGGCATGGTTTATCCATTGCTGGCGGAATGGCTATTACACACCAGTCTTGCGGATTAGACACGAAAGTTTGGGTGATGATGGGCGATGCGGAAAGCGAGGAGGGCATATCGTACGAGGCGAGAAATATTCTTGCCGCAGTTGGCGCGAAAAATTTAATTGTAAGTTTGGATTATAATCACTTTGGAATCGATGGCAATATTAATGAAGTGATTTCGTCCCCGTATGTCAATCACTGGCTTGGAATGGGCTGGAATGTAATTGAGGTTGATGGCCATAATTTTGTCCAGCTTTTAGAGGCGTATAAACTGGCAGCCAAAGGATTTAAAAATAATGCTCCGGTTTTGGTTTTGGCTCATACGATTAAGGGCAAGCACTACGGTTCCAAAGAAAATTCTAATAGTTCCCATGGATCTCCGGTTAAATACGACGAGTATGTGGAAATAATGAAGAAATTAGGTTTTGATGTTCCTGGCAGTGAAGGAAATGTCATGCGGGATATTGAAGTTGTTTTAAATTCAATAAATTCCGATGACGAAAAGTTTGTTGAATCAAAAATAAAAATGTGCGCGAAAAATATTAAATTTGAAACAGTTCTTGTGGCGAGTATTAAGAAATCATTGAATGGAAGACCGATTTTAAATCCAAGAAATTTGCGCAGGCCGAAAGTGCTACCGGCAGAATTGCAATTTAAAGAAGGCGAAAAAATTTCAACGCGCAAAGCGGCGCAGGCGTGGATTAAATGGATGATGGAAAATTCAACGTTTGTTTATGCTGGGGCGGGCGATTTGAGCGGCTCGGTTTTAACAAACGCGGCTGAAAATGTTTATGGAATTATTACACCGAAAAATAAATTTGGACGCGGTATAAGATTTGGAATAGCTGAACAAAACATGGCAATGATGTCCGCTGGTTTGACGCAGGATATTTTACCTGGCGGGTTTCAACCCGTTTCAATTTTTGGAACTTATGCGACATTCATGACCATGGTTGGAAATTGCGTTCGTTTGGCGCTTATTGGAAATCACACCAAACCGGAAACATCAGGATTTTTTGTGATGCTCGCTTCGCACGATGGTCCGGAAACAGGCGAGGATGGCCCCACGCATCATGGAACTGATTGGATGTCGTTATATTTAGCAATGCCCGGAATAAAAGTTTATAAACCAATGGACGCCAACGAAACAATTGAAATGCTTTTTTACGCGCTTGAAAAAGGCGAACCGATCGTAATATCTTTAAGCAGGCCCGATGCGCCCGTGCTTTTGCGAAATAAAATCAACTCTGCGGTAGAAGCTATAAATGGAGCCTATGTTTATAAAAATTACGCTAATAACAATAAACAGAAGTTGGCGCTCGCGATATCCGGGTCAAAAGTTTTAGAAAATACTTTACAAATTTTACCCGCGCTTCAGTCCGCGTGTGATATAAAAATTTTAGTCGTTACTTCCCCTCAATTATTTAGAGAGTTGAAAATTAAAAATCCAAAAAAAGCTGATTCTATTTTTGCCGATGATGAAAAAAAACGCGCGATTGCCTTGCATAATGGTTGGTCTGGATTTTTGAATTCGTTTGTTTCAAGTGAAGACAGGCTGTTTGGCGTTGATCAATATTTAAAATCAGGCAAAGCCGATGAGGTGTATGAGTTGGCCGGCCTTGATCCGGAAGGATTAAAAAGAAAAATTTTAGAAAAAATAAAAAACATTTTTTATGCCTTCCGTACGCATCGCGCGCCTCTTTGAGGAACGTTGTTAATATGTTATATCATTCATAGCAGGTGATTTGCCAACATAATATGGAAAATATTTTTGGGACTCATAAAGTTGAATATATTGGACTTTCAAGTCAGGAAGCGGAAGCAAAACTTAAAGAGTTCGGTTTTAACGCGCGAAAAGCAACCCCAAAAAAAGGTCCGCTGAAGAAGGTTTTAAAAATTTTTTCCGAACCAATGATGTTGCTTATTTTAGTGACCGCGTTTGTTTATTTTTTGATAGGCGAAAAAGTAGAAGCGACAATTTTTATTTTTTCGCTGATCCCAATAGCGCTTATTGAATTTTTTCAGGAGCAGAAGACGGATAACGCCTTGTCCGCGCTTGATAAAATGATGCTAACGAGCGCGCAAGTTTATAGAGATGGAAAATTGGCGACACTTGAAACAAAATATATTGTTCCGGGAGATATGATTTATTTAACAGCCGGAGATAAGGTTCCGGCAGATGGCTATGTTCACGAATCCGCTGGCTTTATGGTGGACGAATCCATGCTCACCGGCGAGTCGTCCGCTGTCATTAAATCAAAAACATTAAATCCAAAAAATTTAATGAATGAAAATAAATTATTTCAAGGGTGTTTTGTAACTCAAGGCGACGGGACAATGATCGCGCAATTGACCGGTTCAGATACTGCTTATGGAAAACTTGGCGAACTGCTTGGCAAAATCAAAAAAACAAAAACTCCGCTTCAATTAAAAATTAATCAATTTTTAAAAATTGTGGCGATTGGAGCTGTTTCGTCGGCGTTCGTCATTACGATTGTTTTAATTTTCATCAAAGGATTAGTCGCTGGAATCTTAGCTGGGCTGACAATCGCTATGGCTTTGATACCGGAAGAAATTCCAATTGTATTCAGCGTATTTTTAGTTTTAGGCGTTTTTAAAATGGCTAAACATAATGCGTTGATTCGTGAAATGGCATTAGTGGAAACATTGGGTTCGGTTACGGTGATTTGCAGCGATAAAACCGGCACTCTGACCGAAGGTAGAATGTCGCTGAAAAAAATATTTTGGAAAGATAAAATTTTTTCAGTTGAAGACAGCGCCGAAGATTTTTTAGAATTTATTAAAATGACAGTGCTTGCTCTCGAGAGGATAGCCATTGATCCGATTGAAGTAGAAGTTCATCGTTTTGCCAACAGCATCGGACTTGAACCAACAAAATTATTTGAAGAATACAGTTTGTTGCAAGACAGGCCGTTTGAGGCAAAAACCAAAATGGTGCATCATTTATGGCAGAATAAAGCGGGACTATGTCTGCAATTTAGCGCTGGCGCTCCGGAGTTTATTATCGCAAATTCATTATTAAATCTTGAAGAGCGAAGCAGGGCAATGAGTATTCTTGAAGAGATGGCGAGCCAAGGATACAGAGTTATCGGCATAGCGCGCCGGCTGTGTTCGGTTGAGCACGGTATTAATGATAGAGGTTTAGAGTTCCTAGGCTTGCTGATTATGAGCGACCCGCCTCGGGAAGAGGTTAAAGAAGCGATAGATATATGTCAGAAAGCCGGGATACGAGTTATGATGATAACCGGAGACAATAAGTTAACGGCGCATAGCGTCGCGGAAGGAATCGGTTTGAAGCATAATGAAGAAATTTTGGATGGCGAAGAGATTGAGAAGGCGTCGCCGGATGCGTTGAAGCAAAAATTAAAGTGGTGCAGTATTTTTGCGCGTGTAAAACCGGAGCAAAAATTTTTGATCGTGCGGGCGTTGCAGGAACTTGGCGAAGTAGTGGCCATGACAGGCGACGGTGTAAATGACGCCCCGGCTTTGAAAAAAGCCAATATCGGAATCGCCATGGGAAAAAAGGGAACAGAAGTCGCCCGCGAAGCTTCGGGAATGGTTTTGATGGATGATAATTTTTCTACGATTGTTCACGCCGTTCGTGAAGGGCGAAAAATTTATGACAATATTCGCCACGCGTTTGTTTTTTTGCTTTCATTTCATATTCCAATTCTTGGCTTGGCAATCGCGCCGTTATTTTTAAATCAGTCATTTATATTTTTGCCGATTCATATAATTTTTTTAGAATTGATTTGCGATCCGGCGGCTGTTTTGGGATTTGAACGGGAGTCGGCCAGAAGAGGACTGATGAAAGAAAAACCGCGCTCTCCCAACGAGCCGATTATCAGTAAGTCTTTGTTGGTAAAAATTCTTATTCAAGGATTCGGGATTTTCATATTAAGTTTTTCGCTGTATTATTTTTGCGTGATTATTTTGAAAAATCCCGAGCTAGGCCGGACTTCGGCCTTTGTTTCTTTGGTTTTAGGCCAAATTTCATTATTGCTTTTTACACGCGAATGGTTTCAGATTGTCAATAATAAAATAATACTTACTGTTTCAGCTTTGACTGTTGTATTTATTACTCTAGTACTTTTTGTGCCGTTTTTAAGGCACTTGTTTCATTTTTCTGAAATTTCAATTAAAGTTTACGCGCTGATATTTGTTATCACTTTATTATTTATCGCGTTGGTTAGTTTAATTGTTTTGAAACTGAAAAAAAATGATTCGTATGCAGGTAGATGAAATTTTAAAAGATGAAAAATCTTATCGCGCGGATCAGGTATATAAGGCGTGGTTTGATTTGAGAATGAATAGTTATTCAGAAATTACAACTTTGCCGGCATTGCTTAGAGAAAAGTTGAGCAAGTTGTCGTGGTTAGCCGTGAAAGAAAAGGTTTTAAAAAAAAGCAATTTGGATAATACGCAAAAAGCCGCGCTTGAGTTGTCTGATGGAAAAATCATTGAAACGGTTTTGATGGGCAGAAAATCATTGAAGAAAACCGGCGAAAAGGCGCGTTACACCATTTGTGTCTCATCGCAAGTTGGTTGCGCGATGAGGTGCGTCTTTTGCGCCACTGGCATTGCCGGCTTTTGCAGAAATTTGTTGGTGCAAGAAATCGTTGATCAGTATAGGTATTGGCAGGGACATTTGGGAGATGAAGCGGAAATTGACAATATCGTTGTGATGGGCCAAGGCGAGCCGTTGTTAAACTACGACAATGTAAAGTCGGCGTTAAATACTTTAATTAAATACGCGAATGTGGGACCGACAAAAATTACAATTTCAACCTGCGGAATTCCGGCGGCGATGGACAGGCTGGTTGAGGATAAAGATTTCCCGCAGGCGCGGTTGGCCATTTCTTTGCACAGCGCGATTGAAGAAACACGCAAAAAAATCATGCCGTCGCATCAGCGCGGGTTTTTTAATTTTTTGCTTGACTGGGCGCCTCGCTATCACAAATCACTGCCGAGCCGATCGCATTTTATCGGTATTGAATATTTAATGTTGAAGGATTTCAATGATGACGAAAAACATCTAAAAGCGCTTCTAAAATTATGTTCAAAAATTGGGCGCGTAAGGATTAATCTAATTCCATACAATATAATATCCTCACTTGACGGGGGCAGGTGGGTATTAGTCGGTTCAGATAAAAGTGTTATTGAGCGCTGGCACGACACGCTGATGAAGGCGGGGTTTGTTTCAACAATAAGATACTCGCAAGGCCAAGATATAGAAGCGGCATGCGGACAGTTGAGTGGTAAATTATCTGTCATTCCCGCGAAGGCCGGAATCCAAAAAGGTGGACGCTAGATTCCCGATTATGTTTACGCCGGAAGAAATTATTAAAATTCATGAAAAGCTAGTCATGCTTTTTCCGGAAAGTCTGGTTTTGTTCGGCGGGAGTTATCTTTATAACGAAGCGACCGAAGACAGCGACCTTGATTTTTATGTCATCTCAAATTTTTTTGGGTATAAACACAAAGATAAAATTTCCTTTATTTTTGAACTTAAACGAGAGTGGCCAAAAGTAAAAATAATGTTTTTACCGCGGCTATTTTATAAAATGGGTTTATACTATATTCATGGCGCGGATATCAATGGCGCCATGTTTTCAAACGCGTCTAGGATAAACAGAAAAATAGCGTTTCGCAATGCTATGAAGTTGGCGTATTTTCATTATTTGCGGGCCTTTGACGAAAATGATATTGAAAAAAAGAAAAGGTGCGTCAAAAAATCGTCTAAACAGCTTGCGTTCGCGTTGAATTTGAACAGCAGTTTGATTGAGCCGTTATTTTCCGGAGAAAATCTGCGGATCGCGCAAAATTACGCGCCGGCTGATTGTCGGTCGGTTTTAGGCGAAATTTTTGCCGGCAATATAAATGCTGAAAATTTTTTTAACATAGCCAGGGAGTATAAAAATTTATTGGATTATGTGATCAGCGTCAACAAAAAATATTTGCGGTTTTCAGCAATAAATTATTTGATTTATAACGGTAAATTTTTAAAAAAAGGAGATTTTAGATTTTTGTTTTCAAATCCGGACAAAAAAATTCTCAAAAAAGCCAGGAACGCGAAAATTACCGATACTTCTAATTCGCTTCAGGAGTTGGGCAAGATCATTTTTCCAATTTATATTGTCTAGCCGTAGAGCGTTGACTACTGTACATCGAAAAGGTATGGTATAGGCATAAATTAGGCAATGATGAAAAAAATTTTATGGTTCAGCAAAACAAAAAATTAGAGTTTAATATCACGGGGATGCACTGCGCTTCGTGCGCGAACATTATTGAACAGAGCGTTAAAAAAAATCCGGGCGTTAAAGATGTCCATGTAAATTTTGCGTCTGAAAAAGCCAGTGTTTTTGTTGATTCTTCTGTTAAAGCCGAGGATATTATTCTGGCGGTGGCAAAAGCCGGCTATAAAGCCGAGCCGGCAGATAGCGACCCGGAAAGCCAGCGTCTGCGCAAGCAAAAAGAAATTCGCGACCAATTTGCTAAATTTATTTGGAGTTTTATTTTCAGTTTGCCGATGCTGTATTTCATGTTATTTGATTTTTTTGGAAATATTCCGTTTCGGTCTGTTTTGCTTCCGTATGTCGGCATCGTTTCTTTAATACTTTCAACCCCGGTCCAATTTTTTATAGGCAAAGGATTTTACAAAGGCACATGGAGCAGTTTGCGGATGAAAATGTTTAATATGGATAGTTTAATCGCGATCGGCACCAGCGCGGCCTATTTTTATAGCGTGGTAATGTATTTCAGTTATGTCTGGACGCACAAAAGTTTAATCGGAGTTGGCGGTGAAAAAATTCCGGAACTATATTTTGAAACCGCCGCGTTTTTGATAACCTTTGTCGTTTTAGGAAAATGGCTGGAGGCAAAAACAAAAGGGCAAACATCCGAGGCCATAAAAAAATTAATGGGTTTACAGCCAAAAACGGCCAGAGTAAAACGGGGAACTGAATTTCATGACATGCCTATCGGCGAAGTGAAAGTCGGAGATATCGTTTTGGTCAGGCCCGGAGAAAAAATTCCTGTGGATGGCCTTATTATTTCCGGTAATTCGTCGGTTGATGAATCAATGTTAACCGGCGAGAGTATGCCGCTTGAAAAAAATGCCGGAACAAAAGTTTTTGGAGCCACAATAAATAAGCATGGCAGTTTTGAATTTAAAGCCGAAAAAGTTGGAAGTGAAACCGCCTTGTCGCAAATTATCAAGCTGATAGAAGATGCGCAAAACTCCAAAGCCCCGATTCAGGCGCTGGCCGACAAGATTTCGGCATGGTTTGTCCCGATTGTTTTGATTATTTCTGTTGTTACATTTGCGGTCTGGTTTTTCTTTTTAAACGGGACGTTAGTGTTTAGTTTAATGGCCTTTACCACAGTGCTGGTAATAGCTTGCCCGTGCGCGCTCGGATTGGCAACTCCGACAGCGATTATGGTTGGCACAGGAAAAGGCGCCGAGTATGGCGTGTTGATTAAGGGCGGGGGACCGCTAGAAGAGGCGAGTAAAATTAACGCGATTGTTTTTGACAAGACAGGCACGCTTACAAAAGGCGAGCCGTCGGTTACGGATATAAGAGTAGCTGACAATAAAAACGAAAACGAAGTTTTGACAATTGCCGCATCATTGGAAGCAAAATCGGAGCATCCTTTGGCAGAAGCGATTTTAAAAAAAGCAAAAGAAAAAAATGTCCAACTTTCTGAAGTGCCTGATTTTAAAGCGACTCCAGGTCATGGCGTTGAAGGGAATGTTAGCGGATTAAAATATTTTTTTGGAAACAAAAAGTTAATGGCGCATAATGAAATAGAATTTGGAATCCTCGCGTCATTCGCTTCGCAACTTGAAAGCGAAGGGAAAACAGTGATGTATCTTGGGGCTGATAAAAAAGCCGTTGGGATAATTGCTGTCGCGGACACAATCAAGGATTCATCGGCGGAAACAGTTAAAGCGTTAAAAAAGAGAGGTTTCGCTGTGTATATGATAACGGGTGATAATCAGCGGACGGCCGAAGCCATAGCGTGGCAAGCTGGAATCAGCAATGTTTTGGCGGAGGTCTTGCCGGAAGATAAGGCAAATGAAATAAAAAAATTACAAGTCAACGGTTTAAGAGTGGCGATGGTTGGGGATGGAATAAATGACGCGCCGGCTTTGGCTCAAGCTGATTTGGGAATCGCGATGGGAAGCGGAACAGATGTGGCTATGGAAACCGGCGGGATTGTGATTATCAAAGACGATCTGCGCGATGTTTTAACGGCGATAAGTTTGAGTAAACAGACAGTTCAAAAAATAAGACAAAATATGTTTTTTGCCTTGTTTTACAATGTGGCCGGAATACCAATCGCGGCGCGCGTGTTTGCGGCGTTTGGTTTGGTTTTAAAACCGGAATTGGCCGGACTGGCAATGGCCATGAGTTCGATTTCCGTAGTAAGCAATTCTTTATTGCTTAAACGGTTTAGGCCGGGTCGCGCGAATGTTTTATCTATGCTTGCCCCGGTAATAATGGGAGCGTTATTTATCTTCTTTTTTCTGCAATTTGCCAAGTGGAGCGGTGGAATGAAGTAAAATAATTCAACCCCTCATTTAGAGGGGTTGAATATTCTCTCTCTTGGCTCTTTCGGCTAAGTTAATCAAGTTAACTTGGCTGAAAGAAGCAAGCCAAGAGAGGCTAGAAGGAGTATGCGGTTCTAGCCGCGCTTATCCGGACGCGCGGTCTCGAACAGGATGTATTTGAGCTCCGCCAGCGCCCTTCTTCCGAGGGCTGGGAGCCCTTTGAGCTTCCCCGCTGTCACATCGACAGCATTGGCGAAGCGCCATAATGCGCCGCCACACCTGGAATTGCGGTTCTTGCGCATCAACGAGTCTGCAATCGCGGCCAGTGCCGCAGCTGCCACATTTTCCATGAATCCCTCCTCGGCCTATAGTTAATCACCATAAAGTCGGATTGTCAATTCTTAAACCAAACTATGGATTTACTGCTGCATATTGATGAGATTTTTTTAAAAGGCGCTAATCAGCCATTTTTTTATCGGTGTTTAAAAAATAATCTTTCACAACTTTTTACCAATATTAAAGCGAGCAGGGTTGAGGGGGGTATTTTGATTGAAGATTTTAATAAGGAAGAGACTGGCAGATTGTCGTTTGTGCCAGGTATTGCCAATTTTGCCGAGGTTTTAAAATGCGAACATGATCTGCGGAAAATTAAAATGGCAGTTGATTGCTTGATTAATAATGCCAACGCGGGCAGTTTTCGAATATCGGCCGAGCGTTCATATAAAAAATTTGAATTTTCATCCATGGAAATTGAACATCAGATTGGCGCGTATGTGCAAAAAAAAACCGGTTGGAAAGTAAATTTAAAAAATCCAAATTTAACAATACATATTTCAGTGTCAAAAAAGTGCGTCTATGTTTTTGTCAATAAAATTGAAGGAGCCGGCGGATTGCCAACCGGATCGTCCGGAAAAGTGCTGTGTTTGCTTTCAGGTGGCATTGATAGTCCGGTGGCGGCTTATAAAATGATGGTGAGAGGCGCAGAAGTTGGATTAATTCATTTTCAAAATCAGACCAAAGTAGAGGAGGAAGTGGGGCAGAAAATATTTGACTTGGCAAAAAAACTTGCCGGATTTCAGCCGCGGATTAAATTATATATTGTGCCTTTTGCCGAATTGCAAAAACAGATAATAATGAAAATTCCTTCGCAGTACAGAATGATAATCACCCGCAGGTTATTTTTTAGGATTGCCGAACTGGTGGCGGCAGATGATCAATATCTTGCTTTGGCAACAGGCGATTCGCTCGGTCAGGTGGCATCGCAAACATTGGAAAATCTGAATGTTGTTTACAGCGCAAGTAAGATGTTGAAGCTGGCGCCATTGATTGGGGCGAACAAAAGAGATATAATGTCTTTGTCAAAAAAAATAAACACTATGGAAATTTCAAGCCGTCCATACGAGGATTGCTGCAGCCTATTTGTGGCAAAACACCCCGTAACGAACGCAAAGTTAAATGATGTTCTGCGTCTGGAAAATAATATTGATCTCGCCGAACTTGACAAAGTTGAGAAGATATCATACTCTATTAGTATAGTTTAATATGTCAAACGAAATTGTTTTTGATATTGAAACACAAAACACATTTGCCGAAGTTGGGAATGATTTTAAAAAATTTAAAATTTCGGTTGTTTCAATCTATTCGTATGCGACAGATTCCTATCAGAGTTTTGTGGAAAATGAGCTGCCAAAGCTTTGGGTCATATTTGAAAAAGCCGATAGAATAATCGGCTATAACAGCGAGCATTTTGATTTGCCAATATTAAACAACTACTACCCGGGTGATTTATCGCGGATCAGCCATCTTGATTTAATGAAAATTATAAAAGAAAATGTGGGCGTAAGATTAAAATTAAGCGATGTCGCGGAAGCCACGCTTGATAACATCACAAAAAGCGCCGACGGTTTGCAGGCGATTCGTTGGTGGAAAGAAGGCAAGATTGGAGAAATAAAAAAATATTGCGAGCAGGATGTGAAAGTCACTAAAGAATTATATGAGTTTGGGAAAAATAATAAACAGCTTTTTTACAAATCTTTAACCGGCGAAACATTGCCTTTTGCCGTTAATTTTGACGCGCCAATCGCGAGAACTAATTCCGCGACCGCGAATCTTAATTTAACTCTGCCTTTTTAATCATCAATATTTATGATTAAATTAAAAAAGGAAACTGATTATGCGGTGGTTCTGGTCCAATACTTGATAAGGAACAAAGATCGGCGCATCAGCCTTCGAGAATTTTCAAATGTGTCAGGGATTTCTTTTTGGTTTTTGCAAAAAATAGCGAGAAAATTAAATTCGGCTGGAATCATAAAAGCTGAACAAGGAGTGAATGGCGGGTATAAAATTACCGCGCCTATCTTCAAACTTAATCTTTATAAAATTGTAGAAGCAATGGAAGGAGCGCCGGCGCTGACATCATGCGCCTGTGATTTGAATAAATCTTGTTTTGACGGCAAAAGTTGCGCTTTTAAATCATCTGCCGTTAAATTAAATAAACAGATAATAAAAATGTTGCAAAAGGTCAAGGTTGCCATATAAAACATGCTTAAAAAACCGAAAAAAATTAGAGAAGTCTACGCAGACCACGCGGCTACCACTTATATTGATTCACGCGTTTTTTTGGCGATGAAGCCGTATCTTACAGAACATTTTGGCAACCCATCTTCGCTTTATGGAATAGGGCGAATAGCGAATGGCGTGCTTAATGACAGCAGGCGAAAAATTGCGGGATTGATTCATGCTTTGCCGGAAAATATAATATTCACGGGAAGCGGCACTGAATCCGACAATATGGCTGTGTTCGGCATCGCGCGCGTCAACGAGAAGCATGGTAAGCATATAATTTCAACGTCGATTGAGCATCACGCCGTTCTGCATCCTCTGGAGGAATTGCGAAAACAAGGCTGGGAAATTACATATATTTCAACAAACAAACAAGGAGTTGTGAAGGCGGAAGATGTTATCAGGGCAGTTCGGCCGGATACTGTTTTGATTACTATAATGTACGCGAATAATGAAGTTGGTTCAATTCAGCCAGTCGCAGAAATCGGTCGTAAATTGCTTCAATTGAGAAAAGAAACGAGCAAGCCTTATCCATTTTTTCATACTGACGCTTGTCAGGCCGCGGGGTATCTTGATTTGGATGTTGAAAAACTTCATGTTGATTTGATGACGATAAACGCGGGGAAAATTTATGGCCCAAAAGGAATCGGCATGCTTTATGTAAGAAGGGCGGTCGCGCTTAAACCGATTATTTTTGGCGGCGGACAGGAGCGAAAGATGAGGTCTGGAACTGAAAATGTCGCAGGTATTGTTGGATTGGCCAAAGCCTTTGAACTCGTTCAGCAAAATAGACAAAAAGAATCAGAGAGAATCAGAGGATTGGCAAAATATTTTTGGGAGTTGATTCAAAAAGAAATTCCAAAAGTAAAGTTAAACGGACCTGAAATTGGAGATGGCAGGCTCGCAAATAATCTAAACATTACAATTATGGATATTGAAGGCGAGGCGATGCTTTTATATTTGGATGAGTATGGCATAATGTGTTCCACGGGTTCGGCTTGCACATCGGAATCTTTGGAGCCGTCGTATGTTTTAAGAGCCATGGGGTTGCCTTACGAGTATGCTCACGGGAGTTTGAGGTTCAGTTTTGGTCGTTGCAATTCAAAAAATGACGTTGATTATATTATGGAGTATTTGCCGGGAATAATTAAAACTTTGCGTGAAATTTCACCAGTTAATTTATCGGCGCGAATTCACGCGCGATACAAATGATAATTATGCCAGATGAATCTCAAAAAAAAGACGACCTTTCCGAGTCAGTTGATATACGTTCAGGAGACGGCGGGGGATGGCTGTATTCCGATATAGTGAAGGATCATTTTTTTAATCCCCGGAATTTTATGCAGTATGGAGAGGAGGAAAAATTCAAATTCAACGGCATGGGTAGAGTTGGTTCGCCCGCATGCGGCGACGAAATGGTTTTGTGGCTTAATATTGATTTAGAGACTGAAAAGATTGAAGAGTGCAGATGGAGAACATTCGGCTGCGGCAGCGCGATTTCTTCCACTTCGGTTTTAAGCGAGATGATAACCGAAAACGGCGGCATGAAAATTGAGGATGCGATTAAAATCAAACCTCAAGATATTTTAGTTCGCCTTGGTGGGCTTCCGGATAGAAAAATTCATTGTTCCGTGTTGGGAGATAAGGCGCTTCAAGCCGCGATAAACGATTACTTTCGCAATACGGACCAACATGGTAGAATAATTGTCGCCGGCGCCAAGATTATTGATCCGGATTTTAATATTACCGATCACGATATTGAAGAGGCGGTTTTGGAAGGGGCGCGGACAATTGAGGATTTACAAAAAAAATTAAAAGTGGCGGTTTTTAACAAAGAAGCATTGCCTGCCGCGGAGGATTTACTTCGTTTTTACACGGAAAAATATTATGGCGCGCTAAATTAATCAAGTGGGTTATGAAAATAACAGTAGATGCGGAGAAATGCATTGGTTGCGGCACTTGCCCCGCATTGTGTCCAAATGTTTTTAAAATGAACGAGGGAAATAAAGCCGTGATAATTGATTTGGCCGGCGATACTATTGAAAATATTAAAATGGCGGCCGATGCTTGCCCAACGCAGGCCATAATTGTAGAGGAGTAATTATGAAATTTGAAATTGAAGATTTGATTAAAATAGTTATTTTCCCATTCATTGTATTTATATTTAGCTATACTTTAGCCATTTTCAATGTGTACGATTTTTATTTGTGGCTGAATCGGTTTGCTCATTTTTTAGGAGGATTGGGCATGGCAATAAGCGGTTATTATATTTTGAATTTGGCAAAAAGAGCTGGTTATTTGAAAATTAATCGCATTCTCATTGACGCCGCGCTCATTGTTTTTTTTGTGATGACTGCCGCCGTTGTTTGGGAATTTTACGAATATTTGTCTGATGTGTATCTTTTTACCCATTCTCAGCCGAATGTCGCAGATGTTATCAAGGATCAGTTTATGGGAATGCTTGGCGCAGTGTTTTTCGCGATCGGTTTGTTGGTCTCTAAGATCAGCCTAATCCGACGCCCAAGCGTTCAAATTCAAGCTGAAAAAATCAAAATTAAAACAGCTGTCAAATAATTGCTTTTCTTGGAATATTTTGATAATATAGATGGGTTATGATTGGACAATTATTTGTTGTTGCCACGCCCATCGGGAATTTAAGCGACATCACTTTGCGCGCGCTGGAAACATTGAAAAATGTTGATTTTATTTTATGCGAGGACACGCGAGTAACGAAAAATTTGTTGGATCATTATCAGATTAGCAAACCGCTCATGAGCTACCACCAGCACTCTGAAATGAAAAAAATTAAAGAAATTATTGCGATGTTGGAAGAAGGCAAAAATTTAGCACTAGTCACTGATGCGGGGACACCGGGAATAAGTGACCCGGGAGGAGTGCTGATTAATCAAATTTATAAAAGTTTACCCGAAGCGCAGGTTGTTCCGATTCCAGGTCCTTCGGCCGCGATTTCCGCTCTATCAATTTCCGGATTTCCCACAGACAAGTTTGTGTTCATGGGCTTCCCTCCGCATAAAAATAAGCGCCAAAAATATTTTAAAGAAGTTGCCGGCGCGGAATACACAGTTGTGTTTTATGAATCCGGCCATAGAATAAATAAATGTCTGCAAGAATTGAAAGAAGTTTTAAGCCCGGACAAGCAACTCATGGTCTGTCGAGAGCTCACAAAAAAATTTGAAACCATTTACAGGGGATGCATTGATAAGATTATTGAACAAATGAAAGAAGAAAGAGGGGAGTTTGTAATTGTGATCAATGGTTTATGATACTGGATATTATCGACTGGCTCAAGTATGAGATTGTCTGCGGTTTATTTTATGCCGGGTTTTATTTAGGGTATGAGAAAATTTTTGGAATTAAGCCGTCTTTTGTCGTTAATATTATATTTTTTATTTTCGCATTATTAATTGGTAGCATCATCCTGGGTTGGTTTGAAAAAAAACAGACGGTTAATTATCAAAGTTATGAAAAATAAATACTATCTCACCACCGCCATTCCATACGCCAACGCGGATCCGCATATCGGGTTTGCCTTGGAGTTGTTGTACGCGGATGTAATGGCGCGCTATCAGAAATTGATTGGCAAAGACGTGTATTTTTTAACCGGCACGGACGAGCACGGGCAAAAAATGTTAAAGACAGCGAAAGAAGCCGGACAATCCGTTGAAGATTTTGCCAAAGAAAAATCAGCGGTTTATCAGATGCTTGCCGATGAGTGGAATGTTATCAATGACGATTTTGTTCGCACAACCGAAGAGCGCCATATAAAATCCGCGCAGGAATTTTGGCGCCGGTCGCTTGAGACAGGCGACATTTATAAAAAAAGTTATTCAGGATTGTATTGCGTCGGTTGTGAAGCGTTTAAAACAGAAAAGGATCTCGTTAGTGGCAAATGCCCGGATCACAACAAGGCGCCGGAAATTTTATCCGAAGAAAATTATT
>ERZ1292629.606-Hain-H43-01um-R1-606-length-39748-cov-8_pt1 | contig 39748 bp, 37 predicted proteins | sample MGYA00564399_ERZ1292629 | MGnify/ENA primary metagenome ERZ1292629 (study PRJEB36523, sample SAMEA6512636) | groundwater metagenome | collected 2019-01-08 | study: AquaDiva: Metagenomics assemblies of 32 groundwater samples
CTCTCGATAAAGCCGCCAAAATCGGCGTCATCAAGAAAAATAAATCCAGCCGCCTCAAATCCCGGCTAGCCAAAAAACTTAAGTAGAAAAATAAATAGCGTCCGAGGACGCTATTTATTTTTACCCGATTACTAAATCGAGTAACGCTTCCTCGTACTCAATCTTTCCCGACTTCACCATTAAATCATAATTCGCCAGCGTCTGAAGTTTATCCGGCAATTGATACGCCAAAATATTAAAAATCTTCGCTGGCGGATCGTTAGTCCCAAAAACCTTCTCGAGTGCCCAGAGCCGAGCCGCCACGTCTCGCGATTTAAAGCCCAAAATCAAACCCCAAAAATTCGGCGCCTGCTCCACTCCCAAATCCTCCAAGTCCTTAATCTGAATTTCCTGACTAGACCCTGAGCCCGCCGAAGGGGTACCGAGAAACCGAATCTTATCTAACTCCGTAATCAACCGCCAAGTATCACCCTCATAAACTTGAGCTAAAAACCTCACCCCGTCCGGTGAAATATTTATCTCCCGCTTTTTGGTCTCGGTGCGCACAAAACTTTCCCATTCCCTACCTTTCAAAACCTCAAATTCTTGGGTAAAGACCGGTTTTTTAACCAAAAAATCCAACGCCTTCACCGGCTTATCTTTTTCCGAAATCAAAACCGTAATATTTTTATTTTCAAGGACACCTTTTAATATATTTATAAAATCCTTCCCCGCCGCAGTTTTAGCAAAAGACGAATCTATTGTTTCGAATAAACTACTCACCACCGCCATCTTCGCCGTCTGAAAAAGCGATTGATTGATTAAATATTCCCTAAATTTCTCGAGCGAGCCATCATCCAAAAAATCAAAAGTCCCAAGTCCCAAGTCAGTCCGTCTGCCTCGAAACTCCGCCACAATCTCCCGCTTCTTAGCTTCTCGCCGATAATCATCGGGACCGTATAAAAAAATAATCATAAAAGTTTTGGCGGTAGAAAATTCTTTATATCCTCCGGTCTTAACAAGCGAACATCGTCACAAACCTTAGTCAATCCAAATGACTGACCTTTCGCGGTACCAACGTACTGTATTTTCTTGCCAAAAGACTTAACTTCTTCAGCTGCCGCCACCAAATCGGTGTCGGAACTAACCAAGTATGCCCAATCATACTTGTCCTCTCTCGCAAATCTAATCATTTCAACCGCCAGCCTAACATCAACGCCTTTCTCATGAAACGTCTTATCTGGATGCTGAATGAGCTGGCCCAGCGTAACTGACACATTTTGCTGTTGTAGTTTTCCAACCAACCTTTGCTGATCCGCATACATCTTCTCTGATTTTTCGTTATTTCTTCTTCGCTTCAGCGCGCCAATATAATATCTTGCCTCGATCAAATCGTTTGGCTTCACCAACCAAGTTGAAAATTTATGAAATTGAAAATCAAGTAAACTAAACTTGCCATCAATGCTATCTGAGAGTTCTTTAAGTTTAAAATAAAAATTGTTTCCGTCAACAAAAACAAAAGCACGCATAAATAAAGTATATTCTAAACCTCAACAAACGAAAACTGCCGTCCCGGAAAACCGAGAGGGCAGTGAGATTAACACCGTTATCCTAACATATCATTATGATTCGTCAATAGAATTGGGGATAACCGGTTTACAACCGGAACTCCGCCACAATCTCCCGCTTCTTAGCTTCTCGCCTATAATCATCTGGACCGTACAAGAAAATAATCATTTATTAGGGTATATACTGCTCAACAATTGAAGTTACCCTACCGCTTTCGTCTTGATTTATCCAGTAAGGAGGGTAACTTGGAACGTAAAACTTCGCGCCCGGCTTTACCTCGTTTATACTTTGACCAAAATTACTCTTGAATTCTTGAGCGGTGATAGATACACCATTTGGCTCAACTAAATCCCAGCCATTACCAAGAACTGTAACTTTTGCGCCTTCTTTCACTAATAAAGATTGAACGACTTCGTCTTTGTTCGATATTGTGTAGTTATCTGGCAAAAAACACCCTCCCCCTTCATCCGGAGTACAGCCACCGTTTTCTTTCAAAAACTTAATAGCCGCCTCGCCGTAGAAAAATTTCACCTCATCGAAATCGATATATATTCCCCCGCTATTTTCATAAACTTTTTTAATATATCCAATCCTCGCGCCGCGAGGCTTTGTATAGTCTACAACAACTTTTTCAGTCGCCGGCTCGATAAATTTAAAAGTAGAAAGGATTTTTTCACTCACATCAGAACCATCATCAAGCATAAAAGAGCACACTGCTTTATCCTTCACTAAAAAAACATTAGCATTTAGAGGAATTGCCTCTGTATCCACAAACCTTATTGCATCATACCCACCAACCTTTATAGTCTCTTTCTCCGGAGAATACATCTTCATAACAGAACCCCATCTTTCATTAAATAACTCGCTGAGAGACAGAGATTCACTATTAGCATCTTTTTTACAACTGGCATTAAACCAAGGCTCATCACCGGTTTCAAATTTCTTCACACTTACAACAACTATCCAACCCCCTTTTTCGTATTGCACAAACCAATTACTTGGATAATCAAACGTAAAGCCCTCGGCTTCATTTCTATACGTCTTCCACCCGCTCGTATCCACCGTACTCGTCGCCGGCTCGATGAATTTGAACATCTTCCCAATTTCAGTAAAAACTTTATCATCACTGTCAACCAAACAATAACTCAGGTTATATATATATTCTCCCCTTACAATTACAAATCTAGCTCCGCAAGGTCCCGAATCAACTTCCGGATGAGCATCATACTTATAAGCTGCATAACCACCAAAACTAAAAGAGCTGGTTGATAAGTAGGCATAAGGATTATCATGATTTTTTGCTATAAACCAATCTGTTAAGTTATTAAATCTGAATTTAGTAACCAAAATCCTAAAGCCATAAAACGATTCGCTATCACTTCCTTGGTTGATAGGTGGGTGAAAGTATATATCTAAACTTGAAGAACTAGAGTAGTCTTCGCTCGGCCAGTCGCTTGGGTATTTAAACTCAAACCCATATTTTTCATTTCTATAAGTCTTCCACCCCGAAATATCAGTCGTCGCCGTCGAAGTTCCATTTTGAATTCCCGCCCCAGCTCCAGGTGGTTTAACCCCCGGCTTCAGCCACAAAACCAAATACGCCACCCCAGCCAAAATCACCAACCCCCCAACCACCGCCAAAATTTTCTTCCAATCTATTGCCATAGCTATATTTTAGCACAAACAAAGAATCAGCCGGTCTCTAAATTACAAAAAGGTTGAAAAAAATTGAGAAACCTATCTAACTGCTACAGCCAAGTTTTTCATCAAAAACTCTTCGGCGCTTTTCTTTCCAATCTTCTCGCTCGCCCCAATTATTTCAAGATAAAGCGGCTTCCCTTTGCCGTCAAAATCAACAAAAATCTCCGGTGAAATTTCAACCGTTTTTTTAGACTTACCCTCCTTAAAAGTGATATTGATAGCGTCCGCTTTCGAATCGTAGGTGATTTTCATATCTAAACCATACTACTTCTTTTTAATTTTTTCAACCCAATAAGCCGTGATAACTATCGTATTTCCAGGCTCAGTCCTATAAACCACTGACAAATACAGCTTTTTGAACTTCTTATAATTTATCCGCCTATTTCCATAACTTAAAGCAACATGGCTTGGACTCTTCAACGCTTCAATAACCAAACTCCTCTTGATATTCCTTTGATTCAATTTAACGAACGCATGTTCAGTAAAAATTACCATTTCTCTTGCTTAATTATTGTTTACCTCGCCAAAATTTTCTTCCAATCTATTGCCATGAATTAATTATAAACTATCTGTATATCTGTAAGCCATCTGTATTCTGTAGCCCAAAAGCTGCAAAATAAATCACACCACTAGACGCTGACAGATGGGACAAAAATGCGCCGACCTCTGCCCCACCTTAATTCGATGTATGAAATGACCTTTAGCACACCTCTGCCCATGCCGCTGATACATTAAAATCACACTTCCATAATTCCCTTTTTTGCCATAAGTATCGCGAAAATCATCCGAGCTTGTCCCACGCATCTTGATTCCTTTCTCCAAAATTTTTTTCATCGCCGAATAGAGAACTTTAATCTGCGGCTCTTTTAGTTTTTCGACACGGCTCAACGGATGAATTTTCGCCGTATATAAAATCTCATCCGAATAAATATTCCCAATCCCCACCACAAATTTCTGATCCATTAAAACCTGCTTTATCTTTCCTTTTTTAGTTTTAAATAGCTCGCGAAAATCTTTGTAACTAATCTCCAGCGCCTCCGGTCCCAAATCTTTCAAGTCCGGCAAATTCAAAATTTTATCTTTCGGTCCGCACAAAACTTTCGCGAATCGTCTCATATCCGAAAGCGCCAGCATCGGATATTTTTTCGAGTCCAGATAAAAAATCAGCCGAATAAACCCATTTTTCGGGTCTCGCATCTCTTTAGGTTCCCCTTCTGGCATCCAACGCCCAACGTCTAACTTCCAACTCCCCAAGAGAAGATGCCCAGTCATTTTCAAGTGAACTAAAATCAAATGACCACTCGAAATTTCGATTAAAATATTCTTTCCCCTCCTCGTCACTCCTAAAATCTTTTTTCCCACCACGTGTTTTTTAAACTGCGCCAAACTTAAACCCTTAAAATACTTCGGCCAATCCGTCCAAACATCCAAAATTCTGCGCCCAACCACACGCTTTTTTAAATCCCTAACAACAGTTTCTACTTCTGGTAATTCAGGCACCGGAGCATTAAAAAATTAATTTGCTATTCTCCGGCTACTTGCTCCCTCTCCGGAATCACTTCCATGCTTGTAGGCAACGTAAAGAAAAAAGTCGTCCCCCGATTCATCTCCGACTCCGCCCAAATCTTTCCCCCGTGCGCCAAAACAATATTTTTATTAATATACAAACCCAATCCCGACCCTTCGGTTTGGAATTTCGTTGCGTTCTCCGCCCTGAAGAACTTCCCGAAAATTTTCTTGATTTCTGCTGGCGGGATGCCGATACCGGTATCTTTAACACTCACCTGCACAAACGGCTCATCTTTAACCTGTTCAACTTTAACGATCACCTCCCCGTTCTGCACGTTGTAACGAATCCCGTTATCCAAGAAATTATAAAAAACCATCGTCATTTTCTCCTGATTAATCAAAACCGGCGGTAATGGATCTTTTGGCCGATCAAAATAAACCTTAATACTTGCCCTTCGCGCCTGCGGCATCACTTGAGCCAAAATATTATTAATAAAGTAAACCAAATCGGTCGGCTCAAAATTATATCCAAACCTTCCTTCCTCAATTTTCGCGATATTAATCAAATCCTCGATAATTTTTAAAAGTTGCTGCCCACCCATCAAAGCGTTATCAACCAAAACTTGGCTCTCCTCGCTTAAACTTTGATCTTTAACCAAACTTTCGAGCGCCCAATTGATATTTGTTACCGGCCCTCGAAGCTGGTGAGAAGCCACTGTCACAAATTCACTCTTGGAACGCAACAAAAACTGCTCCCGCGTCCTGTCGTGAATCACTTTCATAAAACCCAAAATCCCTCCTTTGACGTCGCTGATTATCGTCGTAATCACCCGAAGCTCCATATCCGGTTCCTCGAAAGACAAATCCACCACTTGCGGATAAACTCCCGCTTTAGACCTGCTCGTAATTGAAGGCGCGAGCGACGGGAAAATCACCTGAGCCAACCTCTGGAGTTCCGGCCTCTCCACGTCTTGAGTTTTAATCACCTGCCCCACAACATCCCCGGTTTTAAGGTTAAACAAATCTTCCCCGGCGGGATTAAAAAACAAAACTTTAAATTCCCGGTCATAAATAATCGTTGCGTCCTCCAAAGTTAAAACCACATTTCGTAGTTCCTCGCGCTCCACCGAAATATCGAAATTTTTCTTGGCTAAAGAATAAAGGAAAAACGAAAGCCCTCCACCCGAAATTACTAAAAGTCCGCCGGTAAAAATTGCGTATTTAATCTCGAGGTAAAGAAACGCAATCACAATCGCCACCGCCATCGGCACCAAAAAAACAAAAAGCATAAGCTTCTTTTTAATATCGAAAGGAGCGACTGGTTTTGCTTTTTCTGGTTCAAATGGACTAGGCATATGATTAGATTTTGTTAGTGAAGAATGAACTTAAAAAATCAATCATCCCGAGTTTGTACGAGGAATTACTTATTTTTTAGCTTTGTTAGATTCCCCCAATCTTTCCCCGAAGAAATATCCACTTTAAGCGGCACGCCGAGCTTAAAAACACCCTCCATAATCTCCTTGACCGCTTCCGACGCTTCTTGAATCATATCATCTCTAACTTCGAACAACAATTCATCATGAATTGACAAAATCATTTTTAATTTTCCGCTCTCCCAACCCTTTTCTTTAATTTTCTTATCCACCTCAATCATTGCCATCTTAATTATATCCGCTCCTAAACCTTGAAGCGGTTGGTTAATCGCTGATCGCTCCGCCTCCGCCACCACGTAAGGCGCGAGTGAATTTATTCCCAAAAGATAGCGCCTCCGTCCGGTTAAGGTTTTCACATAACCCAATCTCCGCGCTTCCTGTTTTGTTTCTTCCTGCCATTCTCTGATTTTCGAAAATTCTCTAAAATATGTATTGATAAAATCCTGCGCTTGAGTTCTCTTTAAACCGCTTGATTTAGAAAAAGCCGACACTCCCATCCCATATACCAGCCCGAAATTCAAAGTCTTCGCCAAACGCCTATCATCGCGTGTCACCCTATCTAATGGAATTCCCAAAATCTTCGAAGCGGTGAGTGAATGGATATCCTGTCCTTTTTTAAACGCCTCGGTCATTTTAGGGTCTCCCGCCACTGCCGCAAAAATCCTAAGCTCCAGCTGGGAATAATCGAATGCCAAAAATGAAAATCCTTTGGGCGCCTCAAAAGCCGTCCTTAAATCTTTAGCCCAAATTGATTCTTGGGGAATATTCTGCAGGTTTGGCGACTGCGAACTTAATCTGCCCGTTGCCGTTCCGGTCTGGATAAACTCGGTGTGAATCCTTCCATCCGAACCCAAAAGACCCTGAAGGGGTTTCGCGTAAGTCGACAAAATTTTAAAATCCTCCCGATATTCTAAAATCAAATCAATAATTTTGTGCTCGCCCTTAAGCGCCGAAAGGCTTTCTTCCCGAGTCGAAACCGCGCCCCCCGCCGTCTTTTTCGTGAGTTTCTGGTTCAAACCTAATTTATCAAATAAAATTTTCGAAAGTTGCTGCGGAGAATTAATGTTGAATTCTTCTCCCGCCGCTTTGTAAATTTCTTTCGAATTTAACTCAAGCTTCTTCTCAATTTTATCTTCCAGTATTTTTAATTTTGAAACATCTACCATTACTCCATAATTTTCCATCTCCGCCAAAACTCGCAAAAGTGGCATCTCGATTTTATAAAACACATCCTCCATCTCGTACTCCGTAATTTTTCTCTTGGCGAAATCCAGCGCTAACTTAAAATCCTCACCTTTCCCATTAAAATCTTTTTTAAAAAACTTCTTAAAAACCGAAGCTGGATCGTAATTTTTAAATTCTGGATCCAAAAGCCAAAACGCCACGCCTAAATCATAATAAGGCGGCAAAAGGTCTTCCTTCTTTTGCCACAACTTCTTTATTGAATTTTTTAACCCAAAACCAACCTTGAGCCTCAAAGATTGATAATCTTTTGAGTCAAACCCGCCTCCTTCTGATTCATAAACCAAAACCTCTTCTCCCTTAAATTCCATTGGCGCCATAGGCAAATTACCAAAAATCGAACCTTGGCCAGAGAAATGTAGGGAGTTGGATGTTGGATGTTGGATGTTGGATATCTTTTTTTCTCCGTCTAACGTCTTACGTCTAACGTCTGACTGTTCTCCATTCACCCTCTTCACCAAACTCTCGAAACCTAAATTTTTAAAATATTCCTTGGCGCCTTCTTGATCGAAATTAACCTCAAGCTCGCCTATTTCTTTCAAATCCACCGGCACATCTTTTTTCAAAACCACCAGCGACTTCGAAAACTCGGCTTCCTTTTCCGTTCCTTCAAGTTTTTTCGCCGCTTTCGGATTGTCTTTAAGGTGAGCGTAAACATTTTCCAATGTTCCGTACTTCTGGAGCAACTCCATAGCTGTTTTGGGCCCCACGCCCGCTACTCCCTTAACATTATCAGACTGATCCCCCACTAAAGCTTTATAATCCGTAAGCTGCTCTGGCTTCAAACCATAACGGTCGAAAACCGCTCCTTCGTCATATATAAATGTATCACTGATCCCCTTCCTAAAAGTTCGCACTACTAGCTTTTTATTAGTCACCAATTGCAAAGTATCCAAATCTCCAGTCAAGATAACCACCTTCAAATCTTTCTCATTAATAAATTTCATCGCCAAAGTCGCTATAAGATCGTCCGCCTCAAATCCCGCCTTCTCAAAAATTTTGATTCCAAACTTAGCGAAAAGATTTCTCGCTTCGATAATCTGTGAAACTAAATCATCCGGCGCCTTCGGCCGCTGGGCTTTGTACGCTTCGTATTTTTCTTTCCTGAAAGTCCTCTCTGGCCGGTCAAAAAGCGCCGAGGCGTACTCCGGCTTTTCATCTTTAAAAATCCTAAGCAGGATGTTCGAAATCCCGTAAAGCGACTGTGTTGGACGTCCATCCGGCGCGGTAAGCGGCGGCAAAGCGTGGAAACACCTATGTATTAAAGAATTTGCGTCTATAAGCAGTAATGTCTTCATCTATACTATTATACAGCTTTTCTCTGCCTTTATTCTCGTTGACATATAAATATCAGCCCTATATCATTCTTCACAGAAACTCAACTGGCACAAACGAAACTCAAAAGGGAGGGAATATTGAAAACAACCACTGAAACACCCGCGGAATTAGCTCGGCCAATAAACCCAGTTCCAAGACATCCTTGCCCACTATATGGGTTTAGTGATCCCATATTGGGGCTGATGGGCGAACGGAATGACAATCACTGTCCGCTCATGCAAGCGCCTTGTGGAATGGAAATGGCCGGCATAGAACCAAACATCAGTCGCTGTCCTGCTGTGATGGCTGCCACACCGTATTCAATGTCCTATTGGACAAGCCACAAAAGACTCGGAGAAATACACGAAAGTGCCATGTGTCCGAGCGAATTTTTTCCACCAGAAACACCCACTTGGGGAGGCGTACCCTTTTCGGAGTTCCGGGAATATGTAATGCGCCCAGACACACCCAGACCCGAGTCCAAATCCAAATGACCCCACGCAATCCCAGAGCCCGCCTCGCAAGAGACGGGCTCAAATTCTATAAACACAACTTCTTTTCATTCCCACTGCCAAACACAAATTACTCGGTTTAGGAAAAATGAAACCTCCGCCTTATAATTATTAATACTAGCGCTCTATATGAAATCCAAAGAATCCTCAAAAGCTAATAATATAGATACTCTAATAATTTCCGACACCCACCTCGGCTCCGAAGTCAGCCGAGCCGAAAAAGCGTTCGCAGTCCTGAAAAAATATAAATTCCGCCAATTAATTCTTTTGGGCGATATATTCGACGACCTCAATTTCAATCATCTTGAAAAAAGCCATTGGGAATTACTATCCTACATCCATGAAATCGCCGACCCAAAGAAAAAAATCAAAATCGTCTGGGTTATCGGCAATCACGACATTCTCCTTCAAAATTTCTCAAACTTTATCGGCGTTGAAATCGTAAAAAAATACATATGGAAGTTTAAGGGTGAAAAATACCTGGCCATTCATGGACATCAATTTGATAGCTTTCTCCATAAAAATCCAATCATAAGCGCTATCGCTTCTTTTCTATATCTAGTCATCCAAAAACTTGATTCCAGAAAACAAACTATTAGTCGGTTTATAAAAAGAACCAGTAAGGGCTGGCTCCGGCTCTCCGCGCAAGTTGCCAAACGAGCTATTTTCTACGCACGCTGGAATAGAGCTAAATATATTTTTTGCGGTCACACCCATAAAGCTATGTCCGAAACATCCGGTAATATAAACTACTGGAACAGCGGCTGCTTCACTGATGTCCCCTCAAATTACATCACCATAAGTGAGGATGGTGTCAAAATTCATACCTGCTAAAAATCCCCGCTGATTTTCAGAATTCTAATATTTTCTTTATTACTATGTCTAAAAACAATTTTTTGCGCGCCTCGCGGCAAAATTCCTTTTATCCTCTCCGGCCACTCCACTAAAACAATATTTTCTGAATTATCAAAAATTTCCTTCAAACCCAAACTCAAAAGCTCTTTGGGTCTTTTTATTCTATAACAATCTAAATGATAAACATTTTTAAACTTTTTATTTCTCAATTTAAATCGTTTCATTAAAACAAAAGTCGGACTATTCACTCTTACATTAACTCCTAGACCCTTCAAAAAACCTTGTGTAAAGGTTGTCTTACCCGACCCTAAATCCCCCCTAAGCGCAAAAATAAGCGAACTTTTTGCATCCAACTTCTTACGTCCAACATCTAACACTCGCTTCGCGAGCTTAGCTCCAAACTTCTTCGTCTCGTCCGAAGAATAACTTCGATAAGTCTTCATGTTTTTTTACTACAAAAAATATAAGTCCTGTAAGCACGACCGAACTCCCTAAGAGTAAACCAAAAAAATCACCAAAACCCAAATTTTTATTCAAAGGCACGCCTGTTTGATAATTATTCGCCATCAAGGCCGTTTTCTCCAAAAACTTATTTTGCACTCCTGGTGTAGGTTCTGAAAAGAAGAAGGCTTGTCCTCCTAGGTTTTTTTCAGAAAAATCTTGGAGGGTTCTTGAGAAACTCTTTCCTTCCGGCGCCGAACCTAAAAATTGCTGATAATCAACTTGTTTTCCGGTTACGTTATATAAAAATAATTGTCCATCGGTATTCCCAAGTGAAATTTTAAGTTCTGGCTTTTTAAAAACCAAAAAACCTCCTGGCCTAATCTCTCCACTCAAAACAAATTTTGTCTTAGCTGTGGCCTTTAAATACCACCCAGAAAGATTAACTGCTTCTTTCCCGCTATTAAAAATCTCCGCAAACTCGCCACTCGCATCCTTCCCCACTGGATTCGGCAGCCATTCATTGATATAAATCATTAACCGCTTAAATTATAACTAAAAAAGTCCCCCATCTTTTTTTGCCTTGAGATGCTCATACGCCGCTGGCATCACCAATCGTCCAGCCGAAGATCTCTGCAAAAATCCCAAGCTCATCAAATACGGCTCATAAATATCTTCAATCACGCCTTTTTCCTCACTCAAAGCCGCCGCCAGTGTATTGATCCCCACCGGCCCCCCGTTAAATTTATCAATAATAATCTTAAGTAGCCGCCTATCATTCGGCTCCAGCCCTCGGCTATCAATATCGAGCAGTTCCAATGCCTTCATCGAGATCGCTTCATCAATTTCCCCATCTCCATGCACTTCAGCATAATCCCGCGCACGTTTAAGTAATCGATTCGCCACCCTAGGCGTCGCTCTCGATGCTCCTGCCAAAACCTCAACCGCCCGTGGGACAACCTTCACGCCCAATATTTTCGCCGAGCGGTTAATGATTATTTTAATATCCGCCAAATCGTAATAATTTAATCTGAAAGTCGCACCGAAACGGGATCGCAAAGGCCCCGACAAAAGATTTTCTCTCGTCGTTGCCGCCACGAGTGTAAAAGGAGGCAAGTCCAAGGTAAGAGTCCGCGCGCTTGGTCCCTTCCCCACCACTAAATGAAGCTTTCGGCTCTCCATCGCCGGATACAAAACCTCCTCAATCATCCGATTCATCCGGTGCGCCTCATCTATAAAAAGCACATCCCCGCTTTCGAGGTTTGTTAAAATCGCCGCGAGGTCTCCCGTCTTCTCAAGCGCTGGCCCGGACGTCACTTTAACCGGCGCCTCAAACTCGCGCGCCACTAAATATGCTAAAGTAGTTTTTCCCAAACCTGGCGGCCCGCAAAAAAGCAAATGATCCATCGCCTCGCCCCGCTTCTTTGCCGCCTCCATTATCACCCACAAATTATCCTTTATCTTCTCTTGACCCACGTATTCGCTCCAAGCCGTCGGCCTAAGCGCTTGGTCGATAGTCTTATCCTCGTTAACTTGAACTGAATTTGACACAGGAGTCTTCATTGATATTTAATTAATCCTTCGGTTTCTGCCTCCCCCACCACTTTTGCTAAAACTTATTGGTATATAAGTTGTCGAAATCATAGGGAGGGCAAAATTTTACCTTATCATGGTATTTCTAAGCAAAAGTGGTGGGGGATTGACAAAACAAAAAATTAATGCTAGACTATACGCCGGAAAGTGAAACCCTACGAAAGCTGTGTATCTATGATAACACGCTCCATGTAGGGCGAAACCCCGCACCTCTCCGCAAAGCGAAACTGGTGCGTGGGTAGTTGCCTTAAACCTGGGGGCTATGGACTTATTCTTAGTCTAAGGACGGCTTGGTTTCGGCGAAGCTCATCCTCGGAGTAATTCTAACCTCTTCTAAATTTATTTAGAAGAGACTCTACCTCCTGTCACGGGAGCCGCCCCCAGATTTAAAGCTGCTACTTCTTCTCTCATCTCCAAAATTAAGATTGAAGTGGTATCACCAGATATCGCTAATTTTTGTTTTAAGGACATTCGGGTTGGCGGTGGGATTATTAGTGTTTTTACAAAATAAAGGCGATGTCCGAAAAACAAAAATTAGCATCCTACCCACTACCATTCTATAGGCCCAGTCACTTCCTTCACTTCATCAAAGGTGGTCATTCCTTTTAGCACCTTGAGCACTCCGTCCTCCTGCATTGTGACCATCCCCTGTTCTTTGGCTAATTTTGAAAGAGCTATTTCCGAGGCTTCCCTTAAAATTGTTTCCTCGAACGTCGCCCCGGCTTCTAAAAACTCAAAAATCCCGATCCGACCTTTATAACCGAAGTGATTGCATTTTTCACAACCTGCCGGTTCATAAACCGTAAAATCCTTAAACGCCGCTTGGTCTACTCTTTTAGGTAGTTTTTCTAAAAATTTCTTCGCCTTTTCTTTTTCCTCAGCCGAAAGTTCTCTCAGCTTTTTGCAGTCGTCGCATAATTTTCTAACAAGCCGTTGAGCGATTACTAAACTTAACGCCGGCCCAATCGTCGCTGTCTTTACTCCTAAATCCACTAAACGAGGCACCGCTCCCACCGCGTCGTTCGTGTGAAGCGTCGAAAAAACGACGTGGCCGGTTAAAGCCGCCTGCATGGCAATCTCCGCAGTTTCTAAATCTCTAATCTCGCCGACCAAAATCACATCCGGATCTTGCCTTACTATTGCTCTCAAACCTTTCGCGAAAGTGTAGTCCGAACTCGGATCAACTTGAGTCTGCTCCATCCCTTTAATCCGATACTCAATTGGGTCTTCGATGGTAATAATTTTTTTCTCCGGATTAAGAAGGTATTTCAGAAAAGAATAAAGCGTGGTGGTTTTCCCTGATCCCGTCGGACCAGTATTTAAGATCAATCCATTCGGAGATTCGAGCTGCCTATAAACCAGTTTCAAATCGTCTTCCCTCAAACCCAACTCCGGCAAACCCACATTAATTGCCACCGGGTCCAAAATTCTCATCACAATCGTTTCTCCAAACTCAGAAGGAAGAATTGAGACTCTGATTTCAATATCTTTATTGGTTAAACTAATCGTAAAGCGCCCATCTTGAGGCACTCCGCGAACATTAATCTTCATCGCCGCGAGCAGTTTAATCCTTGAAACCAAACCTTGATAGTTTTTTAGCGGCAAGTTGCTTATCACATCATGCAAAATTCCGTCAATCCTAAATCGCACCCGCGTATCTTCCTCTTCGGCCTCGAAGTGAACGTCGGAGGCTTTGGCTGCCATTGCCTCCGCCAAAACCATTTGCAATAAATCCGCGGTTTTCATCCGTTCAAACTGCGAAGCTTCAAGCTCTTTTTTAAAATCATTTAAAGTCGGCCACCTGTTTATAAGTTCCTCGAGTTTTTTCTCCTCAATATCAACCTTCCCGGTAATTTCTTCCGTTTTTTGAGATAAAAACTGATAAAAATGCCACGCCTGCTTAATACCCGAAAGCGAACCCACAAAAACTTTCACCTCATACTTTTTATCCTCTAAACCCTTGATCACGGCTTTCGCCTCTGGTGCCCTGGGATCCGCCACCGCCACGGCCAGCTTTCTAACCCTGAGCTCTATAGCCACCATTTTGGCTTTTTTGGCCGTCTCTTCGGATATCAACTTCACCGCCTCAATCAAAACCGGCGTCTTACTTAAATCAACGTAAGGAATGTTAATTTCCTTTGCTAATCTTTGAGCCGCCCTATCTTCCCCTTCCTTCTTTAGTTGATCCAGTTTCTGGTTTACTGAAGTTGTTTTAGCTTCGGCCATTAGTTTATAATGTAAACTATAGGACGATACTAATGCAAATCAAAAAGTGGAAATCTATTTAACTTAAACATGGCCAACAAAGACCGAATCCCAACCAGTCTTGAAAACCAAGAAAACGCCGAGATCGCAGCAACCCTAGAATCAATAAATGAATTTGATTCATTTTCCAGCCTTTCTCCCGAAGAAAGAAAGGCTGCCGCGGGAAAATACCAGCGCTTCACTCAGGCAGAAGGTTCTGCTAGTGGCGCTTTTTCTCAGAAGGGAAAATATGTCGGCATGCCCGATGGCATGTTTTACGCGGAAGAGGTTGGCGAATCAGGAGAATTTAAAGTTTTCGTCCCGCCAATTATAAAAGCGGAACAAAACACTGTAGTAGATGACACCTTCGATATCATTAGAAGAGAGAAAACCCAAGGGCTTGCCAGGCTTCATGCTCAAGTTATTAAACCCGCCACATTTAAACGTCTCCCTTCTGGAGAACTGGAACTTTATCAAAGAGGAGTAATTGTGCGCTTCACTCCTGAAGAATGGGAACTGATCGCTCAAAAATCAGAAGGGCTTCAAATGACCGCCGAAATGGTTGGCCGGCTTGAAGAATTTGATAAAACCCTAAACTCTTTCCCGTCATTATCAAGTGAGTCTTATTTTTACAATCGAACAAGACCTGAATTAATGGAAAAATTCATCGCCAGAGAAATAACTCACGACGGGCTTATAGATGAACTTAACCGAATCAAAACCAACGCCAACAAAAAACCGGATCGAAAATCTCCCACCCCCCCACCTGAGAACCGGCCCATGCCCCCGAAGCCAGAAACACCTCCAACCCAAAGAGAAAAAATTATAATTGATTTAAGCGGCGGCTCTTATTCTATAGACGAAAGTGGACCCGAACCAACACTTAAGCCTAAAAGCATATTCCAAAGGGGAAATTTATACGGCGCAACAAGATACTTCCGATTCTTACAGCCAGACGATAGCAAAACTGGACAGTTTAAAATCACAGTTATCCATCCAGCCAAAGTAAAAAAAGGCGAAGGCGGCGATTGGGAACTTGTTGAAAAGGGCGAGTTGGATATTTCCCCCGCCGAGAGAGAGAACGAAGCACCGTCTCTAGAGAAAATACCAAAATGGTCTTTGGACGCAACAGAAATATTGGTGATTGAGGGTATTTCCCGCTATGCAACAGATTTGTCAATGCGAGAAAAAATCGCATCAATCATTTCAGAACACACACCATCAGACGCCGCGGATATTCTTATTGGGGATAATTATTGTCGGCCAGGCAGAGACGATATCGTAAGAGTTATTAATGAGTTTAAACCTAAAACATCAGAAAATCCGCCGGCACAACCCGAAGCCGAGCCAGTAAAACCAGAAACTGGTCACGACCCCGAAATTTGGGAGATGACTCAAGGCCAATATCTAGACTGGTGCCGCACCGAAGGAATTTTAGATGTAAATAGTCCGAAATACGCCGAAGAACTAGAAGCCGCCATCGCTCACTACAAAAGCTCAATCGCCGCCCAGCTCGAAGAAAATCCAAATTCCGTACCAGAAAATGTTCGCGAAGAATATGCCCGCGCAACCGAAAAACAACCCCAGCAATTAGATGCCTCAATCTCCCAAAACCCCAGCTCATCCGTTGAAAAACCAGAACCTCCAACCGAAACCAACACTTCTCTAGAAAACGAACTGAATGACCTTCAATTCCAACGCGCCTTACAAGAAGTAATTGAAAAACAAATTACAAACGAAAAGCGGCTTGCCTCTGTTTTAAAGACCAACGCAACAAAAGCCATAGAATTATTAGACCGACTAGAAAAGCAAGGCATTATTAGCCCTTATGACAAAAAAAGCAAACCGCCACGTGAAATTCTCTGGAATAGAAAACAACTAAGAGAAATAATAGCTAGAACAAGAGGAAGCCGCCGAGCCAAAGAATCCACCATCCAAGAAGCCCTTGAATCAGAAGACCTCTATGTCAGATGCATCGCTCTCCTGCTCGCCGAATCTCGCAAAGGGAAACCTTTCTCCCAAAGAGGTCTCCTAATGGAAAAATTTGAGCTGGACCGAAAGAAAACAGATGAAATCTTCACCCGCCTCGTTGCCGACGGCCTAATCAAAAAAGATGGACTTCGCACAATCCTTAACCACCAAGCCATGGCTGATTATCTAAAGACTCTTTCCGAAAACCCGCCGACGCAAAAAGAGGAAGTAGATCAAGAAGAACCTAAATCCGAGAGAGTTTTTATCCCAGAAAAAATACCAAACGCAGATAATAAAATAGGCGGCAAAGTTAACCCGCAACTAGAACTCTACAACAATCCGGAAGACCCCCTATCGCCAAGATGGGAAACAGGCACGCCTGTCCCACAGCAAGTCCCCCCACCTGTTTCTGAAGGAATTAAAACAGAAGAAACCCTTCCTGAAACACTGCCAGCAGAAACCATCAAAACTTACACCGAAAAAATCTACTCTACAGCTAATAATTTATTAATAAGAAAAAATAAAGCTGAAACTAGGCTCGCTCAATTAACATCTCCCGATCCGGAAATCCAAAAATCTTTAGATGCTTTAGTAAAATTGACACTTCAAGCTACGGACAAAGTGCCCGGCATAAGAGAAGCTTTAAACACCGCCGGGGAACGTTTCGACGAAGGGGGAATCAACCACGGAGAATATTTAATCGAAGCGCAAAAAATTCTCGATCAAGCCCACCAAGAAATTAACCCAATCCTAGAACGAGCCGAACAAGAAATAAGTGCCATCGAAGATCAAATTAATTCCCTCCCTCAACTCGAAGAGAACCCCGCCGAAGCTGGCATCGCCACCGCCGATAAAGCCACCGAAGCCGAAATAGATAAATCAGAAAATCCCACCGCCATCAGAAGGTGGATGAGCAAAGCTAGAAAACATTTTTTGCGCATTGCCCTTGCTCTTTTAATTGGAGCTGGCGGAGGTGGCTACGCTGTATACAAAACCCTCGAAAACCGGGGTGAAAAAGAAAAAGCGGCAGAGGTCTTGAAAAAATCCGAAGAAACTGCGCCCACCCAAAAACCCACCCCCCCTTTTGAAGATACCGTCTCACAAAAAAAAGAGGGAGTTGACCAGGAACGAGTTCAAGATAGTATTAAAAATCCTGACGACTTCATCCCAGCTAAAGAACCGACAAAAGAAGAACGAGATAAAACCATCGACCAAGCTTTAGTCGCCAGAGAAGAAGCAATTCGAGCCCAAGCTCATTCCCAAGTCGAACCTCCGCCCCCGCCAGCGAGTAATGTATCATACGAGATTCCACCCCCTCCTCCCGGTGAAATAAATGAAACCGAAACCTCGCCACCCCCGCCCGACGGAAAAAGAGAGACCGAACCCAAAACCGAAAGTGCCGCTACCGAGCGCACTGTAAAACTCAACCAAATTTTAAAACAAGTCGGTATGAAACCAGAGGAATACGGAAGCATTAAAGATACCCCCCTCAAACAATTCCTAAAAAACTACGGCGACCCACTGTATAATATGAATGCTGTTACTGCTTATATTACTGGCGACCCTTATGTAGTATCGCATCGTAACTCACTATCTGTGGCTATCTTAAAAATGGCCCCAACTGGGATAACTGGGATGGAAAAAGAGATGACTATTGACGAATGGTTTAGATACCGCGAATCAATAGGTAAATAAAATGTATGCTAGATATCTTTAAAACCCTAAAACTTGAAAATTTGAGCGATGAAGAGAAAGCTGAAATCATAGCCCAAATCGCCGAACCTCTTTCAAAGCGGATTATGCTCTACGCCTACGAGCATTTAAGTGAGACTGACCGCGCTGAGTTAGAAACGCTCGCTGACCAAGCCGACGAATCCAAAATCAGCGCTTTTATAAAATCCAAACTCCCCGGCCTCGACCAGATCGCCTCCATTGAAGCTCTAAAAATAATTGAAGAGGTTAGGAAAAAGATTTAATACAAATTACGCTCTAAAACCCCAGCTATAATTTCCAGACATTCGGGTTGGCGGTGGGATTATTAATGTATTCTAGAAATAAAGGCGATGTCCGGAAATTATAGCTGGGGTTTCCTTTTTTGTGTTTTTCGGTTAAAATCTTTCTACATATGTCACACAACTTTTATAAAAATCTTCTCTGGGCTATCGGTTCTCTAATCGTTTTCTCTTTAATTTTTTCGTCCCTTATAGGAAACACCGCGACGCCGAAAGAAATCAGCGTAGGAGAACTCGCCTCAAAAATTAATTCAGGCGAAGTTGCCCAAATCCAAATCAACGGCGAAAAACTTGCAATCACTCTTAAAGATAAAACAGAAGTCACCGCCAAAAAAGAAACCGACGCCAGTTTAACCGAAACTCTAAAAAATCTTGGCGTCGATACCGTTGCTCTCCAAAAAGTGGAGCTTAAAGTTGAAGACCAATCCGGCTGGCAATTCTGGGCCGGAATTTTAATCCCTACCCTTATCCCCGTCATTATTATTGGATTGATTTTCTTTTTAATGTTCCGGCAAGCCAAATCCGGCGTCAATCAAGCTTTTAATTTTGGCCGCTCTAATCTTCGTCTCTCCACTTTCGGCAAAGAGAAAATTCTTTTTAAAGATGTCGCCGGCCTCAAAGAAGCAAAAGAAGAATTAGCTGAAGTGGTTGAATTTCTAAAAAACCCGAAAAAGTTTTTAGACCTTGGAGCTAAAATTCCCCGAGGCGTTCTTTTGGTCGGCTTACCCGGCACCGGGAAAACCCTATTAGCTAGAGCCACCGCCGGCGAAAGCAATGTTCCTTTTTTCCACATCTCCGCCTCTGAATTTGTTGAAATGTTTGTGGGCGTTGGTGCCTCCCGCACCCGGGACGCGTTTCTAACCGCCAAAAAAGCTTCCCCTTCTATTCTTTTTATCGACGAAATCGACGCCGTCGGCCGCCAGCGCGGAGCCGGCCTAGGCGGCGGGAATGACGAAAGAGAGCAAACCTTAAATCAAATTCTAGTCGAGCTCGACGGCTTCGACCGCGACACCCGCGTCATTGTCCTTGCTGCCACTAATCGGCCCGACATCCTTGACCCCGCCCTTCTTCGTCCCGGCCGCTTTGACCGTCGAGTCATCCTCGACCTACCAGACCTAAACGATCGCGAAGAAATCCTCAAAATTCACTCTCGAGAAAAACCCTTGAGTAAAGACATCAACCTTAGAAAAGTGGCCCAGAGAACTCCCGGTTTTTCCGGAGCCGATCTCGCTAATTTGATGAACGAAGGCGCCATTTTAGCCGCTCGCAAAAACCAAAAAAGCATCAGTGAAGAAGATCTTTTTGAATCTGTCGAAAAAGTTATCCTTGGCCCCGAAAGAAAAAGCCGTGTTATTTCAAAAAAAGAAAAAGAAATTGTCGCCTACCACGAATCCGGCCACGCTATCGTCACCGCATCCTTGAAAAACTCCGACCCAGTTCATAAGGTCACCATCATCAGCCGTGGACTGACTGGCGGCTACACTTTAAAACTTCCCACCGAAGACCGCCGGATTCACACCCGTTCCCAGTTTTTAAATGAACTGGCTACTTTGATGGGAGGATTTGCCGCCGAGAAAATTGTTTTTAGCGACGTTTCAACCGGCGCCTCAAGCGATCTCAAGGAAGCCTCAGCGCTCGCCCGTAAACTAGTCACTAAATACGGCATGAGTGAGGATCTTGGCCCTATGAATTTTGGAAATACCGAAGAGCTTATCTTCCTGGGACGCGAAATATCTACAGAGAAAAATTACTCCGAAAAAACCGCCATTAAAATCGACGAAGAGATGACCAAATTCATCAAACGCGCCTACGACCTGGCAGAAAAAATCATTAAAATCAACCGCAAAGCCTTGGATAAAATCGCCGAAGCCTTACTAGAAAAAGAAACCCTAGAACAAGAAGAATTCTATAACCTCCTCAAGCCATTCAAAATCAAACCCCTCACGGCTTAATTTCTATCAAAAGAAGATAGACAGAAAACCGCGTAGTTGCAATTCACCCCAAAGGCAACCCCTCTCAGCACGCCCCCCCTAAACACCGGGTTTAGAGTACTACTTAAAGCAACCCCCATAATATAGCGGCCCCCATCGGAGCCATACTGGTAAACCGAATCGGAATCGAGGTCTATATTAATCCTTTTATCTTCAAAGCCGCTTTTCTTTAAAACCTCAAGCAACGCGCCCCAATTCTCCGGTGCCGCTCCGAAACCTCCCGCGCAATTTCCGGGCCCAGGATAAAAACCGCATTTTTTATAATAGTTATCAACTAACACTCGGGTTCCTTTCAGATTCAAAACGCGCCTGTCATCCAAAACTCTAGAAAAATCCTTCTCCCACTCCGCTTTTGATTTTACATTCAACGGCTCTTCTAAACCCGGCGATGGCTCGTTAAATTTTGAATAAAGTGTGTCCCAGTCTAAATCGATATTCCAAACTCCTTTCTTGTTCTTTATTTTTAGACTCACCAGTGTCCGGAGTGGAACATTTTTATCTTTTCCAACCCACATTTCAATATCCCCAGAAAACTCTACTTCTTGAAATTTCTTTTTCCACCCGTCAACTTTTTCCTGTGTAGACAATCCCTCGTTCGCCGCATCCGAACTAACCAGCAAAACTGAATCAAGCCAGCTCGCAAAAAACTCTTGAAAAAAATTTTGGTCAATGCTTAGGCTAAAATGATAAGCCTGAATCCCCTCCACATTTTCATCCGCTAATTTTTCCTTAACACTTAAAAACTGGTTATCTTTTAGTAGTTTATTGAAAATCCTCCGCCGATCTGCAGAAAGCGGAATCATATTGGCATCTATTGGGATACTATCTCCCTTCACCCACTGACCCATAACTGGCGTGTTTTCTAAAAAACCCACCCCACCCCCCGCTCGAGTCAATTTAAAATAAGCTGTTTCCCCAATCAAAAGCACCTCCCCGCTTGCCAAAATTTCTGACAATTTATCGCTCGAAACTTTAGCGTTAACCTCGACAGAAACTTTCAACTGCCCGTCCGACGAGAAGCTCGAATAACCCCCAGCATCAAACACTAAAGTCGAACTGCTTCTTTTTTCTTCAAATATTCGACCCAAATCCAATCCTAAAAATTTCAACGAAGAGGAGACGTTTGGAATATTAAAATCTATTTTCCCTTTAGTGTCGTACCTAAATGAACGCGCTCCGATTAAATTATTAATAGTCGAACTCAAAATCACCTCTAAAGACTTGCTCCTGGGATATAAATAAAAAACATAAACCGCGCCCGCCAAAATCGCCGCCACCCCAACCGCCGCCAAAAGCCGCAGTTTCCACCGGCTCTTTTTTATCTGGACATCAATCACTCTCGGCCGAAGCACCGCCGTTGCCGCCTTTTGTTGTTTTGAAAAAAATTCTTCTCCTCCAAGTTCTATAATCGCCTCTTCAACTTCCGTCTTTTTCCAGCCCGATGAAATGAGAATTTTTTTAGTCGATTCGGAACCTTGCCCCGAAGCCGCAAATTGCTCTATCTGCCCCAAAAGTTCAGGGTTCGTCATACCTAATTCTACTCCAAAATCTCCCCTTATTAACTGAGAGTGTTAATAACTTATATAATTGTCGGTCCGGCAGGGATCGAACCTGCGACCCAGCGCTTATAAGACGCTTGCTCTACCACTGAGCTACGGACCGATTTTTCCTTAATTCCTTTAAACCAAAACGAAATCTAGCTAGGCAAGTTGTGAAACGCTCGGGTTGGCAGTGGGATCAATTATTAAATATATAAACAAAGGCGGTGTTTCACAACTTGCCTATCTACCTAACTAAATTATCAAACCTCTGCATCGCCTGAACTGCTTGGTTGTTAAAACTATTGATAGCCGTTACTTCTGTATTTATCTGATTCACTAAAGTGCTGACTTGACTCCCTTGAATTCCACTCCCAGTAAACCGCCCTCGCAAGGCCTCAAGGAGTTGTCCTAAGTAACCGCTATAATTAACCAACCTGCTGATTAGCGCCAAGTGGTTGCTAATCGCTTCAAGCGCTGCCTGCCTAGCCTCAAAAGATTTTAAGTCGGAAAGCGCTTTCGTCATCTTCTCAAGTTCAGCTGAAAGCTTAATGGCTTCATCACGAATTTCTCTACTTCTTGAAACCGCCGCCGTTACTAAATTCAAAGCCTCGGTAAAATTTCCGGACTTATCCAGTTTATTTATCGCCTCAAGATCAGCCACTGATCGGCCGGAAAGATTAACAATATTTTGAGAGATTATAGCGCCTTGAAGCCTGGCATCCGAAAACTCAGAAGGGACGCCTCCTCCAAAAGACCGCGCCAAAATTACGAGCAGATACCCGCCAACCACCACTAGTATACTAATAAAATAAATTCGCGGTTTTCGGGAAAAACTTGCCATTGCTACTTTTTAACAAATTTAAGCCTAGTAATCAAGTGACCTGAGCGGGTAAGGGGAGTCGAACCCCTGTCATCAGCTTGGAAAGCTGAGGTAATGCCGTTATACGATACCCGCGATCCAAATAGCGAATTTCGCAAAACCAATCTTAGCACATTCCTCTCCGCTTATTCAAATTACCACATCTTGATGAAACAATGGTTATATGTTAAAAACCTCACAGGCCAAAGTTTAAACTTTGTTGACAACCAACGGATTTCAACCAAGGAGGGGCTGTGAAAAAAATCGCTTGTTTTGTAATTGGAATCATCTTCGTGCTCATGTTGCCATGGGCAACCCCGTCAACCGCGCAAGTGAATTCCAGAATCAAGAGTTTTGAAATGGGTCTCTGGTCGCGCTATGACCAAGTCTGGGTTTACTTTCTTAAACCCAATACCGAGAAAGACTCAACCCTTACAACGTCCACTTTCTACATTCCGCCTGATAACATTGCTCCCCGATCACTTTTTCTTAAAGAAAGCTGGCTCCGCTTCTACGACAACAATCGGTCACGATGGGTTTTAGTGAAAGACATAACCAACAACCCAACCGAGACGGAGATGTGGCGAAAACTCCTCATCAAGGCCAAGTATGGTGGCTACCAGTACATCTACGACTTCCTCGAAGAAGTCATCTGCCGAACTTATGGCGAGAGTGCTCCTCTTGTCATGAACGACCTCTATAACGAAATTATGTCAGCGTTTGTTTATCATGGACAATTTCCCACCTCTTCTCGGGGAGTGTGGTATTGTCTCCAGGAATACACTCGGCTGAAACGTGCCGGGAAAGTGCCGATCAACGACCCCGAAGGAGAAGCTCGGCTCATCGAGGGTGGGCGACCACATTTTCGTCTGCCACTCATACCAAGATCTTTGTTCTACCGCATGCAGGATTAATGATTAATCCATGCAAGCCAAAGCGGGTCTGGTTCAAAACCAGACCCGCTCTTATTTTTATACTCTTAAACCACTACCTTGAAAAAACTCTTCTTCCCAATCTTAACCACCTCTCCCCCTTTAAGTGATAATTCCTCTTTTGGATTTTTAAAAACCTTCCCCCCTAAACTAAATCCTCCCTGCTCAACCAGCCGCCACGCCTGCGCCTTACTTGAAACAACCGTGCTCACCAAAACCAAATCCGCCACCGAAATTTCCGCTTTTAGCCTTAAGCTCGGCAAATCCACCGACAAATCCTTTTTTGAAAAAATTTTAGTGAAATTCTCCCCCGCCTTTTGCGATGCTTTTTCTCCGTGATAAAGTTTCACCACTTCAAAAGCTATCCTCTCTTTTATTATTTTTGGATTAGTTCCAGAATTCAACTTCTGAAGTAAATCTTTTACATCATCTGCGTTAAGCCTTGTAGTCAATCCCAAATACTCCAGAATAAGTTCATCCTTTATCGCCATAATTTTGCCGTACTGATCAGTGGGCGAATCTATAATATTAATCACATTCCCCCAACTCGTACTCATTTTTCTCCCGTCTGTTCCAAGAAGCATTTTCGTCGTCATCACGCTTTGTGGTTTTTGCCCATAGTGCTCTTGAATTTTTCGCCCCGCCATTAAATTAAAAAGTTGGTCGGTTCCTCCAATCTCCACGTCCGCTTTAACCACTACAGAGTCATAACCCTGCATTAAAGGATAAAAGAACTCTCTTAAACTAATCTCTTCTTCTTTTTCCCATCGCTCCGCAAAATTTCTCCTCTTTATCATTTGTTGAGCGGTAAAAATATCCGCCAACTCGGAAATTTCTTTAAAATTCAAACGCGAAAGCCATTCACTATTGTATCTGACCTCCACCTTTTTAATATCCAAAACCTTCCCTATTTGTGGTAAATAATTTTTAAGGCTTTTTTTAATTTGCTCCTTAGTCAAAAATGGCCGTTTCGCCAGCTTATCCGAAGGATCTCCGATTTGAGCGGTAAAATCGCCAATGATTAGAACAATCTTATGCCCTAAATCTTGAAATTCTCGGAGTTTCCATAAAACCACCGCCCGGCCGATATGAATCTTATCCCCCGTCGGATCCACCCCATGTTTCACCTGTAACTTTTTACCCGAAAGAAGTAGCCTCCTCAGATTATCTTTTTCAATCACGCCATCTACGTTCCAGGTAAGTAAACTCTCAATTTCTTTTTCTTTATTATTCGCCATATCCCAATAATGCCCATTTTACCATAAACAAGCGGTTGACACATACAAAACAAAAGTCTAATCTAATAACCAGCACTCCAACCGGAATAACCTCACCTTTCACCCCATCGGGAGGAAAAAGAAGCGATGGTAAACAGGCCCTCTGCTCGTAGCGACACTCGCATCTTTAGAAAACTCAAGGATGCATTTCCTGAACAACCCAAATCCCGATCGGCCAAAAACATCCCTCGCATCCCTCACACAATCTCAATTAGCACGGAAGATGGAGTAAGAACTCTCCCGATGGATGTTGCGTCCCAAAAACGCGCAATCAGAACCGCGAGAAAAGCAGCCAGGCAGGAAAGGGGCCGCCAAGACCACAATCTCGACTTCAAGATTGTTGTGCGAGTTTACGCCGGCAAAAAAAAAGTGTTCGAGGAAGTCACACCCTAAAATGGAATCGAAAGCCCCCGCTCAATCCATTTGAGTCGGGGGCTTCGTCACTTCAAAGACACTTTCAATTTATTTGCTGTTTTTAATAATCTCGTCAACCAATCCGTATTCTTTCGCTTCTTGAGGAGTCATATAAAAATCTCTATCCGTGTCCCTTTCAATCTTCGCCACTGGCTTGCCGGTATGTTTGGCTAAGATTTGGTTAATCTTATCTTTGATTTTAATAATGTGCCTGGCGGTAATTTCAACTTCAATTGCTTGCCCCTCAACTCCCCCCATCACTTGGTGAAGTAAAACTTCCGAGTTAGGCAAAGCAAATCTTTTTCCCTTCTTGCCGGATGCGAGCAACACTGCCCCCATCGAAGCCGCCATCCCCACGCAAATTGTCTGCACGTCCGGCTTCACATACTGCATCGTATCATAAATCGCCATCCCCGCCGTCACCGATCCGCCTGGAGTGTTTAAATAAATCTTAATATCTTTTTTTTCGTCTTCGTGAGCCAAAAACAAAAGCTGGGCGATAACAGAATTAGCCACTACGTCCGTAATCGGCCCGCACAAGAAAATAATCCTCTCTTTAAGAAGGCGAGAATAAATATCATACGCCCTCTCCCCATATTGGCTCTTTTCAATTACTGTTGGAATTAAATTCATGTTTTGTTAGTTTTTTCTATAACTGCTTGCCACGTAGAAAAACAAAGTTTTTATTTGGGGTAAGTATAAGATTCATATTTGTATTTTAATACCGACTACGCCAGACCACAAGCGCAATCCCAAAACCCTACCTCTTCAAAAACTTGACCAAAAGCAACGCTACAATATTCATTACCTTAATCAAAGGATTAATCGCCGGCCCCGCCGTGTCTTTATAAGGATCTCCTACTGTATCTCCTGTCACCGCCGCCTTGTGCGCTTCAGAGCCTTTACCTCCAAAATTTCCGGCTTCGATATATTTCTTCGCATTATCCCAAGCCGCTCCGCCGGAAGTCATCGAAATCGCCACAAAAAGTCCAGAGATAATCGCCCCGATTAAAAATCCCCCCAGAGCCAACGGCCCCAAAACAAATCCCACCAAAACAACCGCGACCACCGGCAAAAGAGCCGGCACTATCATTTCTCTCAAAGCCGCCTTAGTCACAATATCCACCGCCTTGCCATATTCGGGCCTCGCCTTTCCCTCCATTAATCCTTTAATCTCTCTAAACTGTCTCCTGATTTCATCCACGAGTGCCCCCGCCGCTTTCCCCACCGCCCTCATCGCAATTGAACCGAAAAGAAAAGGAATTGATGCTCCTAAGAAAAGCCCAGCTAAAACATATGGGTCTTTTAGTTCAAAAAATAAACCCGAAAGCTTCCCCGCGTACTCTCCGAAAAGTACCAAGGCCGCCAGCCCCGCTGAAGCAATTGCATAACCCTTCGTCACCGCTTTTGTGGTATTCCCTACCGCATCCAAAGCGTCTGTCACCTCACGCACTTCTTTGGGCGCTCCTGTCATCTCGGCAATCCCTCCGGCGTTATCCGTAATCGGACCAAAAGAATCGATAGCCACAATAATTCCAGCCACCGAAAGCATTGATGTCGCCGCGATCGCTACTCCATAAAGTCCAGCGCCGCCAAACGAGTAAGCTGAAAGAATCCCGGCTACGATTATTACAATCGGAAGAAAAGTTGATTCCATTCCCACTGAAAGTCCGATAATAATATTTGTCCCGTGCCCAGACCTGGAAGCCTCGGCGATACTTTTAACCGGACGATATTTTTTTGAAGTGTAATAATCAGTCACTTTAACCATTAGCGCCGTAACCGCTAATCCAATTAAACTCGGAACATAAAATTTCATAATATTCCCCGGGAAAAAAAATTTAGTGGCGAAGAAAAAGAAAATCGCCGACAAACCCATCGACACCATAAGCCCTTTATAAAGAGCGCCCATAATATCTTTACTCTTCCCGATCTTCACAAAGAAACTGCCTACAATCGAAGCTAAGATCGCGAGCCCCCCCAAAACCAGCGGGAAGGCTACTTGACTCCCGGTTAGAGCTGAAGTTATCCCAACTAAAATTGCCGCCGTAAGCGTCACGGCATAAGTTTCAAAAAGATCAGCGGCCATTCCGGCGCAATCGCCCACGTTGTCACCCACATTGTCCGCTATTACTCCAGGATTTCTTGGGTCATCTTCCGGAATTCCCGCCTCAACTTTCCCAACCAAATCCGTACCCACATCCGCCGCCTTCGTAAAAATTCCTCCCCCCAATCGCGCGAAAACTGAAATCAAAGAGCTCCCAAAAGCCAGACCTAAAAGCGCGCCCGTATCAGAAAATAACCAATAGAAAACTGAAACCGCTAAAAGCCCCAGTCCCACTACCAAAAACCCAGTCACCGATCCTCCGAGGAAAGCCACCCTAAACGCTCCCGGCAAACCCTTTCTAGCCGCCTCGGTTGTTCGCGAATTTGTATCCACCGCCGTCATCATCCCTAAATATCCCGCCAAAGCCGAAACAAAAGCCCCAACTACAAACCCCAAAGCCACCAGCTCTCCTATCGCGAGAAGAATAACGGCAATAATCGCCGCCACTACCACTACTGTTTTATTCTGCCTCCTAAGATAAGTCTTCGAACCCTCTTTAATCGCGTCTCTGATTTTTATCATCTCCGGATTTCCCTCCGGATACTTCTTGATCGAAGAAATAAGAAACAATCCAAACCCAATCGAAACTACCGCTAAGACAATTGATATAATAATTCCCATGTTTTATTTTATATTTTATCAGCGAAAATTATTCGCTTCCGTCACCCGCCTCTTTATTATCTTCACTCTTCCTCTCCGAAGTTTCTGCTACCACTATTCCTGCCACTCCTCCCTCCTGAACCTCGTCTGGACGATTTTGAGACCTCACGTCAATCTTCCAACCCGTAAGCCGCGCCGCCAATCTCACGTTCTGCCCCCCTCGCCCAATCGCTAAACTCAACTGATCCTCTGGCACAAACACCCGCGCCTCTCGCCTTGGTAGAATTTCAACTCCCCGCACTTTAGCTGGAGAAAGGGCATTACCCACAAACTTCTCTGGGTCTTCAGACCATTCAACAATATCAATCTTTTCATTCCCTAATTCGTTATTCACCACCATCACTCTTGTCCCTCTTTGGCCCACAAGCGCCCCCACCGGATCTACTCCCGGCGCGTGAGAAATCACCGCTAGTTTAGTCCTATTCCCCGGCTCTCTAGCAATAGCTTTAATTTCTATCACTCCCTCGGCCAATTCCGGCACTTCGGATTCAAAAAGCTTCATCACAAATTTCGGATGAGACCGGGAAAGAATAATTCCTGGCACCCTCGTGTCTTCTTGCACCGCTAAAACCAAAAACCTCAACCGCTCACTCGGTCGATAGTGTTCGCTTGGGATTGATTCGTTGGCAAACATCACTCCCACCGTTCTACCTAAATCAACATAAATATGTCCCCTCTCAAATCGCTGAATTACTCCGCTCACAATCTGCCCTTCTTTTCCTCGCCACTCCTTAAGAATCGAATCCCGCTCGGAACCTCTTAACTTTTGGAGAATAACCTGCTTCGCCGCCTGAGCCGCAATCCTTCCAAAATCTTCATGCGTCTCAAGCGGGAAATTCAACTCCTCTCCTAAAACAACGTCTTTTTTTATTTTCTTCGCTTCCTTAAGAAAAATATGCCTCTCGAGATTATATCTCGGTAGTTTTACCTCATCCGAAGCTCCTGCTTCAAATTTTTCCGGCTCATTTTTTCTATCAGGCGTCACAGGTTCTTCTTCTCCTTCCTCCATGATTCTCACCGTCGTTTCGTCCACCACCGTTTTAACCTGACGAAATTGAACCTCCCCGCTCTTAAAATCCAGCTTGGCTTTTACCACTTCTCCCCGCTCGCCGTATTCTTTCTTATAAGCCGCCGCTATCGACGACTCAATCGCCTCGATAACTTGATCGGGGTCGATTCCCTTCTCCTCCGCAATCTGCGTTATTATTTTGTTTAAACCTTTAATATCAAACATTTTGATTTCTCTACAAATTACTAATGAAATACGGATATACAAATCATTGAATTGGAACTATCCCATTCCTTTCGTATATTCGTAAAAAATTTATATTTTGTAGCCTTTTATTAATAAAGTCCGCATCTCGCGGACTTCTCAGAAACTACCTTACTATTATATACCATAAAAAAACTCCGTCAAGAGTTTGAGCCAGTACCAAGCCCCAAAAACCTACATTTTTTGACCCCTTGACAAATCTCTATAGAAGAGTACAATACATGCCAGAGTTGTCGGTCGATCTATAACCATAGAAACAGAACGTTATACGACCGGCAATCACAACCTATACGCCCGTCTGGGATGGACCCAGAGAAGGAGGACTCATGGGAAGTACGTTAATCAACACGAATAATTACAAATTGAGTTTCGCCTGACGGTCCGGCCAACGCGGCCACGTGATTGGTCCGCACGTTGGCTAGGCTCCTCGAGTGGAGTTCGAAGCCAATGATGCGGTCACCGGCGAAAGGCACCCGATGCTCGAAAACTTCGGCAGCCAATCGCCATACTTTCCCTCTCCTATGAAACCCGAAGAGGGCAGGAGAGGCAACACCCCCGGACGCACGATTTCAATTGGGATTCCAATTGGTGCGTCCGGGCTTTCTTTTTAACCAAAACTTGACCCCAGAACTAATTGTGGAAAAGTTTTCTTGAAATACACAGTTAAGAGTGTAAATCAGAAAGTTTCGGGAATTATAGGTATATTGATAACTCGAAAAATTTCACAATTAGTACTGGGGTTGACACTTTTCTAAAACCCGCTAAAATAAGCTTAACTTAACTAATCCCTCCTTGAGCCACTCGAACCGGCAATAAGCAAAATAACAACTTGAAACTAGAATCTTTTTTATCCTTTTCTAAACTGTATTAACAAGATTTAATCTTGTTAATTAAATGTACTTTTAAGTAACGCATACCCCGTACTGAAATTTGAACCTCCCCAAGCTTCAGCTTTTCAAATTTCTAGTATCGGGGCTTGCCCCTTCACAAAATTTGCACTTAAACTATTGCGAGATACGAAATAAAAGCTGGGGTGGCGGAATTGGCAGACGCGCTGGTTTCAGGGACCAGTGATCGCAAGATCGTAGGAGTTCAAGTCTCCTCCCCAGCACCAAACCAAACGTCAAACCAAGATTAACCAAGAAAAAAATAATGCGGGGCAAATTTAGTGCGGGGTTCAGGGCGCTATGACCGCAAGGTCGTGAGGGTTCAAATCCCTCCCTGCCCACAAAAGCTTCAGCGAAGGTGGGCCGCTTAATAAATAATAGTCAGACGCTTAACAACTTAAATAAAAAAAATAACAAAATCACATTAAATTAAACAAACACAAAAAAATAAATAAAAAATGATAAACAAACCAGCATATCGACCAGGAAACAAAACGATTCCTGATCAGAAACAAAAAACAGAAAAAATCACATCTCGAACCCGGCGTTCTTTCCGTTCGCCAGATAATACTCAAAGAAGCCACCGCCCGGCATCGTCTTTCGAGCGCGCGCCTCTCCGCCAAACAGTCAAAACAAACGAATCAGACAAACTTCGCTTCGTGCCTTTGGGCGGTCTCGAGGAAATCGGGCGCAATATGATGTTTTTAGAATATAAAAACGAAATTGTTATTATTGACGCCGGCCTCCAATTCCCCGAAGAAGAAACCCCCGGCATCGACTTCATTATTCCTAACGTCAGCTACCTGGAACCGAAAAAGGCCAACATTCAAGCCCTCATCATCACTCACGCCCACTACGACCACATCGGTGCCATTCCTTATATAATGGAAAAAATCGGAAATCCTCCTATTTACTGCACGTCGCTTACTAAAGCTTTAATCGAAAAAAGGCAGGAAGATTTTCTAAACAGACCCAAACTCAATATTATCGTCGTCAAAAACGGCGACACCATAAAACTTTCCAACCACTTCGAGGCCGAGTTTTTTGGCATCTCTCACACCATTCCTGAATCAACCGGCGTGCTTCTCAAAACCCCAGTCGGCAACATCGCGAACTTAGGCGACTTTAAAATCGAATACGACGACGAAGGAAATGCTTTAGATGCCGCGAACCTAGAACGTATCGGCAAAAAAGGAGTCCTCGCTTTCACTATCGACAGCACCAATGCCGACAAACCCGGCCACTCCGAATCCGAACGCGCCGTCGAAAGGAATCTCGAAGAACTATTCAAAGTCGCCGAAGGCCGCATTATTGTGGCCATGTTCGCTTCGGTCCTAACCCGCATCGCGGAATCCATCAAGATCGCCGAAAAACTCGGCCGTATCGTCACTCTCTCCGGTTACTCGATGAAATCCAATGTAGAAATCGCCAAGCGTTTGGGTTTTATTAAATCCAATCCCGAAACCATCATCCCCGTCGAAGAAATTCATAAATACCGGGATAATAAAATTCTCATTCTTTCAACCGGCGCCCAAGGAGAAACCAACGCCTCGCTTATGAAAATCATAAACGGCGAGCACCGCCATATACGTATTAAACCCGGCGACACCGTTATCTTCTCCGCCTCCGTTATTCCCGGAAACGAAAGAAGCGTCCAGGGACTTAAAGATAACCTCGCCCGCCAAGGTGCCATCATCTTCGCTTCGGACATTATCGATATCCACGCTTCTGGCCACGCCCCTAAAGAAGATCTAAAACTCGCTATGAAACTCTTAAACCCCAAATTCCTAGTCCCGGTTCATGGCTACTTCTATAAACGTTCAATCAATGCCATCTCCGGAGTTGAAGTGGGCATCCCTAGAAAAAACATTTTCCTTTTGGACAACGGCCAAGTCGCCGAACTGACTAAAGACAGTTTTACTATTACCAAAGAATCCGTTCCGGCTTCTTATGTGATGGTTGACGGCCTCGGAGTTGGCGATGTCGAAGAGGTTGTTATCCGTGATCGGAAAACTCTGGCCGCGGAAGGAATGGTGGTCATAATCATTACCATCGATCACAAAAACTCACGCCTCCTAAAAAGCCCAGACATCATCTCACGCGGATTCATCTATATCAAAGCAAACCAGGAAATCCTCGAAGAGGTCAGGAAAAAAATCCGGGCCTTAATCTCTCGCCTCCCCACTCACCAACCCCTTGAGCCGGACTACCTAAAAACTCTAATCCGAGACCAAATCGGCCAATTCTTGTATACTAAAACAAAGCGCCGGCCCATGATTCTGCCGGTAATTATAGAAATTTAGTTTTGTTAGACGTAAGAAGTTAGATGTTAGACGCGAATAATCAATACCAGCAATATGGATTTGAGAAACTGGAAGTTTATCAGCACGCCGAAGACTTGGTTGTAAAAATCTATAATCTCGCAAAAAAGTTTCCTAAAGAAGAATTATTCGGACTGACGTCACAGATAAGACGAGCATCTGTGTCAGTAGCCCTCAACTTAGCAGAAGGCTCTGTGGAAAGAACTAAAAAGGAATTCATAAAATTTACCAACACAGCCATTGGTTCTTTAGTAGAAACAAAATCCGCCTTAAGAATCGGCGTTAAGTTAGGTATAATGGAACAGAAAGACTTTGAAGAAGTTTTACCTTTAATAGATAAGATATTTTTTAAAATTCTGGCACTGAAAAAATCTCTAAACAAATGAAAAAAAAACCTCCTACATCTAACCCCCAACATCCAACGTCCAACGTCTCACGTCCAACGCTGGTATCCGGCATCCAGCCCTCTGGGCGGCTCCACCTAGGCAATTACCTCGGTGCCTTAAAAAACTTTGTTGACCTCCAAAATTCCGACAAATACGACTGCTATTTTTTCATCGCCGATCTCCATTCCTTAACCGAGTCCGCCAGTGGGCGGATTAATCCCAAAGAAAAATCAAAACAAATTTTAGGATTAACCGCGGACTTTATCGCCGCTGGCCTCGACCCCCAAAAATCCGTCATCTTTCAGCAATCCCAAATCCCCGCTCATTCCGAACTCGCCTTCATCTTAAACACCATCACCCCAATGGGAGAGCTATCACGAATGACGCAATTTAAAGAAAAATCCGAAGCCGAAAAAGAAAATTCGAATACTGGTCTTTTTACTTATCCAACTTTGATGGCCGCCGACATTCTGCTCTACAACGCAAAGTTTGTTCCGGTCGGCAACGATCAAGACCAGCACCTTGAACTCGCTAGAACTTTAGCCCGCAAATTCAACGCGCGTTTCGGAAAAACCTTTACCGAACCTCAAGGCCTCCACGCCCAAACCCCTCGCGTTATGAGTTTAGGTAATCCCGAAAAGAAAATGTCCAAATCTCTCCCCGAGACCTGTCTTTTTATGGACGACTCGCCAGAAATAATCAAAAGCAAAATCAAAAGAGCCGTCACCGATTCCGAAAGCGTTATTAAATATTCCCCCGAAACCAAACCCGCCATCTCAAATCTTTTAACTATTTATTCGGCTATCTCCGGCGAAACTATTCCAGAAATCGAAAAAGAATTTAAAAACAAAACCTACTCCGAATTTAAATCCTCTCTCGCCGAAGCAGTGATAAAGCACCTCGCCCCCATTCAAAAAAAGAAACGTCTAACGTCTAACGTCCAACTTCGAACAATTTTGAACCGAGGATCAGAAGTTGCAGCCAAAATCGCTAATAAAAAAATCTCCGAAGTTAAATCAAAAATCGGAATTTCTATATGAAGAGAAACGTCTGGATACCCGCTCCTCTTTTTAAAAAAATCCTTGCCTCTGTTCCGGTCCCCACAATTGATTTTGTGATTGTAAGAAAAAGTAAAGGCAAAAAAGAATTCCTCCTCGGCAAACGCGCCAATAAACCCTTTAGAGGCCGATGGTTTATAATCGGCGGGCATATTCTTTGGGGAGAAACCCTCGACCAAGCCGTTAAACGCCAATTCAAAAAAGAACTCGGCTTCATCCCCAAAAATTACCAATTCCTTTTTAATTACTCCCTGATCAATCCTCCCGGCAATCTCGGAGTTCCGTATAATTCCATTCTTCATATATATCAAATCAATCTCGCAGACAAAGAGAAGTTTCATCTTAACTCCGAAAACTCCGAACTGAAATGGTTTTCAAAAATCCAAAAAGATTTTCCGAAAGCCGTAGCCGAAATTCTAAAACAATCTGGCCTCTAGCCCCATTCAAAATCCTGGCGCTGTTCAAAAACATCAAAATAATCGGGCAATATTGGGACATCGCAAGACTAGCGGTCTTGCGATGTCCAAAAACTGAGGGTTTCTGAACGGCACTCAAAAAATCCTTGACTAAAAAGCGTATATACTCTAAAATATAGGCGCTTTTAATTGCTGCTTGAAACACGAATACCACTGAAAGATACACGCAAAGAAAGAACCAGTAGCCGCGCCTGAAGCGCAAGGAGGTGTATTTTGTTGATTCCAGTTCAAAACCTATCATCGGTGGGAATAATTTACCGAAAAGCCAACCCAAGCCAAGTGTTCATCGAAACCAAAACGCCTGGCTACCCTCGAAAGGTAATGGTCGGCAAAGGTCTTCTGCCGGGTGGTAATTGGGTAGGCAAAGCCGCTGCGAGCGACAGGAGTCCTAGACATACGTACGAACGAGAAATATTCGAAGAATTTTCGTTCGACAACCCAGTAGCTGATCCAGAAGAAATGATTGAACTTTTCGGCACTGGTAATCTCGGCCACGCACCCGAAAAACGAGATATCAAGGCCAGCCACCCCGACATCTCAACACTCACCACGCTCAAGCACAACATTGCCGCACTTTCAACGCTTTACCCATTCGGTCTCTTTCTACAACACGTGCCAAAATGGGTTTTCGATTCCGGCGACCCTGAAAATAAAACCGGCGAATACTTCGGGGCAGTTTCGGTCTTTGAGATACCTCTACCCGACGAACTTTGGAACTACCTTGAAGAACTCCAGCTCCGCTACGGCAATCTTTCAAACGAGGCACAAACCCTCATCACTTCAGCAGAAGAAATTGTGGCTAGGGGTTACTACATTGGCTGGGGCCAGGATCGGGTGCTTCAACGGCACTTCCTCCGGCACGGCATGAATATCGCCACACAAATGCCTCTCGTAGCTGGCATATCCTCAATCCCCATCGGTTTACCAATAGCAACCTACACAGAATGCTTCCGCGTATTCGATATCGAGAAAATCCCAGAAGGTATCCAGCGCCCGGCTATTGCTTGACCGACAATCTCGCGCCCACGTGCGCACGAAAAACGCGCGGTTCAACTCGAACTGCGCGTTTCAATTTTCTTCCACAACCTAACACCTACAACCTATAACCTAGATTTTCCTAATCCCCACCCAAACCATTTTATCTTCAATCTTCGTTTCTGTTACCGCGCTAAACTTATCCGATTTCCCGTAATTTATACTTTTCGCTCCCACCTCTTTTTTCAACCACCCCTCACCTTTCGAAACCGCGAGTTTTAATTCCTCCGGCAACTCGAACATTAGAACAACTCGATCATTAGAACTTAACCCCGCCTTCTGCCTCAATTCCTGAATCGCGCGAACCAACTCTCTCAAAATTCCTTCCCCTCTTAACTCCGCGGTAATTTTTGTATCCAGCTCAATTTCTCCGGCGTCTGTCAGATTTAGTTTTGTGTCATAAGCCACTTTTTTAACATTCACTTCCTCCGCCAAAATTTCCAACAACTCCTGGTTTAATTTTGCACTTTTCGCTTTACTTTTTATGCTTAACTTCGCAAGCGGCTGCCTCACCTTAATTCCCGCTTCCGCTCTTTTCGCCAAGCCCAACGTCGCCAATCTCCTCACTTCTTCCATCTGTTTTATAATTTGCGATTTGCGATTTGCGATTTGCGATTTCGGCCACTCTGTTAGATGAACGGAATCTTTATTTCCTAAAACATTCCACAAAACTTCTGAGAAAAACGGATTAAATGGCGCCATCATTTTCAGAACTTCCGAAATCACGTAACCCAAAGTAGCCGAACACGCCTCGTAGTCTTGTTTACTTTCCGGCTTTTGCAACCGCCTTCGAGACCTCCGAATATACCATCTTGAAAGATCGTCCACTAAAGACTCAATCGCCAAAGCCGCCTCCCTCACTTCATATTTATCGAAATGCTTTGTTGCTTTTTGAACCGTCTCATCCAACCTCGCCAAAATCCACTGATCAAGAACGTTAGATGTCGGATGTTGGGTGTTGGGTGTTTTATTCTCCCCGTCTAACGTCTTACGTCCTACGTCCAACTTTTTATCCGCGTATGTTTTATAAAACACCAGCGAATTCCAAAGAATCAAATGAAATCTCCGATAAGTTTTCAAAATCTCCTGCTCATCAAAATTCTTAGGCTCGCCCGGCGGCGTTGCAGTATAGAAATACCACCTCACCGCATCCATCCCATATTTCTCTGCCATCACCCACGGGTCAACCACATTTCCCTTCGACTTCGACATTTTCTGCCCGTATTTATCGTTGATGTGCCCTAATGAAATTACATTTTTATACGGCGCGCCTTTTCCTAAAGCCGTTGCCACCGCAAGTAGGGTGTAAAACCATCCCCGCGTTTGATCCACCGCCTCGCAAATATAGTCGGCTGGAAATTCCAATGCGTCAGATGTTAGATGTTGGACGTTAGGGGTTTTTTGATTTTCGTCTAACGTCTTACGTCCTACGTCAAACGGCCAGTGAACCTGGCCAAACGGCATCGAACCCGAATCGAACCAAACATCGCAAAGCTCCTTCACTCGCTTCATCTCGCCCTTACACTTGGAACACCTCAAAAGAATCTCATCCACATATGGCCGGTGCAAATCCACTTCTCCTGTTTCATCTCTCGGCACCACCTTTAAATCAGGCTTTACAACCTGCCCTGTCTTTATAAACGTTTTTCCTCTTACTCCCATTTCAGAAATCGCCTCGCTCTGCGTCCATCCCATCATAGCTTGATTTAACATCCAAATCGGATACTCATGAGACACAATCAAAATCTTTTTGTTTTTGTATTTATTATCAGTTTCTTTGATAAAATCCCAAAGCCTAGTCCTAAGAACCTTTAAAGACTCGCCCCCTTCCGGCCCAGCTTCAAATCTAGACTCTAAAGTTGGTAAAATTTTTGCGTATTCAGAAACCGGCTTACCATCGATCACTCCCATATTTATTTCCCTTAACCTCTTATCAAAAACTACTTCCTTCGCCCCTAAACTCTTCGCAACAATATTAGCTGTCTCTTTTGTCCGTAAAACATCCGAACTAAAAATTAAATCAACTCCCGACTTAGATAAATCGCGAGCCGCCCGCTCGACTTGCTCCTTTCCTTTATTGGTTACATGATATTTCCCTTCCCCGCTATCTATAACTCCAGCTAACACTGCTTCACTCTCCCCGTGCCTCATTAATAAATACTCATTCCTCGTCCCGCTAGCTTTCTTATCTAATTCCTCCAGACCACTCACCACTTCCGTCGCTCCGCATTTCTTGCACTCCCAAATCGGCAGCGGCGTCCCCCAGTATCGCTCGCGAGAAAAATTCCAATCTTTCACGTCCTTAAGCCACTCGCCAAACCGGCCCTCTTTCATATGCGCCGGTATCCAGTTAATCGTGTTGTTATTAGTTATAAGTTCTTTTTTAAGCTTCGACATCGCCACGAACCAAGCGCTTCGCGCGTAATAAAGCAACGGCGTCGAACACCGCCAGCAATGCGGATATTGGTGACTTATTTCAGACTTCAAGAGAAAATTCCCTTGTTTTTTAAGATATTCAAAAATCTTTTGAGTCGTTCTATCTTCTTCTTTTTTATCTTTTGATTTAACAATTAAGCTCGCAAATCCCTTAACGTCTTTGGTAAATTTACCTGCCTCATCCACTGTATGATGCTGCGGCAAACCCACCTTCATTCCTAATTTATAATCGTCCTCTCCATACATTACCGCTGTGTGCACTACTCCCATTCCATCTTTATCCGTGACAAATCCAGCCAAATATACCTTATATGCGTTTTTATTTTTACTAAGTTCCGCAACATCAAAAAGGGGTTCATATTTCCCCCCCAACAGATGCTCCCCGGAAAAGGCCCCTACCTTCTTTAAGGAAACATTAATCTTACTACCAAATTTTCCTTCATCGCTAACTACTCCTTTAGATACAAATATTTGCACTTGTGCATTATTGTCTTTGCCCCAATCAACCTTTTTTTGGAAAATTCGCATCTCAGCTTCTTCGGTGTCTGCAAAAATATAAGTTTCTCCTTCGACCAAATCTAGGTTTTCTAAATTCCCATCAATCTTAATAACCTTAACTGCCTCGTATTGAATACTTTCTTTAACCGCGAGCGCCACATTTCCCGGCAAGGTCCACGGCGTCGTGGTCCAAGACAAAATATAAGTTTTATCATCCGTCTTGTAATCCCCAATTTTTTGTCCTTTTTTTAACTTAAACTTCACATACACCGAATTATCCACCACTTCTTTGTATCCAAGCGCCATCTCATGCGACGAAAGTCCCGTCCCGCACCGAGGGCACCAATTCACAATCTTGTTTCCTTTATATAAAAGTTTCTTCTTCCAAAACTGCGAAATAACCCACCACAAACTTTCTATATAATCCTTTTCGTAAGTCACGTAGGGATTTTTCATATCCAACCAATACCCCATCCGCTCCGTCAGCTTTTCAAACTCATCTTTAAACTGCCAAACCGATTCGCGGCACTTTTGGTTAAACTCCGCGATTCCATACTTTTCAATCTCTTTTTTCGACTTCAACCCCAAAGCTTTTTCCACCTGAATCTCAACCGGTAATCCGTGCGTGTCCCATCCTGCCTTTCGCGGCACAAAATAACCCCGCATCGTTTTGTAGCGCAGTATCACGTCTTTAAAAACCCGGGCAATCACATGGTGAATTCCGGGCCGGCCATTCGCCGTCGGCGGTCCCTCATAAAAAACAAAAATCTTTCGCCTTTTCTGCGTTAGTCCGCGTTCTTTTTTGCGTAAGTCCGCGGTAGCCGATAGGCTACGCTCAAAAATCTGGTTTTTCTTCCAATAATCTAGAACTTTCTTTTCGGACTCGGGCAGGTTGAAATTTTTTATATCCTTTATAAACATATTAACTTATAATCCACGTGCCCTCCGTAGTCTCGACGAAGGAGGGAAATCTTCTCTTCCAGCTTGGGTAAGTTGAAATCCTTCAAATCTTTTAAAAGTATTGAAAATGTATCTTACTAATTCTAACATTTACCCCCTCACTAAAGGAGGAACTTATCAGAAATCCATAATAACAAGAGTTCGTCCTAATAGTCCAACCCCTAAATCCAGAACACCTCGAAACGAAAACAACTAAAACATTCCTCTTTTTAGTCGGGGGGTTTATTTTCAATAAAACGGTTGTCTAAAATGATTATCT